>Ga0302147_10001079_pt1 | contig 12407 bp, 10 predicted proteins | sample I_Bog_E3_2_FD_192438 | JGI IMG/M metagenome (GOLD analysis project Ga0302147, IMG submission 192438) | Peat permafrost microbial communities from Stordalen Mire near Abisko, Sweden - I_Bog_E3_2 | ecosystem: Environmental > Terrestrial > Soil > Wetlands > Peat | place: Sweden: Abisko, Stordalen...
CTCCAGGAGAATCATTCGTTCGACAACTATTTTGGGATGCTCAATCCCTACCGAGTCTCCAACGGTTGGAACATTGGCGACGATGGCAACACATATAACGTAGATGGTATCGACGACAAGCTGACGACGATCAGCAACGAGGACGATCAAGGGACATCGTATCCTCTGTTCAAGTTCACTAGCACCTGCGTGGACGACATGAGTTCGGATTGGCTCTCCAGCTATGGAGATGCCAACAGATACGACTTTCTCACTACGCGGCCTATCAAGATGGATGGCTTTGTGCACAATGCGGAAGGTTATGCGAACAGCTGCGTAAATGGAGGCGGAAGTTGCGCCGGATCGTTCACTGATACAACCGGCCAACGCTCAATGGGGTATTACGATGAGGACTTTCTAAATTACTACTACTACATGGCGTCCCAATTTGCAGTCTCCGATCGATGGTTTTCGCCAGTATCAAGCAAAAGCATCGACAATCGGATTGCAACCTTCACAGGCGGCACCACGCAAGGGCTGGTCAGAGATCCGGGAGAGGATCATTTGCCTCAGCTAGATATTCCCACCATTTTTCAGGAACTGGATTCCGCCAACGTGTCGTGGAAGATTTACTATACCGTGACTGAAGGATATTGCCTGGACTACGATGACTGCGGCACCTCAGCTTACGATAAGTATCCGGCCACCGATTTCTCGAACCTGACTTATTCGTTCCAGTATTTGTACGAGAATCCAAGTGGAGGCGCCTGTGCCGCTCCCACAGTGCAGTCCAGCGCAGTTGGAGATACGTCAAACTCATTTTGTATTGACACCGCCCACATTGCCCCCTTGTCGACCTACTATACGGATTTGACGAACAACACGCTTCCGAGCTTCGCCTTTATCGAAGCTGGTTACGGCAACAACGATGAGCATCCAGGATCGGGGCAATCGATATTGGAGGGGCAAGCAGAAGTGGCAAAGGTTGTGAATAGCTTTATGGCAAGCCCGGCGTGGAACGATTCCGTCTTCTTCTTCGCATACGATGAGGGCGGCGGACCATATGATCACGTTCCACCCGTGCCGGGCCATTCCAACGACAACACGGATGGCTCACTTGGCACCATTCCAGATATCTCGACCATTTCTGTGAACGCAGACTCGTACGACCCGTGCCTCCCCGCGGGGGGGACTCCAACTCTACATTGCGATCTGTTGTCGAACTATCCTGGAGCGAATTCGGGAGACGCGCCCACGGTTGACGGCTTCGCCGCTCAGCTCGGGTTCCGCCTGCCGAATATCATCATTTCACCATTTACAAGAAAGCATTATGTTTCGCATACACCGATGGACCACACGGCGGTAATTAAGTTTGTCGAGAACAGGTTCATTGGCAGTAACGTGTCACTGACTCCTCGAGATGCGGCGCAACCAGATTTGTTGGAGTTCTTCGATTTCAATAAAACTCCCTGGGCAACACCACCGACCCCGCCTGCTCCCGTGACAGCTGAATCGCTTGGACACGATCCTTGCGACCCCTCCACCTTCGCTCCGGCAGTTCGCCGTAAATGAGCACATGGTGAGATGTCCCGCTGTATCAGCAGCGGAAAAACAAGATGTAAGCTGGCAACAAAGTCCCGCTATACGCATCCAAGTGAATGTCAGCGTATAGCGGAGACGAATATGAGTATGGTCGCGAAAATACTGTTTAGAATGATTGCGGTCATTGCGGTCATTTCATGCATCCAAGCACAATCATGGGCAGGAAACGTAAAGATAAAGATTCCACGGCATAGTGAGCTTACGCCCGTTCAGCGTTTAAATCGAGAGGGTGTTGACGCTATCGAAAAGCACAACTACGAAGCGGCGTCCTCACTTTTTTATAAAGCCTATCTTTTCGATCCTGTTGATCCGTTCACGTTGAACAACCTTGGCTATGTCTCCGAGTTACAGGGGGAACTGGATCGGGCTAAGAAGTTTTATGCCCTGGCCCAGGAACAGGGCTCGAACGCAAACATCGACCGGAGCAATGCGAGGCAGCTGGAAGGAAAGCCGATGCAGTACGCTTTCCAGAATCTCCAGGATGTTCCGATGCGCGTGAATCGCATGAACGTGAGCGCGCTAACGCTCTTGTCGAAGGATAGTGGGCGAGAGGCTGTTTCGCTGCTGCATCAGACGATTGTGCTTGATCCGGGAAATCCCTTCACACTAAACAATCTTGGTGTCGCGTACGAGTCTATCGGAGACTACGACAGCGCACTGAAGTATTACAGGGCTGCCGCAGCATCTAGGTCCTCTGAAACTGTGGTTGTAACTCTTGACCGCTCATGGAGGGGCAGGCCGGTTACTGAAATGGCCGCGGCGAGCGCGAAGCGGCTGGATGAGCTGATGAAGAAAACGGGAGATGCGGAGGTTGAGTCCGCGATGTTCACGATACGCGGAGTGTCTGCCGCGAATCAAAATGACAGACTCGCTGCAAAGCAGGATTTTCTTCATGCTTACTCCCTCGATCCAATGAGTGCGTTTTGCCTGAACAACCGCGGATACGTCGCGGAAATGGATGGCGATCTGGAGACCGCGCAGTTCTTTTATGACAAGGCGCGAAAGGCACGTAACGCGGATGCGGAGGTTGGTCTGGCTACGGAGCGTGCAGCCGAAGGGAAGAAGCTGTTCACAGTGGCCGCCGGCAGTGGTCGCCAGGTTGATAGTCAGCTTGATATCTATAGCGAACAACGTCACCGGGAAACAGGTCCGATTGAACTGACTCCCCGCGGCGGCACGAATGATGGCAATTCCAACGCCGCGCCGGCAGAGCCCTCTTCGCCGGATGCTGAGCCTGCGATGCCAGCAGTGCCGCAGCCTCAATAACGATAATAAGGAGCCTGTTCCAATGACCAATGCCGTTGCCGTGAGTCTGCCCGAAAGATCGATGACTTTGCTTTCGCGCCTCCTGCTGACATCTCAGGATGAGAACGATTCATCATGCTCCAAGATGTCAGTGCTGAGTGCAGAGATTTGTAACATCACTCGGGATGAATTTGATGCGCTGGTGAAGCTGGCGAGTTCAAACCATGTGATTGTGCGTGGCATGGAAGTTGTTTTGAACATAGTTCGGAAGGCAAACGATAACACCCGTACGGAATGGGCGGAAACTGCGCTTGGTGTGGAACGTGCACGCATCGACACCGCGTTGAAATGCCTGGAAGAGATTTGCAGGGTTTTTGAATCCGAGGGTCTGAGTGTGACTGTAATCAAGTCGCTTGACCATTTGCCTGACCTCGGCAGCGACCTGGATCTGTATACGGATGCAGAGTCGAAAGACGTATCGAAACTCATGATCCGCCATTTTGGCGCCGAGATCGCATCACGAAGCTGGGGAGATCGGTTGGCCGGCAAGTGGAATTTTAATATTCCCGGACTGCCGGAGGCTGTTGAGGTTCACGTTGGGCGCCTGGGTCAAACGGGAGAGCAGGTCGCGATTGCGTCACATCTTATGCAACGCACACGGCGTGTGATGGTCGGCAACCACGATTTTCGCGTCACATCAACGTCTGACCGATTGATGATTTCCACACTTCAGCGCATGTACCGCCATTTTTACTTCCGCCTGTGTGACGTGATCGACTCTGCCTCGCTTATTGAGATGGGCGCTATCGAATGGCAGGATCTGCGCTCCTGCGCAATCAATGCAGGAATTTGGGAAGGAGTTGCGACTTACCTCGTCATTGTCTCTGATTACGTGAGGAAATACCGCGGCACCGGGCTTGAGTTGCCGTATTTCGTAAGAGAAACAGCTCGCTTTGGGGGCGATGATGTTTATTACGCGCGCGAGTTTTTGCGCGTTCCTATCGTACCTCAATCTGTGCGACTCTATGGGGCACAACTCGCCGGTTTTGTGCGAAAGTTCGAGGTCGAAAGCGGCGCGCGACTCAGCCTGTTGCCATGGCTCGCCACGGCGGCACTGGTGGGGCAGCGGATTACCGGGAGCGATAAGGGTATTTGGTAGCAAGTGACTTGGGCCCGTACCAGAAGTGTGAACGGGCAAACTTGATTCATTTCAATCAACCTTGGATTAACCGAGAGGGGGGTGCCGGGAGTTTTGCTTTCGGCAAAAATATTATGGACAATCGGCCTATTTCTGTTCGTAAATCAAACACTGGCGGAGAGCCAACTTCGGTGGGTTCCAGCCGCATGATGCAGGATGCAGGGACTTCCGCATGGCTACCTGGTGGGTCACAGATTCCTGCTGCTGCCTATGCTTCGAATTCGCAATCGATGATGATGGCGAGTTCGCGACCGATATTTACAATCGATCCGCTCGCAGTGAAGGGTGACAAAACATCCAGTGCGATATCGGCCGTGGTTCACGTTGTCGGAATCTCACTGATTCTGGCAGTTGCGTGGAATGTGCATTCGGCAGTCACTCTGAAGCCCGCCACGATTGTAACTCCGGTTGACTTCAAGATAACTGCGCCCCCGCCAGTTATGCCAGTGGCAAGGGTGCAGGGCGGCGGCGGCGGCGGCGGCGCGCACCAGGTTATCGAGCCTACCAAGGGGAGGCAGCCCAAGGTTTCGAAAGACCTGATTACTCCTCCACAAATCATCCGGATCGATCACCCGAAACTTGGGGTTGAGCCAACCGAGATGACAAAGATGCCGGAGACCACCAATCTTCCGAACCTAGGAATGAGCCAGTCGCCGCAGATTGCAATGGCTTCGCAGGGTAGTGGAAGTGGCTCGGGATTCGGTCACGGCTCGGGTTGTGGCATTGGTGGTGGTCGGGGCGTTGGCGCGGGTCCGGGCAGCGGTGGTGGCTACGGCGGCGGCCTGATGAGTGTTGGCGGTGGTGTTAGCGCGCCGCAGGTCGTCCACTCCGCTGAGCCGGCGTTCACAGATGAGGCACGTCGAGCGAACTATCAAGGAAATGTCTCTGTCCAACTCATCGTCGATTCACAAGGCAATCCACAGAATGTTCGCCTGGTTAGCCATCTTGGCATGGGGTTGGATGATAAGGCCATTGAGGCAGTCAGGCAGTATAAGTTCAAGCCAGCAATGTACCAGGGACATCCCGTAGCTGTGCAGATCATCATCGATGTAGATTTCCACCTTCATTGATCTCGAATTACGTAGCTCGTAGTACAAAGGGAACCCTTCGGGGTTCCCCTTTTTTGTACGCCGTGCATGAATGACAGCTTGGGGGTGAAAGTCCCCTTCACATCCTGATGGAGGAGAAGTGATAGCGAAGCGCAAGGGCGTCGTCGCGAGGCGGGGTCTGAAGGAAGCGTGGAGCAAAGCCGCGAGCCGATGGACAAGAACCGGATACGAGGCCTACGGCGCCGGACGAGCGGGCAAATGACCGCGAAGTCCATATCCATCAAGGGCGCTGGTGGTAAATCCGGCGGTTGCGCGGTGAAGGCGGTCGTTCTTATCGCGGGAGGTCTGCTGCATGTCCCGGACTCGGGACTGAGGGTGGAGCGATCCACCTTGACCGTGCGGCAGGAGTCAGCAGCGGGCATAGTAGCCGCGCGAGCGGCGAAGGCCCAAACGGAAGGAAGCGGCGAGTAGGCGGCGCGACTCGATGAGCGGCAAGCGGCAGAACAACCAGCTTCGGCTGGCCTTCGGCGAGGAGGGGCGGAGTGAAGCTCCAACGTCTCCTTGCGGAGGGTCCGAAACGCTCACGGCGAAGCGCATTTCCGAAAGTCCGGCTATATGGCAACAACTGATGGAGGAGGTCTGCGCGCACGACAACTGCGTGCAGGCCTTGAAGCGAGTGAAGGCCAACAAGGGAAGTCCGGGCATCGACGGCATGACGGTCGAGCAGTTGCCGGGACACTTGAAGGAGCACTGGCCAGCCATCCGCGAACAACTGCTGAGTGGAACCTACAAGCCGCAGCCGGTGAAGCGGGTCGAGATACCCAAGCCGGATGGAGGGATGCGTCAGTTGGGCATCCCGACGGTGCTGGACCGCATGGTGCAGCAGGCGGCGATGCAGGTTCTGCAGCGCAGGTGGGATGCGGAGTTTTCCGAACACAGCTACGGGTTCCGTCCCGGACGCTCGGCGCATCAGGCGGTGGCCCAGGCGCAGAAGTATATCGCCGAGGGCCGCCGCTGGGTGGTGGATCTGGACTTGGAGAAGTTCTTCGACCGGGTCAACCACGACAAGCTGATGGCGGCGATAGCGCGCCGGGTCGGGGACAAGAGGATGCTCAGGCTGATCCGGGCGTTCCTCACGGCGGGCGTGATGGAGAACGGGCTGGTGGGTCCGGTGGACGAAGGCACGCCGCAGGGCGGGCCGTTGTCGCCACTGCTGTCGAACCTCGTGCTGGACGAACTTGACCGGGAACTGGAGCGGCGCAAACACTGCTTCGTGCGGTATGCGGACGACTGCAACATCTACGTCCGCAGCCAACGGGCAGGGGAGCGGGTGAAGCGAAGCATTGCGAACTTCATCCAGCGTCGTCTCAAGCTCAAGGTCAACGAAACGAAAAGCGCGGTGGCAAGACCGGCGGAACGCAAGTTCCTCGGCTTCAGCTTTACGAACGCGCGGGAACCGAAACGGCGCATCGCCGCCAAGGCTCTGGCGCGCTTCAAGCAGAAGGCGCGGGAGCTTACGCAACGGACGCGGGGCATCGGTATCGAGCGGATGACGAAGGAACTGGCCGTCTATCTGCGTGGCTGGAAGAGTTACTTCGGCTTCTGCGAGACGCCCTCGGTGCTGAAGGCGCTGGATCGCTGGATACGGCGCAGGCTGCGATCCGTGATCTGGAAGCAGTGGAAACGCGGGAGAGTGCGGTTCGGCAAGCTATGTGCGCTGGGAGTGAGCAAGAACCTGGCTGCAAAAACAGCCGGGAGTGCTCACGGCCCCTGGCACCTGGCGAACAGCCACGCCCTCCACTATGCGTTGCCCATCGCCTACTTCGACTCGCTAGGACTTCCAAGGCTGTTCGCGGGACCATAGCTCAATCCATCCGAACCGCCGGATGCGGACCCGCTTGTCCGGTGGTGTGGCAGGGGAGGAGCCGCGAGGCTCCCCCCTATGCCGATTGCGCTATTATGGCGCGGATGAAGGGGTATGGGATGACGATGAATAGAAGGAGACAATGCCGTCGCAGGATATTGCCTATGGCTGGAGCCGGATCTAACTTTGCCATTACTGCGCGGAGACGAGGGTGCTGGCCAAATTCATAGATCTGATGGAGCGGGCGGGATTGTTCGTCGCTTAGAAGGGTCCCTCAATGCGGCCTTGAAGTTCTGTGCCCGAGATCGGGCGGGAGCTTGAGAGGGAACGGGAGATGTCTAGAGGAAATGGATCGGGGGCAGGGAATCGCGGCCAGGAGAATCACTGGGGGGCCAAGCGAAGAACTCATGCTCTTCGCCTGGACGCAAGGTGTCAGTTGGAAGGAATTATTGGCTTAATGCTTGAGCGGTTTGCGTATGATCTGAAGCGGACTTCCTGGCAAAGTAGCCCTTGCGGGTTCTGACGGTCAGTTTGCCATGCTTGGGTGCATTTGCTTCCACCCGTACAGTTCGGTAGCCTTCCTTGCTCGTCGGCTTTGAGGACCGATATCCGATGGTGTACTGATCGCGGATATCATGTGCGACTTCGGCTGCGATGCTATCCACATCCTCAAGAGAACGGGGAAAATATGCCACGCCGCCTGTCTCCGCGGACAGACGCTCAAGTGCGCCCCTGGCTCGAGCAGCTTCTTCCTTGTTGGCATCATAGAGCAGTCCCACGGTATAGACGACAGGGCCGCCGAGGCCTTGAACGCGACGGATGGCTTGCTCCAATTCGAGGCGCGATGCGTTGTCGGCACCATCGGTGATAACCAACAGGACCTGCTTGGGGAGCTTTCCATGGTGGGACAATTCATCCGCAGAAGCGGCGACCGCATCGTACATAGCCGTCGTGCCCTTGGAATCGAAATGTGAGAGCCCGCGGTCGAGTGCGGCGATGTCCGAAGTGAAGCCCTGATCGAGAAAGGCTCGATCGGAGAAATTCACAATAAACGTGGAGTCCTTCGGGTTCGATGCCCTTAGCAAGTGCAATGCTGCGGAATTAACCGCTTCGCGCTTATCCTGCATTGAGCCAGAGTTATCGACGACGATGCCCAGCGACACGGGCTGGTCCTGATGCAGGAACGAAGTTGTTGCTTGCGGCACGCCGTCTTCCCACACGCGAAAATCGCCACGATTCAAATCCGAAACCTCATGTCCCTTTTCATCAACGACGGCACAGGTCAACAGCACCTCATCTACATCCTGGTGCATGGTGTAGAGACCGTCCTGCCGCTTTTGTATTTCGCCTGGCCGACCTGTACCGGAAGGCGCCGATGCAACAGATGGTTCGCTTTCTTCGATGTCCGGGCTGGGAATTGGATCGCGATCTATGTCGAGTCGCGGTTGTACTTCAGCCTGAGTGGGATCGTTTGCTTGTAAGGGACCATGGCTGAGGGCGGTGGCCTGTGGCTGAGCTGAAGGTGGTTGTGTCTGCGGCGATGGCGAGACCTGGGCCTGGGATCGCAAAGGCAATCCGCTGGAGACAACCAAGACTGCTGCAGCAGTGACACAGAGTTTACGCGATATCGTGAACGCTTTTGAGGTCATAGAAGAGGTATCTTGCGTCATTCTGGCGGCCTTATCGGAGAACTGGATTCGAGGAAATCGCCTTCGAGGTTGTCGAGGAATCGATTTGATCCATCGGCAACTCCAATGAGAAGAGAGAAACAGATCCCTGGTCCGCATGCACCCAGATGCCATGGAATCCATCGCGGATTTCAGGGTGAAGCGACAGGAGTGCCGTCATCACGGCGGTAACCTGCTTACGCGCGCTCGGCGGATCATGTAACTGCGTCGCTTGTGTGGGATCAGGAGCGTATTGCACGTCGAGATCGAGTGGACCAAATGTTGTTGTGGTATCGACTGCAGTCACCTGAAAAGTGGAGCCTTGTCCGCCGATCATCACTGGCTGCTGTGCTGCCGGAAGATCAGTGGGCTTTACCCCATCCGCTTCGTGCTGCAACTTTTCGAGATTGGGGCTGGACAGGAAGTCGACAGGATCAAGAAAGTAGGCGGCTGTTCTGTAATAGAACCAGGCATCCCAGGACATTTTCTTTTCGGCGAACTTGCGCGCTGACACCCAATACCAGAGCCCATCATGGCCTGCTTCGGTCATGGGTTTGCTGAAGAAGCCACCAAGCATCCAGCGATGGTCGGGTGATTCGGAAAGGACGAGCGAAATCTGTTGCGGCTTTGGTACGCCGGTAGCATGCAGAATGGCAAGTGCATAACTGGCTGGCGGAAGATCGGTAAAGTTCAATATCACCACCGGGTTGCCACAATAGAAATCCGTCCGAGCGATGCCGGGCTGTTCGGTAGACGCATCCAGTGCAAAGACACTATCGACTGTAATAGTCGCATTCTGTACAAGCGGCTTCAATGTGTCAATGGAGCCCGCAATTCCATCGAAATCCGCCGCAACTGCGGGCATGGTGTTTGCCCGAACGGTTTGTACGTCTCCCGTCTTGACTTCATTGGCGATTGCGCGGGCTGCACCCGATATGGCATCGCGTTGAGCAGGCGTCATTTGCGATTGTGTTTTGCAGGACGCGGCGTTTGCTGTCAGCGACAGCATAGCTCCGAAAACAACCAAAGACAACGAAAGCGCGCACGACGCTCGTGACGATTTAGCTGGCATAGATGCAGCCTTCCATGTTGATCATTGAGCAAGCGAGATCCATGTCTCCGCAAGCACTCTAATGTATGATGCAAGTAAATTCCTGTTCGGCTATAGCAACAAAAAAAATCGTGCGGCCATTGTTCCTATGTCCAATCCAGCACAGGTTCCGCTTTCCCAAAAATCTTTTGGATAGACAGTGAGAGCCACGGTCGATGCGGTTTCCTGCCGTTGGTCCGAAGGTACTGCGCCGTCATCGTCGGTCCAGAGCGTCCTGCCGTGCAATTGCCGATTCGATGTTTCCCCAAAGCGCGATCGGAGGGTCCTGAACGGGGAACAACTGGCGGGCGGCTTGAGCAATGACGTTAAGATCGGCTAGAAGGGCGCGACATAGTTCGCAACTTTGAAGGTGCGGATGATTGGCGATCATTTCCCCTGAGCCGATTATGTCTGCGAGCTGCGAGTGGAATTCTTCGCAGCGCGGGTTATTGGCGAATTGCTTCATCTTGGTCCTCCCGCTGCGAATGATTGAGCAGAAACCTCCGCAACTTCAACCGCGCTTTGTGCAGTTGAGACTTGCTGTTACCTACCGAACAATCGAGAAGGCCTGCGATTTCGTTGTGATCAAACCCTTCGACATCATGAAGCACAAAAATGAGCCTGTAGCCTGCCGGCAGATCGTCGATCGCGCGTTGCAATGTTAATCGGTCTATGGCTCCGGAAAGAGCGAGATCACGAGCTCCGAAAATCCTCCCTGTCCTGTGATCAGAAGCTGGATCCATCATTTCGTCCAGGGAGTTCAATTGAAGACCCTTTTTGCGCAAGTGCATGAGAACGACGTTAACAGTCAATCTGTGAATCCAGGTGGAAAGAGCAGATTCGGCCCGAAAGGTATGGATCTTACGGTGAATCTGAAGGAACGCTTCCTGCGTTAGGTCCTCCGCTTCCTCTACACTGCCTGCGATGCGGAAACAGAGAGAATAAACATGCTTTTTGTGTATTGAGTAGAGCTGTGCGAAAGCGTGGTGATCTCCATTGCGAACGCGGGCCAATATTTCTGCCTGATCGCTATCAGAGACGAGACCAGACCCAATTCGCACAATGGGCGCACTTGCGGATTCAATCGAGGATGAAGAGAGTGCTCCGCGCAGCAAGTGCGTTGAATAACTGTAGGAGGACATGCGTATCCTTGGAGGGACTTGGAGTAGGCAATGTTCAATCGGCGGCATTGCCGGTCTGAATTCGATAGTCAGTCACCTGGATGGATGCAGCTTCGACCAACGAACACAGCTACATAATCCTCACAAACGGTGAGATGCGTCTTTTGATCGTGAGGGTGTTTGCGGGTTGGAGCGGTGCGGTCGTAAGGAGACGACCGCAGCAGTGCCCAAGAGGAGATGCGGACTGCGTGAAGGTGGGGTGATTCAGCGGCGAGCGTGATGCAAAAGTTGGAATTCGAGAAACCAACGGTTCAGACAGCAAAGCCCTTTGCGGTTTGCAAAGGGCTTTGAGTTTTCCAGTCCGGCTGCTAAAGCAGTTAGGGTATATTGGCTGTTCAGTCGAACAGCATCCCCTTCACCACCGATATACAACCAGGTTATCCAAATAAACGGTGGACTTCCCGCTTCCGCCGTAGCCGTCAACCTGAAACTGCGTTTGCAGTGTAGGTGCCCAACCTAGTGCAAATGCAGAGGGGACAGTTACATTGATGCTCTGTTTGTGGCCATCCAGCCAAACCGAATGATAGGTTACGTTTCCGGAGTCATCCCGGGAAGTTTGGATCTGAACGTGATGCCATTCATTGGGACTCCAATTTCGCGGATTGCAAGTTGCTTTGGACGGCTTCCATTCGACAATTGGTTTTTCAGGCGTTCCTGCGTTCTTGGTGTATTCCCACGTTCCTGAATAGCCCGAGCACTGCATCGCAATAATTGCATTTTGGCCATTCTGCATCACCTGGTTCAAGTCCATCTCCAGATTTCCAATGATTGAAGAAGAGCTCTTAAAATACACCCATCCGTCGTAAAGAAAATTGGTCGCGGAAGAATCGTCATCGAAATTGACCGAATAACGCTCGTCCCCATTCCCTGAGAAGCTAGTAACAAACTCGCGGGCGGTGCCACTGTGTGACGGTGAATTGACCAGGGTCATGCTTCCGCTCGAGTTGCCCTGTCCTCCGTCATCGTGGGCAGCCTGCCAACCGCCCAGTGCCTGAATGCTGCTGACACTTGCTGCATTTGAAGGAACAATGGCGGCATTCTCAGCTGCCGAGACGGTGATGGGAACATCGGTCACACATGAGGATCCATGATCGCCCCATGCCTTTACATGCAGGGTATGCGAGCCAGTTCCGATCGTGACGGATTTCTCGACGGAGGTGCCAGTCGAGACCGACGTATCGGCACTGCTGTCGATTGAATAGCCTATCGTTGCTACTGATTGCGATGAGCAGGTTGCCGCAGTAGCCGACAGGGTAAAAGGCGCTCCAACCTGACTGCCGCTGGAAGGACTGTTCACAATTACGCCTGCGTGCAGAGAAACGGCGAGGACCGCTGATAGAGAGGAAGTGAGTGAGATCTTCTTGAGCATATTGATGCTAGGGACGGAGGGGGACAGAATCATGAGTATGCCTCAACGGGAGATCTATAGCCCGTAAAAGTTGAAAGTTGGCACATGACTTCCCGACGTCGCGGAGAAGCGGCGAAAGGAGCCGAATTATGTGGTGTGGATCGATCGGGCTAGTCTGAAGCGC
>Ga0302147_10001096_pt1 | contig 12327 bp, 14 predicted proteins | sample I_Bog_E3_2_FD_192438 | JGI IMG/M metagenome (GOLD analysis project Ga0302147, IMG submission 192438) | Peat permafrost microbial communities from Stordalen Mire near Abisko, Sweden - I_Bog_E3_2 | ecosystem: Environmental > Terrestrial > Soil > Wetlands > Peat | place: Sweden: Abisko, Stordalen...
GCCCTATGTGATGGCCATCAAGAGTACTGAACCGGTGCGCCCGTCGTCGGGCAAAGGGTTGATTTCGCGAACAGCGGCGGAGGTGGCTCGGGCCATTCCGGCTGACCGCTGGCACCGTCTCAGCGCAGGCGATGGCACAAAAGGGCCTCGCACTATGATTGGGCCACGGAACCTCTAATCGTTCTCGGCGTTACCACCGGCAACCACACCTTGCTGGTCCGCCGCTCGCTCGCCGATCGGGACGACGTCGCCTTGTTTCTGGTCTTCACGACAGGACCAAGGTCACTCCAGGAAATGGTCGAAGCCGCCGGTCAGCGATGGACCATCGAGGCTGGGTTTGAAACCGCCAAAGGTGAAGTTGGCCTCGATCATTATGAGGTCAGACAGTGGATCGCCTGGTATCGACACATCACACTGGCACTTCTCGCTCATGCTTTTCTGGCAGTGATTATGGCGCAGTCGGCGCCAGCGAAAAAAAAATCTCGATGATCTCAAGGCCGACAAAGTTCCTTTGAGCATTCCTGAAATCCGAGTTCTGATCGGACACCTCGTCTTGATGGTAATGCGATCAATCGATTATATCATTGGCTGGTCAAATTGGCGGCGATGGCACCAAGCCATCGCTCGCAGATGCCACGTCAAGCGCAAGATTGCCGCAATAAAGAATGTGCCACTGTAGTACTACACATCCCAATACGGCGAAGCGGCCATCCGGAGAGATAGCCGATATTGGCCCTCGCCCTTCGATACGGCGGAGCTCGCGGCCGGTAGATATATCCCATAACCGAACGGAATTGTCAGAACTTCCCGAAATAGCGTGCTGCCCATCGGGCATGAACGCAATAAATCTGACGTAATCGGTATGGCCAACAAAACGCCGAACTTCCCGCCCACTGTCAAGCTCCCACAGCCGAAGTGAAAAATCTCTGTTTAGAACTTGCCGGCCGGGATTTACATTATCTTTACTTCCCGAGATGACGAATTTTCCATTTGGTGAAATAGCAGCAACACCTCCGCCTTCAAGACTATAAACTTCCTCACCACTTGAGATGTTCCTCAGGCGCAACTTGAAATCCTGGCTTCGTGACAGAACAAATTGACCATCTGGGGAAAACACAAGGGGTGCCATCCCATCAAATCGACGAAGTTCGCGACCGCTCCCTACGTCCCATAACCGAGTGGACCCTCCATCAGACGACATAATAAGCCGGCCATCAGGTGATTGAGCAAAGGAGTTGACGTCACTCATGTGCCCCATCTGAATGTGTATTCTGGCCTTTCCGTCCTCTCCATTAGCTTTTTCGTCTTCCGCTTGTACATCGACCCGACCTGTGGCGGAAAGGGGTTCGACAGGAGAGGCGAGCGTCGATGTGTCCTGGCGCCCCAATCCTCTCGCCGTCTGTGGCGTGACAGCCTGGTTCAAAGCCGGGGCCTGCACGACAAGGTTCAGCTTCCCGACCAAGGCTCCGGTCACGAACCCGCTCTGCGGCAGGCCGAACTGCCGTTGCGCCGCCGCGATCGCGTGCCGCATTCCCGGACCAAACCGGCCGTCCGGCTTGTCCTTATAGTGACCCAGCGCTGCTAGGCGTCCCTGAACCTGTTCGCGCGCCGCCTGATCGAGGCCAAGTTCATAGGCGGCGCGTGGATCGGCCCACGATCCATTGTCGAAGGCGGTAATCCGCTGGCTGAACCGTGCCCAAAGGCAGCCGGCCAGCGACGGGATGTTCCGGGTCTCGACCGGGCCGGTCTCGGAAAACCCGCACTCCGCCTTCATGGTGGCGATCCAATTGAGCTGGTTGTCGATAAACGCCAAAAGCGTATTGCCGACCAGGGTATCCCGCACGGCTTTGTATTTTTCGCCGATCGCCGAGTCCAAGCCGGACAGTTCAGCGTCCGAGCAGATGACCACCGCCCAGGGCTGCCTGACATTGGCACACGAAAAACTCGGCCCCTGTTGCGCCTGGGCCGATTGCGCCAGAAGGACGAACCCGACGATCGCGCCCGATATCGAAGCAAATCTCATCTGCGTCCCTCCTGTTCAAGCCGGCCTTCTGCCCAGATCACATCGCAACGGCTCACTGTAGCGGCAACAACTGATCGGCGGCGACATAGCCGATGCGGCGGCCGTCGCGTTCGACCAGGACCCAGGTGCCGTCGGGGGCTTGTTCGAGCACGGTCACCTGCATGCCGGGTTCGAGCGAGCCGGTGACGGTGGCCTGGGCGTTGGGCTGGTCGTGAGCCTGGATGGCCGCGATGGCGACGTGAGTCGGGCGTCGCGGCGCCGCGTCGGCCTGCGCGGGCTGGCGCGGCTGGGCCGTTGTCGGCCCGGCCGACGCGGTGCTCGCGGGGATCACCTTGCCCAGGGGGAAGTCGTTGCCCTGCATCAGAATCTGCGGCACCTGGCGGGCGCTTTCGCCGAACACCCTGGCCGACAGCTCCGGCACCTGATCGGTGACGCGCTGGACCAGATCGGTCAGGCGGACCAGCCGGTCTTCGGCCGGTTGAGTCGCCGCGAAGGTGTTGAGGACGACCCAGCTGAACAGGCCGTGGCCCTGATAGCCCTCGATCGCCGCCTGGTCGGCCGCGGCGGCGGCGATGGTGGTGCGGCCGGTGGCGCGGGTCAGCTTGTCGATGGCGGTCATGCGCTCGACGCCGCGCCGCTGGAACAACTCGGCGGTCAGGCTGCCGCTCTCGCAGGTGTCGAACAGCAGAACGCTCTTGTTGGCCGGGATCATGGCCAGCCATTTCTGCCACTGATCCTGGCCGATCCCCTGCTCGACGATGGACTCCTCCCCGCTGAAGTGCAGATCGTAGGGGATGAAGTAGTAGCGGCCGTCGACGGTCTTGCCGTGGCCGGCGACCATCAGCACGAACACATCCTGGGCATCGATTTCCGCCGCCATCTTCTGGAACGTGGCCTCAAGCCCGGCCCGGGTGGCGTCCTTGTCGAGCACCGGCGTGATATGGACGGCGCGGAAGATCGGCTGGCCGGCCCGGCGCAGGGTGTCGGCAACCCCCGACACGTCGGGAACGGCGAACTTCAGGTTGAGGCTGCTGTCCCAATAGCCGCTGATGCCGACGGCCAGCACGTGCAGTTCCGGCTGCCGCCCCGCCGCTGCCGCCGCCGCCACCGTAACCACGGTCTCGATCGGATCGGAGGCGATCAGGTTGGCCCGGTTGTAGGCCACCACCGATATGTGGTTCTCGCCGGGCTGAAGGGCGAGGGTGCGGTTGATCCGGGCGGCGGGCGCGCCATCGGTGATGCCGGCGGTAGTGCCATTGACCCGCCACTCGATCCGACCGACGCCCCCGCCCTGGTCTTCGAGGGTGAGCGCCACGGTACGCTGGTTATCGGCCGCCTCTGCCGTGGGCTGCCCGTCGAACGCCACCCGCGGCGGCGAGCCGCTCTGGATCACAGAACTGAAGTCCAATTTCGCCGCTGCAGCCCGCACCTTGCCTTCAGGATCACCCTTTAGGGCTTCGTCGATTAGATCGGGGCGATAGAGCGCCTGATAGAATTGGCTATTGAGTTGCAAAAGAGACTGCCGACCGGTCAGGCCAGGTATTGCGATCCTTAGGTAGCTTGGCGCTTTTTCAGAGCCCCTAAAATATCCGTTCCGATCCATGATGACGGATTTCCCCCCATCGAACGCCCCTGATAGCACTTCGTCCCCCGAATTGCATGAATACACGTGAATTGCGCCATCGTTATTAATTTGTGTTATGTGATTAGTGTCCGTCTGCATGGCCACACCAACCGCCTCACCTGGATCACTGAGTCCCGAGATCGCGCATACCATTCGCCATGATTGAAGATCAAAGGCGATTAATCTTGTGATTGGTCTCGTAAGGATCACAAGAAAGCGGTCGTCCGACACGCCAACTATTGAGGGACGTCCAAAAGCGGAGCCTAGTTCAGTCCGAACATCCCCATACATCCATTGTAACGCATTAGAAAACTCACTCTTGCCGCCATAATGATGGCGCTCAAATTCCTCGGAAGACGCAACCAAATCAACATAATTCGCCTCCGATCCGCCACGTGAGGTTATCATTGTAAATGAGAACCGATGTGTCACATGATTGCTTTCAACAGTCTGTGTAAGCCAGAAATTTTTTGTCCAATATTCCAATGCCATAAATCGCGCCCAACTTTGCCGAGGTCTATTGCAATTGGTTCTGAATTGCTTCGCTGTAACCCCGCAGCCCCTGGGTCTGTGAAAAACACCGTGCTATAATATTCTCCCTCTCCACCAAATCTTACAATATTTGGTGAATATAGCGGCTGAATCTCATTCGCCATTGCTCTCATAGAGCTACTATCGCTACCTCGGCCGGCTCTCAACTCTCCAATAGCCGAATGCGGCAAGTGATGAAGCCCAAGGTCAGGAGGGGTCATTGAAAACCACTGCCCAGGGTCAAGGCGAAGTCGCCTCTCACCCGTACGACCAATAGCGCTTTGACCGTCGACAATACCGCCTTCGACGTGGGATACAAGCTTTCCTGTTGGGGCGACCATTCCAGATCGGTTGTTGCCCTTCCAGAACCAGTAACAAAAACTAGAAAATTAGCTCGATAATTCCTTAAAATTGCTTGCAAAATCCCCCTGGTCTTCGCACAGTCGCGCCCGAATGTTTGTTGTCTGAGGGCGCTCCCTTGGGTTCCATCCTGAAAGATTCGGCGCTGGAAGGCCAAAATCCCTTGAAAAAGCAAGATATCCATCGGCACCATTTTGATAAATTTTGTTCGGACGATCTGCCGCCAGATCATAAACGCTTAGCGGCTGTGCTTGAGAGCACCAACCATTTTTGTCTGTACATGAAAAAGTTACAATGCCTTGTTCAATCGATAAATCAAATGACCATACGTCCCGTGCCGAAGAAGCATGGTGATATTGACCCCAAGGTTCAATATCGAGAGTGGGCTTATGGGACAGGATAAAAGGGTAGGGCTCCGAATCTTCGCCAGCGCCGTGATAGCCCAATCCTAACATTCTACGCTCAACACGAGTATGAACGACGCTGCGCTGATCAGAGCGTCGGCCATGCAGTGTGCGAACAATCTCCATTTTTCCCGCATGATCCTCGCCTGAATACAGAAAACTGTCGGAGTGGCTCCATGATAGTTCCTCGGCTCCGAAATGCCCAATGATACGACGAGTGGGGAGATCGATGATCTCGTATGTATTGTCGTCCTTGGTCAAGTTAACAACCAGAAAACGGCCAGTCGGTGAGAATGTTGGGTTCCATCCCTGACGTTTAATAACAAGGCTACCTGAGTCAGCCTCAACAACCAAGAAGTGATCGCCATACACACGCACTTGGTAAGGCCCCTTGAGTGCCCGAATAACTCGATCAGGCTGGCCTTCCGCCTTATTATCGTACGCCATAACAATCGGTAAGCCAGGTCGAATTGCAATTGGCTCAAGTTTTCCGCTATCAAGAATCCGCTCCCCACACTCGTCGGCGCGGACGACGGCCCATTCCAGTGATAGAGCACCCGCCGTCCAAGGTAGTATCTGAATTATGCCAGAAGGCTTGAATAGGACCGTATGCAGCGGGACAATGGCTCGGGTTTGGTCAAGACCGAACGTTATGTCCCGTGGACCCGACGCACCGCCAGCGAGCGCGAAGAATCCTGATCCCTCAAATCGAGAGATGCCAGGAACCTTGACCATAAAATAAGTTGGGTCCGTCTGCCTTTCAGCCATCGCAGTTAAGGACCACGTTAACGTTACGGGTTCACCAACCCGGGCGGCGCCAGCATCGAGAGAGACCGTAACTTGAGGACCGGAAGGAGCTGCCGAAGAAGTGCGGCAGGCAGGCCGAGCCGCGATTTGCTGCCCCCCATCCACTTGGCGAAATGCGGGCGATGCCGGTGCCGGATTTTGAACCACGAAGTTCAGGTCCAGCTTTCCAACCAAGCCCCCCGTCACGAACCCGCTCTGCGGCAGGCCGAACTGGCGTTGCGCTGCCGCGATCGCGTGCCGCATTCCCGGACCAAACCGGCCGTCCGGCTTGTCCTTATAGTGCCCCAGCGTCGCCAAACGCCCCTGCACCTGCTCGCGGGCGGTCTGATCGAGACCGAGTTCGTAGTCGGCGCGCGGATCAGCCCACGATCCATTATCAAATGCGGCGACCCGCTGGCTGAACCGTGCCCGAAGGCAGCCGGCCAGTGACGGGGTATTCCGGGGCTCGACCGAACCGGTCTCAGGAATTCGGCACTCCGCCTTCGTGGCGGCGATCCAATTGAGCTGATTATCGATAAACGCCAGCAGCGTATTGCCGGCGACGGTGTCCCGCACGGCCTTGTATTTTTCGCCGATCGACAGGTCCAAACCCGACAGTCCGGCGTCCGAGCAGATGACCACCGCCCAGGGTTGCTTGACATTGGCACAAGAAAAACTCGGCCCCTGCTGCGCCAGGGCCAATTGCGCCAGAAAGACGAACCCGACGATCGCGCCCGATATCGAAGCAAGTCTCATCTGCGCCCCTCCCCGGTCAGGCATCGTCAGATCACCAGCCTGCCATGCTGGCAACCCTTCCTTACGCCAGTAACGTCACGCTAACCCCGCCACGATCGAAGGACAAGCCCCAAACGCCCGTGTCGGGAACCGATTGCATGCCATGCGGGATATGCCATTTCGGAACGTGAGCCAAGTTGGTGTGGTGCCCTGGCTTGATCAAGTCACCACAGCGAAGCGGCGCTCGGTTGTCACTGGCGAATGGCCTTTTTTTGCCATTGCTACAAGCAGGTAGCGGTGGTGGGCTGGACAACGGATCATGTCGCCATCGGGACTTTCGGCGACGGCCGGACTGTCGCCGCCGAGATCGGCGACGGCTCTGCCTGAAAGCGGGGCGGTCCCGCTCAGGGGTTTGCTGCTGATCGAGAAGGACGCGAACCGAATCGACCGCTTTCGCCCCTGGCTGCCGGCGGATGCGCGTCTTGTGAGCGCTGCGTTGCCGTCATCGCGCCCCCACACTCATCTTTAGCTCGGACTGAGAGAGTGGGCAACGCGCCTCACATTTCGTAATTTCAATCACTTGCCAACGTGGACTGCGACGGATCGCTTCCGTTGGGCCTGGAGGAGCAAGACTGGCCGCAACCGCTCTGATTCGATCGTCGAGAGCCAACACCTCTGGATCGTCCCGAGATATCGTTGCTCTCGTTACGATTATGGCGTCCACCAGAGCACGGTTGATCATGCCTTGGGAAATGAACACCAAGCCGAACATGTGTTCGTTCGGAAAAACCACACCCTCAAATTTACAATCATAAGCTAGCGGGCAGGGGGAGTGAAGATTGCCACCGGAAAATCCCAGACAATCAACGCCTGAATACCGTGAAAACTTACACAGACTAACGCTTGGCGACGAATTATGAAGTTGTCCAAACGCTGCTGGCCCCAACACCAAGCTCGGAATTGCGCTGCCACGCCATGCTATGCCGCTCGCCTGCTTGTCATGCACGTGGATCGAAATGTCGGCCGTTTCGGCGCGCGCAACACCACAATGGATAACGGTCAGAAACAGGATCAGAATTGGCTTTAACACAAAAACAAGCCGAAAAGTTCGGCTCCAAAGAAGGAATCGCCCAATTGTCATCTTTAACACTCCTCGCAAGCTCTCCCCATCGAGGTGGTACGGAGATCATAGTTAATCTGAAAACGTTATGCAATGCCGTCCTGTTCTCTATTCGGCAAAGGGGCGGCCCTGTTCCCGAGTTGCTTGGCCGGCGCGGGTGCCGGCCGGCCAAGTGGCGCGCCAGATGGTGGGTGAAGCACCTCGTCACCGGCCGAGACACCGTCCGGCAAGAGGAGCATCCTCATGGCATCGAGTGGATCGGTCAACGCTAGACCGCTCTGTAAAAGGCACCAGGATGGCCCACGGCAACGATTCGTGCATCTCGGGCGCACATCAGATAAGGTTAATGTTTCTGGGTGTGTTCGAGGGCATGAGGCGTTTACTAAACCCCTCGCATTGACCGTAGGCAACTAATTGAAATCATTTGGGTAAGAATCGATATTTAAGGCGTTCACTAATCTATACTTTTGTGTACAGATGCAGCCGAAAATCTTGGTTGGATATGGTCCCTGCCGTAAGTTTAGAAGCGGCCACTGGCACCGTCATTCCGAAATTATTCAATGGCTTAGTTTGAGAAGTAAATTCGCTGGACACCTTGCTCTTTCAGTCCTTCCAGAATCTATTGAACCGATCGGCCGCAAGCTGGGTGTAGAGGACGGTGTGCTGGATATTCCTGTGGCCCAGATAAAGCTGGATCGCTCGGGTGTCCTGGCCGTCGTTGGCCAGCTTGTATCCGGTCGAGTGCCGAAGCATGTGCGGGTGGATCGGCATGCCCAACTCGGCAGCATCCCCGGCTCGTGCGACGAGCTTTCGGAAGGTGGCCTCTGTCATGGGCGAGCGGCGCTCTGATACGAAGACATAGGGCGTCTCCGGGTAGTCACGCACCAGCTTGCGCAGAGCGCGGATTTCTGGTCCCCGCAGAGGATGTGTGCTCGACAGCCCGTTTTTTCGCCGCCGGACGTGCAGCAGCCCTTCCTGCAGGTCGACTTGTTCGCGACGCAGGCTGACCAGTTCTGAGACGCGCAGCCCGTGACGATATGCGAGGAGGATCATCGTGGCATCACGGTGGCCGTGACGCCCGAGGCGTCGGGCCGCCCCGATCAACGCCTCGATTTCGGTCGGCGTCAGGTGCTCCCGACTGCGTCGTTCGGCGTTGGGTTGCTTTGGCGGTGGGGCCATCGTAAAAGGACTTTCCCGAAAACGATGAACGATCCAGTGTTCGTCGTTGACCTGTACGCCAAGCCCTGCCAGAAGTCGGGCCAAGCGACATTTCCGAAAATAGGCGTTTTAGGGAAAGTTTCCAGCGGCTTTCACCTATCGAGGCAACGACGGACTCCCTCGGTGATACCGACACCGTCGGGCCGCCGATTGCCATGCCGACCACGCTCACGACCCGCAGCCCCAGTTGCGCAGCTCTTGCCCCTCGGCGTCCGAAACTGTTGTCCAGAACTTCCCCCCAGTGTCCGGAAGCCGTTTCGCCAATTTCCGAACACCCCCCCAGACACCCGTCCGCAAACGTACGGTTTCGGACAGGGGCGCCGGACGTTGGACTCCATTTTCCGGCGACCGTTCGGGGCCTCAGCAGGTCGAGCAGACTGCCGACACCCCGGATTTCCGGGGGCTACATTCAGCCAACCGCCATTAACTCTTGATGGTCGATGACATCAATCGTAGCACGATCCGTCTTAGCTGGCATGGTGATGAGGCGCACGTCTTCGCCTAGCGCATTTAATAACCGCATCAGGCGCCAATCTGAATATCCCTTGACATTCCCGTTAAGGATTCTAGAGATATCCGGCTGCTTGAGGCTAGCGTCATCATAGGCCGCCGCCAGTCTGACAACATCGGATTGGCGTAGTTTCCTTTCCTGAATGATAGATCGTATGCGCCCGACTAGAAGGAATTTGACCCTGATTTCATCTGGATTTTCATAGCCCATATCGTGCAAAAAGTTTTTGCTCCGCACAGGGGCCGTAAACTCTAGAGGGTCGTCTCGCCAATTCTCACTCATAGCGAAGTTCCTTTCCCCATAGTGTCACGGCGCATATTTCGCGCCTTGGCATCTAACTTGAACGCATCTTCATTGGCCTTGTAATGCGCCAAAGCACGATCTCTCCGATCTATTAGTCGTTCAACTTCCCACTTTGGAAGCTCATCGCCATGAAGAGATTTCTTCATTCCGGCATCAAGGATATAAAGAGCATACCCACACTGTAAAAAGTATATGCGATATGTGTTAGTGTCATGTGGTAATATTACTTCATCTACTCTGGCCAGACTGCCCTTCATCTGCGTGAACATTTTATTTACGAGAGGCATCATGTTCTGGAGTTGAGTGACCGCCTGATCGGCACGTTCTCTCACATCTATCGGAATCGACTTATAATCGCGCTCAGCTCGTTCGTTAATGAAAATAACCTCTTTAGCATCAATGCTTTGTTCGGATGTCATAATTTGCCGCCCGCCCAGAATATAGCGATAGTGGCATATTTCCGGCGGACGGGCAAGCTTTTCCGACAGCTTTTCCTTGACCACAGGATAGGTCGGCCACCGCTCTCGGGGATTGTCAGCACCACATCGTTGGCATCGTCGCGTGCCCGGTGTAAGCCAGACACACCTGCCACCATCTCGCCGAGCCATGCCATGAACCGTGCCGACCTAACCGCCCACATCGCCAACAGCGCCAGCCTACCCAAGGGCACCGCCGACAAGGCGCTTGATGCCGTCTTCGACGCGATCTCGGCGGCTCTTGGGCGCGGCGAGGAGATCGCGATCAAGGGCTTCGGATCGTTCACGGTAGCCGAACGGCCCGCCCGCCAAGGGCGCAACCCAAAGACGGGTGAACCAATCCCGATCCCGGCCAGCAAGGCACCGAAGTTCAAGCCCGCGAAGCCGCTCAAGGACGCGGTCAAGGGCTGATCTTGCTGCCGTGAAGGAGGAATCGCACGGGTTCCGCTTGACCGTCGGTCAGACCGGGGTCGGATCAGAGTAAGAGGCCCGCTCGGGTTTTGGGTGACGGGTTGAGGAAGGCGAGAGAGAGGCTGTCGCCGGCCCGTCGCGGAGAGACCCGATGGACGCCGTTGCTGCCCTTCACGAGATTCCCCTGAACCGCTTGGTGCTGTCGCCGGCCAATGCCCGCAAGACGCCGGCCTCGGCGACCGATGATGCCGAACTGAAGGCGAGTATCGCCGCCCACGGCCTGAAGCAGAACCTGATCGTTGGTCGGGCTGACGCCGAGGGCAGGCACGCCGTGATCGCCGGCGGACGGCGGCTGCGGGCGTTGCTGGCGCTGTCGGCCGACGGCCTGATTCCCCCCGACCGGCCGGTCCCGTGCCTGATCGAGGCGCCGGACAGCGCGCTCGAGACCTCGCTGGTCGAAAACGCCGTGCGCGTCGCGATGCACCCGGCCGACCAGTTCGAGGCCTTCGCGGCCCTGGTCGATGCCGGGCAGACCATCGCCGCCATCGCGGCGCGCTTCGGGGTGGCCGAGCGGTTGGTGCGCCAGCGGCTGCGCCTGGGCAAGGTCGCGCCCGATCTGCTCGCGGCCTACCGCAACGGACAGATGGACCTGGAGACCCTGACCGCCTTCACCCTGTCGGACGATCTCGACGCCCAACGCGCCGTCTGGGCCGAGGCCAGCCAGCATTACGGCCGGTCGCCCATCCAGATTCGTCGCCGGCTGACCGAGACCGCGATTCCGGTCGCCTCACGCCTCGGACGCTTCGTTGGCATCGAAGCCTATCAGGCGGCCGGCGGCACCATCACCCGGGACCTGTTCTGCGACCATGACCAGGGCTTCATGGACGATGCCACCTTGGTCCGCCGCCTGGCCCAGGCCAAGCTGGACGCCGAGGCCGCGGCGCTGGCCCCCGACTGGAAATGGGCCAGGCCGGTGCTCGACCCCGTCCTTGGCGTCGCCGCCGATTACGGCCGGATCGAGCCCACCCCGGCCGAACCATCGCCGGACCTCCGCGCGCTCCTGGACGACCTCGCCCGGCGCGAGGACGACTTGGCGAACGTCGCCGCCGAGGACTGGAGCGCCGAGCACGAAGCCGAGGCCGAAGACCTCGCGGCCCGGCAGGAGGAGGTCGACCGGACCCTGGCCGCCCAAGCCACCTTCGCCGAAGCGGATCGCCGCCGCGCCGGCTGCCTGGTCACCATCGGCCCCGATGGCCGGCTCCGGGTGCTCCAGGGCCTGATCGACCCGGCCGACCGGATCGCCAAGGACGACGGCGCCGCGGATGAGCCGGCCAAGGTCCGTGGCTTCAGCCAGGCGCTGATCGACGACCTGAAGGCGCACCCTCCAGAACAAGGCCATCCGGGGAGCCGCTTTTCCAGGTGCTATCAGGACTGTTCGCTGATATGGCAGACTGTGAAAATGAACGCGTTAGTGGGAGCGCCGTTCGGCCGCACCATAGTGCTTTGTTCGCGGATGAAGGCGGCAGCCTCGTTATTGTTCTCGATGGCCTCCTCCCGGGTTACGGGTGGATCAAGACCATCCCATATACAATCGAGTCTGGCCCCGAAGCGTCCGGGGCTCCATATTCCTCCTTCAACGCACATGACGAGGATGTCACGGCGGCTTGCCTCCTGGCAGAGATCGTAGGCCGCCTTGGCAGACAATTTCATGGTTGCTGAGCCATCAAACTTAAAAAAGTCCGATGGTGAATGATACAGCTTAGTTACATCAAACGTCATGGCTTGCTCCTGTTCCACTTGATCTGGTCGTCATCAACCCAATCTT
>Ga0302147_10001102_pt1 | contig 12284 bp, 8 predicted proteins | sample I_Bog_E3_2_FD_192438 | JGI IMG/M metagenome (GOLD analysis project Ga0302147, IMG submission 192438) | Peat permafrost microbial communities from Stordalen Mire near Abisko, Sweden - I_Bog_E3_2 | ecosystem: Environmental > Terrestrial > Soil > Wetlands > Peat | place: Sweden: Abisko, Stordalen...
CGTCGGTCCCGATGAGGTCGATCGCCGCGTCGACACCGTCGGGCGCCAGTTCTCGTATTCGCTCGAGCAGACCGTCGCCGTAGACGACGGGCTCCGCGCCCAGGCTCCGCAACAGTTCGTGCTGTGTGGTGCTCGCCGTCGCGATCACCCGGGCGCCATCAGCGACGGCGATCTGTACGGCCATGAGCCCGACGCCACCGGAGGCCCCGTTGATGAGGACGGTGTTTCCCGCACGAACCGAGGCGGCTCGCAGTGCGTGTATCGCCGTCGTGCCGCACAACATCAAGCCACTCGCTTCTTCGAAGGACATGTTCTGCGGCTTGGCGACGGCCAACTCGGCGTCCGTCACCACCGCGGTGGCGTACCCGCCCGGAGCGGGGTAGACGATCACTTCGTCGCCGACGTGTAAAGGCGCGCTCGGGCCCGTCACCTCACCCACGGTGGCGAGCACGACGCCCGCCACCTCGAGACCGAGTCGCATGGGGAGTTTCGAGGGATCGTCGCCGTAGTGACCGGAGAAGAATTTGTAGTCGATCGGATTCGTCGCCGCGGCGCGCACCTCAACCAGCACCTGTCCCGAGATGGGTTCGACGAGTTCGGTGTCGATGAGGGAGACGACGTCCGGCCCTCCGTACTTCGTGGCCACGACGGCAGTGATCTTCATGGGCGCGACGTTACCGGTCGCGCCGTAGGGGCGCAGCGCCCGAGCGTCGACTAACTCTGCGTCGCCATGTCGGCCTCTAGGCGGGCCAGCAAGGGTTGAGCCTCGATGTTTACGAGGATGTCCTTCGCTTCCTTTCCGGCCACGGCGGCCGGGTGGTCGGGACCAAGGAGGTGGACCAGCTCGACCTCCGTGATGGCGACGTCGAGGTTGCACTCGAGCGCGCGCCACGCCTCGATGGCTGCCGTGTAGAGGTCACCGGCCTCATCGACGCGCTCCTCGAGGACCGCGAGGGCGGCCCCGATCTCACCGCGCACCGCAGCCATCCATCGACCCCGGACACGTTGGGACGCCGCCTGAGCATTACGCAGTTCCGCCGCGTCGCGTAGCCAGATCGCGCACCGGGCCCACAGAGCGATCGCCACGGCGCTGTTGATACCCATCGGGTCCATCTCGACCGCCCTTCGCGCGGTCTCGAGGGCCTGCACGAACTCTCCCGCGGCGTAGGCGACCTGCGCACTGCCGTGCATCATCGTGGTCTCGTGGGCGACCATTGCGCCCGCGAACTCCGAGACGTGCTGGGCCAAGAGTTCGCGAGCTGCCTCGATGTCGCCGGAACCGGCCAGCAGCTGGGCGGTGAGGTTGTCCGTCCACACCCGACTCTCGGGGCGCACGAGGTGCGTCGCGAGCTCGGCGATGGAGGTTCGCGCCTGCGCCCACAGCCCGAGGCTGATCGAGGTCTCGGCGGCGTTGAGCAGATTCGTTTCCTCCAGGGCTCGAAGCCCCGCGCGCCGGGAGAGCTCGGCGGACTTGAGCGCGTTCCGGACCGTCTCGCGCGGATCGTCCGGCAACGCGAAGAGGCTCAGACCCAACGCGGCCATGGCCTGCTCGCGAAGCGAACCGATCTCCTCAGAGAGCGTCACCATCCCTCGAGCGAGAATGACGGCCTCGCGGTGACGACCCACATTGAACAGCGCCAACGATCGAGTCCCGAGGGCTCGAGCGAAGACGGCGTCGTCGTCGAGTTGCTCGGCGAGCCCGAGGGACAACTCCGACCAATGAAGGACCTCATTGAAATCGCCACCGAAGGTGTGTCCATGAGCAATCGACTCCGCCAGATGCGCCCGAACGTTGAGGCTGCCCGTGTCGCCCTGCTCGTTGTACGCCCGGAGGCACATGGCTACGGCTTCTTCGCGACGGTCGTCGAAGGAGAGGGGGTCAGATAGTTTGGCCGTCGCGAGCCCGACCGCCTCGTGATCGCCCACCAGTCGGTACTCTTCGATCGCAGCCTCGAATCGAGCGATTGACCCGGCGTAGTCGGCGCTCACCATCATCACCTCCGCCGCGAGTTCGAGCGCTTTGGCTCGACGCGCGCCCGACGGCGTCACCTCGATCGCCCGCTCGAAGAGTTCCTGGGCCTGTTCGGGAGAACCCAGCGACATCGCGCGCTCACCCGCGCGGATCAGCCACTCGCTTGCGCGCTCGGCGATCTCGTCACTCTCGGCGCCCTCGGGGGCGACCTGGTGCGCCGAGGCGTAGTGGGCGGCGACGATGACCGTGAGTTCCTCGTCGTTGAAGGACTCGTAGTAGCGCGCGGCGGCGAGGTGTTTGGCGCTGCGGTCGCGCCGCGAGAGCATGGCGACCGCGACTTCACGAATCACTCCTTGGACGAAGCCGTACTGGCCACGCTCGGGCGAGCGGGGGTCGGTGTCGTAGCGGAGGAACTCTTTGCGCACGAGGTCGCGGAGTTCGACGTCCAGGTGGGTGCGCTCCCCTCCGTGAATGGCCAGAAGCGACTCGGGTAGGAACGACGTCCCTAAGACGGCGGCGTCTTGCAGAAGTGCTCGCTGTTCGCCCACTAGGGCGTCCAAGCGTGACGCAACGAGGGCCTGAAGGGTCTCGGGGATCTCCAAGGAGACCAACTCACCTTGGAGTTGGTAGACACCGCCTTCTTCGACGAGCACACCACGGTCGACCAACATGCGAACGGTTTCGACGGCGTAGAGGGGCACGCCCTCGGCCCGTGCGAGCACACTTTCGGTGACCGCGTCACTGAGCCCGCTGACGAAGCCGCCTAAGAGCATACGCATGGAGACGTCGTCCAAGGGATCGAGATGCAACGAGGTGAAGCTGCGTTGTCCCGCGCCCCAGCCCGGGCGCTGATCACGCAACTCCGGTCGCGAGATACTGACCACCATGATCGGGTAGCTCCTCGACCACTCGAGGATCGACTCGACGAAGTCCATCAACCCCGGGTCGGCCCACTGCAGGTCCTCAAAGACCATCACCGTGAGACCCCGAGCGCTGATGCGTTCGAAGAACGTCCGCCACGCGCTGAAGAGTTCCTCGCGGTCACCAATCGGCGCGTCACCTAGACCCAGCAGGTACGCGAGGCGCGGCTCAATCCAGAGGCGTTCCTGCTCGTCGGCCACAAAGTTGGCGACCGTCGTCGAGAGCTTCAACCGCGAAGAGTCGGCCTCCTCACCATCGGTGATGCCCGCGCGCATGCGGATCATCTCGCCGAGTGCCCCGAAGGTCACGCCCTCCCCGTAAGAGGCGGAGCGCCCTTGGTGCCAGTAGACCGTCTCCGCCAGCCCGTCAACGTACTTCAAGAACTCCCAGGCGAGTCGGCTCTTGCCGATACCCGGTACCCCGGTGATCGAGACGAGCCGCGCGCGCTGCTCGCGGGCCGTCGCGTGCAGGAGGTCCTTCACGAGGCGCAACTCGTCGTCGCGACCGACGAAGGGCGGCTCTAAGCGCTCGCTGCGACCGAGTCCCTTGCGCTTGCCCACCACGCGCAACGCTCGCCACGCTTTGACGATCTCCTCTTTGCCCTTCAAGGTCAACTCACCCGCGTCCTCAAAGGCAATCGCGCCCGAGGTCGCTCGCCACGTCGCGTCATCCACCAACACCGTCCCGGGCGTGGCGGCACTCTGCACCCGCGACGCGGAGTTCACGGTGTCACCGAGCACCATGCCTTCAGAGACCTTGCCGATAGTGACCGCAACTTCGCCGGTCACGACGCCACCACGAGCTTGCAGTCCGTCGAGACCGGCCTCGCGACCAAGCGCGGGCACGAACGAGACGATATCCAAGGCGGCGCGCACCGCGCGCTCGGCGTCGTCTTCGTTGGCCGTGGGCGCACCCCACACCGCCATCACCGCGTCACCAATGAACTTTTCCACCGTCCCGCCGTAGTTGTCGACGATGCCCTGGGCCCGCACGAAGTAACGCGTCAGGAGTTCGCGGATCTCTTCGGGGTCGCGCTTTTCCGCGAGGGGCGTGAAGCCGACGAGGTCGATGAACATCACCGAGCACAGTCGTCGCTCGGCGATCGGTGCGGAATCCGACCCCGCCGTGCCCCGGGTCGTCGGGGTCGACACGGCGGTCGTGGCTTCGGCCCCGCAGTCACCGCAAAAGCGTTTTCCGGGAATGAGTTCGGCGCCGCAGTCGCCACAGGTCGCCGCGAGTGCCACGCCGCAGTTCGGACAGAACCGTTTCGCGTCGAGGATCTCCTCAGAGCAACTGGGACAGAGCATCAACACTCCCCTCTTTATCGCAACCGATGCTACGCGCTGGCTCGACGCTCGCTGGAGCGAACTTGCGAGGTGCTGACTAGATCATTCCGCCGTCGGCGTAGATGACCTGGCCATTGATCCACCGCGCAGGTCCGGCAAGGAACGCCACGATGTCCGCGATGTCAGTGGGCGCACCGAGTCGCTCCAGCGCGGGCGCCGCCGCGAGTGCGTCGACGGCCGCTTGGGCACGACTCCCGAGGAACATTGGGGTCGCGGTCGGTCCCGGTGCGATGGCGTTGACGGTCACGTCGCGACCCTTCAGTTCCTTCGCCAGAATCATCGTCATCGCATCGACGGCTCCTTTGCTCGCCGAGTACGCCGAATAGCTCGGCACCGCTCGCTGGTTCACCGAGGTCGAGAAGTTGATGATCGCTCCGCCGCGCCGCACTCGTCGAACCGCTTGTTGATCGACGACGAAGGTCCCGCGCACGTTCACCCGAATTGTACGGTCCAAGTCGTCGAGATTCATCTCCGAGAGCGGCGCAAGGAACAAGACGCCCGCGGTGTGGACCACGACGTCGACGCCCCCATAAACGCGTTCGGCCTCGTCGAAGAGAGCGACCATGTCCTGGTGGTCGGCGACATCGCCCCCCACCGCCATCGCCGTGCCGCCCGCGGAGAGGATCGACGACACGACCTTTTCGGCCCGGTCGTGACTGCTCGAATAGTGAACGACCACGTTCATGCCTTCCGCACCGAGCCGCTCCGCGACGGCGCGCCCGATGCCACCCGACCCACCGGTCACGATGGCGACCCGTCGGCTCGTCAACTCAGTGTCCGCCATGTCACATCCTTTGCTCGATTGTCCACGTCGCGAGCCCCCTTAGGAATGTATGGGTCATCTCGAACTTCGCTCCGACTCGCTCGGCGGCCACCCTGGTTCGGCCTTCATCCTTCCCCGAGGGTCGAACACTCACTTCACCGTGTGAGACTGCACCATGGGTCCGCGAAGGAAACTCCTCTTGACGGCGGTGTTCTCGACGGCGTTACTGCCCGTGCAGACTTCGCCAGCGAGCGCGGAGATCGTGTCGGTACTCCCGTGCAGTTCGTCAGCCGTGCATATCACGGAGTACAACACGGTCGTCGGCGCGGGCAACGTGAACAGTCTCTTTTGGATACGCAATGTCTCGGGCACGCGCTGTTCGCTGCGGGGGTACGTGCGCGCGGGCTACGTCGGGCACTACGGCGTCGACGTGAAGGGCGCCCACGCCACGCTCCTCACGGTGGCACAGTCGGACAGACCCAGCGGTGGAAAGAATTTGAACGACATCGGTGGGCTCCACGACGGTGCGGCGATCTCGACGGTGGTGATCGAGCCCCACGCTCTGGCGTCATTTTGGATCTACGGAACTGACGAATCGACGCATCTACGTGACGGTCGAGTGACTCGATGTATCACCGCATTGACGATGCTGGTACGTCTCCCCGGGTCCACTACACCGGTTGACGTCACCCCACCGAAAGGGGACGGATTTTTCTGGTGTGGCCCAACGTCGGTCCATCCAGTCGTGTCGGGGGATTCGGGCTCGATCCCCTCGCGACCCCTGTCCGACTACTTCGGTACGCCGGGCTGACAACACGGCGGCCTATCGATGCAGTATCTCGCGGAATCGGTGACGTCGCAACTATTTCGTCAAAGGTCTTTGCCTTCCCTCTTCAATAATTCGGTGCACGAGTGCTGCGCACCGACCAAAGCATCGCTCCGATCGGTGCGCAGTCACGCTCCGCGAATTACTTAATCGACAAGTACTCCGGCATGAAGTTCTGCAGCGGGTTCGCCGTCAAACCGTTGATGCCATTCACCTTTAAGGACGTCAGGGTGTTGAGCACTTCACCCGTCGCGTCGGCCTGAGGTTGGAAGAGCACCGGCAACTGCTGCGCCGTTAGCTCCGCGTACGTCTTCAAGCTGGCCGTGCCGAAGGTGGTGGACTTGATCGCCGCAGTTTCAGCGGCGTTCGAGTAGAGACCGACGTTGAAGCCACCGCCCGGAGCGAAGAGCGTCTCGCCCGAAGGGTAGTAGTCCGGCGCGTAGCTCCAACCGCCACCCCACGAGCAGATCTCGTAACTGGTGCCGGCTTCGCAGTCACCGATCACGTCGTTGAACGTGGCTTCGGTGTGGCTGAACTTGAAGCCAATCGCGTCCCAGTCGGCGACTTCGACGTTGAACGTGTCATCGAGCGACGGTGAGCCACTAGCCCACACGATGCTGAAGTTCAGTGTCGCACCTTGGGCGATGCCCGCACCACAGTCCGTCGCGCCGGTACCGGGCGATTCGCAGGCGTCGACCCCGTCCACCAACTTCCATCCGTGACTCGTCAAGAGCTTCTTGGCGGCCGTCAGGTTGTAGGTGTAGGGATTAGGCACCGGTTCCAGCGCCTTCGCGAGACCACTCACCGACTGGGGTGTCTCGGGCGGCAGCGGGCTGTCGATCGGCACGCCATAGCCCTTGTCGACCTTCTGGATGATCGCCGTCTGGTCGACCGCCTCTTGGAGTGCTTGGCGGATGTAGAGCTGTGCGACGATGGCGTGCTTGGGATCTTTCGGACTGAAGTTAAAGGGCGCGTAGTTAAAGGCCCAGGTGTAGCCCGTCGTCAAGTTGTACTTCGCCGACACCGCCGACCAGTTGGCTCCGACTTCCCCGGGGGCGGGGGCGTTGGAGGTCAGCACCGTCGGGTCGACGTAGCCGAGGGTCACCGTGCCACTGCGCAGCGCGGTCTCTTCGGCGTTCGCGGTCGTGAAGGCTTCTTCCTTCACGAAGTCGATGCCCTTTTGCGCCTTGACCGGACCGGAGTATGTCGGGTTCGGCACGAACGTCGCGTTACCGAGGTCGTCCATCTTGGTCAACTTCCACGGGCCGTCGGCCCCACTGGTCCAGAGCGCATCAGCGAAGCTCGTCTGCGTGGCGGCCTGGGCGTCTAGGTACTTCTCCACGGCCTTGCACGCCGTGTTGGTCGCCGCCGCGCCGTAGGTGCCGGTGGCGCACGTCGAGGTCTTCCCGGGTGCGGTCACGTCCCAGCTGTTGGGCATGGGGGTGAGTTCGGCGAGGTAGTTATAGAGGATCCAGTTGGGGTTGACCGAGGAGGTGAAGTTGATCGTCACCGTGTCGCCGGTCCCTGAGGCGTTCGCCACCTGGTCGGGGATCCCGTAGCCCTTGTTGTAGCCGCAGTAGCTCGTCGGGTCGGCCTTGTACAAGTTGAGGAAGAACAGCACCGACTGCGCGTCGACGCTCTGGCCGTCGGCGAACTTCCAGCCCTTCATGTCGATGGTGATGGTCTTATCCCCGTTGGAGAAGACCGGTGACTTCGCCGTCGAAAGGCTGTAGTCAACCGCGGAAGATCCCGGCGTGCCGAACCAGTAGAGGGGACGATACGTCATCTCTTGGAACTGACTGAGCGTCGCGACCGAGAAGTACTGGCACCCGAGGTAGGGGAAGATGTAGTTCGGTGCCGCGCCGGGGGCCTCGGCGAAGGTGATCGTGTTCGACGTGCTCGCCGTGGTCGTTGACGTGGAAGGAGAGTTCGACGAACCCGCGACCAGTCCAATCGTGATCGCCGCTAACGCGACCACCACCACGGTGGCGATCCACCACTTACTCTTGCGTTGCATAACTGCCTTCTCTCGGTTCTCATCCGCTCGCACAACGCGGAGGTGAGTAATTTCCAACCTAAGAGTGCGTTTTTGCGAAATGTCAGCGCCTGGGCCAATCGTCACGGCAGCGTAATGACGCAATGTAAGCGGCGACAATGATCGTTAAACCCTGCAACGAAGGCTCTTTGTGCGAGTGGCGCTGCTCCACTTCGGACGCCACAGAGTTTCTTTTTAAGATTTCTGTGAGGAAGCATTCGCCGAAGAACCCCAACGATGCTCTCGCTCAGCGGGCACGGATCAGAGTTCGGTGATGAAACTGAGCGTGGCTAAACCCGGCGATTGTGCTCATGCCCTCTAGCGTTCGGATCAACGTGTGAGGCGTGGCCGGAATCGCGGGCGGAACGCACGAACACTGAGGGAGGCCTTAAGGTGGCGGCCATTGTTTACCTGATTGTGTTCGTAGTACTCGCGTTTCTCGCGGCGAAAGATGCGAAGCGCCGCATTGCGGCGGGGGCGACGCCTCGTGAAGTTGGTGGCCACCCGGTGTCGGTATTTTTCGTCGTGTTGGTCATGCCGGTCATCGGCGGGCTGTTCTATCTCTACAAGCGAAATAAGGACTATGGACCCCGGCCAAGTTAAGGGCCTGTGGCAGTGCCTCGAGTGTGTTGACGCAGGTGACGACGCGACCACGACTTGTCGCGCTCGTAGATAGCCGCGAGTTGGCTCGCCCGCTCGAGGTAGTCATGGTGGCGTTCGGGAGTGAAATGCCGGCCGGCCGTTCGCTCGCCGAGCTCATCGAGGCGGTGATCTCCGAGCGCCGCGGCCGCGAGTAACGCGGCGCCGCGCGACTGCGCGAGCAGCGGTTGGGGAACCTGAAGCACCTCGCGGTTCAACGTGTCCGCGTAGATCTGACACCAGAGCGTCGACTGCGCGCCGCCCCCCAACAGTCGCACCGGTGAGAGTGTTCGACTCGCGAACTTCTCGACGAAACCAAAGAGCCACGCGCTGTTCGCGGCGACACCCTCCATGACCGCTCGGACCAGGTCCGCGGTCGTCGTGGTGATCGAGAGGTTGGAGAACCCGGCGCGGATACTCCTGTTGCCCACCGGCGACCGCTCGCCCGCGAGCCAGGGTGAGAAGAAGACACCGCGTGCACCGGGCGGTGACGTCGCGGCGAGCGTGGTCATTTCCTCAAAGGTCATCGGTTCGCCCGAGCCGGCGAGTGCCCCTCGGAGCCACTCCAAGGCCTTCGCGCCCGTGTCTTGAGAGTTGATCATGAGGTACGCGTCATTACTCAATCCCGGCACGGTCGCGATGGAGTGCTGCACGTCGGTCTTCATCGCGGGCAGGGGGCAGCTGATCCACGAGGTCGTCGACAGCGCGAGGTGGGTGTCATAGAGCGCCGTCGCGCCCGCGCCGAGCGCGGCCGCGTGCAGGTCGGGGATGCCGGTGGTGACGAGGGTGTCGCTCCCCAGTCCCAACTCCTCGGCGACGCTCGGCGTGACGGTGCCCACCACCGAGCCAAAGGGCACCAGTGGTGGGAGGAACTTCTGATCGATACCGATCATCGCCAGAAGCCGCTCGTCGTAGACGTACTTCGTGAGGTCGCGGTTGTCGGTCATCCACAGCGCCAGGCGTGACGCGTGCGTGGCGGTGGCGACCCCGGTGAAGCGCATCGTCAGGTAGTCAACGGGTTCCATCAGCCAGCGCGTGCGCGCGAGCAGCTCCGGCTCGTCGTGGGTGAGGTACAGCATCTGCCCGGCCGGGTCCGCTCCGGTCGGTGAGGGTCCGCCGCCGGTCTTGCGCACGAAGGCGAGCGCCTTGCGCGGGTTGTACCCCTGGACCGGTCCACCGATGGCGGCCTTCGAATAGGGGCGACCTCGGGTGTCGAGCCAGGTCAGACACGGACCCGTCGGCACTCCCGCGGCGTCGACGGGCACGGTCGAGGCGTACTGACCGGTGACCGCGACCGCGCGCACGCGACTCCGAGCGATTCCCCCTCGCGCCACCAGACGTCGGGTGGAGTCGCCGATCAGGCGCCACCACTCCTCCGCGTCTTGGGTCGCGGCACCGTCGTCGGCGAAGTTCGTCACGACGGAGTGGACCTCGTGATCGAGCATGACGCCATCGAGCGTGCACAGTCCGACTTTGGGGCCACCGGTCCCGAGGTCAACGGTGAGGGCGAGTTCGTCCTCGCTCACGGCGCGGGAATGGAGGACTGCTGGTCCATCATGTCGGCCATGACGGCTTTGATGAAGAAATCAGCCTCTTCACTCATGCCGCCCGCGACGCCGCCGTAGATGGCGCCGGATTTCGCGGCCTCGTCCTGATGGGCGAGCGCGAACGCAACCGCGTCGCCTAAGTCGATCGCCCACTTCTCGGCGACGCCCGGCTGCGTTTGTGGCCGGGTGACCGCCATGTGGATGGCGTTGGGGTACTGCTGGCCGTTCATCCGCCAACCTCTCGTGCGCAAGAAGTCGTTCACCAGGTAGACGTCGTACTCGTCGGAGGTGAAGGAAAAGAGGAAGGAGGGCTGGCCCATGATGCGCAACGAGTCGTGTGAGCGCACCGCCGCTTGCATCGTGGCCGAGGTCGAAAAGATCTGCTCCGCGTAGCGGCGATACCCCGAACGGCCGAGGTGCACCATGGCCGCCCAGGTGGCGGCCAGCAGTCCGGCCGAGCGCGAGCCGTCCATGCCCGGTGAGCAGTACTTCCCCCCGCTCCAGTCGGTCAGGTAGAAGTACTGGTCGTTGCGCAGGGCCTTGTCGGCGAAACAGAGCACGCTCGTGCCCTTTAAGGCGTAGCCGTACTTATGGGTGTCGGCCGAGATCGACGTCACCCCGGGCACCGTGAAGTCAAAGGGCGCGATGTCGTATCCCAACTCTCGACCGAAGGGCAGGATGAAGCCCCCGAGACAGCCGTCCACGTGAAGGCCGACGCCGCGCTCGAGCGCGAGCGCACCGAGTTCGGTGATCGGGTCCACGGTGCCGTAGCCGTAGTTACAGGCCGAGCCGATGAGCGCCACGGTGTTCTCATCGACGTGATCCGCCACCCAGTCAACGTCAACCAGTGTCGTGACGGGGTCGACGGGCGCGATGCGCATCTCCACCCCGAAGAGGTGCCCGGCCTTGGAAAAGGCCGGATGGGCCGTCTCGGGTTTGATCATGTTCGGGCGCCCCGCGGTCGGACGATGCTCGCGGTACGCCAGCACCGCGTGCGCGATGGACCCCGAACCGCCCGAGGTGACGAGCCCGGCGGGGATCGTCTCGGTGAGCGCCGCGGCGCCCAAGAGATCGAGGGTCATGGCGATGACCTCGGCTTCGAACTTGGTGGAACTCGGGCACATGTCGCGCTGGAGCGAGTTCACGTAGGAGAAGTGGGAGAAGGCTTCATTCAGGTAGTCGTAGTGGTCGTGGTCACCGCAGTACATCGTCCCCGAGCACTGGCCACCCTCCCAGGTGGGGTTCTCGGCCGCCGACATCGCCGCGAGCTCCTCGAGCACCACCTCTTTCGCGGTGCCGTCTTCGGGCAATGTCTGATGTACCGCGAAGCGATCCGCGTAGGGAAAGCCACCCATGTCTGTTCTCCTCGTGTCAACGTCGATGGTAAGCGACCCGTCCGGGGCGGGGATACTCTGCGATGGAACCACCACGTGTCGTGGGGAGTATCGTCCGAGGTGACCGCCGAGAGGCGGCGTGAAGGAGGAATCGATGTCCGATGATGGACCCCGTTACGGCGAGCCCGGAGGCTCCCAGTTCCCTATTACGACGGCACTGTCGTTCCCGGACCATGACGTCGAGCGCAGCCTCGGAATGGTCTTTGGCGTAGTCGTGCGATCGATGGGCCTCGCGAAGGGTATCGGCGCCGGGTTCAAGGCCCTCGCCGGAGGCGAGGTGAAGCAGTACACCCGGCTCGTCGAGGACAGCCGACGTCACGCCATGGACCGGATGATCGAGAACGCGCAGTTAGTCGGCGCCGAGGGCATCGTCTCGATGCGCTTCGACTCCTCCGAAGTCGCCCAGAACTTGACCGAGATCGTCGCCTACGGCACGGCGGTCACCTTTAAAAAGTCCTAACGGGTGGGTGTGGTCATCGCAATCATCGCGGTGGTCGTGGTGGTGTGTTTTTTCGCCAGCCTCTTCATTCGCCGCCACGGTGAGAGCGACCGACCACAAGCGGGCTGGCGTCGCACCGACGAGGCCTTCCACGACCCCTCAACGAATCGAGTGATGCGGGTGTGGCTCGATGACGCTGGCGAACGACACTACGTGCCCGAGTCCAACCAGCGCGCACGCTAAACCCTGGTCAAAGCGGGCGCCAGGGCGGACTAACTCCTGGGCACCCCACCCGCCGCGGCCGAGGCGAGAACGAAGTCACTGGCTGAGCGCACGCCGTGTAAGAAGAGCTCGTACTGGCGCGTCATGGGCACGTCGAAATCAGTCGCGTTCAGCACGGCG
>Ga0302147_10001108_pt1 | contig 12244 bp, 12 predicted proteins | sample I_Bog_E3_2_FD_192438 | JGI IMG/M metagenome (GOLD analysis project Ga0302147, IMG submission 192438) | Peat permafrost microbial communities from Stordalen Mire near Abisko, Sweden - I_Bog_E3_2 | ecosystem: Environmental > Terrestrial > Soil > Wetlands > Peat | place: Sweden: Abisko, Stordalen...
CTGGCAAGCTCCGATGGCGGTAATGATCCGGTCGATGCCGCGATCCGCGCCGCCGCCGGCAAGGACAGCACCAAGGCGGGGACATCGGTCAAGTTCGTGCCGTTCGATCCGGCGACGAAGATGTCCGAGGCGACGATCGCAGACCCCGACGGTGGAACACAGCGTGTTCTGAAGGGCGCGTTTGCCGTGGTCGCCGGCCTGACGCAACCGTCGCCCACCGCGACCGCAGCAGCGAACGAGCTTGAGGGGCAAGGCTTCCGCGTGCTGGCGGTTGCGGCCGGGCCGCCAGCCGCGATCAAGCTGGCCGGACTGATCGCGCTCAGCGACCCGCCCCGCACCGACTCGGCGGCGCTGGTCACCGAATTGCACGGGTTGGGCGTGCGCACCGTGATGCTGACGGGCGACGCGCCGGCGACGGCCGCCATCGTGGCTCATGCGGTCGGGCTGGACGGCGCCGTCTGTCCGCCAGGGCCGATCCCCGCCGACGTCGGCCCCGAGGCGTTCGCGGTCTTCGCCGGCGTTCTGCCGGAGGACAAGTACCGGCTCGTCAAGGCGTTCCAGAAGGGCGACCGAACCGTCGGCATGTGCGGCGACGGAGCCAACGACGCACCGGCGCTGCGCCAGGCGCAGATCGGTATCGCGGTCTCGACGGCGACCGATGTCGCCAAGTCGGCCGCCGGCATGGTGCTGACCGAGCCCGGGCTCGCCGGCATCGTCGCCGCGGTCAAGGAAGGGCGCGTGACCTTCCAGCGCATCCTGACCTACACGCTTAACTCCATCACCAAAAAAATCGTCCAGGTGCTGTTCCTGGCGATCGGCCTGATCATGACCGGGCACGCGATCCTGACGCCCATGCTGATGGTCCTCATCATGATCACAGGCGATTTCCTCGGCATGTCGCTGACGACCGACAATGTGCGGCCGTCGCCGCTGCCGAATGCATGGCAAATCGGCAAGCTCACGGTCGCGGGCGTGCTGATGGGCATCGGCGAGCTGGTCTTTTGCACATATGTCTTGATCTTCGGCGCCTACCGGATGCGGTTCGATATCGAGACGCTGCGGACACTGGCGTTCATCGTGATCGTGTTCGGCAATCAGGCGACGACCTACACCAATCGGGAACGCCGGCGGCTATGGTCCTCGCGCCCCAGCGTCTGGCTCGTCGTTTCGTCCATTACCAGTCTCGTTATCGCATCGACGTTGGCCATCGCGGGATTCGGCATGAAGCCGTTGCCGCCCTCGATGGTGGCGGGGACGTTCGCCGCGGCGATCGCCTTCACGTTCATCCTGGATTTTGTGAAGGTTCCGGTGTTTCGCCGTCTTATCCCGGGCGCCGCGGGTAATCAGGCATCGACGCTGACTGAGGGCCTGGCCGGCCTTTGGCATCGCGTCAGGCCGCTTGAACAACTTTCCAAAGACTCGCACCGGGGCCTGCGGCGGACTCCGATCGGTCGTTCCGTTGCCGCGGCGCCTGACAACACAGCGAAGGCCGCCCGGCTTGTGGACGCCGCCGTGCAGGAGCCGCTCACGCGCATGCCGCTGCCCACAGATGCGCGCACCATGTTTCTCGGCGGCCTGTTCCTTCTCGCGGTGATGGCTACGCTGTACATCGCGACGTCGCTCGTCCTGCCGATCGTGTTTGCCATCGTGCTGAAGCTGCTGTTGCAGCCGCTGGTGCGCGTGCTGGACGGCATCGGCGTGCCCCGCGGCCTCGGTGCGCTGGCGGCAGTCGTGCTGGTGATGCTGGTGTTCGGCGGGTTGGTCAGCGCGCTCAGCGGACCGGCCGAGGACTGGGCTCGCAGGCTGCCCGATGCGCTGCCGAAGCTGGAGCAAAGCGTGGCGGTCTTGCGCGGACCGATCGTTATGATTCGCTCGACGCTGAATGATTTGCAGTCCCTCGGCAGCGGCGGGGCGATGCCGCACGCCAACCTGATGGGTGAGCTGTTCAGTGGCACGGCGAGCGTCGCCGCGGGATTGGTCGCGACGCTGGTCGTGCTGTTCTACCTGCTGGTCACCGGCGAGAACTTCCTGCGCCGCGCGGTCGAGATCCTGCCGCACTTCGATGACAAGCGGCAGGCGGTGGAAATCTCGATGAACATCGAGAGGAACATCTCCGCCTATCTGATCACCGTCATGCTGATCAACGTCGTGGTCGGGATCGCGACGGGGCTGGTGATGTGGGCGACCGGCGTCAGGAACCCGCTGTTGTGGGGGGTCGTCGCATTCCTGGTGAATTTCGTGCCGATCCTGGGACCTGCGGTCGGCGCGGCGGTCTTCCTGATGGCGGCTGTCCTGACACTCGGCGTCACCTGGTGGGCCGTGCTGCCGGCAGGGCTTTATTTGAGCATTCACGTGCTGGAAGGCGAGTTTCTGACCCCGATGCTGCTGGCGCGGCGGTTCACCATCAACCCCGTGGCGGTGATCCTGGGGCTGATGTTCTGGTACTGGATGTGGGGCGTGCCGGGGGCGATCCTGGCCTTCCCGATCCTGGCAATCACCAAGGCGATCTGCGACAACCTGCGCCCGCTACGCGCCTTGGGGCACCTGCTGGAGGGATGACGACGCACCTATCAGCATGTTGCATGTCGGGCGCGCTTCAGCGTTCATGAAGGGCTGAGCATGCAAGGCGGGTTCGCTTCCGTGAAGATATTGGGCTTCATTGTGTGGTGCGGTTTGGCTGCATACCGCTACATGGCGCTGGAGGACCGACACGAAAAAGCGACGTTCTGCATCATCGTCGGCATCGTTTCGGCGGCCCTGCTGACCTTCGAGTTCACGTATCTGCCCGACTAGCGATGATCCCTATTTTCTCCGTCGGCCAACGTCGCCATCGGCACGCCTTGGTAGATAAACCTGCAGCTCCAGCGCAATCCCTTTCCTCCTCCAAGCTCGATCAGAGCCTCAGTCTGAGTGCCAGCCTCACGCGAAGTGGGCCGGGTGGCCAGCCGCCGCGGCAGGTCGAGCGACATCGCCGCCGCCTTGTTCAACGGCCGGCGGTGGCCGCAGTAGCTTCCACACGGCAGGTCGCTGAATGGCGTGACCCGGGCCCGAGCGCACCAGGGAGGGCGGTTGCTCCCCTTGTGACAAAGCTGCTCCGGGGTGGTTGCGAAAGCGCGCCAGTTTGCGGTAGGCTGCCGCGCAACCGAGCCTTCCACGAGCCTTCTTTGATCACGCTCCATATCCATCACAGAACAAGCTACCGCTATGGCAGGCCGGTAAGCCTCGGGCCGCACCGTTTGATGCTGCGTCCGCGTGAGAGCCGCGATCTTCACCTGATTTCAAGCGATGTCAGGATAGCCAATGCCGTGGCGGTGACCTGGGCACAGGACGTCTTCGGCAATGCCGTCGCGACCGCAACCTTTCAGGCCGAGGCCGAGACGCTCGTGATCGAGAGTGTCGCAGTACTTGAACTCAACGCGGCCGCATGGCCGGTCTTCGACGTTGCCTCATCGGCGATTTTCTATCCCTTCCAGTATTCCGACGATGAATGGATCGACCTCGGCGCGCTTACGGTTCAGCAATACCCTGACCCGGCAGGGCAGTTGCGGGACTGGACGCAGGCGTTCGTCCACGCCAATCCGACGGACACCCTGTGCCTGCTAAAAGACCTCAGCGCCGGTGTCTCAGGCTGGATCGCCTATCAGACCCGGGAAGATGAGGGCACCCAGTCGCCGACCCAGACTCTTGATCGCCGCATTGGATCCTGCCGGGATTTCGCCGTCCTGTTCGCCGAGTCGGCCCGCAGCCTCGGCTTCGGGGCTAGGATCGTCTCCGGCTATCTCTACCGTCCGGACCCGGCCATCGTGACAGCCGACGATGCAGGGTCGACCCACGCCTGGGCGGAAATCTTTGTGCCGGGCGCCGGCTGGATCAGCTTCGATCCGACGAACCGCAGCGTCGGCGGCGCCAACCTGATCCCTGTTGCCGTCGCGCGCGACATCCGGCAGGCGATGCCGGTGGCCGGCAGTTTCGCGGGAACGGCCGACGCCTGTGAGGGGATGTCGGTCGAGGTGAGCGTAAGTCAGACCCGCTTATCAACCAATCAGCCCGCTATGCGTAGACAGACCGCCGGGTAAGCCGGGCTGCGGCAGCGCTGCATAGCGCGCCGATCATGCCGCGCATATTGCGCCGGTGATTGGTGGTCCGACAGAAGGCACCGAGGTAGTCGGGCAGATGCTTGGGCGAGAACACCTTGTATGTCGCCTTCAGCGGTCGCGCTCCGGACGCTTGCCGCCGGTGACCGTGGCGACATGGGTGCGTCCGCCCTCGCCGAAGACGTGGAAGGCCGGGGTGCCGTCGGTGTGCACCTGAGCCCCGGGGGCGATGTGCGCGTCGCGGAACGCTTCCGCCTCAGCGTTGGAGAAGCTGCTGACAACCTCCAGGGCAACAACGCCCATGCGGCCACTCGGATGGCGCTTGGCGGCAGCAATGACTCGGGTCTTGCCGGCAGTGCCGCGGCCCTCTCACCTCCGAGATAGACGTCGTCGGGCTCGACGATCGGCGTCCAGCCGCCCTCGATTGGCGCACCCAACTGGCAGCGATCACTCTCTTGCGTCATCGCGTGGCGCAGCCGCTTGTGCAGATACCATGCCGTTGGGTAGCTGACGCCCAGCCGGCGGCCGAGCTCAACGGCGGAGATACACTGCTTGGTACTGCTCATCAGGTGCATGGCCCGGAACCAGATGGTCAGCGGCAGCTTGGTGTCGGCCATCACGGTGCCCGAGGTGATCAACCAGCGCTTGTCGCACCGCGTGCAGCCAACCCGGCTTCGGATTGCCGCAGCGTGGGCACGCCATGCCCGCGTCCCGGCGCACCTTCACCCACGCCGCCAGGCACTGATCTTCCGAACCCCTGTTACCCCCGACGCGCATTGGCGCACCCTTCTGGCGGAAAACGCGCCGACTCCGCAGCCCGGCGGCCCGCTGGTGTTCCTGGCGCAAGGCGACGAGGACCCGGTTATCCCCCCGCCCCTTACCCGCGACTTCGCCCGCCGGCTCTGCTGGGAGCGGACGCCTGTGCGCTACCTCGCGATGCCGGGGGTGGACCATTATACGGCTGCGGCTCGCAGCGCCGCCGCAGTCGCCGATTGGATCGCCGGACGCTTCGCCGGCGTTTCGCCGCCCGACGACTGTGCCGCATTGCAATAGCGTGCCGACATGGGGCGTCGCTGGTCGCAAACAGCAGCCCGCCCAGGAACACCCTACCGCGCCTGGCCCCGGCGATCTGGCCGTCATGCGCCGGCACGGGCGAGGTCGCGACACGCAGACTCGCGAACGATCGGGTGGTTGCTCGCCGCTCCCGCCAGACGGCGACGCGCCGCGTCAGCCCCGCCACCTTAGACTTGGACGGTTGGTCGTTGGGTCCCGCCAGGCCTCCGCTGGCCCAGCGCTCCGGCCAGCGCCCCTTCCGGTCCTAGAACATATCGAGGTCGAGGCCATCCGGATTCCAAAGGCAGCCCGGCTCCTGGCCGTTCTTGTCGCTCTAGCCGGCACATCGGAAAGGCCCATCTCCGGTGCGAATGCTTCCAAAGGAACGCCATGAGCGGTCAAACGCGGCTCACCGTCTATTACGATGGCGCCTGCCCAGTCTGTTCACGCGAAATGGGCTTCTACCAAAGGCAGGCTGGCGGCGATGACATCCAGTGGGTCGATGTGGCGACGTGCGATCCCGGCCTGTTGGCGCCGCAGCTTGACCGGAACCGCGCGCTCGCGCGCCTTCATGTCCGCCGCGAGGACGGCGAGCTGGTGGACGGGACGGCAGCCTTCGCCGCGATCTGGCGAAACCTGCCGAGGCTTTCAATGCTGGGGGTTATCGCGTCATGGCGGCCGGTCGGCATCGCCCTTGAGTTGGGCTATGGCGCATTCCTGCGGCTGCGTCGCGCCTGGCGGTGATGACGAACCGGTCATCGCCGCCAGGTCGGCCTTGATCTGACCGGACAGGCTCTCGGGCGTGATCGTCTGCGACAACTTCGGCATTGGAGCGAACGCGCGGCGTGCTGTGGCACCATTGCCGAGGGACACGCCTCGGTCGGACTGCCCGCCCTCCGACCCAGTGAAACGTTGCTGCGACGCAGCACGGCGATTATGTGGCGGCGTTGAAGTCGCCAGCGATTCGGCGGCAGCCGAGGAGAGATCCATCATGTCGACTCGCGTAACTGCCGCCATGCCGTGGCGCGCAGCCTTATTGGCCATCGCCTGCATTGCCATCGGCCTCGGCCCGAGCGCCGCTTCGCAGCCAGAGACCCCCGTCGACAAGACCGAGCAGTCGAAGGGCCATCCCGTCACGGTCACACCGGAGATGATCGGCGCCGGCATCGTCTCATCAGGCGTAACGCTGCCGACACCACCGCCAGCCACCGGTACGCGGTCGAACCCGGTTTCGTCCTGGGGCAAGCCCCTGCCCTGGCCGATCGTCATCGCCGACCGGCGCAATGAGCCTGAGCGAAAATTTTGATTCTGGATCCGTGGGTTTCGGATCACGCATAATGGTAAGGGGTATGGCGGCCACCTCGGCTATCGTGGCAGTTCATAGGTTGCGGGCTGGGCCCTCCGTGCGCTGAGCAAGCGAATGACCCCTGCCGGTTTGTCGGGTGGGACGACATCACCGGGCGCGGTCATCGGCGTCCCCGCCGCGCCGGGCGGCGATCCCAAGCGTCAGGCCGAGTTGAGGCGGGTGATCCGTTTCTGGTAGTATTTCCTAAATTGTGGATCGTAAAGACTGGGGTCTTCGCCAACCAAGGCAATGACTTTGCGGTAGTATTCGGCGGCTAGATGCTTGTCGCCTCTCGCCTGATGGACCATGCCAAGGCAGTCGTATCCATCGTAAATGTCGGGCCAGCGTTCGACGAGCGCGTGTGCGGCGCGCTCGGCATCGTCGAGTTTTCCGGCCTCGATGAAGGCGATCACCGCATTGGCGGCGGCGTCGATTTCGGCGTTGCAATCGGCGCAGAAGCGGGGGTGATGGTGCGGCAGATGATCCGCCGCCGGGGCGCCGGCAGCGGTCCTGCGTTCCGGCCGCGCCGCAAGTGCGGCCAATTCGTCCTTGGCGAGGCAACATAGCTTGTACTTCTTGCCGCTGCCGCAAGGGCAGCGTTCATTACGTCCAGTTTTGGCCATGTTGAACCCGACGAGAAGGACGAGCACCTTTGTATCAAGACCTGCTGGCGGATGCCAAATTTCACGAGCAGCTCCTGGCGTTCGATCGCGATCTGGCGGCGCAGTGCCGCGCAGCCGGCTGTCTGACTTGCGGCGCGGCACTGCACACCGCGAACTACGACCGCAAGCCGCGCGGCCGACTGGTGGCGCTCGGCGGGGAGCACAACCGGCGGTTTAGCTTCTGCTGTGCGCGCGACGCCTGCCGCGACCGTGAGACGCCACCGTCGGTGCGGTTCCTCGGCCGCAAGGTCTATCTGGCGGTGATCGTCACCCTGATTTCGGCGATACACATTGGGCTGACAGAGCCGCGGCTCGCCAAGCTTGCTGAGACGATCCACGCCGACCGCCAGACGGTGGCGCGCTGGCGCCGCTGGTGGCTGGACCGCTTCACCACCACGCCGTTCTGGCGGGCGAACTCGGCCGACCTCATGCCGCCAGTCGACGCCGCCCGCCTGCCCACCACACTGCTGGAGCGCTTTGCCGGCGAGCCCGCGACGCAACTGATCGCCTTCCTGTCGTTCCTCGGGCCGATCACCGCAGGCGCATCGGTGCGCGCTATCTGATGGATCAGGCCCACCCGCAGAGGATGCTCCTCGCCGCCTGACAGCGAGCCTCATAGCGTCGGCGGACCCCGGTAAGGAGGCGGGATCTGCATGACGACGAAACGACCGCCACGGATTTATGACCGCTCGGCGCAATTGCGATTCTCGGTTGTCGGGCAGTTGCTGGCGGCTCCCCCGGCCAAAGGCACCCTGCAGTCCGAGATAAAGCAGCTCTCGCTGCGCGAATGGCGCCATCCGGCGACGGGCGAGCCAGTCCGGTTCGGATGCTCCACGATCCAGCGATGGTACTATAAGGCGTTGCGCGAGCGGACCGACCCAGTGAGCGTGCTCCGGCGCAAACCGCGCCAGGATGCCGGCCACCAGGCCTCGATGACCACGGCACTCCGCCAGGCGCTGCAGATGCAGCACGCCGCCCACCCGAACTGGAGCGCCCAACTGCATCACGACAACCTTGTCGCGGAGGCGGCGAACCGGCCTGAGCTGGGAGCTGTGCCGTCTTATTCGACGATCCGCCGGTACCTCAGGGCACAAGGGCTGGACAAGCGGCGGCGGGTGACCTCGCGGCGGACCGCAGGCGCGCTGGCGGCCGAGGCGAAGCTCGCCGGACGGGAGGTCCGCGGGTACGAATCTGAATACTGCGGGGCACTGCTCCATTGGGACTGTCATTTCGCTTCCCGCAAAGTACTGACGTCACGCGGCGAGTGGCAGACGCCCGTGCTGTTCGGCGTTCTCGACGACCGCTCGCGGCTGGCCTGCCATCTGCAATAATACCTGTCCGAGTGTGCAGAAAATATCGCCCATGGGCTGTCGCAGGCATTCATGAAGCGGGGGCTGCCGCGCGCCGCAATGAGCGATAACGGCACGGCAATGACCGCGACAGAGATCACGGAAGGACTGCTCAGACTCGGAATTCAACATGAGACAACACTGCCGTACAGCCCATATATGAATGGCAAACTCGAGCATCTTTGGGCCGTTGTTGAAGGGCGGCTGATGGCCATGCTCGAGGGCGTGGCCGATCTTACCCTCGCCATGCTCAACGAGGCGACCCAGGCCTGGGTCGATCCCGACTATAACCGCAAGCGTCATTCCGAGATCGGCGAAGCACCGCTCGACCGTTTCCTGCGAGGCCCTTCGGTGATGCGGCCCTGCCCCGAAGGCGCGGCACTCAAACGCGCCTTCACCAGGACCGAGCGGCGCACCCAGCGCCGCAGCGACGGCACCATAACCATCGACGGCCGCCGCTTCGAAGTGCCCAACCAATACCGTCATCTCTCGCGTCTCGACGTCCGCTATGCGGCCTGGGACCTCACCGAGGTCCATCTGGCGGACGAGCGCCTGGGCAAGTTGCTGTGCCGAGTGTTCCCGCAGGACAAGGCGAAAAACGCCAACGGTTTGCGCCGGTCGCTGGACCAGGCCTCGAGCGAGCCGGTCGCTGCCGCACCGCCCAGCGCTGTCGCACCGCTGCTCGCCCGTCTCATCGAGCGTCAGACAGCGAGCGGGCTGCCGCCCGCCTACCTCGTCAAGGACGAAGGAGCGGAAGAAGAATGAACAAGACCCTGCTCGCCCTGTACGGGCTCAAATTCAATCCCTTCGCCCCTGGGGTTCCGGTCACGGCCCTGCAAGTCTCGCCGCGCATCGACTCCTTCCGCCGGCGCGTCTGTCAGCTTGCCGTCGAAGGCGGCTTCGCGGTCGTCACCGGCAGTCCCGGCACCGGCAAATCGGCAGCCTTGCGCATCCTCGCCGAGCATCTGGCAGACCAGCGCGACGTCAAGGTCGGCATGATCAGCCGTCCGCAGGCCAGTATCGCCGACTTCTACCGCGAGATGGGCGATCTGTTCGGTGCCGAATTGCACCCGCACAACCGATGGGCCGGCACCAAAATTCTGCGGCAGCGCTGGCAGAGCCATATCGACAGTGCGCTCTCCCGGCCGGTGCTCATCATCGATGAGGCCCAGGAGATGCTCCCGCAGGTTCTGTCCGAACTGCGGCTGTTGTCCTCCGCCCGTCTCGATTCCCACATCCTGCTGACCGTTGTCCTCGCCGGCGATGGGCGCCTCATTGAGCGCCTGCGTTCCGAGGATTTTCAGCCTCTCGACAGCCGCATCCGCGTCCGCCTGCCGATGGAACGCGCCACCCCCGATGTCCTGCAGGGCTGTCTGCGGCATCTGTTGGACGAGGCCGGCGCGCCGACCCTGATGGCCCCGCAGGTGATTGCCACCCTCGCTGACCACGCCCAAGGCAACCTGCGCAGCCTGATGATCATGGCCGACGAACTGCTCGCCGCCGCGGCCGAACGCAAGGCCGAAAGGATCGATGAAGCCCTGCTCTTCGAAGCCTGTGCACTCGCCGCTCCGAAGCCTGCTGTCGCCGGGAGGCGGCGATGAACCCGCTTCCCGTCGCACCGGCCTATCGCCTCGCCGAGCGCGCCGAGGAACAGCGCTGGCTGGTGGACGGGCTGTGGTCCGAGGAGGCCGTCGGCATCATCGGCGGCGAGCCGAAATGCTGCAAATCCTTCCTCGCTCTTGATCTCGCAGTCGCGGTCGCCGCTGGGACTCCCTGCCTGCGCCGCTTCACCGTGTCCAATCCCGGCCGCGTCCTGCTCTACGCCGCGGAGGACGCGCTGCACATCGTGCGCCGCCGGCTCGACGGCATCTGCGCTGCCGCCGGTCTCGACCTCGCCGATCTCGATGTCCAGGTCATCACCGCCGCCAGCCTCCGCCTCGACCTTGACGCCGACCGCGGCAGCCTCGAAGAAACGATTCTCAGGCTGAAGCCGCGCCTGCTCGTCCTCGACCCGTTCGTCCGGCTCCACCGCATCGACGAAAACGTCAGCGGCGAGGTCGCCCCGCTGCTCGCCTATTTGCGCGACCTGCAGCGCCACCATCACGTCGCGGTCATGCTTGTCCACCATGCCAGGAAAGGCGCAGGCAACATGCGCGCCGGCCAAGCCCTGCGCGGCTCGTCAGAGTTCCATGCCTGGGGTGACTCCAACCTCTATCTCCGCCGCGAGCCCGGCGTCGCAAAAGCGGGATGCGGTGATCGACTCACCCTGTCCGTCGAACACCGCGCCGCACCGGCCATGCCCGCTCTGACCCTTGAACTCGCTCATCGAGCCAAAGCTCTCGCCCTCGAAGTCGTCGAACCGCACAGACATCCCTCGCGGGCCGCCGAGCCTGGTTCCATCGATGACCGGATCGCTGCCGCCCTTGCCGAGGCCGAACAGCCGCAACCATTCGACGAACTGCGTGCCATCTGCCGCGTGCGCACCGCCACCCTCTACGAACGCCTCGCCGCGATGACAACCACAGGCCGCGTCGTGAAATCCTCCGAAGGCTACTGCCTGACCGGCTGATGCTCGCCCGCGTCGTGAGCCGATTTTGCTTAACCAACATGATTTTGGTTCAAATATCCAAGGGTGCGCGAGGGGCAGCGCCCCTCGCAGGGCCTGTCAAGCGGCTGGGTGCTTCCCGATGTAACCGACTGAGCTGGCCACGGCTCAGCATCCGCAGGCAAATTGATGTTCGCGCTTGCGCTCTATGCGGTGGCTAGAAGCCGCGTGTCAGACTAACTGGCGCGTTCTCAACCGGTTGCACGTGCAACCACTGCGCATTGCCCGTTAGAGGCCTGCAATCGCCACGGCTCAGCCTCGAACCAGACCAGATCCCCCGGGGTTGCTCCGTAACCGCCGCGAGCGGGTCACGGCGCCGTTGAAGCCGCGTGGCGTTCGGACACGACCCATAACCTCTTCCCGGTCGCCCAACCCTGGGGCGACGGCTTCGTCGCAAGGGTGGCGGGCACAACGCTCTGAGCGACCCAAACATCGTGAGCGCAGAGGCACGAGCGGCGCTTCCGCTTCCGGTGCACCCCTATAGAGTGCGGGAAGCGGAAGCGGGAAGCCCATCAAAAAGCCTGCTCCCACCACCATCAAATATCGCGGCGACGCTCAGCAACAACCGGCTGCTCGAAGTGACCCCCGACAAGCGCATCGTCTGGGAGTTCCCCTCTCCCTCCCTGAAGATCTATCGCGGCAACGACGACGTGAACTTCGCGCCGGACGGCAAGACCATGGTGGTCAACGAGGAAGATAACTTCGACCTTCATATGCTCGACTACGAGACGCGCCGGCTGATGTGGAGCTATGGCGTGCCTGACACGCGCGGCAGCGGCGAGGGCTACCTGAACTTTCCCGACGACGCGCGTCTCCTGCCGGATGGGCGGCTGATGGTTGCCGACATCCGCAACTGCCGCCTGCTGTTCATCGACCCGAAGACTCGGAAAATGTTGACGCAATGGGGCAAGCCCGGCGTCTGCAAGCACGCGCCGCCGGCCACCTTCGCCTACCCCAACGACATCAACTACTTCGACAACGGCGACTTCCTGGTGACCGAAATCCCCGATGCCTGGATCAGCCGCCTCGGCCCCGATGGCCACGTCGTCTGGAGCATCCGTGGGCCGCATCTGCACTACCCATCGGACGCCAGGGCGGCGGCGGACGGCAACATCATCGTGGCCGACTTCGTTAAG
>Ga0302147_10001112_pt1 | contig 12222 bp, 11 predicted proteins | sample I_Bog_E3_2_FD_192438 | JGI IMG/M metagenome (GOLD analysis project Ga0302147, IMG submission 192438) | Peat permafrost microbial communities from Stordalen Mire near Abisko, Sweden - I_Bog_E3_2 | ecosystem: Environmental > Terrestrial > Soil > Wetlands > Peat | place: Sweden: Abisko, Stordalen...
GAGGACGTTGTTGACGCGGTTCTTGAAGGTGTCGGCATCGAGCAGCCAGCCGCGGAAGGGAATCTGCACGCCGAACTGGTGCTCCTCATCGCGCTCGCCGTGCAGCGGTACCAGAGCGGTGTTGTTGCTGTTGGCATAGGCGATGACCGGGCCAGAGGCGGTAATCAGCGGTGGTGGCTGATAGAAGCGGCCGTAGAAGCCGCGGAAGACCCAGTTGAGTTTCGGGATTTGAATCGCCGCACCGACGCGGGGCGCGGTGTCATCCTCGACGAACTGGCCCTTGAAGCGCGTTTGCCGCAGACCGGCGAAGAGCGTGAACCATTGGGTGACTTTGTAGTTGTCGGATAGATACTCTTCAACGGTGCTGCCGCTGGTGGTGTCGTATTCGTTGATGGGTGGTGTGCAGCTGCCGTCATTGCAGATAGCGCCGAAGAGGTAGCTGTCCCACTGGTTGAAGAAGTAAACGCCGCCCTGCAGGGTGTTATGCGCGAGCGGGCCATGGGAGGGCTGGTTCGTAAGAGAGATCTGTCCGCCGAGGTAGTTGGAGGTGCGGTCGGCGGTGGTGGCTATCGGGGCATCGTTTGGTGGTGAGTTGTAGTCGGCCTGGTTGTAGTGGAAGAAGGGCGAGGCCTGAAGGACTGTGGAGGGATCGAAGGTGTGTAGCCAGGTGATCGCCATGACGGCGTCGGTCTCCTGCTGCGTGTCGCGAAGGCCGCTGGAGTCGTACTGCTGATTCTCGAAGCTGTTGGGGTTGGAATCGTAGGGAATCTGGAAGAAGTCGTGACGGACCTGGGCGAGCAGGCGGAGCTGGTCCTTCGGGGTCTTGTTGAAGATGAGAGAGGCGAAGCCGCCGTAGCCGTTCGTCGCGTCGTGCAGCACTTTGCCGATGGGTGGAGCGAGGCCGTAGTTGCTGCGGTCGGCGCTGAGGCTGGCGTAGTAGGCGAAGCGCTGGGTGTGGTCGCCGAGGTTGAGCTGGTCGTTGGTCTGGAGGAAGTTGCCGCCGGAGATGACTAGCTCGGCCTGGCGGTCGCGCTCGAAGCCGGAGCGCGGGACGACGTTGAAGACGCCGTAGGTGCGGTCGCCGATGTCGGCGGTGTAGCTGCCGCGCTGGACCTCGAGGTAGTCGATGTCCTTGGGGTCGATCTGCGCGGCGAGGTTGCTGGCGATGTTTGTGTTGGGGATCTCGACGCCGTCGAGCAGCCAGCTGACCTGGTGGCCGCCGCGCATGTGCAGCATGTCGTGCGTCATGTAGGCGCCGGGGACGTAGTCGGTGATCATCGCCATGCTGTTGGTGCGGTCGGCACCGGGGGTCTGGGCGATGTCTTCGCGATCAACGAGCGAGGTGGGCGTGACGGTGTTGACGTTGGCGGTGGATTCCTCGCCGGGAACGGTGACCTGCTCGCGCACTGTGCCGACGGGCAGCTCAAAGTGCAGGATGGGCGAGGTGTCGGAGGCGAGGGTGAGCTGCTGCTCCACGTTCTCAAAGCCGGGCTGCGAGACGACGATGCTGTAGTCGCCGAGCGGCAGGTTGGGAATCGAGAACGAGCCGTCCGGTGCGGAGACAACCGTCACGCTGAAGGCGGAGTTGGCGGCGTGCAGGGCAATGGTTGCGCCGGCGATGGGGCGGTGCTGGGGGTCGTGAACGATGCCGTGGACCTGGCCAAAGATGGTCGCGTGCGCCGTAGAGGCAACGCTGAGCAAGGGCAATAAGAGCAGCAGAACAAGTTTGCGCATGACACTCCTCGTCTCGCGGGAGACGGGTGGTACATCCACTATGTGGAGACAGCAACGTACAACCCCGCTGTTGGTCAGCGCAGGGGTAATGGTGCTGTCAGATGTTTAGAGGATGGAGGAGCGTGGAGGACCGCGGGGATGGTGCGCGTTGTCGAGCGCAGCGCGGATGCCACTATCCGTGCGGAAGGGCGCGGCTGCGACGTACGTGATGGTTGTGAGGGCCGCCGCAGCGACAGGGACAGCAAGATCGACGTGCCGCAGAGGCGTGATTGCTGCGGGGTATAGAGGGCAGTGGGAGTGCGGCGCGGAGGCCTTGATGCCGTTGAGTAGCCGCTGCATCTGCTCGGCAGACATCATGCAGTGATGCGCGCCGTTGCGGCGGCAGCAGGCGGGGAGGTTGGACTCCGGTCCCTGAGCGAGCGCGAGCGCGGGCAGCAACAGCGGAAGGCTGAAGACGGCCAGCAGCAGGAGGCTCAGGAGTTTGCGCACGGGAGTAGTGTAACGAAAAAATATCGGCCCTGCGAGCGAGGCCGCAGGGCCGATTGCGGAAGACTTTCTGTGACTACTTCTTGCCGGCCAACTCGTCCAGGGCCAGGTTTAGCTCGAGGACGTTGACACGGGGTTCGCCGAGCAGACCGAACTGGCGCGGCGTGATGTGCTGCCGCACCAGTTGGTCTACCGCAGCCTGACTCAGGTGCCGCTCGCTCGCGACGCGCGGCTCCTGGTAGATCGCGGCCGCCGGTGTGATGTCCGGATCGAGCCCTGAAGCGGATGCTGTGACCAGGTCAATAGGCACCGGGCCGGTTGCCTGCTCTGTGGCGACGCTCGCCTTAATGCGGTCGAGGAGCGCCTGGCTGGTGGGAGCGAGGTTCGAGCCCGAGGACGACGTGGGGTCATAGCCCGCGCCTGCGGCCGAGGGGCGGCTGTGGAAGTAGCCTGCTCCAGTGAACGGCTGGCCGATGAGTTTGGATCCGACCAGCGTTCCGTTGCGTTGGATCAGTTCACCTGAGGCCTGGGCTGGGAAGAGGACATGTGCGATGCCGGTGATGACCAGCGGGTAGACCAGGCCGAGCAGGACGCCGGTGACGATGGTGTAGAGAACGGAGTTAATGATGTGCTTCTTCATGGGGTCTCCTTACACCAGCCCAACGGCGGTGATGAGCATGTCAATGAGCTTGATGCCGATGAATGGGACGACGATGCCGCCGAATCCATAGACGAAGAGGTTGCGCTTGAGCAGGGAAGCCGCGGACATAGGCCGGTAGGCGACGCCGCGCAGAGCGAGAGGGATCAGCGCAACGATAATCAGTGCGTTGAAGATGATCGCGGAGAGGATGGCGGACTCCGGGGTCTTCAGGTGCATGATGTTGAGCGCTGCGAGCACCGGGAAGACGCCGGCGAACATCGCCGGGATGATGGCGAAGTACTTGGCGACGTCGTTGGCGATGGAGAAGGTGGTGAGCGCGCCGCGGGTCATGAGCAACTGCTTGCCGATGGCGACGATCTCAATCAACTTGGTCGGGTTGCTATCGAGATCGACCATGTTGCCGGCCTCCTTGGCGGCCTGCGTGCCGCTGTTCATGGCCACGCCTACGTCGGCCTGGGCGAGAGCGGGAGCGTCGTTGGTGCCGTCGCCGGTCATCGCGACGAGCTTGCCGTCAGCCTGCTCGCGCTTGATGAGGTCCATCTTGTCCTTGGGCTTGGCTTCGGCGAGGAAGTCGTCGACGCCGGCCTCGCGTGCGATGGCTGCGGCGGTGAGCGGGTTGTCGCCAGTGATCATGACGGTGCGGATGCCCATGGCGCGGAGCTGGTCAAAGCGCTCGCGCATGCCGCCTTTGACGACGTCCTTGAGGTGGATGACGCCCAGGGCGCGGCCGTTTTCCGCAACCACCAGTGGAGTGCCGCCGCTGCGGGCGATCTCCTCCACGGAGTTGCGGACCTCAGTTGGCAGGGACGAGCCGTGCTCCTGAAGGTAGTTGGCAATGGCATCGACGGCACCCTTGCGGATGCTGCGGCCATCGACTTCGATTCCGCTCATGCGCGTGGTCGCGGAGAACGGGATGAACTCGGCGTTCAGCTGGCCGAGCTCGCGGCCGCGCAGGTTGTAGAGGTCCTTGGCGAGCACGACGATGGAGCGGCCCTCGGGGGTCTCATCAGCAAGCGAGGAGAGCTGCGCGGCATCGGCGAGTTGGTCGCTGGTGACTCCGGGCGCGGCGACGAACTCCGATGCCTGGCGGTTGCCGAGGGTGATGGTGCCGGTCTTGTCCAGCAGCAGCGTGTTGACGTCGCCTGCTGCCTCCACGGCGCGGCCCGAGGTTGCGAGCACGTTGTGCTGCACCAGGCGGTCCATGCCGGCGATGCCGATGGCCGAGAGCAGGCCGCCGATGGTGGTTGGAATAAGGCAGACAAGCAGCGAGATCAGCACGAAGACCGTCTGCGGCGCTCCGGAGTAGACGGCGAAGGGCTGCAGCGTGACGACGGCCAGAAGGAAGATGACGGTGAGGCCTGCCAGAAGGATGTTGAGCGCGATCTCGTTAGGGGTCTTCTGCCGTTCTGCGCCTTCGACGAGCGCGATCATGCGGTCGAGGAAGGTTTCGCCTGGGTTGGAGGTGATGCGAACGGTAATCTCGTCACTGAGGACGCGGGTACCGCCGGTGACAGCCGAACGGTCGCCGCCCGCCTCGCGGATGACGGGCGCCGACTCGCCGGTTATCGCCGACTCGTCCACCGAGGCCACGCCTTCGATGACTTCGCCGTCGCCAGGGATCATTTGCCCTGCAACGACACGGACCACGTCGTCGGAGCGAAGCAAGGAGCTGGCGATCTCTTCGATTCCGGACTTGGTGACCTTGTAGGCGGTGGTCTCGGACTTGGCCAGGCGGAGTGCGTCGGCCTGGGCCTTGCCGCGGCCTTCGGCCATGGCCTCTGCGAAGTTCGCAAAGAGCACGGTGAACCACAGCCACAGGGTAATCTGCAGGTCAAAGCGGAAGTGGCCGTGGTGGGTGTAGGTGTTGAGGATGAGCAACACCGTGGTGAGTACGCTGCCGACTTCCACGACGAACATGACGGGGTTCTTCATCATGAGCTGCGGAGCGAGCTTGCGCACGGAGTCGACGAGGGCGCGGCGAACAATTGCGCCGTCGAAGAGGGAGCGCTTTCCTTTGGCTTGGCTGGCGGTGGACATATGATTCTCCAGTTCCTAGAACGTGTGACCAGCGTGGAGCAACAGGTGCTCCAGGATGGGGCCGAGCGAGAGCGCGGGGAAGAAGGTCAGCGCGCCGACGATGAGGATGACGGATACGAGCAGGGTGGTGAACATCGGCGTGGTGACCGGGAAGGTGCCCACGGTCTCCGGTGCGATCTTCTTGCCTGCCAGGCTGCCTGCGATGGCCAGCATGGGAATCGCCATGAGGAAGCGGCCGACAAACATACCGATCATGAGGGAGTAGTTGTACCAGTGCGTGTTCGCATTGAGGCCGGCGAAGGCGGATCCGTTATTGCCGACGACCGATGCGTAGGCGTAGAGGATCTCCGATAGGCCGTGCGGACCGTGGTTGGTCAGGCTACTGAGTCCGAGGTTCGGCATGAGTATAGCGACCGCGGCAAAGCCGAGAATGATGAGCGGGAAGATGAGCAGATAGAGCATGGCCATCTGCACGTCATAGGACTCGACCTTTTTGCCCAGGTACTCCGGCGTTCGCCCGACCATGAGGCCGGCGATGAAGACCGAGACGACGACGAAGACCAGCATGCCGTAGAGGCCGGCGCCGACGCCGCCGAAGACGATCTCACCGAGCAGGATGTTGACCATGGGGACCATTCCGCCGAGTGGCGTGAAGGAGTCATGCATGGAGTTCACAGCGCCGCAGCTTGCATCCGTGGTCACAGTGGCGAAGAGTGCGGAGTTGGCGATGCCGAAGCGAACTTCCTTGCCCTCCATATTGCCGCCGGATTGATTCTGCGAGATGCTCTGGTCCACGTTATGCAGCAGCGGGTTGGGATGCGCCTCCGCCCAGAAGCAGGTGAGAACGCCGCCAAACCACAGGACAGTCATGGCGGCGAGTACGGCCCATCCGTGCTTCGGCGATCCGACCATCTGTCCCAGCGTGACCGTAAGGCCCGCAGGGATGAGGAAGATGGAGATCAACTGCAGGAAGTTGGTGAACGGCGTGGGGTTCTCAAATGGATGCGCGCTGTTGGCGTTGAAGAAGCCACCGCCGTTGGTGCCGAGCATCTTGATGGCCTCCTGCGAAGCGACCGGTCCCTGCGCGATCGACTGTGTAGTAACGGTCGTGGTGACAGGCTTGCCGTCCGTGCCGGTGGTGGTTGTTGTCTGTGGCTGGAGGAGCGTTGCGGTGTCATACGGGCGCAGGTTCTGGATGACGCCCTGCGAGACCAGTGTGAGCGCGAAGATCGCCGAGATAGGTAGAAGGACCCAGAGCGTGCTGCGTGTCATGTCTACCCAGAAGTTGCCGAGCGTCTTCTTCTCGCGACCGGCGATTCCGCGGATAAAGGCAATGGCCATCGCCAAGCCGGCGGCTGCTGACCAGAAGTTGTGCGTCGCGAGTCCGAGCATCTGTGTGAGATAGCTCATGGTGGACTCCGGCGTGTACGACTGCCAGTTGGTGTTGGTAGAGAAGGAGACCGCCGTGTTCATAGCGAGATCCGGCGCTACCGCCGTGAAGTGCTGGAGGTTGAGCGGCAGAACGTGCTGTAGGCGCTGGATGGCGTAGGTGAGAAGCACCGTTGCCGCGGTGAAGACGAGCATAGTGACGGCGTACTCGGTCCAGCGCATCTCGTGCTCAGGGTCGATGCCGGTCACGCGATAGAGCAGGCGCTCGCAGGGCACCAGCACGGGGTCGAGCCAGGTGTTCCGGCGTTCGAAGACGCGCGTCATGTAGGCGCCCATGGGCTTTGCAAGAAGCAGGATGAGCGCAATGAACAGGGCAATTTGCAGCCAACCATTGAGTGACATTAGAACTTCTCCGGACGCAGAAGCGCGTAGACCAGGTAGACCATCAGAAGGGCAGAGATGACCAGCAGAATGATGTTTTCAATCATGAGCGGCCTCTTTTCAGCCGGTCGCATCCAGTGACGTATAGCAGGCTCACCGGAAAGAGAATGGCGATAGTGACGATTGCAAGAAAATCACCCATAGGGAAACCTCACGAGAGTTAGTACACTCCGTGTGCCCGTGAGAAGTCTGTGAGGAAGTCGTTAAGAATTCGTAAGTTCGGCTTTGAACCGGTAACCGATCCAGGGCTCGCTCTCGATATAGCGCGAGCTGTCACCGCTGTCGAGCTTCTTGCGTAACTGTGCGACAAGAACGCGCAGGTACTCGGGCTGGTCTTCACCACCGGGGCCCCAGATGCTGCGCAGAAGAAATTTGTGCATAAGCACACGATTTGGATTGGTGGCCAGCAGGAGGAGGAGGTCGAACTCCTTGGGTGTTAGGTGCACCTCTGCGCCACGAACGCGCACCAGCCGGGATGGCGTGTGAATGTAGATGTTGCCGGCGGTGATCTCCAGGGGGGCAGGCTCGTCGTGGGAACGCTTGCGGAGGTTGGCGCGGACGCGGGCCAGCAGCTCCTGCATGCTGAAGGGCTTGGTCATGTAGTCGTCGGCGCCTTCGTCGAGCGCGGCGACCTTCATGGTCTCCTGCTCGCGGACGGAGAGAACGATGATCGGCGTCTCGGAGAGGCGGCGGACGGCGCGGGTGAGTTCGATGCCGTCCATCTGCGGCATGGCGAGATCGGTGATGATGAGGTCGGGCGAGAGGGACTTGAAGAGCTCAAAGGCTTCGAACCCGTTGGACGCAACGCTGACCTCGTAGCCGCTGCTCTGCAGCGAGGTGCGCAGGACGCGCGTAATCTGCCGCTCGTCATCAACGATCAGGATGCGCATCAGCGATTCTCCTGCGTAACGATGTGGAGATCGACGTGCGGCGCCTCTGACATGAAGCGCTGGATTGCAAGGTAGTAGAGGTACTTGCGCAGGCCGTGCAGCGCGGAGCGGCCGAAGATGGCTTGCGTGATGCGGTGCTCCTTCACGAAGGCCGCAGTGGTGGAAGGAATGTTCTTGCCGCTCAGGTGCACGATCTTTGCGCCCAGGTTGGTGGCGAACTGCAGGCTCGCTTCAAGGGTGCGATGGCGTTCCGGGTCTTCATCCTTGTCGCTTTGAACGTGTATGACGAAGAGCTCACCGTCGAGGCCTTCGGCGAGACGCGCGCCGCGGGCGATGAGGTCGCGGGCCTGAGAGCTGGCGCTGATGCATACGGCTACCTTCTCTGTGACAGACCAGTGCGCGCCGAGCTGTTTGCTCTGCACGTAGTCATTCAGCGTGCGATCCACGGCGCGGGTGACGCGATGCAGCGCCATCTCGCGCAGGGCGATGAGATTGCCGCGGCGGAAGAAGTTCTGCAGGGCGCGTTCGGAGCGCTCCAGTGGGTAGATGTCGCCACGCCTCATGCGAGTGGCGAGCGCCTCGGGAGTGAGGTCGCTGATGACTATCTCGTCGGCGCGGTCCAGCACCCAATCGGGCACGGTCTCGCGCACGGTGATACCGGTAAGGCTCTGAATGCGCGGCGTCAGGCTTTCAATGTGCTGCACGTTGATGGTGCTGAGTACGTCGATCTTTGCTTCCAGCAGCAGCAGTACGTCCTCATAGCGTTTGGGGAAGCGGCTGCCTTCGATGTTGGTGTGCGCCAATTCATCAATGAGTGCCACCTGCGGTGCACGGGCGAGGATGGCATCGACATCCATCTCGGAGAAGAGGGTGCCCTTGTAGTCCATCATGCGGGGTGGGACGTGTTCGAGCTTAGAGGCGAGCTCGGCGGTGCCCTTGCGACCGTGGGTCTCGACGATGCCGATGACGACATCTTCGCCACGCTGGCTGCGGCGCATGCCTTCGCTCAACATGCTGAAGGTCTTGCCGACGCCCGGGGCATAGCCGAGGAAGACCTTGAAGCGGCCGCGGGTCTTCTCCGGTTCGGCGGTTGTCAGCCAGTCTTCCGGACTCTTTCGTGGTGATTCTGTCTGCAAGGTCGTAGACTCTCCTTGTGAACTCTCAACGATTGGTATCGATATCGCGATGGACCGCGGCGGCGGCGATGCTTGCGGGAATTGTAGCCGTATATCACCGATGGCTGCACGTGAACACTACCACGGTGGCGTTGACGCTACTGATGCTTGTGCTGCTGCTGGCCGCAAAGTGGGGCCTGCGCTACGCAGTGGTTACCTCCCTTCTGGCCACGGTGGCGTACAACTACTACTTCCTGCCGCCCATCGGTACTTTCATTATCAATGACCCGCAGAACTGGCTTGCTCTGTTTGCATTCCTGGTGTCGGCGGTGGTGGGCAGCAGGCTCTCCGAGCGTGCCCGCAAAGAGGCTGAGGATGCGCGCCTGGGGCAGCGCGAGCTGGAGGTGCTGTACGGGCTGAGCCGTGAGCTGCTGCAGACCGAGAATGTCGCCGGCCTGCTGAATACGATTGCGCCCGCAACGATGCTCACCACAAATGCCGTTTCGGTCGTGCTCTATCTGCTCGACGGCGACCGCCGGTATATGGCGGGAGATGCCAGCGCTGTGCTGCAGGACGACATCGGACTGCGACAGATGGCGTTGACACTGCCTGCGCCGGACACCGTGGGGCAGGAGTCCCGTGTGCCGCTGCGTGTGGGTGTAAAACCCCGCGGCATCCTGTTGTTGAACGGCGCCGCACTCTCGACGCAGACACTGCTGGCGATTGGCGGGCTGGTGAGCATCGCTATCGACCGCGCACAAGCGTTGGAGGAAGTAACGCGCGGCGAAGCATCCAAGGAGAGCGAGCGCCTGCGTTCGCTGATGATCGACTCCATCACGCACGAACTGCGAACGCCTCTTACCGCGATCAAGGCCTCCGCGTCAACATTGCTTCTGCCGGGAGGCTTGACCGACGCCGAGCGCCACGACCTGCTGGAGGTGATCGACGAGGAGAGCGACCGGTTGAACAGGCTGGTCTCAGAGGCGGTGGAGATGGCGCAACTGGACGCGCAGGAGGTCCACATGACCTTTACGCCGACGCCGGTTCAGACGCTGGTGGAGCGCGCAGTGGAGGCCTCGGCGACGACGCTTGCCGACCATGAGTTGAAGCTGAACCTGCCGAAGCTGCCGCCGGTCCTGGCGGACATGTCCTTTCTGGAGAAGGTGCTGGTGAACCTGATTGAGAACGCAGGGAAGTATTCGGCAAAGGGCAGCCCGATCTTTGTCTCCGCGGAACGTCGTGGGGACGAAGTTGCTATCAGCGTTGCCGACCGAGGGGTGGGCATTGATGCCTCAGAGCAGTCGCTGATCTTCGAGCGGTTCTATCGGGCGCCGGTACACAGCCAGCAGACCTCCGGTACGGGGATGGGACTGGCTATCAGCCGGGCGATCATCGAGGCGCACCATGGAACTTTGGGTGTGACCAGCCAGATGGGTGAGGGGTCGGTGTTTACGCTTACGCTGCCGATTGCGCGGCAGCCTGAGTGAGCGTTGCTAGGGCAGCGCTCGAGCTGCACTGACACCGACTCCTACTGCCGCCAGGCCTGCAATCAGGCTGACTGCGATGTAGAGGATGCCAATCCAGAATGCGCCGCCGGTAAAGCTAGACCAGGCCTCCCACTCAAAGGTGGAGTAGGTGGAGAAGCAACCGATGAATCCGATGGGGATAAGGAATCGCCATGCGGGACTGAGTGCGGCGTGGCGGCCGAGGTACTCCAGGGTGAGGCCGATGATGAAGCAGGCGCAGATATTGACAACCAGCGTACCCAGCGGGAAGCGCGAGCCGAAGCGGGCGGCGACCGAGGTGCCGAGGTAGAAGCGCAGCATCGATCCGAGCGCTCCGCCCACGGCTATCAGCAGGTATCGTTGCAAATCTGAAGCTCCTTCGCGCCTGGCAGCGGTGCGTGTAGTTTACTTCCGTCCCACGACCAGGATGGTGAAGCTGTCCGGGATGACTGCGGGCCGTGGTCGAGGCATGGCGGGCGTGGGATCTGGCGCGGGGCCAAACTGCGCGGTGACCAGGTAGATGCGGTCGGTTGCGGTGTCATAGGCCATGGTGCGCGCGCCCTTTAGCGTGGGCAGCGTCTCGATGGTTGTGAATCCGTGCGCGGTGTCGACGACGGAGAGCGTTCCCTCACCGTTGGAGCTGAAGGCGAGCTGATGTTTGGGGCTGAAGGCAGCAAAGTCCGGACCTGTGCCAATGACAGCGGTACCGATCTGTTTGCCGGTGGCTGCATCCACCTCTGCCATCTTCTTGCCATCGCATACCGCGAAGAGCAGATGATGCGCGACATCGGCGGCCGCGCCGGAGGGCGAGTCGCAGTCGCTCAGCTTCCACTCTGCTGTGACGGTGTGCGATTTCGCGTCCAGCTCCACAATGGAGTTTTCGCTTTCGAGGTTGTCAAAGATATTGCCCTTGCCGTCGGCGGTGGCCTCCTCGGGCTTGCCGGGTAGGGGGATGGTGGCGACCACGGTGTTGGTGGCGGTATCAATGACGGTTACGCTCTTGCTGCGGCCGTTGAACGCCCAGATGGTGGCCGTGGTGGGCTCATAGAGGATGCCGTCCGGGTTGGTCTGGGCAGGGAGGGTGGTGATAGTGGCAAAGCTTTGGCGATCAAAGACGACTACGTCATTGCTGCCGCCGTCCGTGATGTAACCGACCTTGCTGCCGGGGGGCAGGGCGACGCCGTGTGTCCCCTTCATGCCGGTAATGGCACCGACAGGCTTGCCGGTGGTGGTGTCAATGACCTCCACGCGCGGGCCGTGGGTCACATACAGGAGATGCGCGGCGGGGTCAGCGGTGAGGTAGTCCCAGCCTCCGGTGCCGCCAATCTTCCACTGGTCGATGACCTTGTACGGGGTCTGGGCGAGGGCTGGAATTGTCGCTAGGGCTCCAGCAACTAGAACGCCGAGGCATCGGCGGGCAGATGAAAGGGATAGCACAAAGGGCTCCTGGGCCAGGTTGGCGTTGCCCGACCAGCCTAACTGATGAGAGGTGCCTTGGGCGAGTGGAGTGCCAACTCGGCTGCCGTCAAGTCGATATCGAATCCGGAGCAAAGCTCTGCTATCTGGTCGTATGTGAAGCCTCGCTCGCGGAGCATGTTGATCTCGTCTCCCAGCATGGAGATGACTTGCTCCTTCGAGAACTCTTCCTCACCGGCTCCGGCAGCCTCGCGAAGTTCTCGCGCCGCCGTAGCAATTTCATCTGCCGTGTAGGTTCGTTCCTGGGCCATCGTGTGCCTCCGCTGCTTCTCTATAGGAGGGTGCTCCTCGCTGTCGCGTTGGTTACAGGCTTGAAAAAACCACGGTAGTACACTTGTCGTGAAATGCGGCAGAAGGAAGAGACATGATCGTTATAGACACGGAATACGTTGACCTGAGCACGCCAACCGGCCCTATGCGCACCCATATCGTGCGCCCAGCCGCGCCGGCCAAGTATCCTGGCATTGTCTTTTATTCGGAGATATTTC
>Ga0302147_10001116_pt1 | contig 12180 bp, 8 predicted proteins | sample I_Bog_E3_2_FD_192438 | JGI IMG/M metagenome (GOLD analysis project Ga0302147, IMG submission 192438) | Peat permafrost microbial communities from Stordalen Mire near Abisko, Sweden - I_Bog_E3_2 | ecosystem: Environmental > Terrestrial > Soil > Wetlands > Peat | place: Sweden: Abisko, Stordalen...
CAAATCTTGGCGGATCGATATTCCCCGAAAACCGAGTTCTTCGCAAGCCATTTTTGGCGATAGCGGAGCTTTGCCTTCACGGCTCGTCTCGCCTCGCGGCGGTCCATCCCCCCGGACCCACGAGGACTCATGTCTTTTTCAGCCGTATCGCCGACCAACTCGCTGCAGCCCTACCGCGCGCCCGTCTTCGACGCCGCGACCTTCCAGGCGATGATAGACGCCGCCCCGGAAAATCCCGCCCGTGCTGTCCCCCTCAGCGGGGAATGCCTCAACGATGCCGCTGGCGCCGTGCTGGGCAGTCTCTCGATTAAAGCCCCTGCCCAACCCAGGACGGAGACGGCGAAGCGACCGCGTGGGCCGGACAAGCGCAAGCGTAGGGCGGTCTTCACGGACGGGCGCCAAGCCCCGCTCGATGACAACGACCGAACGAAGCTCATGGCGTTGGCGCAAGCCGCCCGCCTCGCCGGCAAGATCACACGGGCCGGAAACGACATAATGGAGGCCCTGGTTTACAAGTTCGCGAACCGCGAGGATGGGCGATGTTTCCCCGCTTACAAAGCGCTCGCTGAAGCTGCCGGATGCTGTGAGCGAACCGTGGGGCGTTGCCTTCCCGACCTAGAGGACGCCGGGCTCTTAGAGGTATTCCACCGCCTCACGCGGCTTCCGAGGACCACCAAAAGCCCCGCCGCCGAGCTTCATAAAGCCCCCAGGATCGGCCGGACCTCGAACGGCTATTCGTTCCCCCTGGTCAACTCAAAAGGACATTTTGACTTACGAAATGAAACCCATAGTTATTTCTTTAAACAAAGGAACCCGCGCCACGACGAAAGGCCGGTTTATGCGCCGATGCTGACCTGAAACGGCGATTCCCGACCGGCTAATCGGCCCTAAAACGCCCCTGATCCGCGCCATCACGGCAGCGGAACTAAGAGCTTGACGATAAACGGAACAAGCTCACTCTCGCCTGTTCGGCATGACGCCTCAATTTTGGACGAACGCGCAAAGCCATTATGACCTCAAAATAGCCGCTTTGAAACTTGGTACGGAGATTGAGCAAATCCGACCGATCGCGGACGCGGCCTGAGGGCGGATCGCGTTGCTCCGCTACCCCGTCGCCAGAGTGTCGCAGCCGATGGCAGGAATGGCACGCGACTCCGGGCTCGGCTTCGCTATCGCTATCGCTATCGCTATCGCTATCGCTATCGCTAAAACGGAAGCCCCGGGAACGACGCCGACGCGCGATGTGGCTTGACGACGCCGGAAGTTATCCACAGAAATTCGAGATTGTTGCGATGCTTGTTTTTATGTAATGCTAGCATGCTTATAAATGCTAGCAATGCAGCAATAGAGGCGAGCCGATGAAAACCGTTGCGATCCTCTCGCAAAAAGGCGGAACCGGCAAGACGACCCTCGCGGTCCATCTTGCCGTTGCCGCCGAGCGCCGAGACGTGCCGGTTGCCGTCCTTGACCTCGATCCCCAGGCCAGCGCCGCCGACTGGAAAGATAGTCGCCCAGGCGACGCCCCATCCGTCACGTCGATCCAGGCGAGTCGGTTGCGGAAAGCGCTCGACGTTGCCGGGAGCGCGGGCGCGGCCCTGGTCATCATCGACAGCGCGCCGCATAGCGCCGACGCGGCCATCGCCGCAGCCGAGGCCGCCGACTTGATCTTGATTCCGTGCCGGGCGGGCATCCTCGACCTTCGTGCTATCGCCACGACCGCCCGCATTGTGAAGGTGACGGGCAAGCCCGCTTTCGTGGTTCTCAACGCCGCGCCGATCCGCGCCCCTCGTTTGATGGAGGACGCCGCCGCAGCGGTGACGCAACACGGGCTCGCCGTCGCGCCTGTCATCATTCACCAGCGATCCGCCTACGCGCACGCGCTCACGGCGGGGCAGACCGCCGAGGAATACGAGCCGGAAGGCAAAGCCGCCGAGGAAATCGGCGCTCTGTTTGCTTGGCTTCGTAGTGTGCTTGCATTGTGATATTGCTAGCATACAAGCAAATACATAAAACAGCAATGAGGGTTTGATATGACGAAGCGACCGAGCCTTGCCGCCTCCATGCGAGAACTCAAAGAGGACACCGCGCCCGACCCGGTGGCCCTGGTCGCCAAGGCGCGCGAGTCCGCACCGCAGAAATTCAAAGCGGCGACACGGGAGGGTATGAAGCGGCTGCTCGTGCCGGTAAGCCCAGAGCTTCACAAGCGCCTCAAGATGATGGCGGTTGTTGAGGATACGACGCTTGAGGCGATCACGCGCGCGGCGCTTGAAGCCTATGTTTCCAAGCAAAATAGCAATTGATTATTGCTTGCAATGAAGCAGAAACCAGAGCCACCGCCGCCGAGACTCGCGCCCATCATCGGCAAGATAGGCCCGAGGCTCGCGCCGGACGAAGCCGACCTTATATTTCACCTGGAACGATTGAGGAGTCGCCCGTTTTCGGCTGGCGAAATTCTCTTTGTGATCCGGCAGGCGCGTGAGATCGGCGAACTGTAGGAGAGCGCCATGAACGACGACAGGCTTGCAAAGAAAGACGACCTCGTGTGCTTCGAGTCCGCGATTACCGATTCATTCCGGCAATTCGAGCGCAACGTCCGCGTGCTCAAATGGATGATGGCCGCGCTGCTCGCCTTGACCTTGGCGACGCTGCTCCTGGCGCTGCGGCAGTAGCGCCGCGCCCATGCGCACCGCCAAGGCGGAAAGCCCCCGCTCTGTTTCTTTTGACTCCAGACCACTAAGCAAGTCCGCCCCAGAATAACGGAACCTACCCTTTTGAGACGCAAACAGTGTCTCAACGCCGCGTATCGCCACGGTATACGGTAATGTTACGGCTTTTGCTGACCCTTTCCGCGCTCGGATGGGCGCCAGGGTAGCCTCCTTGGGGCTCCGTCGAGGCCGATCCGGTTCGTCTGAGAGACTCTTGGCCCTCGTGCGCGGAACCCCATCGTTGGCGAAGAAATCGGTCGTGGCGAGCATCGGGCGTCCTGAAGGCGAATCAGGCGCTCCCGGGAATCACACCTGCAAGTCAAAGTAAGTTCCCCGTTAACCTGACTTCCCCGCCGTGATGGCGTGAGCAATTACGGTTGCTCCCCTGGAGCAAAAACCCTAGGTTCGCCCGGCAGGTCGACGGTCATTTATGGATGTGTGTAAATGGATTTTGTGGGTAAGTTTCAAAAATACCCTGATCTGACAGGAAATCGCGGCGCCGAAGGCGGTCGTCGCCTGGCCGGCAAGATCTACGAAAGTCGCCCTGACGCGCCGCTTGTGACGATCATCACCGTATGTCGCAACGCCGCGAGCACAATTGAACAGACCATCAGCTCCGTACGCAGACAGACATACAAGAATATAGAGTATATTGTTGTCGACGGCAGATCCACCGATCGCACCCTAGAGATAATACGAAACAACGAAGACCTGATCGGCTACTATGTGTCGGAGCCCGATGGCGGCATTTATAATGCCATGAACAAGGGTATCGAACTGGCGCAAGGCAGCCTGATTCTCGTCCTCAATTCGGATGACTGGTACGAAGACGATGCGGTCAGTTGTCTGGTCGCCGCACACAAATATAGCAGGTGCAGTTTTGTCGGCGGCCTCGCCCGCTACATCAACGCCGATGGCAGTTCCCATGTGTTGTCCAGCATGACCTTTGATCCAGCGACGCTGCTGCGCATGCCGGTCCGCCATCAGACCATGCTGATCTCCGCCGCTCTCTACAATGAGATAGGCCCTTATGACACGGATTTTTCCATCATCGCGGATTTCGAATTCGTCATAAGGCTCTACCAGGCAGGGGCCACGTATTACGAGTTGCGTAAACCGATTTTGAACTTCAGAACGACGGGGGTTTCGAGTACTGCCCTGCTTAGACTTCACAACGAGCATTGCAGATTGCTGCGAAAGATCTTTCCCTTCCTTTCGGACGAAGACGTCCAGAAGCTAGGCAATCATTCAACGGCGCATCCCGACGATTTCATCGCCGCCGCCAATAGACATCTCGACCGGCCGGATTTTGTTCTGGCTGTACGGGCGATGCTGATTGACTTCAAGCGCCTGTGGGGCGCCCGTTGGGCCGAGGCAAAATTTGACCGGTTGGCGGCCGGCGCGCCGCGTTTATTCCCAAAAATCAGTGTGATTGTACCGTTCTACAATGCATCGTCCTTGGTCGAGTCGGCGGCGAGGATGATCCTGGCTCAGGATCTTAAGGAGATCGAGGTCATTTTTGTCAATGACCGCAGTACGGACGACGGCGCCGAACGACTGCGGACGCTCGCCTCGCAGGATTCCCGAGTTAGAATACTGCATAACGACCGCAACCTCGGCCCTGCCGGCTCCAGAAATCGCGGCATAAAGGCGGCCCGTGGACGCTACATCTTCTTTCTGGATGCAGATGACGAGGTCCCGGGGGGAACGCTCCGCAAGCTATGGGAGATCGCCGTGGCCCATGACAGCGTCATGGTTCGTGGCGCTTTCCGCGTGGAGCGCAAAATCCACGGTCAGATGACGAGCACCGTCAAGTATCCCGCCGGGATCAGTAATCGCATGATCGTCAACACCAGGCTTGCCGAGATGCCGGACTTGCTGGCGACGACGGAAGGACACTGGGCGGCGCTCTACGAGCGTAATTTTGTCGAAACCGTTCTTTATCCGGAGAGCTTTCGGATGGGAGAAGACAGCGTCTTTTTAATAAGAGCGATGTTGACCGCCGAACGAATTACAATAATTCCGGATATTATCTATATATATAAAGATAGCCCTACAAGCGCCATGAATAATTATGACATGGATAAATACATAAACGATATCGCATGGAGAGTTATGGCATGGTGGATGCTGAAATCATTCAAATTTCCTGAAAAAGCAGATTATTTTCTGTTCGAATATTGGAGCGTGCCGTTTTTTGATCACCTCGACAACACGCTCAGCTTAGACGACCGGAGCCGCTTTTACCGCTCGCTTTTTGATGCCTTCGAGGTCGCGGGGGACCCGGAAGCGTCGCGTTGTCGCTCTCCCGCTCTGCGCGAAGGCTTTGTCCGCAACTTCGCATCGTTTCACCTTTTGCCCCCCCCTTCACCGGCTCCTGTATCGCTCGAGATAGCGATCATCACCACATCCGATCACGGCGGGGCCGGCCTTTCCAGTCTGCGCTGCATGGAGGCGCTGCGACGCGAAGGCTTGTCGGCCTTCGGAATCTGTATATTCAAGAAATCCAACAACGTGGATATGCATGTTGCGCCGTTGGCGGGCTCCGTCGCTCAGGCGTATCTGAAGCCGGATATAGGCGGCATGTGGGAGGCGTGGTTCGACGCCGTCGCGCTGCGGCGCGACGGCCAAATAAAAACGAGCGCGCGCGAGTTGTTTTCAACTACGGCGTGCGTGATCAATACAACTGAATTGATAGGTGCGTTGACCAACGTGGATATATTACATTTTCATTGGGTGACGGGGATGATTGATTATTCCCGCTTAGGGGAATTTGTCGGCGATCGTCCGCTCGTGTGGACGCTACACGACATGAATCCGTTTACGGGAGGCTGTCACTATTCGGAGGGCTGCGAGGGTTATCGTGATCAATGCCGCAATTGTCCGTTGCTGGAGCCGGGTTCCACGCTCGCGCATGACGCGTGGCGCACCAAGCGCGACGCCTATTCGAAAATAAAGAACTTGCGTGTGGTCTGTCCGTCGCAATGGATGGCCGATTGCGCGCGCCACAGCTCCTTGCTTGGCGACCGCGAGATTCACGTCATTCCCAATGCGCTTCCCGTTGAGCATTTCGCGCTGACCAACAAGGCCATTGCGCGGATAAAACTTGGCATTCCCCTCGACAAGAAATACATCGCTTTTGGCGCCGACAATCTGAACAATGAGAGAAAGGGCGGCAAATACCTTCGGGAAAGCATCGAAAAACTGAAGGCGAAGGGATTGACGGAGGGAGTCGAGGGGCTGTTTTTTGGCTGGTCGGATCTCAAAGTCGATATGAAATGTCGAAATATGGGATACATTTCTGATCCGAAGAAATTGGCGCTTATCTATTCCGCCGCCGATGTCTTCGCGTTTCCTTCGTTGGAGGACAACGCGCCGCAGACGGTTCCTGAAGCCTTGCTGTCCGGAACTCCCGTCGTGAGTTTCCCGATCGGAAATGTAAAGGAGTTGATCAACCATATGGACACAGGATTCATTGCGCGCTTTCAGGATTCGGACAGCTTCGCGGAGGGACTCGCCTGGGCGCTCCAAAGTCCCCGGTCGCCGGAGGCGTTGATGCGGGGCATAAACGCTCATCTCAACGCCCGCGCCTATCATGAGCCGCAGATTACCGTCGACATGTTGAAGGGCCTCTATGCTGATGTGGCGGGATCCGCTCAGGTTCGGGCACAGAGGGCTCCTAAGCGCCGTCGTCCTGATGTGATTACTCACGCCCTCTCCAGGGTCGGGCATTGAGCGGCGCGACTGAGGGATCTGCCTTTTTGGGTCATTCGGATGGCGCGGTTAGCTCAGGGACGGCCGGTTGCGATTACGGATCGGACAACGGCATGGAGCTTGGCGGCCCATTCGCTTCGGAATCTATTGGTGATTTTTGCCGTGAACCGCTCCCCGGGCTCCGAAGTCAGGTTAACGGCTATTTACGAATCGAACGAAACCTGAATCTCTATGGCGGCTGATTTGGAGGCGCCGCCATGAACCTTCGATGGAAGAGGTTGTCTTGCCGCACCGTCTGAAGCGGCTGTTGCACCATTTGTCGCCGATCAAGGATTTTCAAGCGTCGTTTCGAGTGGCGTACAGGTTGTCGGAGATTTTGCTTCTGGTGGTCTGCGGGACGATCGCAGACTGCGACGATTATGACGCGATTGCCGACTGGGGCGAAGAGAATCTCGATTTTCTGCAAGGAATTCTGCCCTATGACTGGGGTGCGCCAACGGGTCGCTGGTTGACGATTTTCATGAACCGGATCAATCCGGCGTTGTTATCGGCCTGCTTCACCGCCTGGGTTCGCGAAACCTGGCCCGACAGGCCAGAACTGATCGCCATCGATGGCAAGACGTCGCGTCGCAGCCACGACCGCGGGCAAGACCTGCCGCCCCTGCACATGGTCTCCGCTTTCGCGGCGAACAGTCGTCTCGTGCTCGGCCAGCAGCCCGTGCGCGAAAAGTCCAACGAACTGACGGCCATCCCCGTGCTTTTGGAGCGATTGGCGGTCGACGACGGCATCAAGGGCGCGCTCGTCACGATCGACGCCATGGGGTGCAATGCGACGATTGCGAAAGCCGTTCGAGACGCGGGCGCCGATTATCTGCTCGCCGTCAAAGCCAACCAGCCCAAGCTGTTGCGTGCAATCGAACTGTTTTTCCGCGACGCGGACCCGAAGATGCTCGACAAGGAGCCGCCGGAATTCGACAAGGGGCATGGCCGCATCGAGACACGAACCGTCACCGTCGCCCGTGAGGCGGATTGGTTGAACGGAGATAGGCGCTTTCCCGGCGAATTGCGCCTGCAAGACGCCGCCGCCATCGTCAAAGTCGAAAGCAGAACCAAATTGAAGGATCGCTGCCGCTTCGACACCCGCTACTACATCTCCTCCCGCCGGCTTTCCTGCACGAGCGCTGGCGGGGTCGTGCGCGGTCATTGGGGCATCGAAAACACGCTCCATTGGGAGCTCGACGTAGACTTCAACGAAGACCAGTCACGGCTGCGCAAGGGTCACGGCGCGACAAACATGGCCATCGTCAGACATCTCGCCATAAACCTCATCCAATCCGCCGCGGAACCCCCAAAACGGCCCCGCCCCCTCAGTCGCCCGCGCGCCAAGCCGAACCCGAACCCGCCCAGAACCAGCGTGCGCCGAAAAAGGAAAGCCGCGGCGCGAAACCCGGATTTTACCTACGCGCAATCCTGGGCGCAAATATCCGTTAACCTGGATTCGGAGCCCTGCCGATTCGTGCAGCTTGGGTCGACGTCTCTGGCCGGTCTCCCGGTCTCTTTCGTTTTGGTGAAGGCCAGCGAGCTTGGGCCGGCGTTCCGGTTGCACGTGCGTGCGGCGGGGAGCCAGGGCTGGCTGAACGTCCTGATGGTTCCCGCGGTGGTGTCACTCAACCCGGCCGGCGGCCCGATGCCGTCGGGGCCGTTCCGCGCCAACGCGGCCAGGTGGGGGCGCTGTTGATCCTGGCGGTCAACCTGAACGCGGCGATGAAGCGCTTGGCGCTGGCTGGGCAAGGAGTGGAGGAACGCGCGCATGAAGGGCTGCGCTTTCCTTTGATCGGCCTGCCCGAGTGGGCGGCAGCCACGCCCAACCATGCGCGGGCGACAGCCGCCCGACTCGCACAAATTGAGCATAGTATTAACGTTTATTGTGAGGCGCGCCGACAAACCCGAGGCGATGACCGCAAAATCGGTCACGCTATGCCGCGCGCAGAAATCTGGGCGGGGATTGTGCGGGCGACGCCACCTTGCCAGTGTACCAGCGCTTTGGGTAAGTTGCGATATCGACCGTCCGGACAGGCGGGCGGGCGGAAGTCCTTCGGGCAAGCGTGAGCGAAATAAAACTGAATTTTAGCTGTATCGAGGGAGCCAGGGCGCCCGACAACGGGCGCCGGCCGGGGTTGCAGGGGCGGATAACGTGGTGATTGTTTGGTTTGACAAAAGAAATCCAGCTTCCGGCAACTCGGAAACATTGGCTTTTGCGGGTCTTAGCGCAGGAACGGCGCCACAGTTATTCGAAAGCTTGCAGGCCGCGCTCAGTCAACAAGAGGAGGGCCCGGTACTTGTTATCATGACCGATCCCGCCGTGGCCCTGGCTTGGCGCCTGCAGGCAGGGGGCGCGCCTGAAGGGGCCCAGGACGATTGGTTCGAACAGTTCGACGACTTTCTCAAAACCCAGCGCCAAGCCCGACGTCGCACCACGCTCGTTGATATTCGCGCTCTCGTCGACCCGACTCACCAAGAGCGGGCGCTCCTGATCCAACGTCTCGGCGCGGGATTCGAGGTTTCCGCGGGCGAGCTACGGATGCCCGAACAACCCACGCCACTCGCCCTGCTCTGCGCTACGGCGATGATCGATGGCAATTCGACTCTTCGCGCGCTTACCGAGGAGTTGCGCGCCGCCACCATCGGATCCGGTCGTGACCTCGGTATCGCCGCCTCGGCGATGCAGGCTTGGCTTGCCGCCGCGACCGCCGACGGAGAGGTGGCGCGGCTGGGCGCCCAAGTTGGGGAGGTGCAAGGCGAGTTGGCCGTCTCGAAGTCGGAAATCGCCAGGCAACGCGAAGCGGGCAAGCTGCTCGTGTCCCAGGTCCTCAGCCTCACAAAGGAATTGGAGGCGCAAGTGCGAGGCGCGCAGGAGCAGTCGCGGCTGTCTCAGGCGCTGGAAGCGGACGTTATGCAGCTGAAGCAGCAGTTGATCGACAGGCATGTTCTGGCGGCCGAAGTCGAGACGCTAACTCAACGACTCGACGCGGCTGCGCGCCAGCGGCGATGGATCCAACAGACCCTGGGAGCTCGGCTTCTGGTCGATGCCAATAGGATCGGCAAAGTGACTGAGACGCAACGCAAGCTGGCGACGACCCGGTCGGACGCCGCCAGGCATAACAACGCGAACGCCCTCCTGTTGTCACAAATTGTTACCCTCGAGAAGGAATTGGAGTTACAACAACAGGATACGCATGAGCAGCCGTTACTGGCGCTGGAAGAGATGACGCGGCAATTCCACGAGTCCGTCCGAAGACGGCGCTTCATCGAAGAGATGTTGGGAATGCGGCTTTTGCAGGACGCCGCCGCGCGAGCGCAGGCGTCAGAAAACCGATCGAAAGAAGCCGCTCCCGCGGCCGGAGCGGAGAGGGTGGTGATGGCGTGAGGGTCCGCCTGCTTGAGATGGGGTGAGTAGTCGCGGAACAGAAAACCTAGGTAAGGATCGCAGCGGGCGCTGATCGATATAATCACCTCTAGCTTTTGGCCATTTGATCCGAAATCATCGCTACTCTGATCGGTCGTCCCGTGCGCTCTGGATCTCCTAGCGTCTTTCTTGGGTATAAGCAAAAAATACGCCACGAAGCCCTTCCGCGATCAAACTCAGAGCTTATGAAGGACTCCATTTTTCGGCGTTCACTGCGGCGGCGACTGGAGGGCTGGGGGATTTGTCGCGTCGATTTGGCCGCGTGCCCGGGCGGCGAGAAGGAACGGCGGCGCCGGCGCCCAAACACCTACTGGGGCATCGTCAACCGAGAAAGTCATCGACAACCAGGCCCCGAAGCGCGGTCGTCCCGACTACCGCACATAGACGAACCTGCATCAACGAAATAAGCCTCATGTTCAGCGTTTGCCGTCGAGCTCGACAGGCTGCTGTACCCTGGTCTTTTTCGATCCAGATACGATTGGGGCTGGAGTCGGGCGAACGAAAGGGAATCGCCGACAAAGCCAAGTCGAAATCGGCGTCCGCCGCATCACGGACCGATTGTGATCGGGCTGTCAAAAACGGGGTTTTGCAAGAGCCTCAGATAGGCAAAAGTTGCACGCCTTCACGCCGCTGAGTTCATGACGTCACCACGCCCTCGCCGCCTCTCGTGCTTCAGGAAATCTCCGTAGGCGTCGACGATACCGTCGCTGAGAGCGACGGCGGGGTTCCATCCCATTGCGTGAAGTTTCGCCGAATTCATCAATTTGCGCGGGGCGCCGTCTGGCTTGGTCGTATCGCGTCGAATTTCGCCGTGGAAACCGACGACTTTCGCGACCAACTGGGCCAATTCGAAAATGGAAATTTCGCTCCCCGAACCGACATTGACGTGGCCCGCGTCGGAATAGCGCTTGGCCAGGGTCACCAGCGCGTCGGCGCAATCGTCGACATGGAGAAACTCGCGCAACGGCGACCCGCTGCCCCAAATGGTGAATTCCGCCGCCCCGGACGCTTTGGCCTCATGGGTCTTCCGGATCAGCGCGGGAAGCACATGGCTCGAATTGAGGTCGTAATTGTCGCCGGGGCCATACAAATTGGTCGGCATCCCGGAAATGAAGTCTGCGCCATGCTGTTTCCGGTAGGCCTGGCACAGCTTGATCCCGGCGATCTTGGCGATGGCGTACCATTCGTTGGTCGGTTCGAGAGAGCCCGTCAACAAGGCGCCTTCGTCCATCGGCTGCGGGGCGAATTTCGGGTAGATGCAAGACGAGCCGAGGAAAACGAGCTTCTTCACGCCGAATTCGAATGACGAATGGATGATATTCGCCTCGATCATCAGATTGTCGTAGAGAAAATCGGCGGGCAGACTGTCGTTGGCAAGGATTCCCCCCACCTTGGCGGCGGCGAGAAAGACCACGTCCGGGGCATTTTCGCCGACCCAGGACCGCACCTGGGTCTGATTGCGCAGATCCACCGTCGCGCGGTCCGCGGTCAGGATCTGGCAATTTTCGCCCGCCAGCCGGCGCACGATCGCCGACCCCACCATGCCCCGATGTCCGGCTACCCAAACCCGCTTGCCGCCGAGGGAGAAAATATCCTCAGACAATAACCGCCCCCGGTTTGTGTGTACGGATGTCCGCGGCAGCCGAGTTTTCCGAGCCTTCCCGAAGCGCGGCCAAGTCGGCCCGCACCATTTCGCGACATAGCTCTTCCATGGTTGTTTTCGCCTGCCATCCCAGTTTCGCCGCCGCCTTGGCGGGATTGCCGATCAGCAAATCCACTTCGGTCGGACGAAAATATGTCGGGTCGATCCGCACGAGGATCCGGCCGCTCTTGATGCACACGCCGATCTCGTCGACCCCGTCGCCGCGCCATTCGATTCCGATCCCAGCCTCTTCGAAAGCCAGCGCCGCGAATTCGCGCACCGAATGGGTCTTGCCGGTGGCGAGGACGTAATCGTCGCTTTCGTCCTGTTGCAAAATGCGCCACATGCCCTCGACGTACTCGCGCGCGTGCCCCCAGTCGCGTTTCGCGTCGAGATTACCGAGATAGATGCAGGACTCATGACCCAGCGCGATCGCCGCGACTCCGCGGGTGATCTTGCGGGTGACGAAAGTCTCGCCGCGCCGAGGGCTCTCGTGATTGAACAAAATGCCGTTGGAAGCATGCACGCCGTAGGCTTCGCGGTAATTGCGGACGATCCAGTAGGCGTAAATCTTGGCGACCGCATAGGGCGAACGCGGATAGAACGGCGTCTGCTCGTCCTGGGGAACCGCCTGCACCTTGCCGTAAAGCTCC
>Ga0302147_10001138_pt1 | contig 12059 bp, 10 predicted proteins | sample I_Bog_E3_2_FD_192438 | JGI IMG/M metagenome (GOLD analysis project Ga0302147, IMG submission 192438) | Peat permafrost microbial communities from Stordalen Mire near Abisko, Sweden - I_Bog_E3_2 | ecosystem: Environmental > Terrestrial > Soil > Wetlands > Peat | place: Sweden: Abisko, Stordalen...
GCCGATCTCCATCAGCCGGTAGACAGCCAGCGAGTCGCAACTGACAATCTCGCCGCCGAGCTGCTCGGCCAGCCGCATCGCCAGCGCGGTCTTGCCGCTCGCGGTCGGCCCGGCGATGACGAGGAGTGGATATTCTTCCGCGGCCATCATGAGTTCCGCCTCATCAGGGCCTCCACCAGCCGTGGAAGAATACCTGGTGCAGACCGGCGCGTGCGATGCTGAAGGTCAGCGCCGCCAGCGCGAACCACAGCAGGCCGCGCAGCAGACTGCGGCGCTGCTCGCGCTCGCGGTCCTCGAGATAGATGCGCTCGGCTGCGCGGGCGCGCTCCACGGCGGGCGTTGGCGCGGGCGGGCGCGGCGGCTGGGCGCGGTGCTCGGGCGTCTTCATGGCAGCTAGTTGACCACGTAGTGGAAGCGCAGCACCAGGTTCGGCCCGTGAAACTCCTTAGGCAGCGCCTGGAACTGGCCTTCGCTAAGGATTGAGCCCCATGCTGCCTTATCGATCGCCTGATCGTGGGTCGAGCCCTCGAGCTTCATGTCGCCGATGCTGCCGTCAGGCAGTATGGTCACGACGATGTAGGTCTCGCCGCGCTTCATCAGCGGTGGCTCGGTCTCTTCCGGCAGCAGCGGAAGCCAGTTGTGCATGATCTCGTCGTGCATGCGCGCCAGCCAGTGGCTGAAGTCGACGCCCTGCGTGTCCGAGAGCACCTCCACGCCGCCGCCGGCGTTGGCGCCCTTGGGCGTGGGGACCTCGATGCGGTTGTCTCCACGGCCTGGACCACGGGCCGAGTCGCGCATGGCGTTGTTCAGCGCGTCAGACGCTGAGCCCGGCGAGCTGAACGTCCGGGCCGAAGGTTGCGGCGTGGGCGCGTCAGCAACGGGCGGCGCAGGCCGCGGCGGTATGGCCGTAGGTGTGGACGGCGGCGGAACATTCGGCGCGTTTGGAACAGGCAGCGGAACCGGCGCGGGCGGAGGCGGAGGCGACATCGCGCGCAGGTGCTCCAGCGTCTTGTTGTCCAGCGTCGGCTTCGGCGTGGGATGCGCGGTCGGCGTGTTCACGTGCGGCAGCGAAGGCGAGTTCAGCTCCACCATCTCGCGCTGGCGCAGCACGTCCGCGGGATTGATCAGCGGCGGTGCGTGCCACAGATAGCGCGGGCCGTAGAGGACGACCCACGCGATCGCCAGCCACACGAAGAGCGAGATGTAGATGGACTCGCGAAACCGGCCGCGCGCGCGCTCGTCCTCGATGGTGTCGAGCAGCCGGATGAGCTCATGCTCCTCCAGATCGCCGTAGCGGTTGGTGCGGATGCGGATCGGCTTGGCGCCCTCCGGATTGTGGGGCACAAAGGTGAGCGGCGCGCCGGGGACTGCCGGCTCGGCTTCGGGCTCGGTGCGCACATCTTCGGGTTCGAGCGGGCGCTCGGGATCGATTTTGGGGGAGGTCGTCGGCATCAGGTCTGGAGTCTGTGACGGATGCAACCCTGCGAAGGTTGCGCCCACCACAATGTGGCACCAGACCGTTAGACCCGGCTCAGGGCAGAAGGATGCTGGCTCCTCTATTTTCTCATCTTCTGTGGCCCTGGAGCGCTTTCCAGGCGAACGCCGCGCGCCTCGGCTATCCTCAACAGGATGGCTAGTTCTGGCTCCTTATCAGGACGCTCCGCCGTGGTGCTCACGGCCAGTGATCGCTGCTTTGCCGGCACCCAGACCGATCGCTCCGGTCCTGCGGTCGCGCGCATCCTCGCGGAGGCCGGCGCGACGGTGCTGGAGACGGTGGTTGTCCCGGACGAGCTCGACCGCATCGCCGCCGCGCTGCGTGAGGCCGCCGGCCGCGCTGCTCTGGTCGTCACCACAGGAGGAACCGGCCTGGCGCCGCGCGACGTCACTCCAGAGGCTACGCTCGCCGTCTGCACTCGCCTGGCACCCGGTCTCGCGGAGCTGATTCGCCAGGATGGCGCGCGGCACACGCCGTTCGCCGCGCTGGGCCGCGGAGTCGCCGGCGTCTGCGGCAGCAGCCTCATCCTCAACCTGCCGGGCAGCCCGCAGGGCGCGGAGAGTTCACTGCAGGCGGTAGTGGCACTACTGCCGCATGCGCTCGACCTGCTGGCCGGGCACACTGCACACTCCTCGCGGTAAGATGGAGATTCGTGAAGATCGGCCCCATAGCGCTTCTGCATAAGTTCTCCGCAGTTATCTTCGCCGTCCTCAAGCCCCTCGGTGTGTGGGGAATCGGTGGTCTGGCCCTGATTGACTCCGCATTGCTGCCCATCCCGGTCTCCATGGACGGCGTGTTGATCGGCTACGTTGCGAGCAATCACAAGCTCTTTCTGCTCTACAGCCTGATGGCGGCGTTCGCGGCTGCTATCGGGTCGCTGGTGCCGTTCTTCATCGGCCGCGCCGGCGGCGAGCTCTTCCTGCTCAAGCGCATCAACAGAGAGCGCTACGAAAAGATTCGCGACCGCTTCGAGCGGCAGGAGTTCCTCGCCATCATGGTTCCGGCGATGTTGCCACCGCCGACGCCGCTCAAACTCTTTCAGTTCGCCGCCGGCGTCTTTGAGATGAAGCCGGTCCCGTTCGTGCTGGCGGTGTTCTTCGGCAAACTCACACAGTTCCTGGTCTGCTCGCTGCTGACGATCTGGCTGGGGCCGAAGATCTTCCACACGGTCGTACGCGAGTTCCATCACCACTTCAGCATCGTGCTGGGAATCGCTATCGCCGCGAGCCTCTGGCTGGTATTCCTCGTGGTGCGCAAGCTCTTTGACCGCGACAAGGGCCTTGTCCTGCTCGACGACGAGAAGTAACTGCCCCACAAGCAGGAAGACCGCGCACACGGCGCGGCCTTCGTTCGATTCCCTGCGAATACAGGAGTTAGATGTTGCCCGGTGCGCGCATCGTCTCCACCAGCCGCGCCGCCAGCACCGGCAGACCGAACAACACACCCGCTACCAGCGCGGTCGATGCCAGGTCGTTGCCGTAGAACGGCAGCGCCGCAACATAGCAGCTTCCCAGACCGGCCACGCTGTGCGCATACATACCGCCGCCGACCCACACCATGAAGTTGCTGGCCAGGAAGAAGCTCGTCGCTGATCCCAGAACGCCGGCCACAACTCGCAGCACTGTGACCTTGCGCAGCAGTGCGCTGCCCATCAGACAGACCGCACCGTACCACGCCCATGTCACCAGGTAGCTGCTGATATGGAATGGAAAGCCATAGACCTGCGTGGTGAGATAGACATCCGTCAGTGCCAGTACAGCGATGGCGATCAGCGCCTGCCAGCGAGGACGGCGCGAGCCGAAGAATAGCAGACCGCCACCGACGTCGGTGAAGTTGTAGCCGGTGCCGTGCATCAGGTGCGGAAACAGGCGGCTTAGTGCTGCCAGCAGAAGAACGAGGAAAGCTGTCATGGGCGTTGACCTTGGTATGGAAAGAATCGCGATGCGCGGCATCGCTACTCTCGATTGTAATGGAATCGCCGCAGAATGCCGCGATCCTTTCCGGTTCGGCTACCGCTGAGGTTCTGTGCGCCCATCCATGCTCTGGCTCACCACGCGCCCAGTCGATTCCAGCCATACCGTCCCTGTCAGCACCGCGTGATAATTCTCCCGCATCCATTCGCCCATGAACCGCGGGTCGCGAAAGTTCACCACAGTCAGCCCGTCCGCGCCGGGATCTCCACTGTCCTGTGCGTCGGTCCCAACTCTGGGTTGCTGTACATCCACAATGGGCATCGGCGACCAGTCCATGTAGGCCCGCCCCAGGGAACTCGCCTGCGCCGCCCGCACCATCGCAGTGTCGGGTGGCTTCGGATAGTTATTCGCACCCGGAACCAGCGCACCGTTGCGGGTGTCAATCTCCGCAAGCTGGATCACAGGCCCAAAGTCTGTCGCCGCCGACCAGTGGAACGGACTGATGGGGTCGGGACTGGCCAGCACCCGCGCCGCCGGAAGATATACCGGTGGAGGCTCGTCGGGTAGCGGCTGCGTGCTGTCAGCCTGCGTCGCGGAGGCAACTGGCGCGGTTACCGGCGTTGCGATGCTCTGGGCCATCGCCAGTTGCACGGCCTTTTCGTGTTCTACCTCGCGCAGCGTCCACCATCCCAAGATACCCAGCAGCGCGGCAATCGCCCATCCGCGGCCGCGATAGACCTGATGCCGCTCCCCGATCTCGGACCCCACCAGCTTGAAGATCAGCGGCGCAATCAGCGCGCCGGCAAGCACCAGGAGTATCCATGGATCGATGATGAATACGATGGATGCCGCATACCAGTGGTCGCTGAAGGGGAAGAAAGGCCGTATGCCATAGTTGTTGGTGAAGTCCAGCAGGAGATGGCTGAGCAATGCAAGCAGCGCGAAGACATAGAGCAGGCTCCAGCGCACCGGAGCCGCCGTCAATGGCTTCTGCACGTGCCATGCATCGACAGGGTGGGTTGCCTCGGCACGCGCCGCGCGCGCCTTACGCCAGCGATGCAATCCATAGACCGCCGCAACAACAAGGGCCGCTTCAAAAGGCAGCCCCAGGAAGGTATGCGTAATTCCACGATGGTGAGTAAAGCTCTCGACCGGCCCGCGCACGCTCCACAGGGTGTCGATGTCAGGAAACTCGGCTGCCACCGCCATGGTGAGGGTCGCATAGGCTGCGCGCCGATTCAGACCGCTCCGCGCCAGACAGGCGCCGGTAAGGATGTGGGTGACAGGCTCCATCCGCTGGGAGCGACTACCGGCTCGCGGCGGTCTGGAACGTAGCCTCGGCAACGTTCGGCATTGAGCCGGAGGTGATGCTCGTCATCACGCCCGACTCCATCGCCGCAGCCTCAGCAGCCTCGCCGCGCGCTCTCTGGTGCTTGTCTCGTGCAGCCTTGGATTGCGCCGTCAACACCATCAACTCGGTGGGATGCAGCATCTCCGGCTTGAAGCCGGCCACGGCCACTTGCCCGGGGTTGTCGCCCAGCGCCTCTGAGATGCGGTTCCACAGGAAGTACGGCGAGGTCGTCGGCAGCAGCACCATCCCGCGCTTCGGCTCCGGCATCGCAAAGTAGGTACCCCAGACCAGGAAGGCCACACAGCCTCCGACCGTGGTAAAGAGGTAGACCGGAGAATAGACCGACGTCGCCTGCGTAGTCGCCAGCCAGGCCGCTTCCACTAGTTGCACCGTGGCATAGACACCAAGCCCGAGGCTGACGCCGAAGATGTGGCTGCGGTAGGTCAACCCCAGCGGTTTGACCGAGAAGCAAACGAAGAGCAGCAGGCAAAGTATAAGCACGCTGATCCCCTGCTCCAACTGCCCGCTGATATTCGCGTATCGCGCGGCGGCCGTGGACCCTGAAAGTACCAGATGGGGTCCCACAGCGAAGGCCAGAGAGAGCAGCAGAGAGACTCCTGCCACCCACCGAAAGACAACCTTGCCGATGTTGTGCAGGCCAACCAGTGGCCTCATGGCCAAGCGGAATACCGTGTATATCACTGCGATCAGGAAGACGGATTCGGCGATGAAATACACCCAATAACTCACAAAGAGGACCGTATATGCCTCATGGAGCGGAATCCCCAGGGACTTGCGGAAGAACATCATAGGGATTGTGACTGCGACGTGCAGGGCCTCCACCGACAAAAAAGCCGCCAGCATCGCAAAGTCGCGCATTACCCCGCGCCGCCATATGAGCAGCAGGATGGAAGCGCAGAAAATCAACGCCAGAAAGTTCGCGTACTCCAACAGCAGCTTACTCGTCATAAAGGACTCCGCACCATGATGTTACATGGAGCGGAGCCCTCTGCAAAGGAAATTTTCGGTTTGCCCCAATATGGGACGGGGTGCCCGGCTCAACCCTCGTTGCCGGCAATCTCTGGATTCTCCTCTCCGGAGGCTATCCAGATACCTTCTCGACTTGGTTCATCGCAAACTACTCAGATTAGTCGAGGCCACAGGGGGTTGGATTGCTGGGCAGGCACTGCGGAAAGGAACCGATAACCCTGGGCGCTGCGCCGACTTTGGCAACCGTCTTGGAACCGGAGTGGGAGGCTGCAATGGATGAGGCCGTGAAGCCGACAACTGCCAGGGCGAGGACGAAACCGCGAACGAGTGTGTTCTTCATGATAGGTAAATCTCCTTGGAATAGTTTTCAGTGGTGCAGGATATTTCGCTGGACAACTCAGCTATGTCCAACGTATGATGAAATGAGTCGTAAGTCTATTACTATGAGGTACATAGCAAGATACTCTTCGGTAACCATTACCGACGTAACATGGTAACCACTGCCTGTTTTGGCTCTCTTCTCCGCCTTTCGTACCCTCCGGGAATCCCGCGCTGAATTGCCTCTTCCTCCCCCAATAACTCCCTTCTCACACTCCATCGCGGGCTTCGCGTAGGCTCGTGAGAGCACCATGCCCCGCTCTCCCTATCCACGCACCGACCGCGATCTGCTGGCGCGCATCGGCCGCTCGGCCGGTGGCAAAGCCGGCTACAAGCAGCTCATCCGCGAACTAGGACTGGGTGGAGGCCGCGAACGACGCCTGCTGGTGGAGCAGCTCACACGCATGGTCGCCCGCGGCGACCTGGTTCGCTCCGGCGATCAGATGTGGTCGCTGCCCTCTCGAGAACCCGTAGCAGACAACCGCAGCACCAGCCGCAGCACGCACCCTGAAGAGTCCCCGTTGCGCTCCGGCCGCGACCGCCTCATCAGCGGCCGGCTCGACCTGCACCGCGACGGCTTCGGCTTCGTCCGCCCCGACTCCGCCACCGGAGTCTCGCTCAAAGACTCCGACATCTTCATCCCACCGAACGAGATCAACGGTGCCATGCAGGGAGACCTCGTCCTCGTAGACGAAGCGCCGCCTACCCGAGACGGTCGCCGTTCCGGACGCATCGCGCGCGTGCTCACCCGCCGCAATCCCACCGTCGTTGGCATCTTTCATTACGCACGCCCGCATGGACGCCGCACGGACCCCGCCGCGCTCGCGGGCAACTACGTCACTCCGCTGGACGAGCGCATCACCAGCGCCATCTCCATCGCCGCCGGCGACGAGGTCATTCCCGCCACAGCCCAGAGTCCGCACCGCATGGTCGGCGACGAGGCCCGCACCCAGCCGCTCGCCACCGACCCGCGCTTTCCGCTCGAAGGCCTGGCCGTCGATGTTGAGATCACCTCATTTCCCACCCCCGGACGCCCCGCGCTCGGACGCCTGCTGGAAGTCCTCGGCCCGCCCGACGCCTTCGGCGTGGACGTCGAGATCGTCATACGCAAGCACCACATCCCACACACCTTCCCCGCGCCGGTGCTGGCAGAAGCCGCAGACCGCGCACTCGAAACCGTCGCCTCTCTCGCACCCGAAGACCTGGAAGCCCGCGACGACTTCCGCGCTCTGCCCATCGTCACCATCGATGGCGAGACCGCGCGCGACTTCGACGATGCCGTGCTCGTGCGCCCGCTCGCGAACGGCAACACCGTGCTGCAGGTTCATATCGCCGACGTCAGTTGGTACGTCCGCCCCGGCTCCCCGCTCGATACCGAAGCCCGCCTGCGCGGCACCAGCGTCTACTTCCCGGACCGCGCCGTGCCGATGCTGCCGCACGCGCTCTCCAGCGGCATGTGCAGCCTGCTGCCGAATGAAGACCGCCTCGTCCTGAGCTGCATCATGGAGATCGATCCCCGCGGCGAGATCGTCACCTACCGCGTCGCCGAGGGCCTTATCCGCTCCGCCCGCCGCATGACCTACACCAGTGTGCAGCACTGCCTGAACGCGGGTGCCCCGCGTCTTGATTCTGAGACGCGGGAAGCGAAGCCCGTGACCCCACCACCCACCGCCGAAGACCTCGCCGAGCGCGAGCGCCTCGCGCTCGATCACCCGGAGCTTCCAGCGGCCTTCGACGCAATGCTCGAACTCGCGCTGCGCCTCAACGCCAAGCGCGTCCGTCGGGGCTCCATCGACTTCGATCTCCCTGAGCCCATCGTCGAGTTCGACCCCGACGGCAACATGAAGGCCATCGTCCGGTCGGAGCGCGGCTGGTCGCACCGCCTTATTGAGGAGTTCATGCTCTCCGCCAACGAGTGCGTCGCCCACTGGCTCGAAGCGCAGGACATCCCGTCCATCTACCGCATCCACGAGATGCCCGACCCCAAACGCATCGTCGAGTTCGAAGAGACCGCCTCGACCTTCGGCCACTCGCTCGGCCTGGGCAACCTGCCCGTGCGCAAGTTCACTATGAAGGCCGACCGCCGCGACTCGCGCCAGCGCAGCGCCCGCGGCCGCGACTCGCGCTCACCGCAGCAGCACGAGGTCCCGGAGAGCATCCCGGTCACACCGCAGATGTACCAGCGCCTGGTCCGCCGCATCAGTGGCACAGCCGAGGAGCGCATCCTCGCCTACCTGATGCTGCGCTCGCTCAAGCAGGCGCGCTATGCCGAAAAGAACGAAGGCCACTTCGCTCTGGCCTCGCCCAGCTACACGCACTTCACGTCTCCCATCCGCCGCTATCCGGATCTGATTGTGCACCGTCTCGTCCGCGCCATGCTCGAACGCGGCGCAGACCCGCAGGGCGGCCCGATCCGCAGCGATGATCCGCAGCCGTGGAGCAAGACAGGGACAAGGGATAAGGGCCAAGGGATAAGGAAGAACGTTGAGGGCCCAATAGCTGCCGACGAGCTGAACGACATCGCGATCGAGAGCTCGCAGTCAGAACGCCGCGCCGCCGACGCCGAGCGCGAGCTCATCGAGTGGAAGAAGATGCGCTTCATGGAAGACAAAGTCGGCGACGACTTCCCCGCCGTGATCCTCTCCTGCACCAAGTACGGCTTCTTCGTCGAGCTCGAAGACATGTTCATCGAAGGCCTCGTCCCACTCACCTCGCTGGTCGGCGACCACTACACCTTCCGCGACACCGACCGTACCATCGTCGGCTCGCGCACCGGCCACGTCTTCTCGCTCGGCCAGAAGGTCCATGTCCTGCTCGACCGCATCGACCGCCAGCAGCGCCGCCTCCAATTCGCTCTCCTCCCCGGCACCGAACCCCAGGCCAACACCGGCGCGCCCCAGCCCGGCATCCGCAGCAGCAAGAGCGAGGCCAAGAAGGCCAAAGCGAAACAGAAGAAGCTCAGCGGCAAGGCGAAACAGCGGCAGCGGAAGAAGCGGTAGATTTATACGCCAGATACAATCCGAGAGTCGCCGTCCCTTTGGCGAACGGAGACCCTACCATGGGAAGTGTCTGTCTGTTTTTGTGGAGTGCTGTTCTTCTTGTAACCGGTGCGGTGGCGATGCAAGCACAATCGCCGGACACCATCCTTCGGCACGGACATATCTTTACCGGCGATTCCTCCAGCCCATGGGTAACTGCCGTTGCCGTGCGGAGAGACAAGGTCGTGGCCGTGGGAGACGATGCCACCGTGATGGCGAAGGCGGACGCGCACACCAAGGTCATTGATCTCGAAGGGCGCATGGCGATGCCCGGCATCAACGATGCGCATGACCATGTGGGCAGTGCGCCCGTCGGCGTGCTGTTGCGCTTTCCGCCGGGCAACAGCGCGCATGGGCCGGGGCCTGAGCCGTCGCTCGACGAGCTGGCCGCGAAGCTGAAGGAGGCGGCGGCCACCTCGCCCAAGGGTGCGTGGATCACGGGGCAGGTGGGCGAGAGTGTGATTCGCCATCCGAAGGAGGCGAGGGCCGTGGTGGATGAGAACGGCGGAGACCATCCGGTAATGGTGGAGTCGTGGTGGGGGCATGGGGTCTTGCTGAACTCGGTGGCGCTCGCCAAGCTGGGGCTGACGGATGCGGTGACCGACCCGCCGGGCGGGCACTTTGACCGCGATGCGAGCGGTCGCCTGACCGGCCTTCTGGAGGAAGAAGCCGGCAACGAAATTGGACGGCGAGTAGACGATGCGGCCGGCGTGCCCGCGGCCATTCACGAATATCAGAGGTACGCGCAGGGGCGGCTGGCGCAGGGCGTGACCTCCGTGCAGGTGATGGCCACCAACCAGCGCCTGAGCTATCTGGAACAGACGTTTGTGCAATCCGGCGAGCCTCTGCGGATACGCATTATGCGCTTCCCCATGCCACGCGAAGATGAGCGCGTTGGCGAGAAGTTGAAGACCGGAGAAGAGGTGCTGTCGCCCACGGTGCGCGTGGCCGGAGTGAAGTATGTGATGGACGGCACTCCGATTGAAGAGCTGGCCTACCAGACCAAAGACTATGCGGACAAACCGGGATGGCGCGGGCGGCCCAATTACAGCGTGAACTTTATCGACCAGCAGTTGAAGATCGCGCTGAACGGTAAGGACCAGTTGATGATGCACATTGTGGGCGATGCGATGACCGACGAGGTGCTGGACGAGATGGAGAAGCTGGCGCCTGCGGAGAGATGGCGTCCGTTGCGCGTGCGGTTTGAACACGGTGACGGCTTTACGACGCCGGAACGGATGGCGCGCGCGAAGAAGCTGGGTATCGTGATCGCGCAGCCGCGTCCGGGCAGGCCGTGGAAGGCGCTGGAGGACGCCGGCATCCCGCTGGCGTATGGCTCTGACGGGGGCATGGCACCGTGGTTCATGTTCGGCGTGATGACGGATGCGCGGAACCCGCAGGCGATCTCCAAGGAAGATGCTCTGCGGATCTTGACCAGCGGGCCGGCCTTCGCCGAGTTCGAAGAGATGAAGAAGGGCGTGCTTAAACCAGGGATGTTGGCCGACATTGCGGTGCTGTCGCAGGATGTGACGACCGCGCCTGCTCCGAGCCTGCCGGGGACCCACGCGTGGATGACGATGGTGGGCGGCAAGATGGTTTCTCTGGCGGTCGAGGCAGCGGCAGCCGAGAAGCAGTAGAACCTCCATCATCACCGCGCTGGCGGAGGAGCTGGGGCGTAACCGGGGCTCGGTGACGCGCGACGTGAACAAGCTGAAGAGCTATGGGATGCTGCGCCTGCGTGAAGAGGTAAACCCCGGCCACGGCGTGGTGCAGATCGTGGAACCAGTCGCGGAGCGGTGCGAGATGCGGATTGAGTTTTAGAGAAGATTTGACGAGCTATTCGCATTCCTTCCGTGGCTAAAGCCACATACCTATGCTCGCACTTACGGCGGGACTGAAGTCCCGCCCCTTCAAAACGGATCCTTGTGCAGAAGTTCACCAAGGTTCACCCCACCCATCCGCGATGAAGTTCCACCCCAGCGGACACAGAACGTCCGCCGGGGACCCCGGGCCGCGTACGGATGGGGCACCCGACAGTTAGAAGATGGCGAAGTTGACGGTGATGGTCGTCTCGACCTCCGTGGGATTGCCATTCAGCAGATAGGGCTTGTACGTCCACTGCCTTACGGCGTCGATCGCTGATGGGATCAGCTCCTTCGGGCCGGAGACGGCCTGCAGCTTCTCCACCACGCCGTTCTTGCCGATGATGGCGTGCAGCACGACCGTTCCCTGTATCCCGGCGTCCTTCGCTTCCTTCGGATACTCCGGGTTGACCTCGGTGAGGATGTTGCCGGCCATCACACCACCCTTGACCTTCAACCCCGGTGCAGGCCCCGCTTCCTGCGGCGTGGCAGCACGCGGCGCGATCGGTTCGGCAGGATTCATGCGAAATGCCAGCGCAGAGGCAAAGGTTCCGGCACCCAGCGCAAGGCAGGCTGTTAGAACCACAATGCGGCGTACTTTCCGTACCTCCATCTGTTTCTCGGTCAGTCTCATAACTCTCCTCTCAAAGTTGTTGGCATCGAAGATCCCGATGGCGTGAAGGTTCGTCGTACGCTGACGGCCCGTGAGCGTTGCGGCGAGACGCAGCAGAGAACGTGCATACTTTTGTTTTCCGGCGACGGCATCGGCTGCGAGCGCATCGCAGACCATCTCGCGTGTCTCCACCATGCGGGCGCGCATCAGCCACAGCAGCGGATGGTAGGCCACCGGGAGTGTGATCACCCGGTAGAGCAGATTCTTCGCGAAGTCGCGCCGCTGGATATGCGTGCACTCGTGCGCTATGGCTGCGTCGATGTCCTCCTGTGGCACGGCGTCGAGCCAGCCCTCCGGCAACAGCAGCAGCCTGCGAAAAATGCCGATCGTCACCGGGCCGCGGCCGTCGCGACAGACCA
>Ga0302147_10001144_pt1 | contig 12023 bp, 13 predicted proteins | sample I_Bog_E3_2_FD_192438 | JGI IMG/M metagenome (GOLD analysis project Ga0302147, IMG submission 192438) | Peat permafrost microbial communities from Stordalen Mire near Abisko, Sweden - I_Bog_E3_2 | ecosystem: Environmental > Terrestrial > Soil > Wetlands > Peat | place: Sweden: Abisko, Stordalen...
TCCGATTCCACAAGCATCGCGCCGGGCGCGAGGCGGTTTGCGCCGCAGACCAGCGCGTCCAGCCGTTCCAACGACAGAGCGAGGTGCGCGCCGCGCTTGTCGTCGGCGATGGCGTGAATCTCATCCACGATGACCGTGCGAACGCGCGTGAGGTTCTGGCGTGACTTGCCCGCGGTGAGCAGGATGTAGAGCGACTCCGGCGTGGTGACCAGAATGTGCGGCGGATGCTTGAGCATCGCGACCCGCTCTTTGGCGAGCGTGTCTCCGGTGCGAACTCCGGTGCGGATTTCGGGGCACAGATAGCCGCGCTGCATAGCGAGCCGCTGGATCTCGGCGAGCGGACCATCGAGGTTCTTCTGGACGTCGTTGGAGAGCGCCTTGAGCGGCGAGACGTAGACGACCTGCGTGTGCGGCGCGAGATCGCCGGCGAGCGCGGCGCGCAGCAGCTTGTCAATACAGACCAGAAACGCCGCGAGCGTCTTGCCTGAGCCTGTGGGCGCGGAGATCAGCGTGGGCTCGCCGCGCAAGATCGCGGGCCAGCCAGCGATCTGCGGCTCTGTCGGAGTGCCGAACTTCGCGGTGAACCACTCCTGAACGACTGGATGAGCCCAGGCGAGAGCGTCCTGAAGCGCATCAGGGAGAGCGGCGGTTTCCGGCGCTGTGAGCGTCTGCGGCATAACGATATTGTAGCGCGAGGTTCGCTGGCTCTTCGCCCTACATGTTGCCGACGCCGATGTCGGCGCGAGCGGCTTCGGCGTTCCGTGGGTCGAGGAACTTCTCGATGGTCTGAGCGAGGATCCCGCGAGCGTCCAGGATGAAGTCGATGGCATCGCGGCCAGCGCCTTCGCCTCCGCGCAGCGGGGTGATGTAGTGCGCGATGGACTTGACCTGCGCGCGCGCGTTTGCGGTGGCGATGGCGAAGCCGACCTTGCGCATCACGGGCAGGTCGATGATGTCATCGCCAACGTAAGCGAGCTCTTCCAGCGTGCAGTTCTCCGCGGCGAGGATCTTCTCCACTGCGTCCATCTTGTGTGATTGGCCTTGATAGACGTAGTCGATCTTGAGGTCGCGCGCGCGAATGGCGACGACGCGCGAGTTGCGCTTGGTGATGAAGCCGATCTTCAGTCCAGCGAGGCGAGCGAGCGAGATGCCCAAGCCATCGTGCGCGGCGAAGCTCTTGACCTCGACTGCATCGCCATCGTTGTCGGGAATGATGGTGATGTCTCCGTTGGTGAGAACGCCGTCAACGTCGTAGAGCAATACCTTGATGCGGCGTGCGCGGTCCTGCGCGGTGAGAGTTTGAGAGGCCATCTCAAGATGGTATCGAAAGGCAGGGAACAGCGAACAGTTAACAGCCAACAGTTAAATGAAACGAGCGGGAGGTGGCCGGGGTTGACCGGCTCCAGCCATTCGCTGCCGGGAACTTCCTCATCCCCGTTCCCTATTCCCTAATCCCTATTCCCTGTTCCCTGCTTTAGTGGCGCCAGTGGCCTTCCACCCAGACGTAGCCGCCGCCGCGGTGGGCCCAGTGGCCGTCGACCCAGTGCGCTCCGCGATAGGGAGGCTGCTCGTAGTGGCCGGGAACCCAGACGTAGTTGTGGCCGTCCCACTGGTGATAGCCGGCGTGCCAGGCCCAGTCGCGGTGTTCGGGCGGAGGCGGCGGAACGGCCTCATACGGGCGCGGAGGCGGAGGGCCGATGCGGACGACGATCTGCGCTCCAGCGGCCAGGCTGGTCGCGAGAACCAGACCGGAGAGTGCGGCGAGGATGGGCTTCTTCATGGCGATCGAGCTCCTTGCTGGGATGTCCAGTTGAACACAGGATGAGACGCGATTGCACGGGAGAAGTTGCATCGTCGCAGCACAAACCCGGCGCTAATCGTCATCCTCCTCTTGGTCGTCCTCGTCTTCGTCCTCGCGCGGGTCGAAGACCTCGGCGAGCATCTGCTGGTAGTTGAGCTCGGCCTCGGAGTCCTCGTCGGGGGCGATGGCGATGCCGGAGTCGTCCATGACGGTCTCGCGGACGATGCTGCTGCGCGAGGGTTGCAGGCGCAGGCCGCGGGCGTTGGCGCTGGCCACCTGCAGACCATAGAGGAGCGTGGTGGCGCGCTTAGGTTCGATGCGGTTCTGCGCCATCGCGGTGATGAGCATGGAGAGCGCGAGCTGGATGGACTCGCGGTCCTCGAGCGGCGGAAAGTCCAGCGCGATCGGGCCGCGCGCCGGCGAGAAGTACTCGGCTACGAGCGGCTCGCGCTGGCGGTTTTCGTCGGTGTTGAGGGGATGGATGATGGTTGGGATGGCGTCGTCCGTGCGGCGCGGCACGAGGCTGTTGTGGCGCTGCGTGGCGTTGACGTGGAAGTAGCAGAAGCTCCTTCCGGCGAGAGCGGGCGAGCCGCAACGGGCTCCGTTGGTGCGGATGTAACGGCAGATTTCGGTGGACATTTAGGCTCCGGGAAACAGGGATTAGGGACCAGGGAATAGGGATTAGAAAAACGAGGGGCAGGCCGGGGTACCCCCCCTCCCCCCTTTTTCTAAAATCTCTGGAATCAGTGGTTTAGCGGGTGACCCCGGGGTCAAAATCCTGATTCCAAAGATTTTAGAGGTAAAATATTGATTTGAGGGCAGTTAACAGGCAACAGCGAACAGTTAACAGTTCTGCGGATGGGCAGGTTGGGCTCCTTTTCTGAGGGTTAAATGCCAAGGGCCGCAGGCGGCTGGATGCGCCGTTGCGGCCCTGGTGGGAATCGTGTTTTTTGCCTACTTCTTAATTATATCGAATCGGATCCAGTAAATATGCCATGATTCTGAAAGTTTGATTTCCTTTGCTTTGTGTGATTTAGGAGAAAATGGGGCGTTTGGGGGGCTTGACAAGATTTTTTTGGGATTTGGGTTTTTGGGATAGGTCTTAGTGCGACGGATGTGCGAGGGGTTGATGAGCCCGTAGTGGAGTACAGACAGCTCACTGAGGCCGCCTAAATGGTTTGGACGTCAGTAGTATCACGATTTCATTTTTAGGGATGTCAGCTTCGAGAATCCCCGGAACTTGAAGTCCCGTCGCTTCGCGTATTGCCACCAATAGTTGGTCTGCCTCCGGGAAATCAGTACTAACCCCCATGAGAATAGGAAGAGGAATTTGGATGCCGGTGCCTCCCATTCCGGCTTGAAAGTCTGCATCCCATCCTGCTGCTTTGAGCGTTTTGCAGAGGTCATTACCAAGAATGTTCGCGTCGCGATCGTTGCCATCAAACCTGATTAGAACTTTCGCTTTTATCATAGAAAGTCGCGTCTGCATGTGGTCCAATTGCCCCTGACTCAGCACGGGCAGCGCAGACGTGTCGATGTTAGTGACCTGCGGATTTATTAGGGTTCCGCCGCTAACTGCGAATCCCCCGGGCGCACTATTATTCGCAGTAGGTTGCGACATTGTGTTGAGTTTCGTCAGTATCGCGTTCAGGTAATCGTTATTCTCGACCGCCATTTTGAGAATGGCAGGAATGTTCTCTATCGCCTGCTTCTGTGCTGGTGTTAGTTTGGAACAGTCAATCTTCGCTCCGGACAGCGCGACGATGTTGGAACAGCTGCTCCGTGTGGCCGTCTGATTTACGTTCGGCGCGGTTTGGGCGCTGGTGGCTCCCAAGACACTGAGCAGCAGGCTGATTTCAACGATGAGTATTGTCTTTCGCATGGCGCACTTTCTCCTCTGCGAGGCATTTGATTTGGGCGTCCGACGCAGCCACAAAGTTAGAGCACGCACTGTCCGTGGCGTTCTGAATGATCGTGGGGGGAGTGGGCACTGGAGTAGCGACCGGAGTTGGCGGTATGGATGGGACGTGCCGCAAATCTCTCCAGCCGATGAAGACTAAAACGAGCAGAAGGGCCGCCGCCACAAGTACACGCCAGAGAGGATTGCCCTGATGCCAAAAGCAGAGCAAGACAAACGCGAGCCCGGCAATAAACAGCATTGGGACGACAACGATGGCATCATCCGACTTGAACGACCCAAGAGCGAGCGCGGTGCCGAAGATCAACGTAGCCCACTCCTTGCGGCCGAGTCTAAACCGAGCCTCGTTTTCGGGCGCTTCTCCCATGCCCTTAATCCTCCACCTTCGTATGCCGAGCTCTTCCGTTTGCAAAGATGCGCCAAGCTATAGCGGTCATGAAGTTCGGCTTCGAAGCACACCGCGCTTTATTACTTACTTGGGCGTTCTTGGATGAACGAGCTTGGTCAGGCTCTTGCCCATCTCGGCACGAACGGTGGATAGCTTCGCGTCGTTGCGAAATCCCGGAATCTTGTCTTGGCCATACTCGGCACGGATCGTTCGCACCAGGGTGTTGCCGTGCTTCTCGCTGATTTGACCATTTGCGTCGCGGTGACGTCCATCGAGTCCCTTGCTCATGATTGACCTCTCTATAGTGTGTGCCGGCATTGGTGGATTAACGGCCCGCGCCACTCAAGGTCGTTAGGAGAAGAGAATTTGTAGCTGCATTCAGTACAGGCCCTTTTTGATTTTTCGACTTTTAGCAGTTTCAGCCTGAGAGTGCTACCGTGTCAATAGTTTTCTTCTTATGCTCGCTTTTTCATCGAAGTATGTTCGCCAAAAATGGCACGGACAACCGTGTTGACGCCGACGGATTCGGGGTCCTTCGACTCCGGCCTACGCCCTCCGCTCAGGATGACCGAGAGTATAGGTGTGATGGAGAGGGGTTGTGGAGTCAGAGCTGGCCGACCGCCTACGGAAAGTTCTTAAGGAAGAAGTAGGGGAGGATGATGCCGGAGAGGAAGCCGATGAGGCCGAAGTAGAGCAGCAGGCCGCCGGCGGCTACCGGGGCGTGGGGGACTCCGGAGGTGAGGATGTAGCCCGCCACGGAGCGGGAGAGATTCTCAAAGAAGTTGAGGATGTTGTGGGCCTGGGCGAGGCCGGCGCCGGCGAGGAACTTGCTGAGGAACCCGGCGGTATCGGCGAGCAGGGTGTGGGTGCGCGGTGGAGTGGCCGGAGTGGGTGGCGGCGTGTTGGCCTGGGCGGCGGCGACGGCCTGCGCGGTGTTGGCTTCGCTGGTGGCCTGGGCGGCCTGGGTGTTGACCGCGTCGGCGGCGGTTGGCAGGCCGAAGAGGATGCCGAGAACGCCACCGCTGAACATGGCGGCGCCGGCCCAGAGGCAGGCGGCGGGCCACTTGTCCGCCGCGGCGATGGTGACCGCAAAGCCCAGCACAACGAAGACCGTGATGTTGTAGGAGATGAAGTTGGCGATGGGCACCGTGCCCTTGATGGCCGGGCCGATCACGAAGTACGCCAGCACCGTGAGCAGAACGACGGCGAAGACGAGCGAGATGCTGGTACGGAGGATAAACGGTGTGAATACGGCCAAAGCGTGCATGTCTTGCTCCTGATGTTGAGCACAGGCCCGGGAGAGAGATAAGGGTCGCGCAGATGCAGGCGAAGTGCAAGTGTTTTCTTCGGGAGCGTGCGAGGGGTAGGATGGCTGGGCAGAGATTCCGGGCTGCGCGGAGGAACCAGGAGATGGCGACGATGGACAGACGAGATTGGTTGAAGGGCGCGGGAGCGGCGGCGGCTCTGCCGCTGATGTTGGCGGCAGCAGCAGAGGCGCAGAGCGGGGAGAGGCGTCCGGCGACGGGTGGCGTGGTGGACGATGCGACCGTCTATGAACTGAGGATCTACCACCTGAATGAGGGCAAGCTGCCGCTGATCCTGGAGCGGTTCAAGAACAAGGAGCGGCCGATCTTTGCGCGCTGCGGAATGCACGAGGTCGCCTACTGGGTTCCGACCGAGGGAGACATTCCCGTCAACACGCTGGTGTACATGATGCGGCACAAGAGTCGCGAGGCCGCGGCGGCAAGCTGGAAGCAGTTCCAGGCCGATCCGGAGTGGATCGCGGTGAAGGCCGAGACCGAGAAGGATGGCGCCTTTGTGAACAAGCACGACATCACGTTCCTGAAGCTGACGGATTTTTCACCGAAGCTGTAAGAGAGAAAGGATGCGCGCATGAAGGGTTTTGTGCTGGGAGTCGTGTTTGCGCTGGTCGTACTGGTGGGAGGCATAGGGGTGTACTTTCGCTGGGGCAATCCGGCGGTGGCGGTAGCGGATAAGCCGTTCCCCTTCGAGAAGCAGATCGTGCGCGTGCCGCTGGGCGCGAGGATTGAGCGGGAGATGAACAAGCCTCCGTATGCGGGCAGCGAGGATGTGTACGTGAACGGCGCGATGGTCTACAAGGAGAACTGCGCGGCGTGCCACGGCGTTCCCGGCGAGGATGTGCCGTATGCGAAGTGGATGTATCCGGTGGCGCCGCAGTTGTTCAAGAAGCACGCGAAGGGCAACGTGGTGGGCGTGAGCGACGATGAACCCGGTGAGACCTACTGGAAGGTGAAGAATGGAATTCGCCTGACCGGGATGCCGGCGTTCCAGCATGTGCTGAGCGACGAGGACATGTGGGACGTGACGCTGCTGGTGAAGAACGCCGACCAGCCGATGTCCGCGGCGGTGACGGGTGAGCTGACGAAGAAGTAGGGGGACCGTCGGCTCCGGTATCCCATCCAGCGCTACATTTTGGAGTCATAGTCGGGCTTGTTGGTCATCGGGTCGATCGGCACCGAGAGATGCTCGTGCACGACGAGCGACTTGCCATCGATCTCGGACTCGAAAAGGGGGGCAAAAAATCCAGTTAAACGGTTGACTGGTTTCAGGGGATAGGCGTAGAGTCTCGCAGTTCAACTGAGAAGCACTTGGGCTGTTGCCTATTCTGGAGGTTGTGGATGAGTGTACGTGTGTTGCGCAGCGTTTTTGCAGGAGCTATTTTCACTCGATTTGCCTGGACGTTCTTCGCTGTTGTGCTCTTTGCGAGTTGGGTGCCGATGCAGGCGCAGCAGATTACCGGCACGATCGTCGGGACGGTGAAGGATCCGACCGGTGCCCTGGTCACCACGGCTACGGTGAAGGCGACCAACCTCGACACCGGATTTTCGCGGTCAGAGCAGACCAATAGCTATGGAGAGTACCGCATCGATTACCTGCCGGTGGGCCGGTACACGGTGGTGGTGGAAGCGGCCAACTTCAAACGCTTTGTCCAAGAGAATCTGACGCTGGATGTCGACCAGGTACTGACGCTGGAGATCCCGCTGTCCGTAGGCGCTACGTCGGATGCCGTGACGGTCGAGACAGCACCGCCGGAGATCAATACGTCGAACGCGGTATTGGGCAGGACCGTCGAGCCCGGTGAGATTATCGGGCTGCCCCTGGTCAACCGCAATATCTACACCGAGGTTTCGCTCACGCCTGGCGTGATGGCGAATAACAACAGCCCGTCCGCGAACCCCACCGGCACGCCCACGACCGCGACGGGACTGTACATCGAAGATGTGCAGATCAATGGCTCGATCGACGGCGGCAGCGCCGAGGTGGCGTTCTATCTCGATGGCGGGAACAACATCACGGGCATGCGCAACTACGGCAACCCCTCACCGGACCCAGACGCCGTGGAGGAGTTTCGCGTGGAGACGAGCGCCTTCGGAGCGCAGTACGGCCAGTTCTCCGCCGCTGTGGTCTCGGTCATCACCAAGTCCGGAACCAACAAATTGCATGGCGGGGCGTTCGAGTTCAACCGCAACACGGACTTCAACGCCAATAGCTGGCAACCAGCCCACAATGCCGCGGGCGCGATCATCGTTTCGCCCTACCACCGCAACCAGTTTGGCGCGTTCGTGGGTGGCCCCGTGAAGAAGGACAAGGCGTTCTTCTTCTTCAGCTATGGCGGACTGCGCCAGATCACCTCCGCCGTATTTACCGGCGCGATTACGCCCACGGCCAACGAACGCCTCGGGGATTTCACCGGCGATACGTTTGTGGTCTACACCCCGGGAGCGGCGCACATCGCGGCGAATCAGGTGAAGGGAACGAACAGCAGCGCTAACTGCCTGACTCCCACATTGAACTGCATTCCTCAGGGCCTGCTGGATACGACGATTGCCAACCTCGACAATGTCGGCAATACAATCGGCTCTTCCATCCCGCTGCCGAATGTGCCTGGCAGCCTTACCAACCCGTCGCATGGCGGCGGTTCCTATGCGGGCCTGTTTCCCATCCCCGTGACGCAGAACGAGTATCTCGGAAAGTACGACGAGAACTTTACTAAGGACCATGTGGCAGCGACCTACTTCTTTTCGAGGAACGTCATTGGGAACTCTCCGGGCGGCAACGTACCGTGGACGATCAATCAGATCGCTACCAACGGAACCAATGTGAACCTGAGCGACGTTCATACCTTCAGCCCGAATGTCACCAACCAGACATGGCTCACGTTCACGCGGGCGATTGGCGGTCGTGTCAATCTGCCGTTCACGGGCCCGGCGACACAGACCCTCGCGTCATACGGCTCCAACTTTCTTCCCCAGGGGCCACCAGCGCTGCCCAGCATCTCAGAGGGCAATTTCTCAGCGACCACGACCAATGCCGGGCCAATCACTGGCTCCGACAACTATGAGTTGCGCGACATGGTCACCTGGATTAAGGGCCGGCATACCCTCAGCCTTGGCGGTGAGTTCGCTCTGGACAAGACCATGTTCTTTGCCAATCTGTTGAACTTTGCCAGCATCAGCTTTGCCACCTCGGCGCCGACCTCCACGGGCAACGTGACCTCGGACTGGGTGACCGGCCAGGCTTCCGCGACCGAGCAGGACTCGCCCTACACCACGCACCTGAGCACCTGGCACACGGCGGCGTTTGTGCAGGACGACTTCCGCATGACGCCGCGGTTTACGATCAACGCCGGACTCCGTTGGGACATCGATACGCCGCCCGTCGATCCTTATAACCGGACGGAGTCCTTCGTTCCCGGTCAGCAATCCACCGTGGCTCCGCTGGCGCCGAGGGGATTGTTGTTCCCGGGTGACAATGGCATAGGTCGCGGCATCATCTCCACCAAATACTTCCACGTGTCGCCGCGCCTGGGCTTTGCGCTGGACCCGTTTGGGGACGGCAAGACCTCCATCCGCGGGGCCTTCGGCATCTTCTTCGGCACGGTCGCCGGCAATGAGTGGAACCAACCCGGCAACGCCATTCCGTTCGCTCTGCGGCCACAGACCGGCGAGGGTCCGCTCAGCTCGATTACCAATTACTACTCGACACCGGGAGATTTCCCCTCGACCGCACCCGGCGGCGGCCTGTTTCCCTACATCTATAAGCCGACCGCACCGGTCTTCATCTCCGGGCCGGGCGGCGCCACGGAAGCCATCTCCCCGAAGTTCAAGTATCCGTACATCTACCAGATGAACCTCTCGGTGCAGCGGCAGCTACCCGGCAAGGTATCTGTGACCGTGGCCTATGTGGGTGCGCTGTCGCACCAACTGCCCAACTTTATCGATGCCAACTACTCGCCCTATTCCACCGCCTTCGGTGCGCCGGGCACTTCGGCGACCAGTGTGGCCGACCGGCGTCAGTTTGATCCCTGCGTCGGAGCTTGTCCCACCGGCGCTGCCGCTATCAACAATGGCACCGGTGTGCTGGGGGCAGGGATTGTCGACTTGTTGTCCAACCTTTCGGCCAACTATCACTCGCTGCAGATTTCGGCGAGCAAGCGACTCTCCAACAGCTTGAGCATCAGCGGGTTCTATGTCTGGAGCAAAGCACTGGACACCTTTGAGCCGGATGTCGATGGTCTCTCGTCGCCGCAGGACTCCGGCTACTTTGGCACACCCTTCACGTCGTCCAACAATACTTTGGGCGCCATCGGCGGCGGGCTCCAGGAGGAGTACGGCCCGATGAACGCCGACATTCGCAGCAACGCTGCGATCTCCGGTATGTGGAATATCGATTACTTCCACGGAAGCAACCGGTGGATCAAGGAAGTGGTCAACGGCTGGCAGATCTCCCCGATTGCTTATCTGCGTAGCGGCGGCGTGTTCGAGGTGACCACAGGTTCCAACAAGAACGATGACAGCACAGGACACAGCCGCCCGGATTATGTCCCCGGCGGCCCCAGCCCCATACTCAATCATCACCGCTGCCGCGTCTGCGCTACCAATAATGAGGTGAGTGCGTGGTTCAATAACTCCACCACGAGCCCAACTTACATCTACAACGGGCCCGGCGTGACCGGCGGCATCGGACCGGGAGGCGCCGACGGCAATGTGGGCCGCAACACACTGTATGGTCCCGGCTTCAAGGACATTGATATGGGTCTGTTCCATACCACGAAGTTCGAGCACGGAATCGAGTTCCAACTCCGCGGCGAAGCCACCAATGTCTTCAATAACGTGAGTCTTTCCAACCCAACGGCCAGCGGCCCCCCGACCACGGCAACCAGTGGCGTCAACAACAACGCCAACTTCGGCAAGATCACCTCGGCGACGGGCACGCAGCGCGTCCTCCAGGTGGGAGGCCGGCTGACCTTCTAGACCGCAGGAAACAGGGAACCTCAGCGGCGCCCGGCCAGCGGTTTTGGCCGGGCGCAACTGCGTTCGGGGAGTTCCCTGCAAACCTGTCGCGACGCGACTATACTCCCCGGAAGTGTTCCGGACCGCACAACCCTGTACGGGGGAACGGCGTCCGAATCTTTTGGTTTTAGGAGACGATTGCCATGAAACTTTGGAAACCGCTTGTACTATCCGCCGTCGCCGCTGCGTTGCTCATCCCGAGCAGCGCGGGGCGCTCCCAGATCTATGTCGGAATCGGCGGCGGGCCGCCAGTGTGTCCGTACGGCTACTTCGACTACGCGCCGTATGACTGCGCTCCGTATGGCTACTATGGGCCGGACTGGTTCGTCGGAGGCCTGTTCATCGGCGCGGGGCCATGGTTCCATGGGCCGCGCGGCTTCTACGGCCACGTGGACAACCGCTATGACCCTCGGCACGGCTACCATGGGCCGCTGCCGGATCACGGAGCGCGGCCGTTCTACCACTTCCAGGGCAATGAGGCCCGCGATGGCCGCGGCAACATCGGCCCGGCTGGCCACGATGCCGGCGGCGAACACGCGCTGCCGGGTTACCATGGCGGCGGTGGTGGACGCGGCGGGCATCGGTAGAGGCAGGTTGTGAGGGCCCATCCATCCGCGATCCTGCGACAGGCTCAGGACGCGGGTGGATGGGGCATTAGCTATCTGTTAGCGGGTGCTAGCTGAGTAGCCGGTGCGGGCGGCGAGCGGCGAGTCCGCGCCGCAAGAGAGTGCGGCGGCAATGACCATCCGCGACCTTTTCGACTCAAGCCCGATTATCCCTCTAAGCGAGGTGACATCAGGGCCGCAATATCCCGGGCACCATGGAATATGCCGATGATCTTGAGCGGATCGGTGTCGGGAAGATAAAGCACCTGGTAGGGCGGCACGTTGTGGAAGCAAATCCGGCGTGGCAGCAGGTCCTCGCGGATGTGGCCGACGCCGGGGTGCCGGGCCAGCAAGGCAAAGGCGTCAAGCAAACGCTCTTCCACTTCGAGGCTCCATCGCCAGGTACCAGCGCGCTCGGCGAGATCCCGGAGCACGATTTCGAAGTCTTCTTCGGCGAGGGGAGTGAGGATGTAGCCCATTGAATCTAGCCGGCAACCTTCTCGGACTGCTCGAAGGTGGCTTTGCGGGCCTCGAAGCGCGCGCGAAGCTCCTCACCGGTCACCCCCTCACCGCGATCCGCCTGGGCGCAGCTCTCTTCGAGGCGGGCGACAATGGCCGCGCGACGGGCGGCGAGATCGATCCGCTCAGCTGCCAACAGGTCAAGGGCCTGGTTGAGGAGGTCAGCCGGAGCAGCGTAGCGTCCGGTGGCGAACTCCTGCTGAATGCGGGCTTCGATGGCGGGGTCGAGGACGAGGCTCATGGGAGAAAGTATAACGCTGGGGCGGGAGATGGGGAGCCGGTGCGGGCGGCGAGCGGCGGAGTCCGCGCCTGCCCAGGAGAGTGCGGCGGGGAGGCCCATCGCGTCCTGAGCAGGCGAAGGGGCGAGATGTGGGGTATTCGGAGAGGTTGAAGGTGGGAGTTGACGACTTCCCGTTCCCAACCTCTAAGCGCCCCCTAGCATCAAGTCGGCAAGAAG
>Ga0302147_10001159_pt1 | contig 11968 bp, 5 predicted proteins | sample I_Bog_E3_2_FD_192438 | JGI IMG/M metagenome (GOLD analysis project Ga0302147, IMG submission 192438) | Peat permafrost microbial communities from Stordalen Mire near Abisko, Sweden - I_Bog_E3_2 | ecosystem: Environmental > Terrestrial > Soil > Wetlands > Peat | place: Sweden: Abisko, Stordalen...
ACGGTCTCCATCGTCTGCAAAAACTGCTCCCGGCGGCTGGGCCGCGCATGCTTTTCAAAACTCGGCTGGCAAGCAAATGTTATCTGGCGCATCGCACTCTCCATCTATATGCCATTGGATGCATGCGCAGTGCGGTTGGATGACTTAATCAGAGGTTCCCTAGATATAAGCTACCGAGTAGAAAACCCCGATGGAATCTTGAGAATGCGGACCATCTGGAATTGCGGATGATCGGTTTCTGCGAGGGAGAGAGCGTCTTGAAATGATCGCCGCGCTTCTTCGGTGCGGCCCATCGCTAGCAGAATATTGCCAAGGACGGCATGCACTTCCGCGGATTGAGGCGCAAGGCTGATGGCAAGGCGAGCCTCTGTCAGTGCCTGATCCCACTCATGCCGGCCCGCAAGCTGCTGTGCGTGGTTCGCGTGAGAAAGAGCGGCGAGGAGCGGAAGTTCAAACTGGCCGTGAAAGACGAGGATGCTATTGGCGATGAGGTCGTCGGGCCGGCGATGGAGAAACTGTTCGTAGGGGTTCAGGTCGCCGGGACCCCAATAATCTCCGTCGGCCTCGGAGCCGCTGACCAATACCGTGCCTTCAATGCGCGCGGGGACAGGCGGCAAAGTCCCGCCGAACATATGCGCAAGGGCCTCGGGCAGCGGTTTGCACGGAACGTAATAGTAAGCCGGATTCGTATTCCATCCATAGTGCGCAAACCAGCAGTCCTTGATGCCATGCGCGTCGAGATAGCTCTTGGCCGCACGCAAGCCTTGCCCCCAATCGGCGTTGGAATCGGTGAGCAGCCGATAGGTATTGGTTGGTCCTCCCCATGCTTCATTCGCATAAGTCAAGTAGTTGGGAAAGACATGGGCCGATGAAACCGCGTGAAAAAGCAGCAGCGTTCCCGCCGCATACACTCCCCATTTTCGCTTTCTGGCCAATGCAACCGCGGCCGCCGCGGCAATCAAAACAAAGAATGGATAGACCGGCAGAATATGGCGTATGCCGATGTTCATTGTAGAGGCGAGGCTGACGCTAAAATACATCAGAGCGGGAAGCAGCAGAGGTAAGGTCGCGCGCCACTTGCCGGCTTTCCACAAATCCTTGAGAAAAGGCGCAGCCAGAAGAAGCGCGAGAAATCCCAGCGTCGATTTAATTAAAAATGCGATAGGAAAGTAGAACCAGTGGCCTGTCGCATAATCTATACCGAGCAGAAACATCGGATCGCGCTTGGCCGAGCCGGCAATATCCACCAGTCCAAAAAGATATGCCTCGGGGAGCAGATGACCTGCGGCAAGCCGCGGAATCACCGCTTCCGCAAATCTTGAATGTGTGGAAACTATGTACTCTTGAAGCGTGGGGAGCATGACCAATGCCCCTGGCCGCGCCTGGTAGCGGAAATCATAGAACGCCCAGAGAATTGCATAAGCAATAACGCCCGCAATAGCCAACGAGATCGCCGCATGAAGCGCATCCTTGCACCAGTCGTTGCGACGTGTCTTGTTCACGGAAGGCGTTGCAAATATGGCAATGAGCGCCAGAACAATAAGCACCGGTATCAGGAATAAACCGGAGTGCTTCGCGCCGAGCGCTAGGCCTGCGGCGATTCCACACACAATGATGCGCCAAACCGTTGGATGTTTCTGCCATCGATAATATGCGTAGACCGCCGCGAAAAAACAGCACGCGGCAGCCATATCGGTGGTGACCATCGCTCCATGCGCCAGGAGATTAGGCTCGAAAACAAAGATCAGCAGCGCAACCAGCCCCGTGCCCGGCCCAAAGATCTCAGAGCCCGCGGCCAGCACAAGCAGCGCCAGCGCAAAGGTGAAGACAGAGACGGCAGCGCGCGAACGCCACAAGATTCCGTCCGCATCGTGGGTGTAGAGAAACTCGGCTCCCTTGCTGAAGTTCTCCGACTTGAAATACTGCGTGTATGGAATCGCCGGCGGCGACGGAACGCTGAGAACCGGCAACGCCGCTACGAGCTTGGCAAATGGTGGGTGTTCCGGATTGCTCCCAAAATCGCCGTACTTCCAGGAGCGAACGCCGCCCAACAGGTGGTTCGCCTCGTCTGGAGTTTGGGACTGTTCGTGCGCCGGAACAAATAGCTCGACTGCGAGAATCATCAGAAGGGCAACCACCGCCGCCCACCAGAATCGCCGCGTGCGCAGGGTCATATGCGCTCCTTGCCGACGTTCCATTGATAGTCTTTCAGCGACTGCCGCATCATTCCAAAGCCATGCAACGAAGCTTTCATCTTTCCTCCGTCAGATACCTAAAGCGGCTGCCCCAGACGATTCTCCAACTGCGCGCGATAGCTGCGGCTCACGCGGGTTCGAGCACCGCTCTTGAGCACCACATCAAACTCGCCGTGCGAGATCGGCTCCAGTTGCAGAATGCTCTCGATATTCACGATTGCCGAGCGATGGACGCGCACAAAGCGCCGCGCATCGAGCCGCTCGGCAAGCTCCTGCAAGGATGCGCGGTAGAGCAGTTGCTGGCCGGCGACGTGCAGATTCACGTAAACTCCGGCAGCCTCGATCCAATCGATCTCCGCCGCGCGAACTAAGCGCGTACTGCCTGCGGATCTGACCACCAGACGGTCCCACGGGCGCTGGGCTTGAGGCGCAATCGAGAGCATCTTCACCACTCGTTCTCCGAACTCACTCGAGTTGCGCTCGTGCAGCCGGAGTTTGGCGCGGCTCAGCGCGGCTTCAAAGCGCTCGTCGCTGAAGGGCTTCAGCAGATAGTCCAGCGCATTGGCCTCGAAGGCGCGGATGGCGTGCTGGTCATAGGCTGTAACAAAGACGGTCAGCGGCATCTGGCCGGCGCCGACGACATCGATCAGCTCCAGCCCGTCCAGCTCCGGCATCTGCACATCGAGAAAGACCAGATCCGGCCGCTTGCTTTGAATTGCAGCCACGGCGGCGACGCCATCGGGAGCTTCCAGAATCTCCGTCACCTGGGCGTCCTTGCGCAGCAGGTCGGCGAGCCTTTCCCGTGCCGGCGCTTCATCGTCCACCACCAGCACACGAATGCACTCAGGCGCGCTCATCGGCATCTCCTTCACGTACACGAAGGGGCAGGAAGATATCCACCTCAACGCCGCCATTTCTGCGCGGGCGAACCGAGAAACTGCTTTCTCCACGCGGATAAAGGCTCTTCACTCTCTCTTGAGTCACAGTCAATCCCAATCCCGTTGAAGTCTCCAGCGTCCATCCCTGCGGCAGTCCCGCGCCGTCATCCTGCACCCGGACTTCCAGTTGATCGTCCACTTTGCGCGCCGACACAATTACAGTTCCGCCCGCGGCCCGAAGCGAGATTCCATGGCGGATGGCATTCTCGACCAGCGGCTGCAGCAGGAGCGAGGGCACTGTGGCCTTCTGCACCTCAGTCTCGATCTGAATCTCGATCTTCAGTTTATCGCCGAAGCGAATCTTCTGGATCGCCAGATATGGAGCCAGAAAGGCCATCTCCTCGTCCAGCGCCACCTCCTGCCGGTTCTTGGTCTCGATCGACCGGCGCAGCAGATCACCAAGATGCTCAATCATCTTGCGCGTCAGCTTCGGATTTCGTTCCACCTGCGAAGAGATGGTATTCAGCGCGTTGAAGAGAAAATGTGGATCGAGTTGCATACGCAGGGCATTCAGCCTTGCCTCGGTGAAGCAGCGCTCCATCCGTTCCAGCCGCAATTCGGTAGAAATGTAGCGTTTATAGTACCCATGCGCCTGCAGGGCCGCCACAATCACCCAATAGAAAAACGAGCTCCAGAGAGCATCGTCGAGTGTCAACAGAGCAAAGGATTTCGAAGGACTCAGCGCATCCCAGGTGCCGATGCCAAAGGCAGCCAGGGCCACAAAGTTGACATAGTGATAAACCGCTGTGAAGAACAGGCCGCCCAGCAGATGCGCCGCGATACGCCGCGCAATCTGTTTGCCGGAGAAGGGGAGTCGCCGGTCGAAGGCAAGAATAAACGGCGCAACCAGTCCCCAGGACCAGCACCATGCAAAGACTCCGCGCATGGATTGAAGCCCCTTGCCCGCAGCCAGGGCGGGCAGAGAGAAAAAGACGCTGAGCACAGTCCAGAAGATGACCGCGAGCACACAGCGGCCCACCCAGGATTGGGTCAGCCGATTCACGCCCGTCAAGCGATCGCTCATATTGACAATTCCCCTTTATACATCCAGCCGCCCCGCGGCGGCCACGCGGCCATACCAGTACCCTGAATCCTTGATGGTGCGCTTCTCAGTGGCGAAGTCCACATAGGTCAGCCCGTAGCGCTGCGTATAGCCGCTGCCCCACTCGAAGTTATCCAGCAAACTCCAGGCGTGATAGGCGCGCACCCTGGCTCCATCCTTCATCGCGCGCGCCAGCTCGGCCAGATGCTGGCGATAAAACTCGATGCGGCGCTGGTCATGGACGCGGCCATCCGCGCCGGGCGCATCGTTGAAGACGCCGCCGGTTTCGGTGATCTCGATGATGGGATGGCTATAGTCGCGCGTGAGCTGCATCATCAGGTCATAGAGGCCATGCGGCCACATCTCCAGACCACCGTCGGTCCTCGGTCCATCGCCGGCCAATTCGATGTTGATTTGCGCATAGGGATCGTGACTCGACAGCTCCGGCGGCGCGCCGTTGCTGGAGTCGGAGGCAAGAAGACGGCAGTAGTAATGCACTCCCACCCAGTCCAGCGGCACCTTCATGATCTTCTCGTCGCCGGGCTTGAATCCCATCGCTTCATAGGGAATCTCGCCGATAAATGCCTTGGGATAACTTCCATGGAAGGCGGGCTCGATGGCGTAGAGATTGTGCGCGGCGTTCCAGCGCGCGGCGGCAGCGCGATCGGCTTCGCTGTTGGTTTTGGGATAGACCGGCTCCATGCCGTAGGCGCTGCCCACAGTAGCCTTAGAAGACGCGGCCTTGATGGCGCGGAAGGCCATGCCCTGCGCCAGATTGACGGTGTGCGCGGCTTTGAGAAAGAGATCGTAACCGCTTCTGTAAGGCGGTTCCCAGCCCTTGCCATAACCATGATAGGTAAAGTCCGTGGCCATATTGAAAGGCGCCCAAACGGTAATGCGGTCGCCGAGGTGTTTGGCCAGGATGGCGGCAAAGTCGGCATAGTAGCTGGCCAGATCGCGATTCGGCCAGCCGCCCAAGTCTTCCAGAGCCTGCGGCAGCTCCCAGTGATAGATCGTGCAGAAGGGGCGAATGCCGGCCTCCAGCAGTGCATCGGCGAGGCGGCTGTAATAATCGAGACCCTTCTGGTTGACCTGCCCTGTGCCGTTGGGCAGAACGCGCGGCCATGATGCGGAAAAGCGAAAGCTCTTCATGTTGAGCTGCTTCATGATCGCGATGTCTTCTTTGTAGCGGTGGTACTGATCGCAGGCGACATCGCCATTCGAGCCATCTTTAATCTTGCCCGGCGTGTGAGCGGCCCGGTCCCAGATCGATTCGCCTTTGCCGTCGGTGTTCCATGCTCCTTCCACCTGATAGGAGGAGGTTGCCGTTCCCCAGAGAAAGTCCTTGGGGAAGCGGGCGGCGGCAATCTCGGCGGCCGAGACTGCGCCCGCAACCTGCGCGGAAGCGGCGTTCTCCAAGGCGGCAAGTTGATTGCCGGCAAGCAACGCGCCGCCGGCGATCATTGAGTTCTTGAGAAAGCTGCGGCGATCCATTGGAGCCGAGCTGCCGCGATCTTTTCGTACACACACAGGCAGAGAACAGTGGGAAGAATATCTCATATCCGCATACTATTTTCACTCTCAGAGTCCGGTCGATGGAAAAGTGGCAGTTCGGACGGGAATGATCCGAGCCGGTTCTTTCGCTCATCCAAGCGGAATCCTCTTTATTCAACTGTGAGATTTACATGGGCCGTATGCGACAATTGGCCCGAGCTTCCGGTAATGGTGATGGTGTAGCTCTTTTGTTGCTGGGCAAAGAATCCGCCCGTGGAACCGCAGGCGCTGATGCCGGCTGTAGCAGCGATACCCGCGGCCATCAGTAGGAGTATGGAGAGCGTGCGTCCGAGGCGCTTGCCGCTGCGCCGGAGCCTGCCTGCGAAAGGTAGAAGCAGGAGGGCCAGCGAGAAAGGCGCAAATTCGCGCGCAAGACCGGTGGCCGCGTGGTTTCCGGAGTTGGCGGCAAGCTGTGCGCCGGAATGCGCGATTGGAATCATGCTGGCCTGGGCTTGCGGAATATTGATCGTAAGAGTAACCGGGGTTGCGCCGTTGCCCGCCATGAGAATAGAAGGCACAAAGTTATAAGAGGCTCCCGTAGGCAATCCACTGATCATCAGAGTGATGTTATCGAGGAAAGTCGTGCTGCCGACAGGCGATACGGTAAAGTTATAGACGGCCGTGCCTCCGGGCAGCGCGGTAACCGGCGGCGCGCTGATGGTGAAGCTGAAGTCCTCGACTAACTGAGTAAGAGACCCGCCCGTGGACAGGGTGTAGTCGTTATCGCCGCTGTAAGAGGCGGTGAGGCTGTGCGAGCCGTCGGTCAGGGTTGAAACGCTCAGCGTGGCGATGCCGCCTGAGAGCGGGCTCGTTCCCAGCGGCGTTGTGCCGTCGATGAAGGTTACCGATCCGGTGGGGGTACCGGCGCTGGACGAAACAGTCGCCGTCAACATGGTCGGATTCTGCGCAAGCACTGGGTTAACGCTGCTTGTCAGATTCACTCCCGTCGCTGCCTTGCCGATAATCAACGTACCGGTCGATGAGCCCTGATAGTCGGCACTGTCGATGGTTCCAGTAACCGAATAACTGCCCGCATTCGTTGGAGCGGTTGACGCGGGGCCATAAGTGGTGCCACCCGTGCCAGTATAAGTGAAGATAACTGTCAGGTTGGCTGGCGTAGTAACCGCCGAAGCCGTAAGAGGCGCACTGGAATAAGTGCGGATAAGGTTTCCGAGAGTTACAGATGCCGCGGCCTTCGCGATGCTGAGTACCTGTGTGCTGTCACTGCTCGAGGAGAAATCCGAGCCTGGATTGTAGACGGCCTGAATTGCATATGTGCCTGCGGTGGTTCCAGCAGGCAGGCTATAATTCACGCTGGCCGCTCCATTGGTCACAGTTCCGCTGGTCACGGGACTGCCTATTTGAATAGAGCCTTGGAGCACGGTGAAAGTTACCGTTCCCTGGTTAACCGTAGAGGTTGCGCTTGTTACCGTTGCCGACAGAGTTATGCTCTGCGCCGCTGCGCTGTAAGTAGCCGAGGCGCTGGAGGCCGCGCTGGTTGTCGATTGCAAGCTGACATCGAACGAGTTACTGGCTGTAGAAATCGACACCGGCGTTGCCGCGCCTGAGGCAGTCAGCGTGAGGCTGGCCATGAGCGTATCGTTATTTCCCGCTGCGCTCACTTGCAGCAATGGATAATTTGCCACGCCGCTTACGGTCGAGGCGGAGCCGCCGGTCAACACGCCATTTCCATTCAAGACCAGAGGAATGGTCACGCTGCCTGCTGTGAAGGGGCTGCCGCTCTCGTCCAGCGTTACGCCCGCGCTGAAGTTGATTCCCGCCAATGCGTTCGACGGCGGTTCGTTACTGAAGCTGAGAGAGTAGTTCCCCTGCGCAGCGCCGGAATCGACGTAGCCGGAGGGGCAGGCGGAATCGAAGGGCAGGCCGCGTTGATCGGTGGTGACGCCGGCGGGAAGCAGCGTGGAAGACGCCGCGCAGATAGCCGCCGAGCCGGGCAGTGGAATCATGGTCTGCGTCGGCCCGCCGTAGTTGCCCAGCATGGCCAGTTGGATGCTGCTCACGCCGATTTGATTGCCGCCGTTGTAGCTGAGCGTGCCGCCGCCGTTGACCAGATCGGGTGCGGACGGCTCCGAGTTGCCGGAGATGATCGTGTTGGCAAGGTTGACTGTACCGCTGTTGATGTAGAGGCCCCCAGCGGTTCCATCCGCCGTGTTCGCGGAGATGGTGCTGTCGGTTATCGTCAGCGTGCCGCCATTGTTCACAATGCCGGCACCGCCTCCGTTGCCGCTCGCGGTGGCCGTATTGCCGGAGATGGTGCTGTCGGTCACGGTCAGTTCGCCTTGATTGTAAATGCCGCCGCCGCCCGCCTGGTGACCGCTGCTCGCGGCTACTGTGTTGCCGGAGATCGTGCTGCTGGTTACAGTCAGCGTGCCCTGGTTGTAAATGCCGCCGCCTTCGGCATTGCCATTGCCTACCGTGACCGCATTGCCGGAGATGGTGCTGCCGGTGACCGTCAGCGCACCGTTGTTATTGATGCCGCCGCCGCTGCCAGTGGTATTACTGCTCGTGATGCTCAGATTGGCGATGGCCGAGCCGGTCACGCCGGAGCCTACAGTGAAGACGGAGAAGTTGCTCGACGAGCCGCCGCCGGCGACCGTGACCAGATTGGCAAGGCTGGCGCCGCTGCCTGTCGTTAAACCGGTGATGATCGTATACGCCGGTATGTTCAGCGTGCCGTTGCTCAGCGTGATGGTGTTCTCGGCAGCGGTGTTGGTTGAGGTGAAGACCGCCGGAGAGAAGCTGATGTTGCCAGCTCCGGAGGCCGAGGCCGCCGCCAGTGCATCGCGCAGCGTGCAACTCGTGCCGCCGCCGCCCACCGGGCAATTAGCGGGCGTGCCGCCGGCATCATCCGAGGTGGTCGTCACCACAAACGACGGCGGTGGGTTGATGGTCAGCGAGAAGCTCTGGCTGGCACTTGGCACGACTCCATTGCTGGCCGAGATGGCCAGGTCATAAGTGTTTTCCGAGCCCGCCGCCGTTCCAGACAGAGTGCCCGTGTTGTTGCCGTTATCAATGAAGGTGATTCCACTGGGCAGGCTACCGCCCGCACTCAGGCCGGCAATCGGATAGGAGCTGGTCCTGACGGTGAACGATCCCGGAACTCCAGCGATAAAGGTTGTGCTATTGGCGCTTAAAATCGCGGGAGCCTGGTCCACTGTCAATGTAAAGGTCTGCGTGGCGTTGGAGCCGACGCCATTCGAAGCAGTGAGCGTGAACGAATAAACGCCGCCAGAGCCCGCGATCGGCGTGCCGCTGATGGTTGCAGTGCCATTGCCATTGTAGCCATAGCCAACACCACCGGGCAGTGCGCCTCCCGAGGCAATGATCGTGGGCGCGGGGTAACCCGTGGTCGTGACGGTGGCGCTGCCGGCTGTGCCCACAGTAAAGGTAGCGCTGCCGGCGCTGATAATTGCCGGAGGCTGGTCTATATAGAGCGTGAAGTTCTGTATTGAGTTGGAGCCGACGCCGTTCGAGGCCGTGATGGTGAGCGAATAACTTCCGCCCGTGCCCGCGGCTGGCGTGCCGCTGAGCGTGCCCGCGCTGGAGATCGTGACTCCGCTGGGCAAAGTGCCCGTCTCGGAGAAGGTAGGCGCGGGAAATCCAGTGGCTGTCACTGAGAAGGAGCCCGATGTCCCCACGGTAAAGTTGGTGCTGCTTGCGCTGGTGATGGCCGGAGCCTGATCCACATTGAGCGTGAAACTCTGCGTGGCATTGGTGGTGCCGTTCATCGCCGTGATGGTCAGCGGATAACTGCCGCCCGTGCCCGCGGCAGGTGTGCCGCTGAGTACTCCCCCGCTGAAGATGACACCGCTGGGTAGCGTGCCGGTCTCGACGGTCGTGGGCGTGGGGTACGCTCCCGCTGCGGTTGTCACCGTGAAGGAACCGGAGCTTCCCACGGTAAAGGTGGCGCTGTTGGCGCTGGTGATCTGCGGAGCCTGATTCACGGTTAGCGTGAAGCTCTGCGTTACGCTGCTGACGCTGTTGCTGGCCTTCAGCGTGATGCTATACACACCGCCCGTGCCTGCCGCCGGCGTTCCGGAGAGCACTCCGGCAGAACTGAGCGTGACGCCGCTGGGCAAGGCGCCGGCCTCGCTGAAGGTTGGCGTGGGAGTGCCCGAAGCAGTAGCTGTGAAGCTGCCCGCCGTGCCAACAGCGAAGGTAGTGCTGCTGGCGCTGGTAAATGCGGGCGCGACGTCGGCGGTGCCCGTGCCGGTGCCGTTGACCGGGATTTCCTGCGTTGCCGTCAGCACCACATCGCCATTTTCTGCTGTGTTGCCCCCGACGGTCGGTTCAAACTCGATCGCCAGTGTGCACGATTCGCCGGAGAGTAGTTCAGTATCCGGGCAGTTGCTGCCGCTGCCCAGGATATATCCGGTGGGAAGATCGGTGAGCGAATTGGTGAAGGTCAGTGGTGCATGGCCAATGTTGTCCAAGGTCACGGTCTGCTCTGCGGTCGTGCTGCCAAAGGCCTCATTGCCAAAGTTCAGGGTCGGCGGGTCCGCGACATCCACCTTGTAGATGCCTGGATAGTTGGAGCTGTTGGCGTTGATTACATTTAATATGACGAAATTGCCGCTATTGTCGAGCACAACATCTTCGGGCGTCAGTCTTTCCACTGCCGTGCCATTGACGGTCAAGCCGGTGAAGAGCTGGGAGGGGGAATTGAAGCCGCCGCTGCCGTTAGGGGTGAATTTATAGATAAACCCTGCGCCTAGGCTATTGTCATCGGAGACATAGAGATCGCCGGCGGGGTCGAGCGCGATACCGGTAGGATTCACAAAGGCTGAGCTGACCACGGACTCGGTGTAACTGTTGCCGCCGTTCCACGTTTCCTTGTAAACGGTGCCCTGTACTCCCACGCTTACAAAGACGGATACATAGAGGTTGCCGCTGCTATCTACAATCACGGCGTAGTCGTTACTTCCGTTGCCGGTTGTTCCGGAGCTTCCGATCTGAGTGGTTGTGGAGCCGGAAATCTTGAACAGGCCGCCGCCGTAATCGGCAACATAAACATTTCCGCTGGAATCCACGGCAATGCCGTTGGGGCTGGTGAAGGCGCGGGTATTTCCGATGACTGTCTTTCCCGCGAGAACTCCGCCTACATACTCAACAACATTTTCTGTGCACGCATTGTTATTAAACAGCAAACCACTAATGGCAGAATTGGCGACAAACACATTTCCGTGGCCATCCACGGCCACGCCATATGGGTTGCACAAAGTATCTCCGTCGATGAGGACCGGCGTGGAGTAACTGCCTCCCGAGTAGGGGATCTTGTACAAATTGTCCAAATTGACATCGGTAACCCAGATGTTGCCGATGCCGTCGACCGCAATCCCTTCAGGGTCGTCCCATGCGGAATAAGGGTCGGACGCGCTCGGCGGGGTGTTGACCGCTGGTGTTGTGGGAGTGACCGATGTATTTTCATTTGCAGAGATAGCACTGTCGCTTCCCGGCAAAAAAGTCAGCTGCGCCAGCGCCGTTGCGGGCAGCATCAGGGTGGCCAGGGCGAGAACAAACAGGACAAACTGAATGCGGGTAAAATACGACGGCGCAAACGCGGCGGCTTTAGACATGGTGAAGATCTCCATTCGTGGAAGCGGTCAAACATTCTGGGGGTACAGATTGCCCTTGGACGGAGATAGGGCCACGAATCCCTGCACCGCTGAAATGTATGAAAATTCGGTTAACTTCTGATTCTCGCGTTCGTTGCAATGGGGGATGTCAACGAACCGGCGAATGCGAACGTAATCTGCTGCATAGCTAGATTATAGCATTATCTGACCTAACTTGAGAGTCCCGAGATCTGAAGGGATGCTTATCAAGCGGCCAATCGTGCTCCTTCGGTTCTGGATAGGTCCAGCCTTGATCGAATGAATTTCACTAGGGTTGTGGTTTCTGGGTCAGTTGCGAGAAATTCCGGAAGCGTATTTCGCAGGGCGATGGCTACAATCTGTTCCGAGGGCGCCAGTCCTGGGCGGATGGTTCTGAACCAGGATCCGAATGATTTCCAGACCAACGTGGACTTGGTTGCCGAAAGAATCTGCAGCAGGCCCTGGGCGATGAGTCCGAGTTGGATGTGGCGATGATACGCGTCAATCTTGCGTCGAACCGTCTTGGGAACCTCTGATCAGGCCCTGATATTTTCCGTGTTGAAGGTTGGAGGTTGATTTTCTGGAGAGATTCCGCATTTCTGCAGTGATTTCAAGGCCAAAAGT
>Ga0302147_10001164_pt1 | contig 11949 bp, 10 predicted proteins | sample I_Bog_E3_2_FD_192438 | JGI IMG/M metagenome (GOLD analysis project Ga0302147, IMG submission 192438) | Peat permafrost microbial communities from Stordalen Mire near Abisko, Sweden - I_Bog_E3_2 | ecosystem: Environmental > Terrestrial > Soil > Wetlands > Peat | place: Sweden: Abisko, Stordalen...
ATCGTCACCGGCGCGTAAAAGCGCAGGAACTCCTCCACCGCGATCGGCATCAACTCGGGCTCGGCCACTAATCGAGCGAGATCGCTCGGGTGATGAGCGAGGTGCCAGATGGCCGAACCGATCGCCGACCAGGTCGTGTCGATCCCCGCCACTAGCACCAGCACCATGGTGCCACGGACGTGCTCCGGTGAGAGCTTCTCGCCGTTGAACTCTACGTTCAGGAGATAACTCGTCAGGTCGTCGCGGGGACTCGCCAGATGGTCTTCGATCTGCTGCGTGAAATACTCAGCCATCGGCACGAAGCGCGGCCCACGTTCTTCGAGGGGTAGGTCAACCAGGTCGAGCACCAGGTGAACGAAGTCGCGAAAGAGGTCTTCGTCATCTTCAGGAAAGCCCAGCATCGTCGAGATCACGCCCGGCGAGATGTACTGCGCGTAGCGCATCCCCGCGTCGAAGGCGTTCTCGCCCGCGAGGGCGTCGAGGTGCTTGCGGCACAGCGCGCGGACTTGGGCTTCCATGGCGTTGACCGGTCCGGGCGCGAAGGCCGGGAGGATGATGCGCCGCGCGAACTGGTGGAAGGGCGGGTCCGACGTGATGGGCGGGGCCCCGCCGATGGGGGCTTCGGCGTTGGGCGGGTACTTGTTGTTCGTGATCACGACGAGGCGTGAGGTGAAGTGCTCGGTGTCGTTGGCGACTTCGCTCACCATCTCGTGGGTAGTGGGGAACCACGCGCCGGCGTAGCGATCAGTGTGCGCGACGGGACAACTCGTGCGCAACTCTTCCCAAATCGGGTAGGGATCGTGGACCCACGAAGGGTCCGTATGGTCCCAGTCGGTCGCGAAGTCAGTGACGGGACGTTTGAGCTCGCCGACGGACACGTACTAACTCAGGATCCGCAACGGCAGATTCCTCGGTCCGCGAATCTGCCCCTGAGCCCAGGTCACGTCCTTCTTGTTCGCGAGTTCGAACTTCGGGTAGCGCCGAATGAACTCTTCAATCGCGACGCGTAACTCCAGTCGCGCGAGGTTCGATCCGATGCAGCGATGTATCCCGAGACCGAAAGCAACGTGGCGGTTCTCCGCGCGATCGATGATGAACTTATCGGCGTCCTTAAAGACCACCGGATCGCGATTGGCCGCCGGAAAGCCGAGCAGGATCCAGTCGTACTCTTTCATCGGGCAGCCCAAGTAGTCCATGTCCGCGTTGACCAGACGCGCCATCGTGACCGGGGCGTAAAAGCGCAGGAACTCCTCGACCGCCACGGGCATCAACTCGGGCTCGGCGACCAATCTCGCGAGGTCCTCGGGATTCTGGGCGAGATGCCAGAGCGACGCACCGATGGCGCCCCAGGTGGTGTCGATGCCCGCGACGAGAATCAGCACCATGGTGCCAAAGACATGCTCCAAGGCCAACTTCTGTCCGTCGATCTCCGCGTCGAGGAGGAAGGTCGTCAGGTCGTCGCGAGGATTGTCCTGGTGGTCCTCGATCTGGGCTACGAAATACTCCTCGATCGGCACAAACATCTCGATGCGCTCCTCGAGAGGCCGGTCGACGGCTTCGGTGATGGTGTGGACCATCTCGATGAACTTCTCGGTGTCCTCGGCCGGAAAACCCAGCATCTCTCGAATCACCCCTGGTGGAATGTTCCGGGCGTAGCTCAGTGAGCCGTTGACGACCTCTTCGCCTATGACGTCATCGAGCAGCCGATTACAGAGTTCGCGAATCTGGGGCTCAAGGGCGTTCACGACGCCCGGCGAAAACGCCGGCAGGATTAGCTTTCGCGCCAGCGCGTGAAAGGGTGGGTCGGAAGTGATGGGCGGCGCAACACCGATGGGCGAGGGCAGCTCCTCGTCGGTAGGCCGAGCGTCGGAGATGATGACCTGACGGCTCGTGAAGTTCTCCGTGTCCTTCGCGATCGTTGAAACCCCGGCGTGCGTCGCGGGAAACCAACCCCCGCCGTAACGGTCGGTGTGGGCGACGGGGCAGCGCTGACGAAGGTCCTCCCAGATCGGGTAGGGGTCGTTCACCCACTCGGCGTCGGTGTGGTCCCAGTCGGTGGCGAAATCGAGAACGGGGGGCTTGTCGGTCACGACGACTCCTCAATGAAGATGGCGTGTTCGGGGCAGTTGGCTTGGGCCAAACGGGCGAGGTCGAGTGTGTCGGGGGTGAGCGTGCCATCACCGAGGACCACACCGTCGCCCAAGTCGTCAAAGCCGAAGAGGCTCGGCGCGATGGAGAAGCACCGGCCTTGGCCTTGACAGAGTTCGCCGTCAATCACGACCTTCACGAATCCCCCTTCGCCTGTTCTGAATCGGACCTTACTACCTAGTAATCACTACGACACGACGAGGTTTCACAAAATTAGGCGGTCTCGATCTCCTCGCGACTGATCCCGAGAAAATACAGGACCGCGTCGAGGTAGGGCACCGAGAGGGCGGTGTCGGCGTGTTCTTGGACCAGCGCTTTCGCGTTGAAGGCGATACCGAGTCCGGCGACCGAGAGCATGTCGATATCGTTTGCGCCGTCGCCCACCGCCACGGTCTGCTCCAAGGGCACACCAACTTCTTCCGCGAAGCGACGCAGTGCCTGGGCCTTGCCGGCGCGGTCCAGAATCTCCCCGCGTACTCGACCGGTGAGGACACCGCCGTTGATCTCCAAACTGTTGGCCGCAAAGTGACTGACGTTGAGCTCATCCAGCAACGGTGCGAGCACCTCGATGAAGCCACCCGACACGACGGCTGGCACGTACCCGAGACGCTGGAGCGTGCGCAGGAGCGTGCGCGCACCGGGTGCGAGGCGCAGGTTCGCGCGCACGTCATCGAGCACACTCTCGGGCAGACCCTCGAGTAACGCCACGCGCCGCCGCAGGGATTCGGCGAAGTCAATCTCGCCCCTCATCGCCGACTCGGTGATCGCCGCGATCTCCGCGGCGCAACCACACTCGGCGCCGAGCAAGTCGATGACCTCATCTTGGAGCAACGTCGAGTCGGCGTCCATCACCACCAGGTGCTTCGCGCGTCGGTGAAGGCCCGCGCGCTGGACCGCGAGGTCGAGGCCGCTCGACTTCGCGACGTCGGTCAACGCTTCGCGTAGCGCCACGTGATCGGGGCCGAGCACGATGAGTTCGTAACAGTCCACGGGGTAGCTCGCTAAGTGCACGATCCGCTCACACGTCGCCTCGGACTGGGCGATCGCGTGAAAGACGCTTCCCAACTGGTCCGCCGATATCGATGGTGCGAGCATCGTCACGAGAAGCCGACGACCCTTGATCTCTTCTTGGGGCGTGACCAATTCCACGTGGGCGGTCATGCCTTCACCCTCGATCGAACGTTCCCCCAGCGCCGCCACCAGGTCGTCGCGGGTGATCGCGCCCTCCGCACTCACCTCGGCGCACAGCACCAGTGTGCCGCGAATGGTGATCTGAGCCACGTCCATGAGGTGCAGGCCGTCGCCCTTCATGGCGTTCAGTGCCTCGAAGAGTTCCGCGCCGACCCCGATGCGGTCCGGACCGCTCACCGTGACCAGATACGTTGCGCGCGACATGCAAGAAGCGTAGAGGGTTCGCGAGTCGCTACCGCTCTTCGGCGGCTTCGCGCAGCGCTCTCACTGCCGCGACGTGGACGTCGCTACGCGCGTCAAAGCGCCAGAGGGAGGGCAACGCCGCCGCGACCACGCCGACCGATCCCGTACACGCCAGCCCACCGAAGGTCAAGGAGAATCGCAGCGTCGTCCAGGCGGCCATCACCCCGGCCCGGAACTGGCCAGCCGTTGGCCCGAGGGAGTACGAGATCATCTCGATGCCGGCCATCCGGCCACGCACGTCGGGCGGTATGGACTCGTTCCACATGGTGTTACGAAAGATGCCGCTCACCGCATCGGCACCACCGCCGACGGCGAGCCCGAAGACCACGATCCAGAGCGAGGAAGAAAACCCGAAGAGCGCGATACCGAGGCCCCACACCGCCGCGGCGGCGACGATGGCCCGACCGTAGCGGTGGATGCGCCGCGTCCAGCGTGAGGTCAGCCCGGCGAGCAGGGCTCCGGCCGGCAGACCGCAGTAGAGAATCGAAAGCGCGTAGCTGTCGTGAAAGCGAGCCGCCACGAAGGGGAGCATCACGACGGGGAACGCGAACACCATCGCGACGAGATCGATGACGTACGTGCCGAGGATGTCGGCACGACCGCGGGCGTAGCGGATGCCTTCACGCAGGTCGTCCGCCAGGCGTTCGCCACTGGCCTCGGGACGCGGCGTCGCCGAAAGACGAAAGAGCAGATACAAGGAGCACGAGAACGTCACGACGTTCGCGAAGTAGATCGATCCCGGTCCGAACGCCACCGCCGCCAGACCTCCGAGGGCGGGCCCGATGATCGACGCAGTCGTGGAACTGATATTGGCGAGCGTTGAGGCCGAACGCTGAAGGTCGTGGCTGACGAAGAGTTGATTGAGCGCCGACACGCTCGGGCTCTGGAGACTCTCTGCGCCCGCAGCGATGGCTGCGTCGATATAGAGAATCCACGTCAACGGGTGGGGGAGCAGCGCGTTGGTGAGCAGCAGGGCGGTAGAGAACATCAAGACCACTTCCGTGGAGATGATGAGGCGTCGGCGATTGATGCGGTCCGCTAGGACCCCGCCGTAGAGGCCGAAGATGATGAGTGGGGCGAGTTCGACCAGCCCGATGGAGCCCACCGCCAGCGTTGAGTGCGTCAGTTGCTTCAGTTGAAACGGAACCGCCACGTAAGTGGCCTGCGAGCCCAACATGGAGATGAATCCCGCAACGTACAGTCGTCGAAACTGGACGGAACTTCGCAGCGGTGTGAGGTCGACGCCGAATACGCCCTGGCTCACGCGGGCCCCGAGAGCCAACCCTCGTCGGGGTCATAGTGTCGCACCACCTTGGCCGGTACGCCCGCGAGCACCACGAAATCTGGGAACGTGCCCCGCACGACGGCGCCCGCGGCGACGGTGGTGTTGCGACCCAACGTCGTGCCCGGCAGGATGACGACGTTGGCGCCCAACCAACTTCCCGAGCCGATCTTCACGGGCGCCTCGCTCGGCGTCTGCCAGCCAACGGGCTGATCGACGCGTTCGTAGGAGTGGTTCTGATCGGTGATGTAAACGTAGGGTCCGGTTTGAATCTCGTCACCGAGCTCTATGGACCAGTGGCCAATGATGTGCGAACCGCGACCGATGATGCACTTTCGACCTATGGCGACCGTCGGCGTGGCGAGCATGGGTTGATCGCCATTGATGCCCGCGGTGAGACAGACGTTCGGACCAATTAGGGTCTCGTCGCCAATGGAGAGGTAGCGCTCGTTGTAGATCACGCCCTGGGGCGCCATCACGGCCGCCCCACGCCCAAAGTAGAAGAACTCCTTGGCGTAGTCGTCGTCGGGCCCCACGGTGGCGATCTCGTTCACGTAGCGCCGCCACGCTCGCACTCGTGAACCCAGCAGACGCTGGAGTCGAAGACGCCATCTCACGTGCGTCACGCTACCGCCGCGGCGCCGGTCCCCCTTGCTTCTGTAGCCTTCACTCATGGTCCTCGACGTCGCGATCATCGGTTCAGGTTTTGGTGGACTCGGCGCGGCCATTCGACTCAAGCAGGCCGACGTCAACAACATCGCGATCTTTGAGCGAGCTAGTGACCTTGGCGGAACGTGGCGCGACAATACCTATCCGGGGTGTCGCTGCGACGTGGCGAGCAATCTCTACTCCTTCTCCTTCGCCCCAAATCCTGCGTGGACCAACTCCTACAGTTTTCAACCGGAGATTTGGCAGTACCTTCGCGACGTGGCCGACCGGTACTCCATCAGCGGACTTATTCACTACGACCATGACGTCACGGACGTCGCCTTCGATGAGTCTCGACAACTCTGGCGACTCACCACGAGCAACGGCGAGTATCTCGCCAAGTGCGTCGTTCTCGCTACGGGAGCCCTGGCCGAGCCGCGTCTCCCCGACATCACGGGGATCGGCGACTTCACGGGAACGCTGATGCACACCGCCCAGTGGGACAGTACCGTTGAGCTCGCCGGTCAGCGCGTCGGGGTTATCGGTACCGGAGCGAGCGCTATTCAAACCGTGCCACAGATTGCGCCAATCGTGGCGTCCCTCGAGGTCTTCCAGCGCACGCCGTCGTGGATCTTGCCGCACCTCGGCCACCCGGTATTGGACCGAACCAAGAAGTTCTTCGCCACGTTACCGTTGGCGCAACGTGCGGTGCGCGTGTGGGGATACTGGCGCCGCGAACTAATGGTGCTCGGCTTCGTGAAGGATCCCCGTCGTATGACCAAGGCCGAGACGATGTCGCGTCAACACTTAGAGCGTCAGATACAGGACGAGGGTCTCCGCGAGCGCTTCACACCGAACTATCGATTGGGTTGCAAGCGAGTGTTGATCAGCAACGATTTCTATCCGGCATTTCGGAGAGACAACGTCACGCTGGTGACCGAACCCATCGCAACCATCGAGAAGGAGGGCGTCCGCACCGCCGACGGCACTCTTCACGAACTCGACGTTCTCATCGCGGCGACCGGCTTTTTCGTCACTGACAATCCGATGGGCGACAGGGTCCACGGCGTTCACGGTCAAGCCCTAGGCGACGCCAGTCACGGCAAACTTCCGCACTACCTCGGCACCACGTTTCCCGACTTTCCGAACTTCTTCATGCTGGCCGGGCCGAACACCGGCCTCGGACACTCCTCGATCATCTTCATGCTCGAAAGCCAGCTCAACTACGTCATGCGCGCCATCAACGTCGCGCTCGAGAGCGACGCGCTCGTCGAACCAAAGGAGGACGCCGCCCAGCGCTGGACCAATTCGTTGCAGGAGAAGCTACCCACCACCGTGTGGGGAACGGGATGCGCGAGCTGGTATCTGAACGACGCGGGCCTCAACACGGTCATCTGGCCGGACTTCACGTTCAAGTATCGACAATCGACTCGTCGCTTCGACTCAAGCGATCACCGCATTGCAGCGAGGGTGACCTCGAGTACTGATTAGTCCAAAGTGATCGGCGTATCGATGTCGAGGTCGTCGGTAGCGCCAACGACGTCGGGTATCAACGCCTCGGCGAGATGTGCGCGCACACGCTCGTCAATCTCGGCCATCGTCTGAGGGTTCTCGCGAAGGAACGTCTTCACGTTCTCACGGCCTTGACCCATCTGTTCACCCTCGTAGGTGAACCAGGCTCCGGCCTTCTTTACGAACCCGAGTTCGACCGACACATCGAGCACCGAGCCTTCGCGGCTAATACCTTGGCCGTACATGATGTCAAACTCGGCCTGGCGGAACGGCGCGGCGCACTTGTTCTTCACGACCTTGACGCGCGTACGGTTGCCGACGACTTCGGTCCCGTCCTTGATCGATTCGATGCGACGGATGTCGAGACGAATTGAGGAATAGAACTTTAAAGCCCTCCCACCAGGGGTTACCTCAGGTGAACCGTAGCTGATTCCTATCTTTTCCCGGAGTTGGTTGATGAAGATCGCGACCGTGTTGGACTTGGAGAGTCCGCCCGTCAACTTGCGAAGTGCCTGGCTCATGAGACGAGCCTGAAGGCCCACGTGCGTGTCACCCATGTCACCCTCGATCTCGGCGCGCGGCGTTAACGCCGCGACGGAGTCGATGACGATGACGTCAAGCGCGCCCGAACGGATCAACATGTCGACGATCTCGAGCGCCTGCTCACCGGTGTCGGGTTGGCTGATCAACAAGTCATCCACGTTTACACCGATCGCGCGTGCGTAGACCGGGTCCATGGCGTGCTCGGCGTCGATGTAAGCGCACACCCCACCGTTGCGTTGCGCCTCAGCCACCACGTGCATCGCCAAGGTCGACTTACCCGAAGACTCGGGGCCGTAGAGCTCGACGATGCGGCCGCGGGGCAACCCGCCAATACCGAGCGCCATGTCGAGCGCGAGCGCGCCCGTGGGGATGGACTCGATGTTGAAGTTCATCGTCTCGCCCATGCGCATGATCGAGCCTTTGCCGAACTGCTTTTCGATCTGGCCGAGCGCGGCGTCGAGAGCCTTTGCGCGATCGTCGGTTGCCATTGCTGTCTCCTTGTTCTTCATCAGAGGCACGCTAGGTACCCGCTGTCACATCGGTCGGTCATCCGCTGTTTTCAATGTACTACGAACACTTGTTCGTAGTGGGTATTTAGGGGACAAAACTGGCGCTAATCGTCAAGCGCTTGATAGACGAGACGCTGGAGCTCTCGACGAATTGGATAGGTCGTGCTCGGCAGCAACTGGGTGTAAAAACCGACCGTCAAGTCTTCGACCGGGTCCACCCAGAACGCCGTCGATGCCGCACCGCCCCAGGCGAACGTGCCCTCGGAGACCAAGGACTTGTTCTTGCGACGATCAGTGACGACCGACATTCCGAAACCAAAACCCACACCGGCGTAACTGGACTCAGAAAAGGAGTCGGTCGCGTAGGTTTCGAGGTCGACGTCGCCCGGCAGGTGGTTCTCGGTCATGAGGTCCACGGTTCGAGAGGAGAGCAGTCGAACACCGTCGAGTTCCCCACCGCGCAGCAACATCGTCATAAACCGGTCGTAGTCGTAGGCCGTCGACAGCAGTCCGCCGCCGCCACCCAGCAGTCCCGGCGCGTGCAGCGACGCCTTCGCCCAGTCCTTGTAGGCGGTGGCCTCCCCGTTCACGGGTACGTACAGCATGGCGAGGCGGTCCACCTTTTCTGGTGGACACCACCATTCGGTGTCGGCCATGGCGAGCGGGTCGAAGATTCGTTCCTTCATGAAGACGTCGAGCCGCTGTCCGCTCCAGATCTCAACGAGGCGACCGAGCACGTCAAAGGAGACCGAGTAGTTCCACTTCGATCCCGGTTCAAACACGAGCGGACTCGTGCACCAGTCGTCGACCGCTTCGGCCAACGTGGCGCCGGGCTTGAAAGCGAATTCGTAGCCCTTCTTCCGGTAGATGGCGTCGACGTTATGGCTGTATTGAAACCCGTAGGTGAGGCCGCTCGTGTGCATCAAGAGGTGGTGTATCCGCACCGGCTCCACGGCGGGCACCGTGTCGGGGCTCGTCGGTGATCCCCCCGACCACACCCGCGAATCGCGCAGGGACTCGATCCACGTACCCGCTTCGTCGTTGAGGTCGAAGAGGCCTTCCTCATAGAGCATCATCACCGCCACCGCGGTCACGGGTTTGGTCATGGAGTAGATCCGCCAGATGGTGTCGTCGGCGACGTCCAGCCCACGCTCGCGGTCGCGGTGTCCTCCGCGGCCGGCCCACGCGAGTTGCCCGCCGCGCGAGATCGTCGCCAGCCAGCCCGCCAAACGGCGATCCTCGACGTATCTATCAAAATGCGGAGCGATGCGCGCGAGTCGCTCGGGAGAGAAGCCAAAGGCCCGCGGGTCATCACCAACCTTGAGTATCGACATGTCCACCTCTCCTTGATGTGAGATTACGTGAGCGGAGGGGCGACCAACGTGCGCTCCAGGGCGCGTCGCAGCACGTCGAGGGCGCTAATCGTGCTGTACGCGCGCACGCGAGGCCGGTCGCCGGGTAGGTGCAGACGGACACTGGAGCACTCGCCGTCGAGGTCGAGCCCCACGAACACGGTGCCGGCCGGCTGGCCGTCTTGTTCCTCGGGTCCCGCGACCCCGGTGACGCTGAGTCCGACGTCGGACTTCAGCAGTCGTCGAACGCCACTGGCCATCGCTTCGGCGGCGGCCGCGCTCACGACCGGTCCCTCGGGCACACCCAGGACGTCGAACTTCACTTCTGACGCGTAACTCACCACGCCACCGCGAAACCACGCGGACGCTCCAGGTACGTTCACGAGTCGACTCGCGATGAGCCCACCCGTCAAGGACTCCGCCACGGCGAGGGTCTTGCCCCGCGCCTGGAGCTGCGCGGCGACGACGTGTTCCATCGACTGGTCGTCGACACCGAAGATGATCTCGCCGAGTTTCGTCTCGATCATCGCGCGCACGGTCTTCTCCTCGCCCGCCAGCAGTGCCTCGGCCTGCGCGTCGTCTTCACCGCGCGCCGTCAAGCGCACCTTGATGCCTTCGATGCCCGAGGCCAGGAACGCAATCGTCACCCCGCCCCCTTCGGCCAGCGCGTCGAAGCGCTCGGCGACCGCTTCGGCTAACGCCGACTCACTCGCCCCCCACGTGCGCAGGACGCGAGAACGAATCACCGAGGTCTCGCCGGCTTGACGTTGACGCTCCAACAAGTCGGGCAAAATGGCGCGCTCGAACATATCGCTCATCTCATAGGGCACGCCGGGCACCGCGTAGACGACCTTCTGGCCGACACGACAGATCAGACCCGGCGCCGTGCCCCGGGTCTGGGGGATGATCGCCGCGCCGCGTGGCACGTCCGCCTGGAGGAGGTTGTTGTCGGGCATCGTGCGCCCCCGCGTTTCGAACATCGTGCGAATAGTCGCCACCAACGCGTCGTCGCGATCGAGGGGTACGTTCATCACCTCAGCCAGCGCCGCGCGGGTGATGTCGTCTTGCGTGGGACCGAGTCCCCCGCAGACGATCATCGCGTCACTGCGCGCGAGTGCGGTACGAAAGGCCAACACGATGCGTTCGTGGTTGTCCCCGACGTGCTGGTGGAAGTGCGAGGTGATGCCGTTCGCGGCGAGGCGTTCACCCAGCCACTGCGAGTTGGTGTCGGGGATCTGACCGAGCAGCAACTCCGTACCGACCGCGACGATCTCAACTCGCACGCGCGACGACCCTGCGATTCGAGTGGTAGTACTGCCAGCCGGTGTAGAGCGTCATGGCGACCGCCAACCAGATGGTCACGAAGGCGAACACCGGGTGATGCCCGGTGAAGGGCAGCACGCAAAAGGCAATGGCCCAGTCCTGGACGAAGGTCTTCCACTTCGCCAGGCGACTCGCGGGGATCGAGACGCCGTGCTTCGCCGATCGTGCGCGGTAGACACTCATGCCGATTTCGCGCAAGGTAATGAGGATCGCCGGCGCGACGAAGAACGTCAACCCGTGGGGCCTCGAGATGATCATCGCGTAGAGCGCGCCGAGCACGACGACCTTGTCGGCCAAGGGGTCGAGGAACGCACCCGAGGTGGTGGTGCCGTGTCGACGCGCGACGATGCCGTCGAAGTAGTCCGACGCACCCACCACCAGCCCGACCGCCACCGTCCACCAACTGATGCGGTCGAAGATGATGAGGTAGATGAAAAATGGCGCGGCGACGAGACGAAATGCCGTCATGAGATTCGCCGGGGTGAGCAGCGCGCTCGGACCGTAGGTGTGCTCGCTACTCACAGACGACCGCCTCGACGTCGGTGCCGTGGCTCGCCACGATCTCACACTCCACCATCGACCCCACCATAAGAGCCGGGTCTACCATCACGACGCCGTCGATCTCGGGACACTCGCGCACGCTGCGACCAACGCCGGGTGCGTCCACCAGAATCCGCTGGCGAGTGCCGACCAACAGGTCGCGCTTCTTCGCCGTAATCGTGTCCTGGAGTTCGGAGACCTCGCGCAGGCGTTCGAGCGCGAGCTCGTGGCTGACGGGCGCGTCGAGGTCGTTCGCGTAGGTGCCCACCTCGGAGGAGAACGTGAAGAACCCGGCCCAGTCCAACTGTGCCGCTTCGATGAACTCGAGCAGCACTCGCTGGTCGTCCTCGGTCTCACCGGGATAGCCCAGGATGAACGACGAGCGGAAGGTCGCGTCGGGCTCAACGCGACGAATGGCGGCGATGCGCTCTAAGAACCGGTCCCCGTCGCCCCAGCGACGCATCGCGCGCAACATGGGCCGCGACGCGTGCTGCAAGGAGAGGTCGAAGTAGGGCACATTCGTCGCGAGGATCGCTTCGATGAGGCGCTCGGTGAGACCCGAGGGATAGAGGTAGAGCAACCGCACCCGGTCGACCTCGCTGGCGAGCGCGTTGGTCAGTTCAATCAGCGGCTGGGTACCACCCTCGTCGAGTACTTC
>Ga0302147_10001181_pt1 | contig 11849 bp, 7 predicted proteins | sample I_Bog_E3_2_FD_192438 | JGI IMG/M metagenome (GOLD analysis project Ga0302147, IMG submission 192438) | Peat permafrost microbial communities from Stordalen Mire near Abisko, Sweden - I_Bog_E3_2 | ecosystem: Environmental > Terrestrial > Soil > Wetlands > Peat | place: Sweden: Abisko, Stordalen...
ACCGCGTCCCCAACACCACCAACCTGCGCTTTGACGGTGTCGACGCCGAATCCCTGCTCATCGCGCTCGATATGCAGGGTATCGCCGCGAGCTTCGGCGCAGCCTGCCAGTCGGGCGCCACCGAGCCCTCGCACGTTCTGCTGGCCATGGGTCTGTCACCCGCCGAGGCGCGCTCCAGCCTGCGCCTCTCACTCTCCCGCCTCACCACAGCAGACGAGATTGACCGGACACTGCAAATCATTCCCGCCGCCGTCGCCCGCCTTCGATCTCTCGCTTGACGCACGAACGCTAGTACAAATTTGTTCGCTGTTATCTGTTCCCTGTTTGCTGCTTCACAGATACCACGGAATATTCACCACCACAATCCGCTGGTTCCCTTTCAGCAGCAGCAACAGCTTCAGCAGTTGCACGCGCTGATTGTGGAGCAGGTTCTCCCACCAGTGCTTCACCACCAGTTCTGGCAGCAGCACGGCAATCTTGCGGCCCGGGTTTTCGTCCTCCAGTTGCAGCACGTAGTCCATAAGCGGCGACAGGATGGTGCGGAAGGTGCTCTTTACAACGACCAGCTCCGGCACCGCAAAGTTGTGCTCCCGCACCGGCACCAGCACCATCTGCTCCCAGACGCCGCCCAGCGCGTCTGTGTCGTCCGAATCCACATGGACTACCTTCACCAGCGGACTCATCAGCATCCCAAAACGCATCGCCTTCTCGGTAATCTTGTCCCAGCGCGCCATAGGGATCACCACAATCGGCGGCTCCAGGCCAGTCAATCGAAGCGGCGTTGGGTCGTCAGTCTCGCGTTTCACGCGCGTATAGTGCTGCTTTACGCCCACCATAATGCCGATAAGCAGCGGCACCAGCAGCACGGTTACCCAAGCTCCATACATGAACTTGGTCATCAGGATGATACAAAGCGAAATTCCTGTCGCAACGGAACCCAGCCCGTTGATGAACATCTTCAGATGTCGGTGAGGTGCATCCAGAGTCTTGTGCCAGTGCACCACCATACCGGCCTGGCTCAGCGTAAACGCCAAAAACGCACCGATGGCGTATAGCGGAATCAACCGGTCCGTCACGCCGTTGAACAGAATGAGAATCAGCGCGGTGAATCCGGTCAGGGCATAGATGCCATGCGAGAACAGTAGCCGTCGCCCACGCAACAGAAACACGTGCGGCAGATAATCCTGCCCGGCAATCGCGCGCGCCATACGTGGAAAGTCCGCAAACGCCGTATTCACGCTGAAGCTCAGCGCCGCCAGCACGCCGCCCATGGTCACGTAATAGAACCATCCGCGTCCAAACACCGCAGACACTTCAATACTCAGCACGCTTTGGTAGGCGTTCCCTGTCGTGTCCGGGTCCATCGCGGTCACGCCATAGGCACGCGCAACATAGCTCAATCCGAAAAGCAGAAGTATCAGGATGCCGATGATTACAGTCAGCGTCCGATTTGCATTCTGGCTGCGCGGCTCCTTGAATGCCGTTACTCCATTCGATACTGCCTCGACTCCCGTCATCGCCGCGCAACCGTTGGAGAACGCCTTCATCAGCAGCCAAACCAGCAGTAGCGGAGTGAACTTGGCGAACTGTGACATGTCCGGCGGCGGTGGTGCGGCCACCGCATGAGGATGCCCACCCGTCATCAACGCGTGATACACGCCGACGAATATGGTCGCGAGCAGCGTGCCCACAAACAAAAATGTCGGCAACATGAAGACTGCTCCCGTCTCCTTTACGCCGCGCATGTTGATGATCGCAATAAAGACCAGGATCACTAAACAAAGCAGCAGTTGGAAGCGGTGTAGCTGCGGAATCGCGCTCACCAGGGCCGTAACGCCGGCAGACAACCCGACCGCAGCCGTCAAAATGTAATCGATCATCAGCGCCGCAGCTGCGAAAAGGCCTGCCTTGTGCCCCAGGTTCTCGCTCGCGACCGTGAAAGATCCGCCACCGTTAGGGTATGCCTCAATGGTCTGGCGGTAGCTGAAATACAGAATTGTCAGCAATGTCAGGATGAAGCCAAAGATCGGCAACAGATAGTGCTGCACACCGTAAAAGCCCAACGGAATCAGCAGCGCCATGGCCGCCTCCGGGCCATACGCCGCACTGGTCAGTCCATCGAGTCCGAAGATTGGAATCCCGGCTGCTACGCCAATTGTCGCCGAATGGGACTCGTGAGTCGCCAGTGGCCTTCCAAACAGGACATCAAAAACCTTCATAGCCGGGAAGAAACCTCAAATGCGCAGTGGGCACAGCTATTTATGCTACGACAAGTTGTCAAATTGTTCGCAGGAAACTTTTAACAATTTCCACACAAAATCTTTATGCTTTCTTTACTTCACTGATTGTCTATCTCTCTTGTTGCCAATACTTGTTTAAGTTCTAGCACCGCACCTCGTTGCGTGATAATGAAGTCATGTCCATCCTCACCGAGATTCCTCTCACCACCATCACCGGCGCCCCAGCTACGCTCGCCGACTACTCCGGCAAGGTTCTGCTCGTTGTCAACGTCGCCAGCAAATGCGGCCTCACACCGCAGTACACTGCGCTCGAAGCCCTCTACCAGCAGTTCAAGGACCGTGGCTTTGCCGTCCTCGGCTTCCCGGCCAATGATTTCGCCGGACAGGAACCAGGCACCAACGAAGAGATCGCAACATTCTGCTCGACTGAGTACCCTGTGACCTTTCCGCTCTTCTCCAAGATCGCCGTCACTGGCCCATCCAAGCACCCGCTCTACGCTGCGCTCATCGCCGCCAAACCGGAGCATGTTGTGTATGGCCCGTGGCGCGAAGGCCTGACCGACTACGCTGCCAAGAATGGCTTTCCGCCGCCCAATCCCCTGCCCGAGCTGCTGTGGAACTTTGAGAAGTTTCTCATCGGCCGCGATGGCACCGTCCTGGCGCGCTTCGCTCCCGACACGCCTCCCAACGACCCCCGCATTACGGAGGCCATCGAGGCCGCGCTGGGCTAACCACAACCCTTTGCGCCCTCCGCGCAACCTTGACGAGCTCTGCGTGAGAGCCTTTTGCTCTTGCCTCGCGGCTTACGCCTGCGGCTTGGGCGTAAACAGCACGAACTTCGCTGCCGTTGTCGACCAATCCGCCAGTATCTGTTCGCCCAGCCTGCTCTCGGCCCGCCGCGCATGCTCCTCGATCAGCGCACGAAGAGTGCTCTGCTGCTCGGGCGTGGTCTCTGCAAAGGTCTTTGGCTCCAGAAACTCCGTATGGAAGCGTGACTGCGCGACCATGGTCTGGTCTTCGTCGAGCACCCAGGCCAGGCCGCCCGTCATGCCCGCGCCGAAGTTGATTCCCACCTCGCCGAGGATGACCGCGACTCCGCCGGTCATGTACTCACAGGCATGGTCGCCCACACCTTCCACCACCGCAGTCACTCCTGAGTTCCTCACCGCAAACCGCTCACCGGCTCGTCCAGCGGCAAACAGTCTGCCGGATGTCGCTCCATAGAGAGCGACATTCCCCAGTAGCACGTGCTCGCAACTACGTTCAGCCGCGCGACCTACAGCACGCAGCACCAGGTCCGCTCCGCTCAGTCCTTTGCCCACAAAGTCGTTGGCTTGTCCAGTCAGAATCAGGGTCATCCCTTCGGCTGCGAACGCGCCGAAGCTCTGCCCCGCGGTTCCATGCAGGTCAAAGGTCACGTCTGCCTTGTCGAGTTCGCCCTTGGCGCGCTTCACCGCCAGCTCCCCGGCCAGCCGCGCGCCCACGGCACGATGCTCATTGCATATCTGCGCCTTCACCGCGAACGGCTCGTGTTTGGCCGTCGCCTCCAGCGCCGGCTCGATCCAGGCATCATCGAGCGCATGCTCCTCCCCGGTTCCGGAGTTCGGCCGGTCATTGCGAATGCCCATCCAGCGTGTCGGCCCTTGGCCTTCTGTGGAGAGCACCGGAGTCAGATCGAGATTGCCGTCAAAGCGTACCTGCTCTAGTAGGTCGACGCGCCCCACCGCTGCCTCCAGACTTTCCAGTCCAAACTTCGCCAGCAACCGCTGCAGATCTCCCGCGAGCTGGTGGAAGAACGTCACCACATGCTCCGGCTTCCCGCGAAACTTCGCACGCAGCTCCGGCTTCTGCGTCGCTATCCCCGTTGGACAGGTGTTCAGATGGCATTGCCGCGCCATGTCACAGCCCAGCGCAATCAACACAGAGGTGCCAAAGGCATACTCATCGGCCCCCAGCAGTGCAGCAATCAGCACGTCGCGCGCCGTGGAGATGCCACCATCCGTGCGCAGCCGGACGCGGTCGCGCATCCCATTTGCGCGCAGCAGTTGTTGTGCCTCACTCAGGCCCAGCTCCCACGGATTTCCCGCATACTTGATGCTCGACAGCGCCGCCGCTCCCGTGCCGCCGGTGTTGCCCGCAATGACGATGTAGTCTGCGTAAGCCTTGGCGACACCTGCCGCGACCGTACCCACACCGCATCCCGAGACCAGCTTCACCCCAACCGCTGCACGCGGATTCACGCGTTTCAGGTCGTAGATCAACTGCGCAAGGTCTTCAATTGAGTAGATGTCGTGATGCGGCGGCGGAGAGATAAGCGAAACGCCCGGTTGCGCATGTCGCAGTCTCGCAATCAGTCCGGAGACCTTATGTCCCGGCAACTGTCCGCCCTCGCCGGGCTTGGCGCCCTGCGCTACCTTAATCTCAATCTCCTCGGCATGCGCCAGGTACTCTGCCGTCACGCCAAAGCGGCCGGAAGCTATCTGCTTAATTTTATTGTTCAGATTCGTATGGACTGCCGGCGCGGCTACCAGTTCCGCCACGGCGGTACCTCCACCGCTGCCACTGACCGTAACCGTCCCGTCGTCGCCTAATCCCTTATCCCTAATCCCTAATCCCTGCTTCTCGCGATATACATCAGGGTCCTCACCGCCCTCACCTGTGTTCGAACGCGCACCCATCGAGTTCATCGCCGCGGTAATCGTCTGGTGGGCCTCTGGACTCAAGCTGCCCAGGCTCATCGCACTGGCGATGAACCGCTTGCACAGGCTCTCGGGCGCTTCCACTTCCCCCACGCTCAACTCCGGTCCCGCAGGCCGAATCTCCAGCAGGTCGCGCAGCGAGACCGCCTCACCGGCGTCCCTGTTGCGGCTGAAGATCGCAAACGCACCTGCGGGATCGCTCGCCGCCGGCACGCCCCTCGCACTCCCCACAACGGTCTGTAGCGCCTTAACATTCGGCGGCTGCCACATGTGTGGCTCGGAAAGTTCTGTCTTGCGAAACCGTACCCAGCCAAAATCGGGCAACTCTAACTTACTGGGCGCCCAATCTGCGACAACCTTTTCGTCATCGGTGGGAGGCAGCCAGCTCATGCGCAGCCGGCGGTCCAACTCCACAAATCCAATCCCCGAAAGCGGTGCAGGCGTATTCGGAAAACAGCGATCCACCACACTCGCGTGCAGCCCTAGAATGTCAAACTGGTGCGCTCCGCGATAACTGTCCGCCACTGAGATACCCATCTTCGACATCACCTTGGCCAGCCCCGCATCCAGCGCCTTCAGCATCAACTTCTCGCCGTCCACGTCTTCTGGAAAACCCTTCTCCCCCGCAAACGACTTCGCCGTCTCCAGCGCAAGCCACGGACACACCGCACCAGCGCCATAGCCAATCAGCACTGCCGCATGGTGAATATCGCGACAATCCCCCGCCTCAACCGCGATACCGGTCAGCGTGCGCAGTCCGGCCGAGACCAGCGCCTGGTGGACGGCTCCTGCCGCCATTGCCATGGGCACCGGCAAATTCTCAGGACCGGCCGCGCGGTCGGTCAGCAGCAGTAAACGCGCTCCATTGCGTACCAACTCCACGGCGTGGCCGCAGAGATCGTCTATCGCCTCCTCCAGGGAACGATCAGGCGCAAAGACACAAGCCAGCTCCTCCAGGTGAAGCTGGTCGGCATGGGGATACTTGCGTGCTCGCAACGCCGCCATCTGTCCGAGCGACAGGAAAGGCGAACTCAGCGCAATGCCCGGCAACGGCGCATTCTTGTCCAGCATGTGTGCCCACGGGCCGAACCGCGTGTTCAGCGAGACCACAATCGCCTCACGCAGCGGATCGATCGCAGGATTCGTCACCTGCGCGAACCTCTGCCGGAAGAACGAGTACAGCGGACGTGGCGAACGCGCCAGAAATGCCAGCGGCGTGTCATCCCCCATGGACCACACCGCATCCTTGCCCGTCGCAGCCATCGGCTGCAGAATCATCTTCAGGTCTTCCTTGGTATAGCCGAAGCCCTTCTGTAGCGGCAGCAGATCCCCGCTCGGCTCTGCATCCACCGGTAGTAGCGGCGTATCCTCCACCAGCTTCGCGTACGTTGCCTTGGCGTCAAAGGCCACCAGCATCTCTTCGTTGTGGTAGATTCTGTGCTCCGCCATATCCAGCGCCAGCATCTGTCCCGGCCCCAGCCGTCCACTCTCGATTACGCGCTCCGGATCCAGGTCCACCAGCCCGGCCTCGCTCCCCGCCACCACCAGCCCATCGGTCGTAATCGCGTAGCGACATGGCCGCAGCCCATTTCGGTCCAGCGCCGCACCCACCACGACGCCGTCGCTGAACGCGATCGCCGCCGGGCCGTCCCAGGGCTCGCTACAACCCGCGTGGTAGTGCAGGAACGGACTCTGGTGTCCCACGGACGCCTCCGCTGGCGGCAGCAGCATACGCACGCTCTCCGCGATGGTGCGCCCGTTCTGACTCAGCAGTTCCACCGTCTCATCGAGACTCGTCGAATCAGTTCCATCCTTCGTCAGCACCGGCTTGCACTCCACCGGCAGTGTGGAGTCCCGCGCGGCCATCCGCGACCGGTTGCCCCACACCGTATTGATCTCTCCGTTATGCCCCAGGGTGCGCCCCGGCTGCGCGCGATGCCACGCCGGCAGCGTATTGGTCGCATAGCGCTGATGAAAAAGCGCGAAGGCCGAGACATACTTCGGCGATGCCAGGTCCGGATAGAACTCCGGCAGCAGACGCCCCAGGCACATGGACTTGTACACAATCGTCGTGGTTGAAAGCGAGCAGACATAGCCCGTCACTTCGCTCTCTTCCACTGCGCGCTCAAACTGCTTGCGCGCCAGATACAGACGCCGCTCCATCGTGTCGCCTTCGCTCGTTGCCGCATCGGCCACCAGCACCTGGCGAATCTTCGGCATCGTGCTCAGCGCAATCTCGCCCAGCACCTCCGGTCGCGTCGGCACATCGCGCCATCCCAGCACACGCAACTCCTGCGCACGCAGAGAACTCTCCAGCACGCCCTCGGCGCGAGTCTCCTCCGCAGGCAGAAACACCATACCTACGCCGAGTAACTGCTCCGGGGACAGTGAAATTCCCGTCGACTCCAGCAGAAGGTCGCGCGGTACCCCGGTCATAATCCCGATACCGTCACTGCTGATACCATCTGCAGCCACCGCTCCGCGGTGCTCGAGCCGAGCCAGAGCCGTCAACGCGTCTGTAACAATTACATGGTCTGCTTTGCCCTGCACTGAGGCCACAAACCCCACTCCGCAGGAGTCGTGGTCAAAGCGCGCGTCCACCAGCGAACTCGCGCCTGACGTCGCGCTCTTCTGGTGCGGCTCTCCCGTGGCGCGCGCTTGGTCAGCGCGCCCTTTTTGTGCAACCTGAGCAAGGGCCATAATTCACTATACTTCTGTTCCGCGCTATAGGTATACCGCTAACCCGGTTCCCGGAACTCTTTCCTTGTACATATTTGACAAATTGAGCTTGTATATTTATACATAAGTAGTGGATTTTTATGCAGGAGCGTGGCGCAAATTCGCGTCGCGCTTTTTCCTGTTTTCAAATCCGCACTGGAAACGCCGGGAGAAAGTGCCGCTGCATGAAAACTCACCGCCACACTGCGATCCGCGACCTGCTGGTCAAGACCTCGGTTGCCATCAGCAACCAGGACGACCTGCGTCGCAAACTCGCGGCCAAAGGCATTCATGTGACCCAGGCCACGCTCTCGCGCGACATCCGTGAGCTCAAACTGATGAAGGGACCCACCGGCTACGCCCTGCCCGCCAACTTTGGCGAGGACGACGACCTGCCGGAGATCGCCGGCGTCCTCAAGGACTTTGGGTTGGAGGTCCGCCAGGCGCAGAACCTCCTCGTCGTTCGTACCACCATGGGCGGCGCGCAGCCCATCGCTGCCTCCCTCGACTACGAAGAGTGGCAGGAGGTCGTCGGCACCATCGCCGGCGACGATACCGTACTCATCATCTGCCCGGACAGCCGCAAGGCCGAGACGCTCAAGGCGCGAATTGAGGCCTGCATTGTCTAAACCCCTCACCTCGCTGCGCACCGCGGTCGCGGGAGTCAGCGGATATGCCGGCGGCGAACTCGTGCGCCTGCTGCTCGACCATCCGCACCTCGCGGACACGCCGCCGCTGCTGCTCGGCCGCTCCGGCGCGGAAAACATCTCGCTCACCAGCCTGCAGCCACAGCTCTCCGGCCTGCCCCACGCCGACTCCATCAGCGTCGTCCCCTTCGACTGGAAGCTCCTCAAAGAAGAAGATATCGATCTCCTCTTCCTCGCCACCCCTCACGAACAGTCGCGGGAGGACGTTCCCCATGCGCTCGCCAACGGCCTGCGTGTCGTCGACCTCTCAGGCGCATGGCGGCTCCAGTGCGAGAAGAACCGTGCCGTCTATAAATTCCACGACGCCGATCCCGCCGCCGCCGCGAAGCTGCAAGCCGAATCCGTCTACGGCAGCCCTGAACTCCACGGCCCGCAGATCGCCGCAGCGCGCCTCGTCGCCAACCCCGGCTGTTATGCCACCAGCATCATCCTCGCGCTCGCTCCCCTGTTCCATGCGGGCCTCGTCGATCTAGACCACGGCGTCATCTGCGACGCAAAATCCGGCGTCAGCGGCGCAGGCAAGGTGCCCACCGCGAACACGCACTTCATGTCCGCCGCGGACAACCTCTCCGCCTACGCAGTCTTCGGCCATCGCCATACCGGCGAGATGCTGGAGCAGCTCAACCTCACCGGCGACCAGCTCCAGTTCACGCCGCACCTTCTGCCCATTCCGCGCGGCATTCTCTCCACTATCTATGTGCGCCTCAATACACCGGCCAGCATCTCCACAATCCAGTCCTGCTTCGACGACTTCTACGCGGACTCTCCGCTCGTCCGCGTGCGCCGCTCACCGTCACTCCCGCAGATTCAGCACGTGGTCCGCACCAGCTTCTGCGACCTCGGCTTCCAGCTCTCCCCGGACGGCAAACGCATGGTCCTCATCTCCTGTCTGGACAATCTACTAAAAGGTGCGGCGTCACAGGCCGTGCAGAACATGAACCTCATGGCCGGATGGCCTGAAACCGAAGGATTGCTATGAAGTTCGTCGTTAAAATCGGTGGCGTCGCGCTCGAAAACCCAGAGCTCCTGCAGCGCTGCGCCAAATCCATCGCCTCGCTCGCCGAGGACGGCCACAAGGTCGCCCTCGTTCACGGCGGCGGCGTACAGCTCACTAAACTCCTCGCCCAGATGGGCAAGAAGTCCGAGTTCGTCGCCGGCCTCCGCATCACCGACGCCGAGACTCGCGACGCCGCACTCATGGTCCTCGGCGGCCGCGTCAACAAGTCGCTCGTCGCAGCGCTCACCCAGTGTGGCGTCTCTGCCATGGGCCTCACCGGCGGCGACGGCCACGTCTTCCGCGCGCGCAAGAAGAAGACCGAGCACGACCTCGGCTTCGTCGGCGAGATCGCCGCCACCGACCCCAAGTGGCTCGACGCTATCTGGACCATGGGCGCGATTCCCGTCATCAGCAGCATCGCACTCGGCTTTGACGGCGAGTACTACAACATCAACGCCGACGAGATGGCCGCCGCCTGCGCTATCTGCACCAAAGCCGACGCGCTTGTCTTCCTCACCGACGTCCCCGGCGTCAAAGGAGCAGACGGCAACGTTCTGCGTTGGCTCTCACTCAAAGAAATCCCCGCGCTCGAATCCGCCGCAGTCGTCTCGGGCGGAATGCTACCCAAGCTCAACGCCTGCAAGGACGCTCTGTTGCACGGCGTCAAACGCGTCCGCATCCTTCCCGCCGAGTCCGCGACGCTGCTTCCGGATCTCATCAACTCCCGCGTCAACGACGGAACGGAGGTCATCGCAGCATGAATACCAACCCGCACACCATTGCCGATCTAAAGGCCGCAGAATCCAAGCTCCTGCTGCAGACCTACGACCGCTATCCGCTCATGTTCGTCTCCGGCGAAGGCGTCCACCTGCGCGACGAGCATGGCAACGACTACCTCGATCTCCTCTCGGGTATCGGTGTCTGCGCTCTCGGCTATAACCACCCGGCCATCACCGCCGCGATCACTGCACAAGCACAAACCCTCATCCACACATCGAACCTCATCTACCACTCCGGCACCACCGAACTCGCCCTCCGCCTCACCGAGATCACCGGCCTCGACCGCGCCTTCTTCTGCAACTCCGGCACCGAGGCCTGGGAGGCCGCGCTGAAGCTCGCACGCGCCCACGCCGGACTGCTGCGCAGCGAGGGCAAGCACATCGGCACGAAGTTCCTCGCACTCGAGCACAGCTTCCACGGCCGCACCATGGGCTCCGTCGCCACTACGCACAAGCTCCAGTACCGCGAGCCCTTCGCTCCGGTCATGCCAGACGTCGAATTCATCCCCTTCAACGACGTCGCCGCTCTCCGCGCCGCCTTCAGCACCGAAGTCTGCGGCATCGCCATCGAGTGCCTCCAGGGCGAAGGAGGCATCAATAGCATCTCCGCCGAGTTCCTCTCCACCGCGCGCGAGCTTTGCGACTCCACCGGCGCGCTGCTGCTCTGCGACGAGATCCAATCCGGCATGGGCCGCACCGGCAAGTGGTGCTCGTACCAGCACTACAGCATTCAGCCGGACGTCACCACGCTCGCCAAGCCGCTAGCCGGCGGCATCCCCATGGGCGCGATGCTCTGCACCGAGGCAGCCGCTCGCGCCATCACCCCCGGCATGCACGGCACCACCTTCGGCGGCAACCCGCTCGCCTGCGCCGTCGCTATCGCCATCATCGACACCATCAAGCAGCAGAAGCTGCTCGACCACGTGCGCTCCACCGGCGACTACTTCCTCTCCGCGCTCAACGAACTCAAAGCCAAGCACCCCGTCATCGTGGACGTACGCGGCGGCGGCCTGATGATCGGACTCGAACTCAACTCCGCCGATCTGGCCAAACAGCTCCTCGCCGCCATGATGCAGCGCCGCATCCTCCTCAACCGCACGCATGAGACCGTCCTGCGCTTCCTGCCTCCTTATCTCATCACCCGCGAGCACGTCGACCAGACCATCGCCGCCCTTGATGAACTCCTCGCTCTACACACCTCCAAAGAACTGGCAACTGGACAACTGGCAACTGGCAACTGAACCGCAAAAACTGAGAACTCTTATGGAAAACAAAAACGTCGTCATGATACCGCCAAAAGGCGCCAAGCCGGCCATCTCCCTCGGCATCCAGTCGGACACCGCCTTCACCGAGACCGCGCGCGCTCTCGCCGGCCGCGACCTCGTCTCCATTGCTGACCTCTCCGTCAACGAGATGGCCGCCATCATGGAGCTCTCCCACGCCGTCAAGCTGGCGCCGGAGGACTTCCGCCACGGCCTCGACGCGAAACAGATGGTGCTCATCTTTGAGAAGGCCTCGCTGCGCACGCGCCTCACCTTTGAAGTCGCCATGAACACCGCCGGCGGCAACGCCATGTTCTACGATCAGACCAAGGAGCCCCTCGGCGAGCGCGAGTCCATCCCCGACGTCGCCCGCAACCTCGAGCGCTGGATGAACGTCATCGTCCTGCGCACCTACTCCCACGAGACCATCCTCGAGATGGCTGCGAA
>Ga0302147_10001188_pt1 | contig 11804 bp, 6 predicted proteins | sample I_Bog_E3_2_FD_192438 | JGI IMG/M metagenome (GOLD analysis project Ga0302147, IMG submission 192438) | Peat permafrost microbial communities from Stordalen Mire near Abisko, Sweden - I_Bog_E3_2 | ecosystem: Environmental > Terrestrial > Soil > Wetlands > Peat | place: Sweden: Abisko, Stordalen...
CAGGCCGGTGCCCATGAAGATGTCCTGAATATCGCGCAGACGGCAGAGCTTGCCGTTCAGCAGATACTCGCTTTCGCCGGTGCGGAAGAGACGGCGAGTGATGACGACCTCGCCCTTCTGCGGCGTGCGCTGGAATTTGCGGCGGCGGATCTTGAGCACGACAGCTTGCGGCGCCGGCGTTGCGGCGGACTCTTGAACGGAATCCTCATCCAGCACCTGGCCGGGCTGCTCGTTGGCGACAATCTCCTCGGCCTCACTGGCGCGCTCGCGACGCACCTCGTCCTCATCCCAGTCGGCGGGACCGTCCTGATCGACGACCACCTGCGGCTCGACCAGGATCGGTCCTTCGTAGGCCTCGGGATCGACAAGGGTCAACGTGACCTCGGCCATGCCGAGCGGCTTGCGCTCCCGGGTTCCGGCGAAGATCACGTCCTGCATATGCGTGCCGCGCAAGGACTTGGCGCTCTGCTCGCCGAGAACCCAACTGACTCCGTCGAGGATGTTCGACTTGCCGCAGCCATTCGGCCCCACCACCACGGCAATGCCTGTACCGGCGACGGACAACTCCGTGCGGTCGCAGAAGCTCTTGAAGCCGAGGATGTGGATCTTCTTTAATTTCAGCATTTTTTCTCCGAGTGGTCAGGACTGCAACGGGCGTTAATCGAATGCATGGACAACCGGACGGCCACGCACGGCCGCGGCGGGAAAGTTGCCCTCCGATTACAAACTCTACGGGGCTTGGAGAGCATGGTCAACGGGGCCAAGCGGGGATATTGTGGATAAGGGAGTCCGAAATTCCTCTTCTTGGAAAATCCTAAAAATGCGGTGCAGAATTGGGAGATTCTCAGTAATTGAGGGCGGTTTTTGCACAGAAAGAGCGGGCGTGCAACCTCTCCCGTGACGAGGATCAAGAAGCGCTGCGCCCGGTCCATCGCTTGTGGAGACAGCGGATGGACCGGACTTGGCCGATGGGCGCGATGGCAACTAGAACTTGACTGCGGGTGCGTTCTTTGCGGCCTCGCTGGCCTCGAAGAATGCGTTGTTGACCTGGAAGCCCGCGATGCCGGCCCAGATGCTGTTGGGGAATTGGCGCACGTAGGTGTTGTAGTCGCGCAGGGCGTCGTTGTAGCGCTTGCGGGCGACGCCGATGCGGTTCTCGGTTCCGGCCAGCTCATCCTGCAGGCGCATGAACTGGTCGCTGGAGCGCAGTTGCGGATAGTTTTCCGTGAGCAGCAGCAGGCGGCCGATCGCCGAATCGAGCTTGCCGTTGGCGGCGATCTTTTCAGAAGGCCCTTGCGCGTTCAGCATTCCGGCGCGGGCGTTGGCGATGTCGCCATAGACCGTGCTCTCTTCCTTGGTGAATCCCTTGACGGTCTCGACGAGGTTGGGAATCAGATCAAGGCGGCGCTGCAACTGCACATCCACATCCGACCAAGCGGCCTTGACGCCTTCTTCCTTGCTGACCATCGTGTTCTTTGCTGTGACGTAACTGGAAAAGGCCATCAGGGCAACGATGACGATCAGCGCAAAGAAGCCGCCGATCACGGCCAGAGCAATCTTCAATCCACGACTCATAGTGTGTTGTTCTCCTTGGGGCTTGCCTATGGGGGCTAAAGCCCGCGCAATTTCTGTGCTTGTTTTGGCACGGCTAAAGCCGTGCCCTTTCAAATCATCAATTCAATCAGAAAACATGGACACTCCGCTTTATCCCTTTGAAATCTACCAGCTTCCACCGGCTCCTCCGCCGCCGAAGCCGCCACCGCCGAAGCCGCCAAATCCGCCGCCAGAATCTCCATCACCACCGGAGCCGCCTCCGCCGCCAAAACCGCCGCCGCCGATCCAGGGACCGCCGCGTAAGCCGCCGAAGAGGCCTAAAGCCAGCAGACCGCGAAAGCCAAAGAAGAGAAGAAAGATAACGAGGATAATCAGCTTTCCAACATTGAAATGCGGAGTCGCAGGCTGCCCTGCCATCGCTGACTCACCTGACGGATCAGTGCCCGTCAGCGTGAGGCTGGCGTCGGCGGCGATCACCTGCGCCACTTCGTCCACGGCCCCTGTCACGGCTCCGTCGAAGTTGTTGGCGCGCAGATCGGGAACCATCTCGCGGCCGATGTCGCCCAGCTTGCCGTCGGGCAGTATGCCTTCCAGTCCATAGCCAACTTCGATGCGGCGCTGGTGATCGTTGACGGCGAGAAAGATCAGTACGCCGCGGTCGGAGCCTTTGCGGCCCATCTTCCACTTGTCTTCGAGAGCGTTGGCGAACTCGGCTGGATCGACGCCGTCGAGAGTGTGGATGGTTACGATGGCGATCTGCGCATTGGCCTTCGAGTGGTCGAGCTGGGCGCAGATCGAGTCCAGATGAGCGATTGCGCCGGGCGAAAGGACGTGGGCAAGGTCGCTGACGTAATCGGTGGGCTGAGGCAGATCCTCGACTCGCTCGGCCTGGGCGACGGGGATAGAAACAAGAGCTGCCAGCAGCAGTCCAGCGGCGAATTGTGCGCGGCGAAAAGCCTTCATCGCTCTCTATTGTACGGGTACAGGGGTGGTAAGGTTCCAAAACCGATGCATCGATTCTGGTGCATTGGGCTGAATTGAAAAATCTGAGTTGACTCCAAAATTTGATTTTTTCTGCGAATTGGTTATACTTTAGTCGAGCGATTGGTGCGCCGGAAGGTTTCTGTTAGCCGGGCGATTCGCTTGATTGAATCCAGAAAGACCGCTTACGGGCGGTTTTTCTGCTTTTCCGGCTTGATCTTGTCGCCCTTGGGCACCACGGAGAACAGTTCCGGGCGCGGGCGGCGGCTCATGCACTCGAAGACTGCCCGGTCATGGATTTGGTTTCCCTATCGGTCTGTCCTGGGCACCGGGTTCTCGATGGCTTGCATGGGAAGATTGCCGACAAGCTCTGATGCCGCGCTCATCGCGCTTACCACCTGATCGATCACATCATCGATGCTTTAGCCATCGCGGACGATGCGGCTTTGAAAGATATGGCTGCCGATAAATATCACTTCGGCATCGATAGGAGGAAGCGTTTGGTTGCGGCTTAGACGATGCCTGTTGATGGCTTCAAGTTGGTCTTCGGTCAACTTCCCGATGGCAACAGGCCTGGCTTTGTGGCCGTTCCGGATCGCTTCGAGGTTGGCGCGAATTAAGGCAAGGGCTTGAGAGTAAAGGGGCATTCGATGTGCTCACATTCTCACATCATGGGCGTCATCGCGTAAAGTCCCCTCAGTTCTGCCTTGAAGTATGGTATCGTTTCCGGTGTTCCTTAGAATCAAATGGAGGTCGAGATGAGAAAGATCGTCGTTGGAATTGCATTACTGTGTTAGAGAATTTTCGCTTCACTTGTTGACATTACGAGCGCATCGAAGGTGGATTTTTTTGAGGAAAAAGCCACTTTACTGCAAGGATTCTGTATACATCAGAAGCGAAAATGCTGTAGCCATTGCACAGGGAGGGTCAGCTATCTGTCCGAATGATGGTGAACAGGCTTCTGCCACGGGTGCAACACGTCAGAATCCCCACGCCCCTCCTGCTGAGGAATGCCAATACAGCCACCAACATTGGGAGATGGATCATTGGGTCACGCATACTTTCTGGTTGCCTTGTGGATCGTAGCTAGAAACCGGACTCGATGAGGTTCAATTCAGCTACAATACTCTGTATTCAGCGGATACACTGATAAGGAGATGACAGAAAATCCGCAACTTACGCCGCCCATCGCCCGCATTGAACACAAAGAGACTGCCCTGCATGGCTTCGTCCTTACGGACGACTACGCCTGGCTGCGCGAGAAAGAGAAGCCCGAAGTTACCGCGTATCTGGAGGCGGAGAACGCCTACGCCGAGGCAGTGATGGAGCCGCTTGGCGAGCTGCGCCAGGAACTGTACCGGGAGATGCTCTCGCACATCAAGCAGACCGACGTCTCGGTTGCCTATCGCGAGGGTGGCTGGTGGTACGCGACGCGCACCGAAGAGGGCAAGCAGTATGCGATTCACTGCCGCAGGCGCGGAGCCGAGGCCGGACCGGATGCGGAAGCGCCGGAGGAAGTGATTCTTGACGGCAACCTGCTGGCCGAAGGGCAGGCCTTCTTCTCGATTGGCGCAACCGATATCAGCCGCGACGGGCGCTGGCTGGCCTATACGACCGACACGACCGGCTTCCGGCAGTACACGCTTCACGTGAAGGATTTGCAGACAAACGAGACGTTTGGTGAGCGCGTCGAGAGAGTCGGCTCGGTGGTTTGGGCGGCGGAAAGCAAAACACTTTTTTATACCGTCGAGGATGAAGAGCAGAAGCGGCAGTACCAGCTTTGGCGGCATTCACTTGGCTCGCCGCACACGACGGACGAGCTGGTTTATCAAGAGGATGATGAGCGCTTTAACCTGGGCGCGGGACGCACGCGCGACGGCAAGTACATCGTGATGGAGTCGGCCAGCCACATCACCAGCGAGTCGTGGGTGCTCGATGCCGATAAGCCGGAGAGTGAGTTCACGCGGATCGCCGAGCGCGAGGACGATCATGAGTATTCCATCGACCATCGCAATGGGCTTTGGTTCATCCGCACCAACGATCAAGGGCGGAACTTTCGCCTGGTGACCGCGCCGGCGGCCGCGCCGGGACGCGAGCACTGGAGGGAACTCATCCCGCACCGCGAGGGCGTGATGATTGAAGAGATCGATCTCTTCGCGGATTTCTTTGTGGCCTGCGAACGCGAGCAAGGGCTTCCTCGGCTGCGCGTGTGGCGCTTCAAGGGTGATGGGCCGGAGTTGGCGATGGCCGGAGAGATCGGATTTCCCGAGCCGGCCTACAGCGCGCATCCGCATGTGAACCGCATCTTCCAAACTCCCTCCTTTCGCTATGCCTACCAGTCGCTGGTGACGCCGGCCTCGGTCTACGAGTATGACGTGACGACGGGAACTTCGAAGCTGCTGAAGCAGTTGGAGGTTCCAGGCGGCTTCGACCGCACGCTCTATGCGAGCGAGCGCGTTCAGGCCACGGCGCCGGACGGCGTCCAAGTGCCTGTCTCGCTGGTGTACAGAAAAGACAAGCGCGTGGCGGGCCGGAATCCGCTTTACGTCTACGGCTACGGATCGTACGGCTACGCGCTGCCGGTGAACTTCAGCTCGAACCGGCTGAGTTTGCTCGATCGTGGCGTGGTGATGGCCTACGCGCATATCCGCGGCGGCGGCGATCTGGGCGAGCCCTGGCACGACGCGGGCAAGATGCTGGTGAAGCGCAATACCTTCACGGACTTCATTGCCTCGGTTGAGCATCTGACGGCGGCCGGTTACGGCGATCCAGCGCGCGTGGCGATCGAGGGCGGATCGGCGGGCGGATTGCTGATGGGCGCGGTGGTGAACCTGCGACCGGATCTCTTCCGCGCCGTCGTCTAGCACGTGCCGTTTGTGGATGTGATGAATACCATGCTGGACGCGACGCTGCCGCTGACGGTGCCCGAGTACGAGGAATGGGGGGATCCGAACGAGGAAGAATACTTCAAGTACATGATGAGCTATTCCCCCTATGACAATCTGCGCGCGGCCAGTTACCCGGCGATGTTGGTGAAGACTTCGCTGCACGACAGCCAGGTGATGTATTGGGAGCCGGCGAAGTATGTGGCCAAACTGAGGACGCTGAAGACGGACTCGAATCGGTTGCTGCTGGTGACGAATATGAAGGCCGGACACGGCGGCGCGAGCGGGCGCTACGACTACCTGAAGGAGATTGCGCTGGATTATGCCTTTCTGCTGCGGGAGTTAGGATTGGTGTGAGGGAATATTCTTGCAGTACTTTCGAGAAGAGGAAGCGGCGTTTCAAGAGGTTTGTTGACCTGAATGAACTCTGTACCCTTCTCTGAAGCATCAAGATATGGGAAATCGAAGATACAGTTGGGGGCGGCGGCCTGCGAGGACGAGAATTTTTCGATATACTAGAGACTCCAGTTTAGCTCCAGATGCGGCCGGGCCTGCCTGATGGGCCTCTTGCAGAGAGACAAGGCGATTTCCCCCCTGCGGAATCGCGCGGCGTTTGTGTCGATGGGCCGGAAGAATTGCACTTCGCAGGGAAAAATATCAATTGAGAAGGTTGCCATGCAGAGATTGAATGGTTGTACCCGCACACCCAAGCCGCAAGGGCTCTATCACCCGCAGCAGGAGCACGACGCCTGCGGCATGGGATTGGTGGCCAACATCCGCGGCGAAAAGAGCCACGATATTATCCGCAAGGGGCTGGAGGTGCTGATCAACCTGACGCATCGCGGCGCGGCGGGCTGCGATCCGGAGACGGGCGACGGTGCGGGGATACTGATTCAGATTCCGCATGAATATTATGTGCATGAATGCGGCGTGCTGGGAATGCCGCCGCTGCCCGCGGTAGGCGAGTATGGCGTGGCGATGTGCTTTTTGCCGGTGGACAAGCACAGCCGCTTGCAGTGCGAGGGCGTGATCGAGCGCATCGCCAAGGAAGAGGGATTGACGGTTCTCGGCTGGCGCGATACGCCGGTCAATGGCGAGGTGATCGGACGCGAGGCGCGGGCCTCGCAACCCTACATCGAGCAATTGTTTCTAGGCAAGCCCGAGGGGATGAAGGCCGACGACGACGCCTTCGAGCGGCTGCTCTACAAGGTGCGCCGCCGGACGGAGAATGAGACGCTGCTGACGGAGATCGAGGGCAAGGAAGAGTTCTATATTCCCTCGCTCTCCTGCCGGACGATCGTCTACAAGGGACTGATGCTGGCGCCGCAGATTGAGAAGTTCTACTACGAGCTGGCCAACCCGCAGGTGAAAAGCGCGCTCTGCCTGATCCATCAGCGCTTTTCGACGAATACCTTTCCGAGCTGGAAGCTGGCGCATCCTTACCGCTATCTGGCGCACAACGGCGAGATCAACACGATTCGCGGCAACATCAGCTGGATGAATGCGCGCCAGTCGGTGCTGGAGAGCGCGCTCTACGGCGAAGAGATTGACAAGCTCTATCCGGTGATTATGCCGGGCGGGAGCGACTCGGCCTCGCTGGACAATGCGGTCGAGTTCCTGGTGCAATCGGGCCGTTCGATTCCGCACGTGATGGCGATGCTGGTGCCGGAGGCCTGGTCGGGCAATCCGGATATGGACGAGGACAAGCGCGCTTTTTACGAGTACCACGCCTCGCTGATGGAGCCGTGGGATGGCCCCGCGGCGCTCTGCTTTACCGACGGCAAGGTGATCGGCGCAACGCTGGACCGCAATGGATTGCGCCCGGGGCGTTACATCGTCACCAAGGATGACCTGGTGGTGCTGGCCTCCGAGGCCGGCGTGCTGGAGGTACCTGCCGCGGATATTCGCACCAAGGGACGCTTGCAGCCGGGACGTATGTTCCTGGTGGATACCGTTGCGCAGCGCATCATCTCGGACGCGGAGATCAAGAAGCAACTGGCCGGACGCCAGCCTTATGCGGAGTGGCTGAAAGAGCAGCAGGTGACGATGGAGCAGTTGCCGGAGCCGCCGGCGCGCAACGTCGTGGCCAAGACCGAGCCGCTGCTGCGCAGACAGCGTGCCTTCGGTTACAGCGAAGAGGATTTGAAGGTGCTGCTGGGGCCGATGGGCGCGGCGGGCGCGGAGCCGATCGGCTCGATGGGCACCGATGTGCCGCTGGCCTGCCTGAGCGACCGTCCGCAGCCGTTATTCAATTACTTCAAACAACTCTTTGCACAGGTGACGAATCCGCCGATCGATCCGATTCGCGAAGAGCTGGTGATGTCGCTGATCAGCTACATCGGCACGGAGCGCAACATTCTGGAGGAGGCGCCGGACAACTGCCACACGCTGAAGCTGCCGCATCCGATCCTGAGCAATCGCGACTTGGATAAGCTGAAGCGCGTCTCCTCGGGAGATTTATTGGCGACGACGCTGCCGACGCTCTTCCGCGCGGCGGACGGCGAGAAGGCGCTGAAGCACGCGCTGGACGACCTGAGCGCGCGCGCGGCGCACGCCGTGGACTCGGGCTATACGCTGCTGATTCTTTCCGATCGCGGCGTGGATGCGACATACGCGCCGATTCCCAGCCTGCTGGCGATGGCCGCCGTGCACAACCGGCTTGTGCAGGACAAGACGCGCACGCAGGTGGCGCTGATTATCGAGAGCGGCGAGCCGCGAGAGGTGATGCACTTCGCCTTGCTGATTGGCTACGGCGCCAGCGCGATCAATCCCTATCTGGCCTTTGAGACCCTGCACGACCTGAAGCGTCTGGGTCTGCTGCCGCACAGCGTGACCGGGCCGCATGCGGAGAAGAACTTCATCAAGGCGATCAACAAGGGATTGCTGAAGACCTTCTCGAAGATGGGCATCAGCACGCTGCAAAGCTATCGCGGGGCGCAGGTCTTCGAGGCCGTTGGGCTGAATCACGATTTGGTGGAGGCGTACTTCTCGGGCACGGCCTCGCGCATCGAGGGCGTGGGCCTGGAGGTGCTGGCGCGCGAGGCGCTCCTGAAGCATCGCTATGCCTTCGAGCCGCTGACGGAGTCGGAGACGGAGCTGGCGGTGGGCGGACAATACCAGTTCCGCATCGACGGCGAGTACCATTTGCAGAATCCGGAGACGATCGCCAAACTGCAGCGCGCGGTGCGCGAGAACAGCTTCGCGAGCTTCCAGGAGTACAGCGACCTGCTGGACGATCAGAGCCGGCATCTGTGTACGCTGCGCGGGCTGATGCAGTTGAAGTACGCCGAGAAGCCGATACCGCTGGATGAGGTCGAGCCGGCCAAGGAGATCGTCAAGCGCTTTACGACGGGCGCGATGAGCTTTGGGTCGATCAGCAAAGAAGCACACGAGACGCTGGCGATTGCCATGAACCGGCTGGGCGGAATGTCCAACACCGGCGAGGGCGGCGAGGAGGAAGAGCGCTTCAAGCGCGATGCGAATGGCGACCTGCGGCGCTCGGCGGTGAAGCAGGTGGCCTCGGGCCGCTTCGGGGTTACGACGAATTATCTGGTGAATGCCGACGAATTGCAGATCAAGATGGCGCAGGGGGCCAAGCCTGGCGAGGGCGGACAACTGCCCGGCCACAAGGTGGATGCGATCATTGCCAAGACGCGCCACTCGATTGCCGGAGTGGGGTTGATCTCGCCGCCGCCGCACCACGACATTTATTCGATAGAAGATCTGGCGCAACTGATCTACGACCTGAAGAATGTGAATCCCAAGGCGCGTATCGCGGTGAAATTGGTCTCGGAGGTGGGCGTGGGCACGGTGGCGGCGGGCGTCAGCAAGGCGCACGCCGACGTGGTGCTGATCTCGGGCGACAACGGCGGCACGGGAGCTTCGCCGCTCAGTTCGATCAAGCACGCCGGACTGCCATGGGAACTGGGCTTGGCCGAGACGCAGCAGGTGCTGCTGCTGAACGATCTGCGCGGACGCATCAAGGTGCAGACCGACGGCAAGCTGGCGACGGGCCGGGATGTGGTGATCGCCGCGTTGCTGGGCGCCGAAGAGTACGGCTTTGCGACTGCGCCATTAATCACGATGGGCTGCATCATGATGCGCAAATGCCATCTGAATACCTGTTCGGTGGGCATCGCCACGCAGGACCCGGTTCTGCGAGCGCGCTTCACGGGTGCTCCGGAGCACGTGGTGAACTTCTTCTTCTTCATCGCCGAACAGGTGCGCGTGCATATGGCCAAGCTGGGCTTCCGCACGGTCAATGAGATGGTGGGCCGCGTGGACAAGATCGACGCCGCGATAGCGCACGATCACTGGAAGGCCAAGGGCATCGATATTTCGTCGATTCTGTATGCGCCGACGCTGCCCTCGCGCGTGGCGCGGCGGCAGACCAGTTGCCAGGATCATGGACTGGAGACGGCGCTCGATCATCAGCTGATTGCCGCCGCGCAGCCGGCTCTCGAAGCGAAGACTCCGGTGAAGGCGAGCTTTGCGATTCGCAACGTGCATCGCACGGTGGGCGCGATGCTGGGCGGCGAGATCGCCATGCGCTACGGCTCGGAAGGATTGCCGGAGGAGACGATCCACTTCAACTTCAACGGCTCGGCTGGGCAGAGCTTCGGGGCATTCGTGCCGCGCGGCGTGACGCTGGAGCTGGAGGGCGACTCGAACGATTATCTGGGCAAGGGGTTGAGCGGCGGGCGCATCATCGCCTATCCGCCGAAGGATTCCAGCTTCCTGCCGGAGGAGAGCATTCTGGTGGGCAACGTGGTGCTCTACGGCGCCACCAGCGGCGAGGTCTTCCTGAACGGCATCGCCGGCGAGCGCTTCTGCGTGCGCAACTCGGGAGCGACGGCGGTGGTGGAAGGCGTGGGCGACCACGGCTGCGAGTATATGACCAACGGTTTGACGGTGATCATCGGCAAGACGGGACGCAACTTTGCCGCGGGCATGAGCGGCGGCTTCGCTTTTGTCTACGACGAGCAGGGCGACTTTGCCGCGCGCCGCTGCAACACAGCCAGCGTCGATCTGGAGCCGCTCGATCTTGCCGAGGACGTGGTTCGGGTGCGCGGACTGCTGGAGCGCCATCGCGATCTGACCGGTTCGCCGCGCGCGGCATGGATTCTGGAGAATTGGGCCGAATCGCAGCCGCGCTTCATCAAGGTCTTCCCGCATGAGTACAAACGCGTTTTGGGTATCGAGCGCAAGGAAGGAAACGAGGGCGCCAACTCCGCCGCGATCAATTCCGTTTCCCCAAAGAATCCGTCGCCTCTGATGGCGGCAACAGAGGTGAAGCATGGGTAAGGTGACAGGATTTCTGGAGATTGAACGCGAGCAGCCCGCACGGCGCGCGGTCGAGGAGCGGGTCGAGGATTGGTTCGAGATCTATCAACCCTTTCCCGAAGAGAAGCAGCGCGAGCAGGGCGCGCGCTGCATGGACTGCGGCGTTCCCTTCTGCCATACGGGCTGTCCGGTGAACAATCTGATTCCCGATTGGAACGATCTGGTCTATACCAGTCGCTGGGAGGCGGCGATCCATCGCCTGCACGCGACCAACAACTTTCCGGAGTTCACCGGGCGCATCTGCCCCGCGCCGTGCGAGGCGGCCTGCGTGCTGGGAATCAGCCAGCCGCCGGTCTCCATCAAGCTGATGGAAAAAAGCATTGTCGAGCGCGGCTGGGATGAGGGCTGGATCCATCCCGAGCCGCCGGAGCAGAACACCGGCAAGCGGGTCGCCGTCGTCGGCAGCGGGCCGGCGGGATTGGCCGCCGCGCAGCAACTGCGCCGCGCCGGACACTCCGTGACGGTCTACGAGAAGGCCGACCGCATCGGCGGATTGCTGCGCTACGGTATTCCCAACTTCAAGCTGGAAAAGCACGTCATCGACCGGCGCGTTGAGCAGATGCGCGAAGAGGGCGTCACCTTTGTGACCAACGCGCACGTGGGCGTGAATGTGCCCGTCGATGCATTGACCGAGCACTACGACGCGATCCTGCTGGCGGGTGGCTCAGAGCAGCCGCGCGACTTGAAGATTCCCGGACGCGAGCTGAAGGGGATTCACTTTGCGATGGAGTTTCTTCCGCAGCAGAACAAGCGCTGCGAGGGCGATCAACTGGATCCGGCGCTCGATATTCTGGCCACCGGCAAGCGCGTGGTGATTATCGGCGGCGGCGACACGGGCGCCGATTGCCTGGGAACCAGCCTGCGGCAAAAGGCCTTGAGCGTGCATCAATTCGAGATCATGCCCAAGCCGCCGGTCCAGCGCGCCTCCTCGACGCCGTGGCCGATGTGGCCGCTGCAACTGCGCACCGAGAGCGCGCACGAAGAGGGCGGCATTCGCGATTGGAGCATCAACAGCGTCAAATTTACCGGCGACGCCGAGGG
>Ga0302147_10001200_pt1 | contig 11749 bp, 9 predicted proteins | sample I_Bog_E3_2_FD_192438 | JGI IMG/M metagenome (GOLD analysis project Ga0302147, IMG submission 192438) | Peat permafrost microbial communities from Stordalen Mire near Abisko, Sweden - I_Bog_E3_2 | ecosystem: Environmental > Terrestrial > Soil > Wetlands > Peat | place: Sweden: Abisko, Stordalen...
AGACAGAGAGCGCGGTCAGTGGCCGATGACGAGTACCTGGAAGCTTCCGGGGACGGGGGTGGCCTGGATGACGGGGAGGGTTCCGGGTTTGTTGATGGTGCCTTTCTTTGAGAGATCAAAGCCGGAGATGCCGGCGACGAGGTAGACGTTTCCGGTGACAGGGTTGACGGCGAGGGTGCGGGCGAGTGGGAGGGTGGGTAGGTTCTGTATGACGGCGTAGGAGTCTGTGACGTCCTGGCGTATGATGCTGAGGCTGCCGAGGCCACCGGCGTTGGCTGCGAAGATGAGGCCGCGACCTGGGTCGTAGACGACGGTGTCAGTTCCGAGGCCGATATCGAGCGAGGCGACGAGCGCGCCGGAGGCGGAGTTGAGGACGGAGAGCTTCAGGTTGGAGCAGGTTACGAAGAGGCGGTCGTGTGTGGAGTCAATGGCCAGGCCGGAAGGTTGCGGGCAGCCTGCGCGGAAGTAGGCGGGACGGGGATCGCTGGAGGATGGGAGCCTGGGAGGGGTCCAGTCGATGAGCGGCCTGTCCTGGGAGCTATCGTGCTGGCGAAGGGAGTTGGCCACGGCCTGGGCATCGAAGGCGAGGATCTCGCCGCGGTCGACGACGTTGACGAAGATGTGGCCGTGGGAGTCGGCCTGTACTGCGCCGAGGGAGCCGAAGAGCTGGATGTCGCCGAGGCGGGAGAATTTGTCGGTATCGACAATGGTGATGAGGGATTTGAGGGGCGTTTGGGGGACGAGTGGGCGACCGAGCGGACTGATGCCGGGCGGGGATGGTGAGCAGATGATGAAGAGGAGGTGGGTGAGGGGTTCGTAGACAATGGCGCGTGGGCGGGGAGCGGTGGGCACGGAAGCGATGATTTTGAGCAGGGTGCGGTCGAAGACTTGGAGGTTGCCGTTGCGTCCGACGGAGACGAAGCCGTATTGGCCGGAGGGGTCGAGGACGATGCTGTGGGCTTCGTTGAGGGGCCTGCGGTCCGCGCGAGTGGCATCGAGGCCGGAGGCATCTTCGACGGGGATTTGGCCGGTGAGGGCGCCGGATTCGATGTCGACGATCTGGATGGCGGGGCCGTGGGCGATGAAGAGCTGCTGGGTGGCTGGATCGATGGCGAGGGAGTCCCAGTTGCCTTCGCCGCCGATTTGCCAGGTGTGGCGGATGGTGAAGGGGTCGCCGGGCATGGCTGTGGGGCCGGTTTGCTGGGCTGGGGCGATGGTCGTGGCGGCGATTGCGGCGAGAGCGAGGATTCTCTTCATGAAGGGTTCATCCTAGCAGTAAGGACGTGGGGATGGGTGTATTCGCTTGCACATTGGACAGTGGACAGGCGGCATCGAGACCGAGGTAACCCGCCGGTTTTGGCTGAAATGGGGGGGGTGGGGTGTTTTTGCGGAAAAGTCCTTCTATGTCATTGATGGGTTTGGTGTTGGGGGGTGGTTACCAGGTGTTTTTTGTGCGCTTTTGTGCACTTGTTTAGGGCTTTTTGGTGAGGGCAGAGCGGAATGAGCGACCTGAGCTCCGTAGAGCAGACGGGTGCCGAGGCGCTCGGCGGTGTCGACAATTTTCGGATGTTTTCCTGCATGGGATTTGCTCTCCGGACGGTTTCTTCCATTGTGCGCTTTTGAGAAAGAATGGGCGGCAGGGTTGGCCCGGTTTTTTGGCGGTGTATGTGGTTTGTTTTGTTGGGTTTTGGAGGTGGCACGGAAATTTTCTGACTTGACAGGACGTGTGAAGGGTGACGGGGATACGCCGGGAAAGGTTTTTCCTGGCGAAGTCCAGTCGGTAAGGATGATGAGATTTGTGGGGGTGCGGGCCAGGGGGATCTTGCTTCGCGCGATTTTGGCGTTTGCCGGAAATGTTGCTGCAAACAGACCGAACGTTCAAGAGGTGCCTGGCCAGGGATCCTTTGTTCCTGGATGTACCATGCAGATATTTATGTACCAAACGTAAATATGGTACATAATGATTCCATGCGAACACGGACCAATCTTCACATCGACAATGACGCCCTGGCCTTTGCCTCGTCGTATGCGAATGCCAAGGGGGTCTCACTGGGCATTGCCGTCAGTGACCTGATTCGCCGCGCCGAGCGGACGGCGGGGCAGGAAATCCCTTCGTCCCGGCTGGTGATGAACCGGCATGGCTATCTGGAGATTGCCGACACGGGCGACCGCATCACGCCGGAGATGGTCAAGGAAGCCTCGGAGGATGGCCTTGCCTGAGAATGGCTATTTGCTGGACGTGAATGTGCTGTATGCGCTGATGGCCAGGAATCATATTCACCATCCGATCGTTGAGGCGTGGTTCTATGCTACTGCCGATCTGCGCTGGGGCATTTGCTCTTTCACGGAAGCTGGCTTCCTGCGCAATGCGACCGCGCATCGCGCCGGGCAAATCGAAATGGCCGAGGCCACGGCAATTCTGAAAAACCTCGCGCAGCATCCTGGCTATCGTTATTTGCCCATCGCCGAGGACTGGCCCACGCTGTGCGGCCCGTTCTTCAAGCGGCTGTTTGGCGCCAAACAGGTCACAGATGCCTATCTGCTGGGCCTGGCCGTGCGGCATGGAATGGTTCTGGTCACGATGGACAAAGGCATCGTGTATCTGGCGGGAAGTGAGTTCAGCAAGCACGTCCTGCTTTTGGAGGGTTGCTAGCATCGGCTTTCAACTTCAACCGGGACGCTGCGGGGGTGGGGTGCCTGGCTGTGGCGGTTCCGCGGGCCGGATTGCGGAACACCCGCCCTTCTCAGTCTCTGGGAAACCCGCATCTCAAAATCGAGTGACAAGTTCCGGGAAGGATCTTTGAGGACAGGGGACAGGGGGATCGAACTACGCTCGATGGCGGTTTTTGGGTGCTTGGGGACGGGGGATTGGTTACTCCCTGGTCTGAAAATCCAGACCAGGGGCACTCGTCCGGGGGAACTCCCATTTGATTAGGGTCCGCATATGGATCATGCAGATAATTCGGTCGCCATCTAAGCACTTAGTATTTCTAAAGATACTGATTTAACTGGATTTACAAATAGTCATGGTGCACGGAGGGGACTTGAACCCCCACGACCTTGCGGTCTGCGGATTTTAAGTCCCTTCTAATGCTGTTGAAACGAAAATGGTTAGCACTAATACTCAACAGTGACACGGGTTTCCGTGTGCATGTCGGTGCAAAAGGATGCGCCAGTTCCCGCTACAGGTGGCGACTAAAATGGCTACCAAATGTGGACTTTCAGTTATCCTTATCTATCGGGGGAATAGAACTCCATTCGTACAAGACTTCTCCAGTCTCCTCATTGGAGATACGTACGCTCTCCGAAAAATACGGTTCAAACATATCAAGTAACTTTGCTCGCACACCCGCATTCATCGAGAGAATGCCTTCAAAGATTCGTCCTTGTTTTGGTATGACAATCAAAATCTTATGCTTACCATCTTCTGTCTTTGGGCTATGGTGTCCAGAAAACCCATTCTTTCCATGTTTAAAATTGGACACTTCTGTGCTTGTCAATCCCTGAACATCAACATCGACCGCCGATGCTCCACCGCGCCCACTCAAATCATCTCTTGCGTCATAGCGCCCAAGGAATGTTGGATTAGTACGGTCGTTAGGAACCAGTGAAAAAAGCCTCAACAGGGGGACAAGGTCAGTCGGAGTTGCTTCTGCGCTATCTTCGGACTGGAATTCATAATCCGGATGGCAGAATGTCACTTCGATCTCAATGCCGTTTGCGCTGTTCGGCCTTATTTGTAGACGTTGGGACCTATTTTTGCCCATTGCTGGCCCTCCGGCCCGAGTATGGTACAGGTGACGACTAAAATGGCTATACCTCGGTGAATCTAGAAAGGGATGTCATCCTCAGTGATTTCCGTTGAATTGCTTGCTTGGCGCGCGCGGCCAATACGCAACTCTAACTTTGCCTGATTTGCTACCAGCCAAGCCTCGCCCGCTTCAGTAATGCTGTAAACGGTCCACCGCTGGTCAAAGTCTCCGTGCTCCCATCTTGATGTCATATACCCGAGTGTTGTGAGACGAGAAATGGCGAGACGTGTAGCAACGTCCGAAAAGAGAGCCTTACGCATTTCTTGTTTCAATGTATTTGCGTTGACGGCATCATCAGTCGAATCGCTACTCGCCAACAATAATGCAAGCGCCGTGTACTCGTGCGACTGAAGCCCAGCACTTTCCTTTACGGGCGATGCTTCTAAGATTTCCGTGGTCGATTCCTGGCGTTCAAGAACGGCGTACAGCCTTTCGGTCAATTTCCTTCCCAGTTCCTTGAAGTCGCTAATCGAGCCAACCGCATACGAAAGAATCCCCCGGTGCTGAATATCGAATGGGTACTTTTCGGTGTTGGGTCCCGATATGATGACCACGTCTTTTTCGGACGCAACAGCAAAGCCAAGTTCATACATCACATTTGGATTCCGCGTCGTGATGTCCGCGACACAGACCGCTGCGGCCCGAATCTCCTTGTGGAGCGTGTCCACTGGAATTACAGACCCGGCATCCCGGTCAACGCGGTACGGCTCCAGATCCGCCGCCTCTATGGCGGGCACAAGCACATCCTCAAACCGCTTGTCGAAGTCTCCCTTGTCAAAGGGCTGGAACACACAGCAGCGGCCTTTAGCGAAATCTCGTTTCTTGTCTGTCATAGAGCTTCCCAAAGAATAGCGCAAGTTGCCTACCGTCCGGCGCTACAATCTTTGGAAGAATCATTTTAGGGGGAATTTGATGAGCGAAACCGGCGTGCTTTGGGCAACTGGGATCATGAGCGTGGGCGCTATAATCGCCGCCCCTCTTCTCGCCTTGTGGGTTCAACGAAAATCTGAGACAGATAAGGCGCGAACCGAACGGCGGCAGTCCATTTTCAGGGCGTTGTGGGTCAATCGTCGCCGTCCGTTCTACATCGCACGGGTTGACGCCTTAAACATGGTTGATGTGGACTTTTATAGTGAGCAAAGAGTCCAAGATGCGTGGGACGATCTCCGTGCTCACTATTTCCGGCAAGAACATCCAGGGCTGAATGAGGACCAGATTGCGGCTCAACGGGAGGAGAAATTTGCAATGTTGCTCTATGAGATTAGCCAAGTCCTAGGCTACAAATTCGGACGGACTCAGATTCGAGACAACATCTACCGCCCACAGCTGCACAACGACTTTGATGGCATTGAGTTTGAAACGCGAAAACGGGTGTTAGACCTACTAAGAGGTGACTCGTTACCCGTCCGCTTCACGCATGAAACGGCACCCACAAACAATGGTGGTGGTGAAATGGATTTGGTAAGAATTCCGATGAATCCACCGGGGGCGCACCTTTAGTCAGTCCATCGGCAGGTGGTCACGGTCTCAAGATGGGTTTTATCGAGTCGAGGGACCCCCGGTCCTTCGCTTGGGGCGGGGACACCCTCAGCAGTTTTGGAAGAGTGCACCCGCCGAACTCCATTCGGGATGTGTGGTGCTACTCGTCCTGGGGGGGGACTTCGTGGAGCCAGCCGGGGGATTTGAGGAGTTCGCGGGGGCGGGAGCCGTCGGCGGGGCCGACGAGGCCGTCGCGTTCCATGAGGTCGATGAGGTGGGCGGCGCGGCCGTAGCCGATGCGGAGGCGGCGCTGGAGGAGCGAGGTGGAGGCTTTGCCGAACTCGAAGACGAGGCGTACGGCGTCGTCGAAGAGTTCGTCGTCGTCGCCCTCGGCTGAGCCGTCGCCTTCCATTTCCTTGCGTTCTTCACGGGGCGCGTCGAGGAAGCCCTCGGCGTATTGAGCTTCGCCCTGGGCTTTCCAGAATTCGACCACGGCGGCGGTTTCGTGCTCGGAGACGTAGGGGGCATGGAGGCGGACGAGGCGGCTGGTGCCGGGAGGACGGAAGAGCATGTCTCCGCGGCCGAGGAGGGATTCGGCGCCGTTGTCGTCGATGATGGTGCGGGAGTCGACCTTGGAGGCGAGGCGGAAGCTGATGCGGGTGGGGACGTTGGCCTTGATGAGGCCGGTGATGACGTCGACGGAGGGGCGCTGGGTGGCGAGGATGAGGTGAATGCCGACGGCGCGGGCCATCTGGGCGAGGCGGGTGATGGATTCTTCGACGTTGGCGCGGTCGAGCATCATGAGGTCGGCGAGCTCGTCGATGATGATGACGATGTAGGGGAGCGGGAGCTCTTCGTCGTCGCCGGGGAGGAAGAGGCTGGCCATGCCGCCGTCGGCGAGTTTGGCGTTGTATTGGTCGATGTTGCGGACGGAGCGGGAGGCTAGGAGCTTGAGTCGGCGCTCCATTTCGCGGACGGCGTTGCGGAGGGCGTTGGCGGCGAGCTTGGCCTCCGTGATGATGGGGGTGAAGAGGTGGGGAATGCCCTCGTACATGCCGAGCTCGACGCGTTTGGGGTCAACGAGAATGAGACGGACCTGAGCCGGGGTTGTGCGGAAGAGCAGGCTCATGATCATGGCGTTGATGGCGACGGATTTGCCGGAGCCGGTGGAGCCGGCGATGAGGACATGGGGCATGCTGGCGAGGTCGGCGGTGACGATGCGGCCGTTGATGTCTTTGCCCATGGCGAGGGTGAGGCGGGGTTTGGCCTTGGAGAAGGTTTCCGACTCAATGACGTCGCGGAGGTGGATGGTTTCTCGTTCGCGGTTGGGGACCTGGATGCCGATGGTGCTTTTGCCGGCCATGCGCTCGATGAGGATGGATTCGGCGCGCATGGCGAGGCAGAGGTCGTCTCCGAGGCCGGCTACGCGGGAGTACTTGACGCTGGCGTCGGGCTTGAACTCGTAGGTGGTAACCATGGGGCCGGGATTGATTTGGACGATTTGGCCGTTGACTTTGAATTCTGCGCATTTTTCGACGAGGGTGCGAGCTTCGTCGCGGAGCTGGTCTTCGCGGATGGCGAGGGGATCTTCGCCCTTGGTGAGCAGGGTGCTGGGAGGCAGGCGGAATCCGCTGACGTGTTTGGGGGCGACGGGGGCGGTCTGGATGTCGGCATCGGCGCGCTCGTTGATGGTGAGAGCGGGTTCGGGAGTAGGCGGTGGGGGGGTGGGCCTTGCTACTGGTTCAGGGCGAGGGCGCGGAGCGGGAGCTTCGGGGCGGTAGGAGGCCGGCTGGGCGGCGTAGGGTGGAGCTGAGTCGGGAGCTGGGCGGGAGCTGATGGGTACGTCGGGTAGTGCTTCCGGCAGGGCGGCCGCGTTGGCTGCGTAGGCGGATTGAGAGGCGGAGTAGGCGGCGCGGCGTTCCCAGATGCTGGGGGTGGCCTGGGCAGGGGTTTCGGCGGCGGCTTCGGGATGGATGCGACGGAAGGCGGGTACTTCGTCGAGGAGTTCGTCTTCGTCGTGGCGTTTGCGGCGGAAGAGGCGGGAGAGCCAGTTGCCGGAGCGGGTTTCAGCGGCGGGTTCTTCTCCTCGGGAATCGCGGGCGTAGGCGTCGATGGCCTGGCGTTCGGCACGGATGTCGGCGCGTGCGTCCTGCCAGCTGCGCCAGCGGTCGTGGAGTGCGGAGAACTGCATGGAGCGGAGTTGGAGCCATTCCCACGCGGCACGGAAGCTGAAGTTGGAGCCGAGGTAGAGGCCGAGGGCGGCAAGGACGGCGGTGAGCAGAAGTCCGCCGCGGAGGTTGAGGTAGCGGACGAGGATGTCTGCGACGAGGCGGCCGATTACGCCCTCAACGGGGAGAGCGTGACGCCAGTGCCAGTGCCAGGGGAGCATGGCGAAGATGGCGGGGAGGAAGGCGAGGGTGAGGATGATGCCGGCCCAGCGCAGCCATGCGGAGCGGTTGATGTGGAAGCGGATCCATCCCCAGCCGAGTCCGCCGATCCAGAGAGGAAGGGCAAAGGAGGCAATACCGAGGAACTGGAAGAGGAGGTCGGAGAGGTATGCGCCGGTGGGACCGATCCAGTTTTGGGTGGCGGTGGGGCCGGTGAGCCCGGAGGAGGTGTCAAAGGAGGGGTCGGTGGGGTGGTAGCTGACCAGAGCGAGGAGGAGGAAGAGCGCGCCCAGCAGAAGGACCGCGCCCAGGAAGATGTTGACGGGGCGGGAGCGGGTCGGCGATGGGACGAGTCGGATGGGCTTCATGGCAGCTGGGATGGAGCGCAAGAGGGCGCGGGCCAACCTTCATTATCGGGCGCGGGGAGGTGAGGGCTTGGGGAAAAGCGGCGGGGAGGTACATGGGTGGCTACCCCAGTGAGGCTCCAGCTTCCAGCTGCCAGTTTCCAGCTGGATCGAGCTGCGGTCGATGGTTCCTTTATCTGGGGACCCCAAAAGTGTCTTTCGGGCAGTTTTGCAGGCCAAAGTGAAAAGTTATGTTGTTGATTCAAAAGTGGATATACGGGATAGAGCGGAACAAAAGAGACCGAGAGTGCCTGTTTTATTATTTTTCCCGTTTTCAGGGTTCAGATTGCAGCATTGGGCTGGAACGGGCGGGGCGTGGCGGAGTCCGGTTGGGCTGGGTTTTGCTCATGGGATTATTGTGCGCGTTTTGGGTTTAATTATCGGCAAGTCTGGGGAGATTTTTTGGGGCGAGTTAGCCGCGGCTTCGCCGCGATAGCGAGTCAGCAGGTTCGCTGGATCGAACTGCGCTCGAAGGCGGTTTTTGGGGGGTGGGGGACGTGGGATTTGTGGTTATCCCCGGTCCCCAAGTGCGAGGGAGCGGGGACACCGGCGAAACAAACTTTCGTGATGGTGCGAGTGGTTATTCGCGGACGGTGATGTTCAGGGCTTTCATTTTGCGGTAGAGGTGGCTGCGCTCGAGGCCGAGGAGTTCGGCGGCGCGGCTGACGTTGTTGCGGGCCTCTTCGAGTTTCTTGTGGATGAAGTCGCGTTCGTAGGAGTCGCGGGCTTCTTGCAGGGAGCTGAACTGTTCGGTGGCGTGTGGGCTGGTGCGCTGGGTAAGCGGCGGCAGGTGTTTACGCTCGATGCGGAGGACGCGGGGGTTGAGGATGAGGACGCGTTCGACGAGATTGCGGAGTTCGCGGACGTTGCCGGGCCAGTTGTGCTGGGCGAGGGCTTCGAGAGATTCCTCGCTTATTTCGATGCGGGGGCGGCCGTACTGACGTCCGAAGACCTGGAGAAATTCGCGGACGAGGGGAGGGATGTCCTGCTTGCGTTCGCGGAGGGGCGGGACGGAAAAGGGGACGACGTTGAGGCGGTAGAAGAGGTCTTCGCGGAAGTTGCCTTTGAGGATTTCCTCTTCGAGGTTTTTGTTGGTGGAGGCGATGACGCGGACGTCGACGCGGACGGGCTGGGTGCCGCCGACGGGGGTGAAGAGCTGTTCGTCGAGGGCGCTGAGGACTTTGGCCTGGGTTTTGAGGCTCATGTCGCCGACTTCGTCGAGGAAGAGCGTGCCACCGTCGGCGCGTTCGAGGGTGCCGCGTTTTTCCGCGGGGATGCCGGTGGGCGGTGTGGCTGGCGCGCCCTGGAAGGAGCCTGGGTGCGCGCCGTTGCGGTAGCCGAAGAGTTCCGCCTCAATGTGGGCCTCAGGGATGGCGGCGCAGTTGAGCTCGACGAATACGCGGTCGCTGCGGAGGCTTTCGGCGTGGATGGCGCGGGCGATGAGTTCCTTGCCAGTGCCGGACTCACCGTAGATGAGGACGCGTCCGTTGGTGGGGGCCATGAGGCGGATTTGCTGGCGGAGGGCCTTTGCGGGGATGGATTCGCCGGTGAGGCTGCTTTGGACGGAAAACTGGCGCTGGAATTCGAGGTTGTCGCGGCGGAGGCGGCGGGCCTCGGCAGCGTTTTTGAGGACGATGAGGGTGCGGTCGAGGGAGAGGGGTTTTTCGAGGAAGTCGTATGCGCCGAGTTTGGTGGCTTTGACGGCGGTTTCGACGGTGCCGTGGCCGCTGATGATGATGACTTCGGGGAGATTTTCCGGGGCGAAGGCGTGTATGTCGGCGAGGACGTCGAGTCCGTCTCGGTCGGGGAGCCAGATGTCGAGCAGGACGACATCGTAGGGCGCGTCCTGGAGGAGGGTGATGGCCTCGGCAGCGGTGCCGGCGGAGGCGACGCCGTATCCCTCTTCGGAGAGGATTTCTTCGAGCGAGGCGCGGATTTCGGCTTCGTCGTCAACGATCAGAACATGGATCATAACAGTGCCTTGGATGCCTGGGCATCGGATTCCGGTTCATTCTCGACGGAATTGAGCTGCGGCTGGTCTTGGGGGACGGCGGGTGCGGGTTCGAAGACGGGAAGGCTGAGGACGAATCGAGCGCCCTTGGGGGTGTTGGATTCGGCACGGATGGAGCCGTGATGCTCCTGTGCGATTTTGGCGGCGATGGAGAGGCCGAGGCCAGTGCCGCGCTGTTTGGTGGAGTAGAAGGGGAGGAAGAGGCGTTCTCGGATGTCGTCGGTGAGGCCGTGTCCTGTATCGGAGACGGTGGTTTCGAGCCAGGCGAGGTCGTCGCTGAGGCGAGTTTCGACGGTGAGGACGCGGAGCAGGCTGCCCTGCATGGCCTCGGCGGCGTTGTCGATGAGGTTGGCGAGGGCGCGTTTGACGGCTTCCTTATCGGCCATGATGGGGGGCAGGTTGGGTTCGAGGGTTTTGCGGAGCGTGATTCCGTCGAGACGGTCGTGAAAGAGGAGGAGAGCGGAGTCGACGATGGTGTTGATCTCCGAGACGGTGGGTTTTGAGGCGGGGAATTGTGCCAGGGCGGAGAACTGATCGACGAGGGCGCGGAGGGTGCCTACGCAGCCGAGGATGACCTCACTGCATTTTAGGATGACGGAGGGTGATTCCTCGGTCATTCGGTCGAGGTGGCGGCGGATGCGTTCGGCGGAGAGAGAGATGGGGGTGAGGGGGTTTTTGATTTCGTGGGCGACGCGCTGTGCGACTTCCTTCCAGGCGAGCTGCCGCTGGGCGCGGAGGAGTTCGCTGGTGTCTTCGACGACGAGGACGGAGCCGTGACCGGAGGCGCGACCGGGGCCGAGAAGGACGGGATCGAGCTGGAGGCGGGCGCTGGTAACGGTGAGATGGGCGGCGCGGCCCTGGACGTGGGTTTCCATTTCGATGGAGGCAGCGCCCATGCGATGGCTGCGGCGAATGATGCGGCCCAGGTCATCGGCGCAGTCGGGGGCGAAGACGGATTCGATGGGGAGGCCGGTGAGGGGAGATTCGTCGGGTTGGCCGAGGAGCTGTGCGAAGGCGCGATTGGAGAGGAGGATGGCGCCGGCGGCGTCGAGCGTGACGACACCGCTGGGGATGGTTTCGAGGATGGTTTCGAGCTCGCGGCGGCGGATTTCGAGGGCCTGGTTGGCGGCGGAGATTTGTTCGCGGGCGCTTTCGGCGAGTTCCCTGCTGGCCTGGAGGTCACCGGCCATGTGGTTGAAGGCGCGCATGAGCTCGGCCATTTCTCCGCTGGACTCGATGGAGACGCGCTTGTCGAGTTTGCCGTCGGCGATTTCGTCCATGGCGTCGGCGAGGGCTTCGACGGGGCGGGTGATTTGTTTGGAGAGGAAAAGGGCGAGCCACATGCTGGAGAAGAAGACGAGGGTGGTGATGAGCAGGAGCATGAAGAAGTAAGTGGCTCGGATGCGGTTGCGGGAGCGGAAGAGGGTCCAGTACTGGACTGCGCCGGCGCGGATGCGGCTGGCGGTTTCGCGGAGCCCCTGGGGCATGGGCAAGCCGACGACGACGAGGCGACCGGCGGGGGTGGTGGCGAGGCCCTCGACGTAGTCGTGCTGGTCGATGACGAGGACGGGTTCGTCGATGCGGCGGGCTACGTCGAGGATGTCTGTGTAGAGGGGGCCGTGGAGGGCGGAGGCGACGGGCTGGCTGTCGATGAGC
>Ga0302147_10001222_pt1 | contig 11679 bp, 9 predicted proteins | sample I_Bog_E3_2_FD_192438 | JGI IMG/M metagenome (GOLD analysis project Ga0302147, IMG submission 192438) | Peat permafrost microbial communities from Stordalen Mire near Abisko, Sweden - I_Bog_E3_2 | ecosystem: Environmental > Terrestrial > Soil > Wetlands > Peat | place: Sweden: Abisko, Stordalen...
CGCGGGCGTTCTTGGCGATGCCGCTCTTGTCGAAGGTGTCGTTCGCGGCCGAGTCCACATGCTCCTGGTTGAGCACGAGGTCGTACTTGGCTTCCTTCTCCAGGCCGACCTTCTTGCCGCCGGCGAAGATCTCATGCCGGCCATGCTCCTCATACCACTTGGTGAGCGAGCTGGTCATGTGCATCTTCTCAATGATGTTGCGCCAGCCCACGCCGGTGTTGTAGGCGCAGAAGCTGATCTCGCCTTCCTGCGTGGCATAGGGGATGATGCACTGCTCAGTGCGGCGGAAGTCGTAGTTGAAGAGGTCCTGGAACCACATGCCGGCGATGAACAGAAAGTTCCAGCGGTCGGCGCGGCGCTTCTTGATGTCGTCAATGGTGCGGTCGCCGGTGACCTTGCCGTAGTCACGGCCGGTGGCACCGAAGCACTTATCAAACTTCTGCAGCAGCGAGAAGATGCTGAAGTGCGTGGGCGAGTTCGCCGGCTCATAGTTGCGGATGAGCGCGAGACCCGCTCCGACCATGGTGAGGAACTTGCCGCGAGCTGCGTCATTGACGCGGGCGATGTCCTTGGCCAGACGATCGGCATTGAGGAAGGCGGTGACGGGCACAGCTTCCTTGGTTTCCTTGTCGATCATCAGCGCCATGCCGATGCCGCAGTTCGGGTGGCAACCGCAGGAGAGCTGGCCCCAGTCGTGCTCCGGGCCATGGACGAGATCGGCCCAGTCACTGAAGGTGGACATGAAGCTGATGGGGAACCAGTCGCGGACGGGCTCGCCGAGGCCGGTCTGGTTCTTGACGTCATGCGCCAAGTGCGAGAGCGTATAGCGCTGCGCCATGCGGCGCTCGTCGGAGACTTCTTCATCGCGGCCTGTGAAGGAGACGGGCTGGAAGCTGAGGAAGTTGATCTTCTTGGGGTTGTCGAGCGCGAACTCGATGATGCGGCCGACCTGCTCGTTATTGATGCCGTTGATGATGCAGGTGACGGGGACGATGTCCACGCCGGCCTCATGCAGGTTGTGGATGGCCTGGAGCTTTACGTCAAACGCGTTGCCCACCTTGCGGTGCGAGTTGGGAGCGTTGCCGATGCCGTCGAACTGGAGGTAGGCGTAGCGCAGACCAGCTTCGGCTGCGGCCTTGGAGAACTCCTTGGACTTGGCGAACTCGATGCCGTTGGTCGCGGCCTGCACGGAGTTGTAACCGACCTTGCGGGCGTAGGCGACAGCATCCAGGAAGTAGGGGCTGAGCGTGGGCTCGCCGCCGGAGAACTGAACGCTCATCTGGCGCTTGGGCTTGATGGTGATGGCGTTGTCCAGCATGGTCTTGATCTCGTCCCATGTGAGCTCGTGGACGAAGCCGACCTGGTTGGCGTCCATGAAACAGGGGTCGCACATCATGTTGCAGCGGTTGGTGAGGTCGATGGTGAGCACCGAGCCGCGACCGTGAGTGACGGTGGACGTGCCGTGGTTGTGCAGCTTCTCATCGTTGTGGGCGCGGATGTCGCGGCCGGGGAAGACCTCTTCAAGGTGCTTGAAGAAGGCGGTGTCGATGGACATCACATCTTCAAAGTGGCCATGGATGGGGCAGTCCTTCACCATCAGGATCTGGCCGTCGCGCTCGATGATCTGGGCCTTGATCTCGCCGACCTTCTCATTGAGCAGGATCTCGTGAGGCAGCTTGCCGTCGACGATCTGCTGGCGGATCTCGGGGACGCAGCGCGGGCAGAGGGAGTCCGTGGTGCGAGGCCAACCGAGGGGCGGCTTCTCCTTTTGGTAGGACTTGAGCAGGGGCTTGTCGCTCCACTTGGGCGTAAAGCTCTTGTTAGGGCTGATCGAGTTCAGCTTGTTGAACACGCTCCAGCCGGCCTTCGCGGTGAGCACCACGCCTTTTTCAAAGAGTTTCGTCGCCTTTGCCATATGCCTATCTATCTCCTGAAGATGCAACGCAGTGTCTGCGTAAGTAGCGAACTCCCAGCCAATCGAGCTACCCGAGGGTCCTTGAGGCTCTTCCCGGAATGGTGAGTCTCTACAGCTCCGGGATTCACATGTACATAGAGTCAGCCTAGGCGAACAGGGGGGCTAAGTCGCTGATAAAGCAGCGAATGGCGAGATTCTGCATTGAACGGGGATTAAACGACCGCGAGGGAGACGGGAAATGGCTCCCTGGGCCATGACCGCAACCAATAGCCAAGTAGAATGAACGACATGGAATTCCCCGCAACACGGCTGCGCCGGCTGCGCTCAACCCCCGCGATGCGCTCCCTGGTGCGCGAAACCCATCTGCATCCCGGGGCGCTGGTCTACCCGCTGTTTCTGTGCGAAGGCGAGGGCGTTAGGCGTGAGATCAGCTCCATGCCTGGCGTCTTCAACCTGTCTATAGATGAGGCCGTGAAAGAGGTCGAGGCGTGTGCGGCGCTGGGGATTGGCGGGTTGCTGCTGTTTGGTGTCCCGGACAAGAAGGATGAGCTGGGCAGCTGCGCCTATGCAGCCGATGGAATCGTGCAGCGCGGGCTGCGGGCGATCAAGGCGACCAAGGTTTCACAATCGCTGGTGACGATCGCCGACGTCTGCCTGTGCGAGTACACCTCGCACGGGCATTGCGGGGTTGTCGCGCAGGATGGGGAGCACTTTCAGGTCGAGAACGATGCCAGCGTTGCACTGCTGGAAAAGACCGCTGCATCCTTGGCCGAGGCCGGCGCCGATGTGGTCGCGCCCAGCGACATGATGGACGGACGCGTGGCGGCGATTCGCAGAGCGCTGGATGAGGCCGGTAAACCAAACACGCCCATTCTGAGCTATGCGTCGAAGTTTGCGTCAGCGTTTTATGGGCCATTTCGCGAGGCCGCGGATTCCGCGCCGCAGTTCGGCGACCGCAGGACCTACCAGATGGATGGAGCCAACCTGCGCGAAGCGATGCGCGAGATTGAGCAGGACATCGCCGAGGGCTGTGACATGTTGCTGATGAAGCCTGCGATGCCGTATCTCGACGTGATCCGCGAGGCGCGGCAGCGGTTCGATCTGCCGATGGGGGCGTATCAGGTGTCGGGTGAGTACTCGATGCTGCATGCGGCGTTTCAGCGCGGCTGGCTGGAGCCCGAGCGCGCCATGCTGGAGAGCCTGCTGAGTATTCGGCGTGCGGGCGCGGACTTTATCGTTACGTACTTTGCCAAGGATGCGGCGAGGGTCATCTAGTACACCATGGTCGAACACTGTGATCTGCACGGGGAATCATGCTCTGCGTGGAGACGCCAGCGTATGCTGGGGCGCCTGCTCACTGGATTGGTATTGGGCTGGCTTCCTGTTATGGGCTTAGTTGGCTGGTGTTCAATTAGGCTTTTCGTTGCTCCCACAGTGGACTTTGTCGTAGCTGCACTTTATGCGCTAACGGTTCTGACCGTTAGCGCAATCCGCGTTGACTTCCGGTGCCCACGGTGCAATGGTCGCCGTTACGCTCGCTTGCATGGATTCGTAATTAATTACTTTGCTAAAGAATGCGGAAGGTGTGGCTTGCGTAAATGGCAATGCGGAGACGTCAACTAAGACTCATCCAGCTCCGCGAACACCTCAGCCAACGAAATCGCTATCGATGTCCCCGGGATGCGCAGGACGCCATCCTCGGGCTGAGAAAATCCGCGGACGGTGGCATAGTATGCGAGCCGATTCCATGGATTGATGGCCCACACATTCGCCACACCCATACGTACGTAGTCATTGACCCGTTCCTGGAGTTCATCGAGAGTATCGTTACGGGAGAGTATTTCCACGCAAAGCAGCGGTGGAGTCACAACGATGAGCTCATAGGGGTCGCCCTCCCTGATGACGCAGAGGTCCGCGACCCGGTAATTCTCAGCAGAGGTTTGGACGCGCTGGTCGCCCATCGCAATGACGTGCCAGTCTTTTCGGTGTTCGCGGAAGATGGCCCCAAGAATGATTTGTAGCTGCGTATGAGGCCGTTCCCCCACGTTTCGCTCCTTCACTTCGCCGCAGATGTAGTCGCAGTCGGGGCGGTAGGTCGTCCGCAAGTACTCGCTGACCGGTATGAGAACCGAGCTCGCCATAGCGCACACTCCGTAGCTATATCCTAATCCCTGGCGCGGGAATCGGCATCAGGAGAGCGCCGTAAACAGCAGGCATTTCCAGCCGGGAACATCGAGCTTCCAGATGATCCGCGGCTTCCGTCCGGTTGCATGCGCTTCGCGCCAGATTGCTGCGTTGCGGGAGTCGCCAGTTAAGTCAAGCCTGTCTACTACCGTCATCCCGCGGGTCAGAGGGCTGATGGTTTCGATCTCAATGTAGTGTTCGCTAGCCTCCAGCGCCAGCTGGGGATCGAGAAGCAGCGCCATCGCGATGGGGTCGGGAAGCGAGATGCCGTGTTCCCCGGTCTGCTCCAGGTAGGCTTCACGGGCGCGGCCATTGCAGCGGATGGCAAACTCCGCGAGCGGCGTGCCAATAGCAAGAATCTGATCAATCTCCTGCGCATTCAATACTGCGTCATACCGCGAGAGTTGCCAGCCGACGAGCTCAATCTGCAGGCCAGACAGCAGGACCGCGCGGGCGGCCTCGGGATCTGCCCAGATGTTGAACTCGGCAGCGGGGGTGACGTTGCCCTCGCAACAGGGTGCGCCGCCCATGATGACGCAGCGGCCGATGTTGGCGACGATGCGTGGTTCGCGCGCGATGGCCTGCGCGAGGTTGGTCAGCGGGCCAAGAGTAATGACCTCGAGACCCGGATGCTGGAGTGCGGTGGCGATAATGGCGTCCACCGCGTGAGTTGGCTCAGGTACGCGCCTGGTCGGTGCATATCCGCAGTCGCCGAGGCCGTCCATGCCGTGGAACCAGGTTGCCGGTTCCAGTTCGCGAGACAGTGGCTTCGACGCGCCTGCATACACCGGCACATCCGAACTACAGAGTTCCACCGTATAGAGGGCGTTCCGCGTCGCCTGCTCCACCGGAATGTTGCCGGCGACGACTGTGATGGCCGCGACCTGAACCAGCGGCGAGCGGAGCGCCATGATGAGCGCCACAGCGTCGTCGGAGGCGGTATCGGTGTCCATGAGGACGATGCGTGGCATGTCCTCCATGCTATCCGGAGCAGCCGCCGGATGAGTCCAATCCGGTACTCGAACATCCAATTCTGTTGGGTATTCGTGGCAGCGTAGACTATGCTGGCAGCGTTTTACGAAGCAAACCCGAATGGAGCACACTCTCTTGGCAGAACCAATCTATGACCTTGCGATCATCGGCGGCGGTCCCGCCGGATACACCTGCGGCATCCGCGCCGCGCAACTTGGGCTTAAGGTCGCCATCATCGAAAAGACCGATAAGCTCGGCGGCACCTGCCTGCACTGGGGCTGCATCCCGACCAAGGCGATGCTGTTTTCTGCCGAGGTCTGGGACCACCTGAAGCACGCCGAGAGCTACGGCATTGAGGGTGTCTCCGCCCCGAAGCTCAATTGGGAGAACCTGCTCAAGCGCAAGAACGACATCATCGTGAAGCACACCAAGGGTCTCGACTTCCTGATGAAGAAGAACAAGATCACCGTGGTGCGCGGGCATGGGCGGCTTACAGGAAGCACCAAGGATGGCGTCTTTACCATCGACGTGACTGCCGAAGAGAAGGGCAAGGATCAGGGTTCCGAGCTGCAGGCAGCGACGAAGGTGCAGGCGAAGAAGGTGGTAATCGCCACCGGCTCCGACGCGCGCATGCTGCCGGGGTACAAAGCCGACGATACGATCCTGACCAACATCGAGATCCTCTCGCTGCCGAAGTTTCCCAAGTCGCTGATCGTTATCGGCTCGGGTGCGGTCGGTGTCGAGTTCGCTTCGGTCTTCAAGAGCTTTGGCGCGGAGGTCACCATCCTCGAGGCGCTGCCGCGCATCGTTCCGGTGGAGGATGAAGATGTCTCCAAGGAGCTGACGCGCGCATACAAGAAGCGCGGCATCGATGTGAACGTAAGCTGCACGGTCGAGAAGATTGAGAAGACCAAAGGCGGCGTGAAGGTTAGCTTCACCGACTCCGCTGGCAAGCCGCAGTTCCGCGAAGCGGAGAAGGTGCTGGTCGCCGTCGGCCGTGGCCCGCGCACTTCGGATGCGGGCATCGACAAGACCAAGATCCAGCTCGACCGCGGCTTTGTCCCGGTGAACGAGTGGATGGAGACCTCAGAGCCGGGCGTGTATGCCATCGGCGACATCGTTGCGGGGCTGCCGCAGTTGGCGCACGTCGGCGCGATGTGCGGCGTGGTTGTCGCCAGCAAGCTCGCGGGCAAGTACGCGCGGCCTGTCCGCAAGGACCGCGTTCCGGGTTGCACCTACTGCGATCCGCAGATTGGCAGCGTTGGGCTGACCGAGGCGCAGGCCAAGGAGAAGGGCTTCCAGGTGAAGGTCGGCAAGTTCCCGTTCGTCGGCAACTCCAAGGCCACGATCCTCGACTCGCACGATGGCTTTGTGAAGGTCGTCAGCGATGCGAAGTACGGCGAGGTGCTCGGTGTACACATCATCGGGCCGCAGGCGACGGAGCTGATCGCCGAGTGCGTGGTCGCGATGGAGCTGGAAGCGACGGTCGAAGAGCTGATGTTCACCATCCACGCGCATCCCACGCTGAGCGAGAGCCTGCTGGATGGGTTCTCCAGTGTTGAGGGCATGGCAATCAACGTGTAGCGTCTGTTGTGTGTTGACTCGAGCCCGGCGAATTACGCCGGGCTCACTCATCTTATGCACATCCACCTTCTCCAACTCGGCCGCATCTCTTACGCTGAAGGCCTGCGGATTCAGGATGAGCTGGTGGCTGCACGCAAGGCCGGTACGATCGGCGATACGCTGCTGCTGATGGAGCATTCTCCGGTGCTGACGCTCGGCCGCAACAGCACGCGGTCGAATATCCTCGCAAGTGATGAGCTACTCGCGCGAAAAGGAATCGGAGTCCACGAGATTAACCGCGGCGGCGATGTGACCTATCACGGGCCTGGACAGCTTGTGGGCTATCCGATCTTCGACCTGCGCGGTGATCTTCCCGGGAAGCGTGGGCCCCATCTGGGGCCGGTGGACTTTGTCCGGCTGATGGAAGAGGCACTGATTCTTACCTGCAAGGACGTCGGCGTTCCGGCGCAGCGCATCTGCAAGCTGACCGGCGTGTGGACGCTCGCCGGAGGCAGCGTTGTGGAGAAGAAGATTGCGGCGATCGGCATTCATGTCTCGCGGGCGGTGACCTCGCACGGCTTTGCGCTGAATGTCACGACCGACCTGCGCGATTTCGACTGGATTGTTCCTTGCGGCATTACGGATCGCGGCGTGACTTCGCTGGAGCTGGAGTCTCCGCAGGACGTTCCGCCGACGCTCGCGCAGGCAGCAAACAGCGTCGCGGCGAACTTCGGCCGCGTCTTCCAGCGGCAAGTGCTTGCGGCTGAGTCGCTTAACGCGCTGCTCGCGACGGCTTCCGCCATTTGATTCTCTACCGCTGAGTACAAAACCCCCGGATTCTGAGCGCCAGGCCCTGGTTTGCCGCCGTATAATCCAAGGGTTGCGCTCCCCGCGCCGCAAAGACCCTTCCGGAGACCCGTTCCCCATGCCAACCGACGTAGTGATGCCCCAGATGGGCGAATCGATCACCGAAGGCACGCTGACCAAGTGGCTGAAGAAGCCCGGCGACACAGTCGCCCGCGACGAGCCGCTGTTTGAGATCTCCACCGACAAGGTGGATGCCGAGATTCCCTCGCCGGCTGCGGGAACCCTGGGCGACATCAAGGTGCAGGAGGGCGCGACGGTCACGGTGAACACCGTGGTGTGCACCATCGACGAAGGCGGAGCTGCTGCTCCTGCTGCGGCCGCGCCGAAGGCGGAGACCGTGACTCCAGCGGCGGTAGTGACTGCGGCGGCGGATACCGCTGCTTTGGCGCCAGTTGCTGCAGCCGCAGGTCCTGGCACCGAAGTGCTGATGCCGCAGATGGGCGAGTCCATTACCGAGGGCACGCTCACCAAGTGGCTGAAGAAGATCGGTGACACAGTCGCGCGCGACGAGCCCATCTTTGAGATCTCCACCGACAAGGTGGATGCCGAGATTCCTTCGCCGGTGGCCGGAACGCTGACCGAGATCAAGGTGCAGGAAGGCCAGACGGTTACGGTGAACTCCGTGGTGGCTGTAATCGGCGGAGGCGCTGCTGCTCCCGCTTCTGCGGCCAAGCCTGCTGCTACTCCCGCTGCGCCTGCGCCAGCTCCGGTGACTCCGAGCGCTCCTGCTCCCGCGGCTGCCGCTGCGACGGGCGAGGGTCTGCGCTCCTCGCCGCTGGTGCGCAAGATCGCCAAGGAGAACAATGTCGATCTGGGGTCGGTTCCGGGAACAGGAGCCTCAGGCCGCATCACCAAGCAGGACATTACTGGATATATGGAAGGTGGAGCGGCAAAGCCGAGCGCTGCTCCGGCTGTAGCTGCGCCAACTGCCGCGAAGTCCGCGCCTGCTGCACCAGTCTCCGCGCCGCAGCCAGGCGAGCTGGTTCCGCTATCCAAGATGCGCAGCATCATCGCCAAGCGCATGGTGGAGTCCAAGGCGACGAGCCCACATGTCCACACCGTCTTCAAGGTGGACATGACGCGCATCGTCAAGTTGCGTGAGAAGGAGAAGAACAAATACGAGCAGCGCAACGGCGTGAAGCTGACCTACATGCCGTTCATCACGCGCGCTGCGGTGCAGGCGCTGAGGAAGCATCCGATCGTCAATGCGTCGATGCAGGGCGAAGCGATTCTGTACAACAAGAACATCAACATCGGCATCGCGGTCGCGCTCGACTGGGGACTGATCGTTCCGGTGATCAAGCAGACCGAGGAGAAGAACTTCCTCGGCATTACGCGGGCGATTGTGGATCTTGCCGACCGCGCGCGCAACAAGAAGCTCGCTCCGGATGAGGTCGCAGGCGGCACATTTACGCTGACCAACTCGGGCATCTTCGGCGAGCAGTTCGGAATGCCGATCATTGCTCAACCGCAGTCGGCGATCCTCGGCATTGGCGGTCTGAACAAGGAGGCTGTTGTGCTGACCGACAAAGACGGGCAAGACAGCATTGCAATCCGCAGCATTCAGCGGTTCACGCTGGGATTTGACCATCGCACGATTGACGGAGCCGATGCAGGCAAGTTCATGTCCGACTTCAAGGCGTATCTCGAAAACTGGAGTGAAGATATCGGGTAGCCGATACCCTCCCCCTACTTCCGTTTTCTGTAGAGTCTCTGCAATCAATGATTTGGCGGGTGCCCCCGGGGTCAAAGTATTGATTGCAGAGATCTTGCAGGCAAAATATTGAAACGATATGAAATAAACGGCAGACTCTCCGCGAGTCTGCTGTTTTCCGTTGCGTGGATGCAAGCTGCTAACACCGTGGATGCCCGCATCCTACGCTTGAATCCGACACCTCGGATTCGACGGGAGTTTACTCATGGCGGTGATGATGCAGGCGTTCTACTGGGACGGCGCGGTGAAGGAGAAGAAACAGGGGGAGTGGTGGAACCATCTCTCCGAGAAGGTCCCGCAGCTCTCGGCCTCCGGGTTCGATGCGCTATGGCTGCCGCCGATATGCAAGGCGGCGAACCCAACGTCCAACGGCTATGACCCGTATGACTACTTCGACCTGGGCGATATCGACCAGAAGGGCTCGGTGAAGACGCTATATGGCAACCGCGCCGAGTTGAAGTCGCTGATAGAGAAGATGCACAAGCACAACATGGGCGCGATCGCTGACATGGTGATCAACCACAACTCCGGCGCCGACGAGGAAGAGGTGAATCCGCTGGACGGGCAGAAGCGGTGGACGAAGTTCAAGCCCAAGAGTGGCAAATTTCCTCGTGACTGGAACTGTTTCCATCCCAGCCGCTATGAACGAGTGATGGTCGAGGGCGAGAACTACGCCGAGTTCCCGCACCTGTGCCATCGCAATCCGAGCGTCTATGGCGCCATGTACGACTACGCACGGCTGATCATCGAGGAGCTGGACTTTGACGGCTTCCGGTTCGACTACGTGAAAGGCTTTGGATCATGGATGATCGGCCTGCTGGCCAAGTATCAGTATCAGAAGAAAGACGGCCGCGAGTTCACGCCGTTCGTAGTGGGCGAGTACTGGTCAGGGCCCGAAGATATCGAGGGCTGGCTCGACGGGGTTCGCGCAGTCACCGATCAACAGATGGCCGCGTTCGACTTCCCCCTGCGCTACAAGCTGAAGGACGTGTGTGACTCCCCCGGCTACAGCCTGATGAACCTGACCAACGGCGGCTCCGTGGTTGCGGCCAGGCCGTTCAATGCGGTGACCTTCGTGGAGAACCACGACATGGGCGGCAACGAGATCATCAACGACAAGATGATGGCCTACTCGTTCATCCTGACCGGTGATGGTTATCCGTGCGTGTTCTGGTGGGACTACTTCAACTGCGAGCTGGCGCGCCCCGAAACGCCGCATGGGATTGATGCGTTGATCGCGGCGCACCACAAACACGCAGGCGGCGAATCCACCGTGCTGCACGTCGATCCTGACCTGTACATCATGCAGCGTGGCGGCACAGAGAGCCAGAGCGGGTTGATCTATGTGCTGAACAACCTCGGCAACCAGTGGAGCGGCACTTCCGTGAAGACCAGGTGGCAGAACCAGAAGTTCAAGCCGGTCGCGTGGGACGGGCACGACGAAGCCTATCCGGATGAGCGCACGACCGATGGTGACGGCAACGCAGAGTTTCCGGCTCCGCCGCGGGGGTACTGCGTGTACGCGCCCGTCTAGTTGCGGCGAGCGCTCCAGTACGCGATGGCAACATGCAGAAACGTGAGCAGGCCGCCGACCCCGGCGGGATGAGTTCATGTCCGACTTTAGTGCTTATCTGGAGAACTGGTCGGAAGATATCGGCTAAAGTCCCGAGTAAATATCTAGCGGAAGACTCAGCTCGCTTAACTGCCAAACTGGTACCCGGAATACTCCGAGCACCTGCCTTTGATTTCTAACTGCGATTTGAACGTGCGTCTTGTCTTTGAATCCGGATCGATCAAACAATTCATTTCCTTCGGGGAATAGAGCGCGAACCGTGTCGAAGCCCTTTGCCACACCCAAACTCTGCTTCGAGGCTGCTGCGTACGAGTCATGAAGATGATCAATGACTGCGCAATCAAGAAACCTGCGGACAAAGTCGCTTGGCCTAGACCCTCGGTCAACGAGGCTCTGTGGAACCGGCTTTCCAAATTTTGTCTGCAAGCTTAGGTATGAAGAATAGGCGCGCTGAACGGCCGCAATTCCCGACTGCTTGGTCAGATCGAGACAGTTACCCGGATCGATCACAGCTCCTATAACGCACGGAGAATTTGAACGTCGCTCAAGGGCCCACTGATAAGCCCGCACCGGATCGCTCTCCCAGAAGTACACACCGTTGCCCAACCAGTCGTAGGGCTTATCGCTTGCATGAAAGCCAGAGCCTTGCAACAAAAGCCGAGCTTGATCCGTGTGGCAGCCGTGGTAGCCCAGGAGCATGCGAACTACACTTCCGCGCCGCCACCGTAACGCGCCGGCAACTCACCGTTCTCATCCAGAAGCCCTTCGGACTGTAGCTGACGCATGGCCTTCTCAGGCGTATCGCACTCGAGATCCACACGATCAAACTCAGCTATCAACATCTTTAGATCTGATTCGCTCATGGACACCTCTAGCCTTCAATTATTCTAG
>Ga0302147_10001250_pt1 | contig 11523 bp, 8 predicted proteins | sample I_Bog_E3_2_FD_192438 | JGI IMG/M metagenome (GOLD analysis project Ga0302147, IMG submission 192438) | Peat permafrost microbial communities from Stordalen Mire near Abisko, Sweden - I_Bog_E3_2 | ecosystem: Environmental > Terrestrial > Soil > Wetlands > Peat | place: Sweden: Abisko, Stordalen...
TGGCGCGCCTTTGACAACATCTTCTGGCGCAAGGCGCACTATCTTCAGTTTCTGGCTTCGTTTCAAGTTTCCGGCATTGTGCTGACCGGCCAGGGCAAGGTGGGCGCTGAGAACGGACGGCCTTCCACGCCGTTCCAGCTCAGCCAGCGCGCCGATTTCTTTGAAACCCTGCAAGGGACTCAGACCACTTTCAACCGCCCGATTATCAATTCCAGAGATGAAGCTCTTTGCGGACGGGGCGCCAGCGGCGATCTATCGGCGCCAGCGCGGCTGCACGTGATCTTCTTCGACAGCGCGCTCTCGCATGGTTCCTGTCTCTTCAGGGTGGGTCCGATGCAACTCATCCTGACGCTGATAGAGCTTGGCTTGGTCAATGCGCGTTTGATTCTCGACGATCCGCTGGCCGCGCTTCAGAGTTACAGTTGCGACCCCACTTTGCAGGCACGCGCCGAGCTGATCTCGGGAGAGAGCCTTACAGCAGTCGAGTTGCAGAGCGCATATCTCGAAGATGTGAAGCGGCACGCTGCTCAGGGCGTCTTTGAAGGAATCGTTCCGCGCGCAAACGAAATCATTGCCCTGTGGGAAGACACAATCGGCAAGCTGGCGGCGGGCGACCTGATGGCCGTCGCGCCCCGCCTGGACTGGGTGAAGAAGCTGCTCGCGATTGAGAGAACTTTGGAGCAGCGCCCTGAGCTCGACTGGGATTCGCCCGAGATCAAAGTTGTCGATCACCTTTATTCAAGCCTGGGCGACGATGGCCTGTATTGGGCCTATGAGAACAGCGGCTTTGCCGAGCAGCTCGTTTCGCCGGAACGCATTGCTCATTTCGTTCAGAATCCCCCGGCGGATACGCGGGCGTGGACCAGGGCAATGCTGCTGCGGCGCGCGGCGGAGGAGGGCGTGGAGACAACCAGCGTGGATTGGGACACGATGACCTTCAAGCTGCGCGGCCGCTACTCCTGGCCTTCGTATCGCGCCTTCGACCTGCAGAATCCGCTCGGATCGACGCAGGCTGAGGCTCAGCAGATCTTCTCGAGCACCCGGAGTTTTGCTGAGCTGCTTGACGAACTTGAATCGCTCTCCGGCGGCACGACCCTGCCACGGAAAACCCTGACTGCAAACTCATCCAACTCACAAGGAGAAAAGAGATATGCGCTTCCTTCAACGATTCAACAATGAACAACCGCAGGCCGGCGGCGACGGTGATTCTGGTTCCGACGGTCTTTTGGAGCAATTCCGCTCTCAAGGCGACCAGTTGCTGGCGGCCGGCGATGAGGCGATCCAACGCGCGCTGGCGGGCAGCAATTCTGAGGCGTTTCTGCGCGCCGGCAGGCAGCAGGGCGGCGAATAGTCATGGCTGAACGGCTGCTTGGAGTCGAGACGGAGTACGCCATCAGCGCCATGCAGGGGCGGGAGGCGGCCGCGCGTGTGCCGGTGATCCGGCGCCTCATGGAACTGGCGCACGCCACGCTGCCAAATGTGCGCGACGGCAGCTCGTGCGGCCTGTTCATGGAAAATGGCGGGCGGCTCTATCTGGACTGCGGCATGCACGTGGAGTTCTCGACGCCGGAATGCGTCAACCCGTGGGATGCCGTGCGCTATGTTGAAGCCGGTCACCAGACGATGCTGAAGCTGATTGAGAGGTTCTCTGCCATCTGCGCTCCGGGGCTCGAGACCGCTTGCTATCGCGTCAACGTGGACTACGGCGGCAACTGCGCCACGTGGGGATGCCATGAGTCTTATCAGCATCGCGTGAACCCCGCCCTGCTGCCGCCACAACTGATTCCGCACCTCGTGACTCGCATGATCTACACCGGCGCGGGAGGATTCGATCCGTTTTCAGACGGCCTGAAGTTCACGCTGAGCCCGCGGGCCGCGCACATCGAGCGCGCCATCTCATCGGATTCGACCAGCGAGCGGGGAATCTTCCACACCAAAGATGAACCGCTATGCGCCGATTACCACCGCCTGCATGTTCTCTGCGGAGAGAGCCTCTGTTCGCAGTTGGCGATGTTTGTGAAACTCGGAGCAACGAGCCTGGTTGTCGCCATGGCGGAGGCCGGATTGGCTCCCGGCGACCAGGTGCAGTTGGATTCGCCTCTCAATGCGCTGCGAACGGTTGCCGGCGATCTGACTTTGAAGAGGCAGTTGGAGATGAAAGGCCTGGCGCGAAAAACGGCGATCGAAATCCAGAGACATTATCTGGAGATGGCAGAGGCTCATCTGGGCGACGATTTCATGCCGCCCTGGGCGCCGGTGGTCTGCCAGCAATGGCGGCGCGTGCTGGACCTGCTTGATCGCGGCCCCGCGGCGGCAGCGGGCGCGCTCGACTGGCCTACCAAGCTGCCGCTTTTTCTGCGCCACGCCGAGCGCCGCGGCCTCACCTGGAGTCGCCTGGCTTTCTGGAATGCGCTGCTCGAACGGATGCGCAAGGCCATGCAACTGCCGCCCGATGGCAGCCAGTTTCCGCTCGAGCACGCGGTTGGCCCCGAGACGCCGATTCCCGATCTCGTCAAACGCATCAATGCATTGTTGCGCAGAAAGGGCTTCGACTGGGACGAACTGAAGCAGGCGCTGGCGCTGCGCTCCGAGTTTTTTGAAATCGATATGCGCTTCGGCCAGCTCGGGCCGCAAGGGCTTTTCTCCATGCTGGACGAGGCCGGGGTTCTCGATCATCGGGTGAGCGGGATCGACAACATCGAACATGCCATGCGAAACCCTCCGGCCACGGGGCGCGCGCGCTTGCGCGGCGCGGTCATCAAGCGAGTGGCCGGAGACAGAGAAGGCGAATGGTGCTGCACATGGCAGCGGATTTACAGCCAGAGGCATGGCAGGCTCCTCGATTTGTCAGACCCGTTTGCGAAAGAGGAGTTATGGCAGGACCAGCCTGTCGAGGAGGGTGCGTGTGTCTTCTAGGAAACCTCTGATTAAGGCGACGCCTTCAAAGGGCACGACTTTTATTGATTGCTGCATAAGTAATGTCCTGGTAGCCGCGCCGGAGGCGCAGTGTTCGTTAGCCCCGCGCTTCAGCGTGGGGAAAGCGGATTCCACACGGGAGCTCCAGAGTCCTGTAGGGACGGTGCAGGACATTTCTTTTTGCAGGACTCAATAGCCCCTGAGGGATGTTTTTCGTTGAATTCTTTCAAGACTCTAGCTTTTTTCCGCAGTCTGTTTAGCCGCTGAACGGTTGCAACCAACAGCTTCTGAGCCATTCTCGAAACAAGCTTCAGGGAGAAAGAAAAACCATGTCAAACCAGTCCACTCTCGATCCCGCCCTGGAAGCGAAGCTGAAACGCATGCGGCTGCGCTTTGAGATCCCAGACCAGGATACGCTGGCGCTCAAACGAGTTCCTGCCAACCCCAACTGCTTCAACAAGGCAAGAACCAACGTGCTGATCAAGCGCTCCACTGAGGGCATGCCCTGCGTGGTCTGCGTCGACGAGGATCTGGAGTACATGGGCGCGGATCAGGCTCTGGCTCATGCCTTTGCGGCCGGTCCCACGCAACAGGGTTGGCGCGTGCTGACCTTCGGCGGAAGCCTGCACGGCGATCTGACCGCGGCGCTGGAGTTTGCGCTCGGCATGCTGGGCGTGGACGACGAGCCTCCCGAATCAGCACCTCCGACTGCGGCGCGGCGAAGGCTGCTGGCGGCCTGGGCCGTGAGTCTCACCGCTGCGGTTGCCGGCGGATCGGGCGCAACGCTCTTTCGCGATGAGGAGATCGAGCAAGTCGCGGCCTGCACGCTCAGTTGGGAGGGGCGGCTGCCGCTCATCCTGGGCAATGCGGGAACGGGAAAGACAAATCTTCTTGACGGTGTCGCGCGGCTTTTGGCGGCCCGCAATCGCGAAGTGCTCAAAGTGAACATGGGCGCGATCATGGCCGGCACACTCTTTGAGAGCGAGCGCGAGGCACTCCTGCTCGCCCTGCTGCGAGAGGCGCGGGAGTCGGGCGCCGTGCTGGCTCTTGAGCAGGCCGAGTGGGCGCTCATCGGCGCACCGCGCGGCCCCGTGTTGCTCCGCGAGGCGCTGGACCAGGGAGCGCGATTGATAGCCACCTCCGCCGCGGATCATGAGCAACGATTCGCGATGCATCCCCTTGAGTCCAGGCTGGAGATCGTGCCCCTCAAGGAACTCTGCGCCAGCGATACGCGCCGCATCCTCGAAGTCTTGCGGCCGTCGATTGCGGCACACCATCGCGTGGAGATCGACGCGGAGGTGGAGCAGGCCGCGGTGGAGCGCTCTCTCTCCATGGACGGCTCGCTGCCGGGCAAGGCCGTCAAACTGTTGGACATTGCCACCGCGCGGGCGAGCCTTGCCGGTGGCGCCAAGGTTACCTTGCTTGATGTGTATGTCAGCGCTTCCCGAATGCTGGGAGAGAACGCATAACTCAAAGTCGAAGCAAGATGCGGAGGTTAAGCCCAAAGCGGTAATTCTAAGATAGCTCTGATCAAGTCCATGCTTTGAAAGGGCACGACTTTAGTCGTGCCGCAAATGCCGCAAAATGAAGGTGGGCTTTAGCCCCGGAGGGAAAGCCCCTCGCATTGTCGAACTTAATCAGAGGTTCTCTGAACGGGAACCGCCGCCTCCTACCATTCGGGAGTCGATGCTTGCGGCAGCCCGCGGGCGCTGTGCTTGAGGGCGAGACGCACGCCCTTCTCTTTGTTGGTCTGTATCAAATTGCTATCATAGCCGTTCTTTCGCAGCGTCTTGCGCAGAAGATTGACCATGCCGTTTACGTAGGCAACGCGGAAAGGCTTGCGGGAGGGTCTGGCCAGCGAATTTCTGATCTCCTCCCTCGACCGCCAACCGACCAGGGGATCTGCTCCGCCGCGCTCCTTGTCGCCAGACGCGATGAACCGCAGAACTCCCGCCAATCTCGGCCCCAACGAGAAACTCTCTCCGCCATCAATGGAGACCTCAAAAGCCCCGGAGCCATTGGCGCACGGAGTGATTTCCAGGTTGTATGCAACCCTGGCCGCACCAGGAGGGAGAGGGCCGCTGGTCCGCCCTGTGCCGGCATTTTCGAGTTCCTTCAGTCTTTTCTCGATTTTCTCGATCTTGGCAATCAGATCTTCCAGCACGCCCAGAACCTGCCTCAAACCCCGCCTCAACTCCCGGATGTATCCTTCGGAGCTAGCTTGCGGCGCTGCCACAGTCACATCGCCAACCATGACCCCACACTCCTCCCGGCTACAGCAAAACCAGGGAAGGCGTATCCCGGAGCCGCATACTCAAGTCGACGCGGCCAACAGGGAGCGGCGACCCCGGATGAGGCGAATGAGGCTACAGCATCCCCGGTTTTGCTCTAAACACCAGCCGCGGGCTCGTAAAACCGGCGGCCACTGCAAGAAGTGAGTGCAGTCCGCATGCCATAAAAGTAAGTCACTGCTATTCAATTAGTTATTGCAAAACTGGGTGAGTTATGAAGTTGAGTTATCAGGAATAAGTTGAGATTCATTGCGAGCATAGGCTCGCGAATCGGCGAGTTATCGCTATGGAGAGAAACCGAGTCACGCACGAACGGTCAAGGACGATATTCCGCCGCAGCCACAAAGCAAAGAATGCAGCCTGAAGCAGGTGCGCACGGCTTCGTGCGATCCGTAAACGCTCCAAACCAACGCGGACGCAGCAATGCGGAAGAGGCGCCCCGCTACGGAGTGCACTTCTTAGCAGGAGGCCGCGTCGGCTGTTCGGTCTTGGATAAGACCGATTTCCAGAAGATCCCGTTGGTAGGGACCCGCTTGCGTCCCAGCACCACCAGAGGCAGGGGAACCAGCACGAACTCGGTCAGCCATTGGCTGACCATGAAATCGGAATAGCCCGCCATGGCATTGTCCACCGCCAGAGCCCCCAACCGCTCTCCGAAGATCACATCCGTGACGCTGGGCGGAATCGAGCGGATCAAGTGGCGCGGCTCGTTCGTGATCACGCGGAAATGGTCCCAATACTCGGTGGGCCTCAGTTCCCTTCGAATTCTGTCTTCCAGTACCTTCGAGATGATCTTAAGTCCGGCCGTGCGCAACTGATCGGGCGTCTGGCCGCGAACCCGACGGCCCTCCTTGAGGAATCTCTCCAATGCCTTCTTTTCCCCATCTTCACCCGAGGAAAGGCCTGCGCGCGGATCGTTGATATAGTCTTTTGCATCCTCCGGCAGAGCCGTCTCGGCCATCACGACCATGGCGTAGGGGCCAGTGCTGTTTTGCCCATTGTTGTATCTCGCTCTCAATTTGCCGCTGACATGATCGACAATCTGATTCATGGTCAACGGGTCTTCAGGAATCAAAACCAGGTCGCAAGCCGTGCTGTACCCGGAATGGCTGGCGATGAAGCCGGAGTCGGAGCCGAACAACTGCACGATGCCCACGCGCGGATTCGACGCAACCTCGGTGTGCATGTGCAAGATCGCCTGCCGCGCTTCTTCGACAGCCGAGAGGAAACCAAAAGACTGCCATACCCATAAGATGTCATTGTCCATCGCCTTGGGGATTCCCACCACTGACAGGTCGTAGCCAGCGCGCTTGGCGTAGCGCCAGAGGGCATGGGCGCAGCTCATGCTTCCGTCGCCCCCAATAACGTATAAGATATCAATTCCGTGGTCGGACAATCGCGTCACGGCAGACTCGAGTTTCCTTTCCCGGTCCTTGGCCTCGCCGGGAAGAAGCTTGTCTGCTCGCGATGTTCCAAGGTAGGATCCTCCATTTTCCACGGCAGCGCGAATTACCGAGGCACTCAATTGCTGCGGAGGCACGCCGCCTTTCAGCAGCGCCCTGAATCCCTCACGAAAGCCGAGAATCTTCAAGGAATGTTCTCTCCCGGCTGCGTTCTGTTTTTCGGAATAGAGGCCATGCCGCGAAACGATGCCGTCGATCACGGCATTGATTCCTGGTGCGATGCCGCCGGAAACCAAAATGCCAACGCCAAGCTCGCCCCCTTCTACCCGCGGGTAAAGCAGGTGTTTCCGCGGCCGCGCCTCGGGCAATGTCAGCTCGTTGATCTCCTTGGTCAGGGCATTGGTTCGCGCATCCAGCAGCACTCTTGGACTTTCATCGGAGAGGGTGCCGATACTGTTGTCGGTGATGGGATTCTCAACCTCTTTCACTTCTTCGAAGACGGTCTGCTCGACCTTTGGCCACCCTTTCCAACCACACTCCGTGCGCAGCTTGAAAAGCAGGGCGGGGTCTTCCTTGCCCAGATCTTCGAGGAACTTCTTCTCGTTGTCGACGATATAGCAGTTCGGCAGGCCGTCGTCCGGAGCCCACGTCAGCCCAAGCAGCGGGATGATCGTCTCTGCCAGTTTCCGCGCAGCGTCGTGGTCAATCCCTTCGGCTGGCGTAACACCCATGCCGGCAACGGCGAAACGGGATCCGCTCGGTAGCGTCTCGACCAGCCGCACAGGCACAAAGGGGCGGCCATTTTGGTTTCCCAGGAAATAACTGATCTCCTTTTCCTGGGTTCCACCCCCGTTGGCCCCGAGAAAGGCCACCATGCTGTCACATGCATCGATCTGATCCGCGAGCAGGCCGGAAAGAGAGCCGGCCCGGCCGTGAATGGGCCAATAGAATGGGGTGATTCCTTGCTTTGACAGCATATAATAAACCAGCTCGACAAACTCCTGGTCGGCGAATTTGTACGAGAAGAACGGGTTTCTGGATTCCATTCCTTCACTCCGATGATGATTCCCTGGGAATTTTGGCATTTAGCGGGTGTCTCTTCTTGTCAAAATTGATTCGCATGAATTGTAATGCCTGCCCTCATGCCCTGAAAAGCCATATCTCCCCTGGCGGCCAGACAGCATCGCTGGCCAGAGCACGCGAGCGCCTCTTTGCGCTGCAGTCGCTGCAGATCTTCGATCTGGCTAGCTGGCAGTTGAGTCCTCAATTGCGCGCGCTCCGGCAAGCTCGCGCAGCTTCTGGAGTTCCGCAAAAAGCTGCACGACGGCCAGCTGGATTTCGGGCTCCAGCGTCTCCCGCCAAAAACAAAAGAGTGTGTGCGCATCGTCTTGCGGCATCGCGAGCAACTGGGCGAGATTCCCCTCCACGCGCGAGAAAGACTGATAGGCCTCCGGGCTGCCAAAGTAGAGACGGTTGCGCATCAACGACTGCATCTCCACGCGGAGCCGCTCCAGCGACTCCCGCGTGGCCGGGCTTAATCCAGGTCCATCCTCCAGGGGCTTCAGCTCCTGCTCGCAGGCATGGATGGCATCATCGGCGCGGCAAATCTTTTTCAGGCACTCCACCTGCAACAGTGCCGGTCTGTCCGCTCCGGCTTCGCGATGGCCATAGCCCGCCACCAGCCCAAAGTGCTGGAAGACGGCGTCCAGATGCTCGCGATGAAGTTCCTCGGCTCCGAAGAAGTTATTCAGCGAGCCGAGCACCGACTTCAACTCGCGAACATTTCCCGGCCAGCGATGGCTGCACAGATCGTCCAGAATCTCCTGGGGCAGCCGGGCGTCACTCCCGGTGATCTTCCGCCATGCCTGGTTGGCAATCAATTCCAGGTTGTGCGGGTCGTCGCGCAACTCCGGCGTGAAGATCAGGAAATGCCGCAGCCGGTAATAAAGATCCTCGCGGAACTTGCCCGCCTGCACCATATTCCAGAGACTGCGATTGGTAGCGGCAATCACCCGTGCGAATACTTTGATATTCTTCAGCCCGCCTACGCGCCGGATGAACCCTCTTTCAAGAGTGTGCAGAATCTTCACCTGAAGATCGAGGTTCAGGTCGCCTATCTCATCCAAAAAGATCGAGCCGTCCCCCGCTAACTCCCATAGGCCTTTTCTCCCGTTGATGGGTGCGCCAGTGTAAGCTCCCGGATCGGAACCGAATAACTCCGTCTCAAAGAGCTCCGGCGGAATGGCGCCACAGTTGACCTCAACATAGGGCTTGCTCCCCCGGCCCAGTTTATGGATGGCATTGGCCACAACGCCTTTTCCAGTGCCCGTCTCTCCCAGGATCAGCACCGGATCACTGATCCGAGCCGCGTGCTGGATCAGTTGTCTCACCAGGTGACAAGGCTGGGATTCGCCCCAGAAATCCTCGCTGATCTTCTTCTCTTCCTCTCTCGTTAGGGGCGCGAGCAAATCCGCCAGAGCACTACCCTGGGAGAGAGAATGCGCGAAAACCTGCTTTGGCAGCGGGCTGATCTTTAGCGTCTCAAACACCGCTTTCCCCACCCCAATCACATAAATGCCTCGTTCGCCGGCCTTCGCCGCGTTCTCCAGCAATGTCTTTACGGACTGCTTCAAGCGCCCGGCGGAGGTGAGGTTGGCGTCAATGAAAGGGATTCGGCCGCCCTGCCTGAGCAACAACGCCGACAGCGCCTTGCGCTCATCTTTTTGATGGCGGTTCTTGAATCGTTCCGGTGATTCGGCAAATAGCTTGAGCTGGTCGGCGCGCACCGCGACCGCGGCAGGCAGAAGCTCTTTGCCGATCGCCTCTCCAAGCTCCGGCGGAGCTTCGATCTCAATCCAAACCGGCGGCCTGTCGTGGCTGAACAGCACGCCTTCAATCGGCATCTCGGGGCAACCTCCCTGAGGCGGGTTTTCGATTAGCTTATCAGGCCGCGGCGCATTCGGTGAGATCGTTCGCGGCAAGCGCGCCATCACCCCCGATACGGCTCTGCGCCTGGCCCGCTTCTTTGATAACAGCCCGGAGTTCTGGCTCAATCTTCAACAGATGCACGACCTCAGCAAAGCCAAACTCGCCTTGGCCAAGACCATTGAAGCGGAGGTGCGGGTCTACAAATCGGCGGCGGCTTAACCGCCGGAATTGTGTTGGATGATAAGGTCCGAGGGGGGAACATTTCGTCTCAGCGGCTCGTACATGCTATTGGAGCAGTCTGCTCAAAAATATGCACAGCGAAGGTTAGGCCAATTGGATTCGACGGCGAAACTGAATGATCTAAGAGGCGAGTTCCTTGCCACCAGCACCCAATCGATGCCGATTGCCGGCATCATCTACTGGTCCATCGTCGCGGTGGCCGCGCTTTACGTGACTCCGAACCAATTAGGCTACATCGTCGGATTCGGAAGCGGGATGATCTTCCCCCTCGGTCTTCTGATTGATCTTTTGAGGGGCCGGAAGATGAAAAAAATGAGCCCGGGAAATCCCGTGGGCCAGCTCTTCTTTCAATCGATGGGGCTGGTCGCTTTGTTCTGGCCTTTGGTAATCATCGCCGCTATTCTTGCGCACAATGCAAGCCTGGTTGTGCTTGGCGGAGCGATCTTGATGGGCCTCATCTGGATTCCATACGGCTGGGCGGCGGATGATCCGGTTGGATTGCAGCACGCTGTTGCGCGCTCAATCCTCAGTTACGCATGTTTCCTGTTTGTGCCGGAACCATACAAGGCGACAGCGATCAGCGTGGCGGTTTTGCTCTGCTACACGTACAGCCTCATCAGAATGCGAAAAGCACAAGCGCAATTGCGGCACTGGTACTGACTCGCTGAAAACATTTAGCATCCGGAGTGTGGCTGGCCTCGACACTCCGGCGATGTATGTGAAGGGCGTTGGGCCCAAGGTTGCGGAACTGCTCGCCGCCAAGGGCATTCAGACCGCCGAGGATCTGCTTTACCACTTGCCCTTTCGCTATGAGGACCGGCAGAATCCGCGCTCGCTGGACGAGCTGAAGCCGGGCGAGACGGCCAGCGTGATTGCCGAGGTGCGCGGCTCGGCTCTCTTGCGCACGCGCCGCATGCCCATCTTCGAGCTGACCGTGGGACAGGGACGGCTGGCGCTGAAGTGCATCTGGTTCAACGGCAGCTATCTCGAGGGCAAATTCCACGCCGGGCAGACGGTGGCCGTCTATGGGCGGGTCGAAGCGTCGCGCTCCACCAGCAATCTGAAGATGATTCAGCCGCAGTTCGAGGTGCTGCCGGATGACTCGGACGACGCCGAGACGCGCCTGCTCGAAGTGGGGCGCATCACGCCGGTCTACGAGTCGCTGGGCGGGGCGCGGCTGGCTTCGCGCTGGCAGCGGAAGACGATTTTTCATCTCCTCGAAGGGTTGCGGGGCGCCGTGCCGGAGTGCCTGCCTCGGGCGATGCTCGAGCGGCTCGGGCTGCCGGATCGGGAGACGGCTTTGCGCGAGGCGCATTTTCCGCGCGAGGGGACGCTCTTTGCCCAGTTGCAAAGCTCGGCAACACCGGCTCACCGGAGGCTGATCTTCGAGGAGCTCTTCTTTCTTGAACTGGGCCTGGAACTGAAGCGCCGGCGGATGCGGGAACGGGCGGGGATTGGCTTTGCCACCAGTGACAAGGTGCGCGAGGCGATTCGCGAGGTGCTGCCCTTTCATCCCACCGCGGCGCAGAAGCGGGCCTTGGGCGAGATTGTGGCCGACATGCGCGAGGCCAGCCCCATGCGGCGGCTGCTCCAAGGGGATGTGGGCTCAGGCAAGACCATCGTCGCGCTCCAGGCCATGCTGGTGGCGCTGGAGAACGGCTACCAGGCGGCGCTGATGGCGCCCACCGAGATTCTGGCCACGCAACACTATCTGGCCGTCCGCAAGCTGCTAGAGCGCTCCTCGC
>Ga0302147_10001265_pt1 | contig 11429 bp, 8 predicted proteins | sample I_Bog_E3_2_FD_192438 | JGI IMG/M metagenome (GOLD analysis project Ga0302147, IMG submission 192438) | Peat permafrost microbial communities from Stordalen Mire near Abisko, Sweden - I_Bog_E3_2 | ecosystem: Environmental > Terrestrial > Soil > Wetlands > Peat | place: Sweden: Abisko, Stordalen...
ATTTCGCGGCAACGTCGATACCCGCCTTCGCAAGCTGGCCGAGGGACAGGTAGACGCGATCCTGCTGGCGGCGGCCGGCCTTGACCGCCTGGAGAAGACCGAGTGGGTGCGGGAGCGGCTGGAGCCAAAGGATTTTTGCCCCGCTGCCGGACAGGGTTCGCTGGGGATCGAAACCCGCAAGGACGATGCGGCGACCATAGCAGCCGTTGCTTTTCTTGACGATGCGGACACACGCTTTGCGGTGACTGCCGAGCGAGCAGCGTTGGCGGCATTGGGCGGCGGCTGCCAGGTGCCCATCGGCATCCACTGCCGGACAGCCGAAGGTCCGTCTGGCAGCGAAATCGGGCCGCGGATCGAGATATTTGCCGTGGTCGCCGCGCCGGAAACGGGAGCTGCGGTTCGCATCTTTCACAGCGCGCCTCGCGCCGGCGCCGATCCGGCTGCACTCGGACGGCTCGCAGCTCAGATGTTGATTGAGGCTGGAGCAGGACCTTTGCTCGAAGCGGCCGGTGGGGTTTCGCGGTGAATCCCTTGCCGTTGGCGGGGCGGCGCGTGCTGGTGACCCGAGCCCTGCATCAGGCTGGGAAGTTCAGCAAAGAGATGCGTGCGCTCGGAGCTGAGCCGGTCGAAGTTCCCGTGCTTGAGATCATCCCACCAGAATCCTACGCGCCGCTGGATGACGCTTTGCGACATCTCGATCGATTCGACTGGCTCATACTGACGAGCATCAACACAATGCGAGAAGTCAGCGCCCGGTGCGCGCGTTTCGGTGTGAATCCGGCCAACGCTTTGGGGTTGAATGTGGCCGCGGTGGGCAGCGCGACTGCCGAGGCGGCACGGCATCTTGGGTTTCGCGTAGAGATCGTTCCGGAGGCCTACGTCGCCGAAAGTCTGCTGGAGAGCCTGCAGGGCAGGGTATCGGGGAAACGCGTGCTACTGCCCCGTGCCGCCGTCGCGCGGGATGTGATTCCCGATGCATTGCGGAAAGTCGGCGCCGAGGTGGATGTGGTGGACGCATACCGCAATGTCCTGCCGGAGGCTGCGCCGGAGCAGCTTCGCCTTGCTCTTGCGGTGGGAATCGACGCGGCGACTTTTACGAGCTCCTCAAGCGCAACTCATCTTGCTGAAGCGGCTCGCTTGGCTGATATTGCGTGGCCGCTGGCAGGGGTTAAGGCTGTCTCGATTGGGCCGATTACCAGTCAGACACTGCGGGATTTGGGATGGAAGCCGGCCGCAGAAGCGAATCCATACGATATTCCTGGGTTGATTGGCGCTGTTGTCAGCGTGTTGTGCGGGTAAGCCTCAACCCCCAAGGAGCAAGTGTTTCGCCAATGGGTAGATTCGCTTGCGGTCTAACTTCGCCAGCTCCGCTGCCTTTCTACGACTGCCAGGTTTTGTCTTTCGAGTGGCAGAGCTGCTCCAGGTTACAGCGATCGCATTTGGGCTTGCGGGCATCGCAGACCTGGCGGCCATGGTGGATGAGTTGGTGGGAGAAGCCGATCCAGCGGCTTTGGGGGACGATCCGCATCAGCTCCTGCTCGACTTTCTGGGGTGTGTCGCCCTTGGCCAGGCTGAGGCGGCGCGCGATGCGGAAGACGTGCGTGTCCACTACCACGCCTTCGGCCTTATCGAAGCAGACGCCGAGGACGACGTTGGCGGTCTTGCGCGCCGCGCCGGGGATGGTAATCAATTCGGCGAGGGTTTGCGGCACCTGGCCGCCGAAATCGGCAATGACCTTGATGGCTGCGCCCTGAATGGATTTGGCCTTGTTGTGGAAGAAGCCGGTGGTGCGTATGAGAGCTTCGAGTTCCGGCAGGGTGGCTTTGGCCATAGCGGCCGGGGTAGGGAAGCGGCGGAACAGCTCCGGCGTGACCATGTTGACGCGCACGTCGGTGCACTGGGCGGAGAGAATCGTAGCGACCAGCAACTCCCAGGGAGAGCGGTGGGTGAGGGCGCACTCGACCTGGGGATAGGCTTCGTCGAGCCCCTTAAGAATGGCGGCGATGCGGTCGGGGGCGAGGTCGCCGCGACGGGGCGTCTTCGCGGTATTTTTCCGGGTTGGTTTGGCTACGGCCATTGTGTCGGGATTCGCGGTCCAGAATTAGAGATGCAAAGCTTGACGCCGCTGCCACCAAGCCAGGGACCCGTTCGTTATGAATCTGGCTATTCGTGAACAGGTGAGTTTGCGCCAGGGTTGTGAGAGAACGGCAGCAAGTTAGCCCCGCTGCGCGGGATGGCAAGTTGGCGGGTTAGCGGATTTCGTCATCGAAGCTGCCGTTCTATTTTGCCAGCGCTTCGTTCAACGCATTTACGGCACGGCTAGAGCCGTGGCGTAAATGCCGGCTGGTTGAATCATTCACTACGGAGTTGCAACAGCCTCCGACTCAACGCCCAGGGTTTCCGGCGTGACGGCTTTGTGACGAACGTAGTTGTACGGTGGCACGGTGTAGCCGCGAAGGATGGCGATGCCAAGCTGGATGAGACGCGGCCCGTAGGTTTCTACTTCATGGGAGATAGAGCCGATGAAGGCGCCGGTTCCCGAGCGCATCTCTTCGAGCGCCTCGGGAATGCAGTCCTGGCCAACGATGGCGAAGTCCGATTCGCGGCCGGACTCGCGGGCGGCGTCGAGGACGCCAAGGGCGCTTGAGTCTGTGGCTGCGGCCACCAGGATGCGCTGTCCTTTGGGCTGGTTGCGGAGGAATGCCGCGACCGCCGATTGACTGGGCGCCCTCATGCCCCGGCCTTCGATATTGACGAAGCGGTCGACGGGAATATCCTTGAGCCGGTCGCGAATCCCTTCAAAGGCGCCAGTAATGCGGTTCTGAACAAAGCTGCCGGCCTCGGTAAAGCCGAGCCCGAGCACCCAGTCCACCTTGCCCTTCCATTTGCGCTGGGCGTGCTGTGCCAGCAGGGAGCCGGCCTCAACGCCAACTTCGAAGTTATCCACGCCGAAGTAAGTGGAGTTGGGATGGGGCACATCGATGGCCACGAGCGGAATATCAGCCTTTTTAAAGATGTGCGCGACCCGCGGCGCAACCCGCTCCTCGACCTGAAACTCAATGGCCAGATCCACGCGCTTGGCGACGAACTCTTCGGCGTTCTGGATGGCGATGTCGGGATCGTAGCGGTTGTCGAGGATCAGCAATTCCACGCCGGAAGCGGCAGCGGCGGCAATGACGCTCTGGGCGACGGCCTCGGAAAAAGGCATCTCCGCGCTTTGGGCCGCAAAGCCGAAGCGCAGACGCCGGGGGCGCGAAACCAGGCGGTAAAGGCCGTTCTGCGCCTGGGCCACATAGCCGCGATGCACGAGCGTCTTGAGGATGCGATAGACGCTGGTCTTGGAGATCTGCGTCTTTTGGTAGACATCCTCAAGGGCCACGGGGGCGTGGTTCTGTTCAAGCAGTTCGAGCACGTCGAGCGCCTTGGACAGAATGGGAATCAGATACAGCCGTTTGATCTTCGCTTTAGGCAACCGATTGTCTCCTCAAGCGCAATTCCAATAGCGAAATTGCGCCAACAAAAGGATAACGCGTTTCAGGCGTAGCTGTTAACTGCAGAACTACGACTTCCGCGTTGCTGGCCGATCCGTTCGACGTATCCACTGGCGCGCAGTGCGGCCAAGGGGTCGGCGGGCAGTCCGTGAGCCTCGCGCCAAGCTGCGGCGAGCGGACGGACATCGGCCCAGAAAGCGCCGCGGAAGAGTTCCTCGGCGGCTACGATGTCACAGGATTGCTGGTGGACAGCCAATTGCTCGCGGTCGATGAGGGCGGCCTTGAGCCAGAGTTCCTGGGCGGTGACCACGGTCTGCACGGTGGCCTCTATCTTGCCCTTGAGGTTGTGGCTCTGGTCGATCATGAAGGCGATCTCAAGTTCGGGATTCTCTGCAAGGCCGGAGTGAATCTCATGGAAGATGCGGAAGATCTGGTAAGGGTCGATGGAGCCGAGGGTGAGATCGTCGTCGGCGTAGCGGCGGTCGTTGAAGTGGAAGCCACCGAGCAGGCCGGTGTGCAGCAGCCAGGCGACAATCTGCTCGATGTTCTGCGAGGAATAGTGGTGGCCGGTATCGACTAGCACCCGGGCCTGCGGGCCGGAGTTGCGGGCCAGATGGGAGGACATGCCCCAGTCGGCGATGTCTGTGTGGTAGAAGGCAGGCTCGAATGGCTTGTATTCGATCAGCAGGCGCTGGTTCGGCGCCAGGTGGTCGTGGGTGGCGCGCAGGGCTTCCTCAAGCCAGCCGATGCGCTTGCGGATGCTCTGGCTGCCGGGATAGTTGGAGCCGTCGGGCAGCCAGAGGGATAAATCGCGAGAGCCAAGCCGCTTGGCAATCTCGATCGAATCCAAAACGTGGCTCACGGCCTGCTCCCTGATTTCGGCCGAGGGATTGCAGAGGGAGCCGAACTTGTATTCCTGTTCCTGAAAAAGGTTGGGGTTGATGGAGCCGGCCCGAATGCCAAAGCGGCGCTCCAACTCCTTGACTTCGGGGACATCGCCGATGCCATTGGGCAAGTCCCAGAGTACGTGGAGGGCAAGCGTGGGAGTTACTCCAGTGAGGCGGTTGACCTCGGCCGCGTCGGCGAACTTCTCCTCGATGGTGGAAGCGGCGGCGGCCTGGACGAACTTTCCAAAGCGGGTGCCGGTGTTGGCGAATCCCCAGGAGGGAATCTCGATCTGGAAAGAATCCAGAGCCTGAACTGCCAGGTCAAGAATTGCGGATTCCGAATGCTTCATAGTTCCCCTTTGCCGGAGCTTACCCGCCCCGGTCTCAAACAATCAGATTTCATCGCGCACCAGGATCACATGGAGAAAGCGTGGTCCGTGTACGCCCTTGATGCGTGTCATTTCGATGTCTGCCGTGGCGCTTGGCCCGGAGATGGTGGTGGCGAGAGCCGGGGTCCCCAGCGACAGGTCTTTGTCGCTGGGGTGGATTGCCGGGGTCCCCAGCGACAGGTCTTTGTCGCTGGGGTGGATTGCCGGGGTTCCCAGCGACGGGTCTTTGTCGCTGGGGTGGATTGCCGGCGGCTTGGGGCAGCGGTCGAAGTATTCAGGCAGCGTTTCGACCACTTGGCTGGCGAACAGAATGCAGAGATGCCAGTCGGGCAAAAGGGTGAGCACCCGGCGGCCTTCAGCCGGGGAGTGGTGGAGGACGATGGTTCCCGAGTCGGCGACGCCGCAAGATGCCGCAGTAACCACACCTTCGGCCAGTTCGACCTCGGCGGTTGTCAGGTTGTGGTCGATCTTCCAGTCAAAGCCGCTGGCCAGCCACGCGGTGGGCATTCCTTCTGGAGCTACGAATGTGCGCTTGCCGCTGGCGGAGAGCTGGGCGGCGATGGCGGCGGGAAGAGCAGCGGGCGTGGATTCAATAACTTCGGCGTCGTATTCGCGCAAGCGCTCGATCATGAGCTTGATGCGGGCTTCGGCGGAAAGAGCGCCCCGGCGGAGATAGGCGCGGGGCAGAGCCGCATAAGCATCCGCGCGCTGACCGGGATCGGCGGCAACGGATTGGGTCGCGTTGCGGATGCGGTCGAGGACAATCCAGCGGGATTGGCTGGGGGTTGCGGCAGGAGTGCTCATTTGGCCTCCTTGATCGATAACGGACTGGTCTGTGCGGCGCGGGCTGCCCACCACTCATGGAAGTTCTGGCTAGGAAGGCCGCGCAGATCGCGGGTCTGGGTCCACTTGCCTCCCACGCTGGGCAGGGAGTGAATCCATCCGTCCTTGCGCGTGAAGAAGCGAAGGCCGATGCGCCCCATCCTTTGCGAGGCATGGAAGAGTCGCGAACTGCCAAAGAGGAGATTGGCGACGCGCAGGCCCAGGTACATCGGGTCAAAGAAGCGGGCAAAATCTTTGCGCTCCTGGTTGACGACCTGGGAACGCAGTTCGAGAAGCACCTCGGGGATGTCGATCTTGACGGGACAGACCTCGTAGCAGGCGCCGCAAAGCGAAGACGCGAAAGGAAGCGACTGCGCGTGGTGCATCTGCATCAACTGCGGGGTGAGGATGGCGCCGATGGGGCCGGGGTACACCGAGCCGTAGGCATGGCCGCCGGTCTGGCGGTAAACCGGGCATGCGTTCATGCAGGCCGCGCAACGGATGCACTTGAGGGTCTGGCGCTGCTTTGGCTTGCCGAGAATCGAGGATCGGCCATTGTCGAGCAGAACGACATGAAAGCGCTGCGGGCCATCGCCGGGGGTGACGCCAGTCCAGAGCGAGTTGTATGGGTTCATGCGCTCGCCGGTGGCGGAGCGGGCCAGCACCTGGAGCATGACTTCAAGATCCTGGAAGCGGGGCAGCACCTTCTCAATGCCGGCCAGGGTGATCATGGTCTTCGGCAGGGTGAGGCACATGCGGCCGTTGCCTTCGGACTCGACCACCGCGACGCCGCCGGTTTCAGCGATGAGAAAGTTAGCGCCGCTGATGGCGGTGGGGATTTTCAGGAACTTCTGGCGAAGATAAGTGCGGGCGGCGGCGGTGAGGGCGTGCGGGTCGTCGGATAGGTCTTTGAGGCCCATGCGGCGAGCGAAGATCTCGCGCACCTGGCTGCGGTTGATGTGCAGAGCTGGAACGACGATGTGGGAGGGCTCTTCGTCGCCTAGCTGCAGGATGATCTCGGCGAGATCGGTCTCAAAGACGTTGACGCCCGCGGCCTCAAGGAAGGGATTCAACTGAATCTCGGCCGAGGTCATGGTCTTGATCTTGATCACGTCGCTTGCGTTTTCTTCGCGAAGCAGGCCGAGGATGATCCGGCGGGCATCGGCGGCGTCGGCTGCCCAGTGAACTGTGCCTCCGGCGGCGGTGCAGCGGGTTTCAAATTCTTCGAGATAGGCGCCAAGGTTTTCGAGGGCATGGGCGCGGATGGCGGATGCGGCCGAACGCAGTTCCTGCCAGTCCTTCTTCTCGGCAACCAGTTTGGCGCGCTTGGCCTGGATGACGTCGATGGCATGGGAGACATTCTTGCGCAACTGGGGGTTGCGGAGAACCGGCAACACGGCTTGCGGGAAGGGCGGCGCGAGGGTGGGATCAAGGATGGGGTGCGAGGCGACCGCGTGGCTCAATGGGTTGCCTCCGCTGGGGATCCTTCGGTGGCGGCAAGGATTTCCGCCATGTGGATGGTTTTCATGCCGGCATATTGCCGGTGCATGGCGCCGCCCAGGTGCATGAGGCAACTGTTGTCGAGGGCGGTGCAGAACTCGGCTCCAGTGGAGACGACATCCTGGAGCTTTACGGCGAGCATAGCGGAGGAGACCTCTGCATTCTTGACGGAGAAGGTGCCTCCAAAGCCGCAGCAGCGGTCAACATTGGGCAGCGGCACAAGCTCGAGGCCGCGCACTTTGGCGAGCAGGCGGTAGGGGCGGTCGCCGAGATGGAGGGCGCGGAGGCCATGGCAACTGGCGTGGTAGGTGACTTTATGGGGGAAATAGGCGCCCACATCCTCGATGCCCAGCCGGTCTACGATGAACTCGCTCAGCTCGAAGATCCGGGGCAGGAGGGCGGCAAAGTCGCTGCGGAGCGATTCGCTGCCGAGTTCCTCGAAGAGGCCGGGGTACTGGTCGCGCATCATGGCTACGCAGGATGAGGAGGGAATGACGACGGTTTCGGTGTCCTGATAGAGGCGAAGCAGTCGCTTGGCCTGGGAGAATGCCTCGCCGCGAAAGCCGGTGTTGGCGTGCATCTGTCCGCAGCAGGTCTGCTTGGGGTGGAAGTCGAGTTGCACGCCCAATCTTTCGAGGAGACTAACCACCGCCCGGCCCGTCTCTGGGAAGAGCGTGTCGTTATAGCAGGTGATGAAGAGCGAGGCGCGCATAGACGATTCCAATTGTTACAGTCCGACAACACAGAAAAGGAATGATATTCGATAGACATACGAATTGTCTATTGCACTGACGTTTTTCTCGAAGAGTATTTCGGTTGGGCGCTGGACTTTGCCGGACGAGAACCCTTCTGAAGGGCCGCCTCCATGCAGGCCAGAACCGAGGTCCTTGTACTAGAATTGGCGGGTTCGAATTTCAGGAGGCAAGATGCTGCAAGGGATGCAAACGAGATGGATGGTGCGCGCCTTTCTGACGCTCACCCTGGGTTTATCGGCTGTGGCGGCGGGGACGATTGCGCGCGCACAGAGCGCGGACGACGAAAAGAAGATCGACGACACGATCTCAAAAATGACGCTGGAAGAGAAGATCCACATGCTTTCGGGGTCCACCATGATGGCCTCGACCGGGCTTGCGCGGCTGGGGATTCCGGCCTTTCGCATGAGCGATGGCCCGATGGGGGCGCACATCCCGCCACCCTCGACGGCGTTTGCGGCTGGAATTGGCCTGGCTGCAAGCTGGGACCGCGACTTGGCGGCGCTGGTAGGTACGCAGATTGGGCGCGATGCGCGTTCGCGCGGCGCCAGCTATCTGCTGGGCCCTGGGGTCAATATCTACAGGGCGCCGTTGAACGGGCGCAACTTCGAGTATTTTGGCGAAGACCCCTTCCTGGCCGGCGAAACGGCGGTGGGTTACATCAATGGCGTGCAGTCTCAGGGCGTGAGCGCCACCATCAAGCATTTTGCGGCCAACAACTCGGAGTATTTCCGCTTTACCGAGGACTAGGTGGTGAGCGAGCGGGCGCTGAGGGAGATCTATCTGCCGGCGTTCGAGGCCGCGGTGCGCAAGGCGCACGTGGGCGCGATCATGGACTCGTACAACTTGCTGAACGGCCAGCACGCCACAGAGAATTCGCACCTGAACACCGAAATTGCAAAGCAGCAGTGGGGCTTTGACGGTTTGATGATGTCCGATTGGACAGCAACGCATGACGGCGTCGCCGCTGCCAACGGTGGACTGGACCTGGAGATGCCTTTCGGGCTCTTCATGAACGCGAAGACTCTGCTGCCGGCAGTTAAGGATGGCACCGTGAAGGAGTCCGTGATCGATGACAAGATTCGGCGGCTGTTGAGGGAGGGCTACCGGTTTGGCTGGATCGGCCACGATCCGCTGGACATCTCGATACCCCGCTATAACCAGCAGGGACGGCTAGTGGCGCTTCAAGGAGCGCGCGAGGGGATTGTTCTGCTGAAGAACCAGGGCAACCTTTTGCCTCTTGACCCTGCCAAGGTGAAGACAATCGCGGTGATCGGCCCGGACGCCTTTCCGGCGATTCCGACCGCAGGCGGCAGCGGTCAGGTCGCCTCTTTCACTGAAGTCAGCGCCCTCAAGGGAATCAGCGACCGGCTGGGCGTGACGGGGAACGTGGTTTACGACAGGGGCTTGCCGAAACTGTCGATCCTGGCAGTGCGCTCGGGATTCATGCTGGCTCCCGGCAAGTTTGCGCTTGGCCTGACGGTGGATACCTTCGACAACCCGGAATTCAGGGGCAAGCCAGTTGCCACGCGGACCGAGATGTTCGCCAACAGCGGCCAGAACATGATGGACAACCCGGACATGACGGAGTTGATCAACAGCATTCCCGCACAGATGCTGATGACTTTTATGGGCGGCGGCGGCGCGCCTGCCAGGTTTGATCGCTGGACCGGCTACTATATGGCCCGCGCTCCTGGAAACTACGTCGTCTTTGCCGAGAACCAGGGGAAGTACCGGCTGAAGATCGACGATGCAACGGTGATCGACCACTCCGAGATTCCGAAGTTTGCTCTGGCGCAGAGAGTCTTGCCGCTGACGCCGGGACCGCACAAGGTGGTGATGGAGGTGCTGGGCGCGCCTCAGTTTGGCGAGGCGCAGATCAAGATTGGCATTGTCCAGGAGGGAACGCTGGTGAGCCAGTCGGCCATCGATCTGGCAAAGAAGGCGGATGCGGTGGTGGTGGCTGTTGGCTACGACCAGGATATCGAGACCGAGGGCGCGGACCGCGAATTCCAACTGCCTCCGGGGCAGGAAGAACTGATCCAGAAGATCGCGGCAGTAAATCCGAACACGATTGTGACCATAACTTCCGGGGGCAGCGTGGATGCTTCGCGCTGGGTTGACAAGGTTTCGGCGCTGCTTCAGAACTGGTATCCGGGGCAGGAGGGCGGGACGGCGCTGGCGGAAGTCCTCTTCGGCGATGTGAACCCCTCCGGCAGGCTGCCCATCAGTTGGGAGAAGAACCTGACGGATAATCCGTCCTACGCGTACTACTATCCGACGCCGGGAACACTCACGGTGCCTTACAAGGATGACGTGTTTGTGGGTTACCGCGGATACGAGCACAACGGCGTGAAGCCGCTGTTTCCGTTCGGCTTCGGGCTGTCGTACACCAGCTTTAAGTATGCTGGGCTGAAGATCCGTCCGGCTGCCGCAGCGGGCGCATACGAAGTCAGTTTCGATGTCAAGAACACCGGAACCCGCGCCGGGGCGGATGTGGCCCAGGTCTATGTGAGCGAGGATCACCCGCAGGTAGCGCGGCCGCCGCAAGAGCTGAAGGGGTTTGCCCGGGTAGTTCTGGAGCCGGGTCAGACCCGCCACGTAACGGTGCCGCTCGATGCGCGCTCATTTACCTGGTATGACGAGAAGTCCGCGGCCTGGCATGCCGACGCGGGTTCCTTCACGATCCGCGTCAGCCGGTCGTCGGCCGACCCGCAACTGGAGGGCAAGGTCACGCTGGCGAAGGAGATCGTGCTGCCCGTCAAATAGAGCCCGCTGAGCAGGCTTCAGGGGGCTATCCTCCTACTTCCCCAGCGACTACGACAAGTCGCTGGGGACCGACAGACCGAAGCCGAGGGGTTGGCAAGCAACAATCTCGTTACAATTCGGGGTCAACTTTTCCCCTTTCGGGCCGTCTAAGCACATTGTTCCCCCCTCGCTGTTACTATCGCGGGACAGGCGATTTCGGCATCACTTCTTCATACGGCTTCAAATTGTCTTTTGCAATGACTATGGGATGAGTTGCAGGAAGTGGGGCCGGTTTTTTCCCGATTCAGCGGTTCTCCAACATTTTGCGAACCGAAGAGAGCCCTGCTTCATCTGGAATCAAGACTGTCAAACGTGTTGAGTGGGTTTGAGAGTCGAGAATTGAAGTGACGGCAGGCCGGAATCGTCCCGGCATTTTTTTGATTGAAACAGCAACCTTTTGTGTTTTCGGGGTGCTTCCCCGAAGAAAGGGTCCAGGCAACCCGCTATGTTTTCCCCTCGCTCACTTCCGATGCTTGTATTGGCCAGTTTCCTTCTCTGTTCGGCAGCGGCGATTGCCCAGCAATTCGCACCCGCAGTCCGGATTGTCGACAGAATCGACGAGAGCCAATTGGTGGCGCTGCACGGCAACACACATCCAGCGGCAAACGCCAGGAACGATGCTGGCCGGGTCAGTCCTGATTTGCCCATGACGGACCTGATCATGGTGCTGAGCCGCAGCCCGGAGCAGCAGGCGGCCTTCGACAAGTTTGTGGCTGGCCAGTACGACCCGAATTCGCCCGACTTTCACCAGTGGCTTACGCCGGAGCAGATTGGCGAGAA
>Ga0302147_10001266_pt1 | contig 11426 bp, 10 predicted proteins | sample I_Bog_E3_2_FD_192438 | JGI IMG/M metagenome (GOLD analysis project Ga0302147, IMG submission 192438) | Peat permafrost microbial communities from Stordalen Mire near Abisko, Sweden - I_Bog_E3_2 | ecosystem: Environmental > Terrestrial > Soil > Wetlands > Peat | place: Sweden: Abisko, Stordalen...
CCGCAATGTCTTCCCCTGGCTCCGCCACTCGACCATGAGCGTCAATACCTCCGGCTCTGGCCGGTGGGCATGATGCGCGGCCAGCGCCAACGTCCGCGCCGCCTCGATGCGCGGATTGCCTAGCATGGTCCCTCGGCGCTTGGTCTCGGCCAGCGCCGCCTTCGTTCGCTGGGAAATCATCTCGCGCTCGTGCTCGGCGACGGCGGCCGGAATGTGGATGGTCAGCCGGTTGGCCTGGGGCATATCGCAGGCGATGAAGTCGGCACCGCTCTCCATCAAATTGGCGATGAAGGCGACGTTACGGGCCAGCCGGTCAAGGCGGGCAATCAGCAGGGTAGCGCGGCGCTTCCGGCACTCCTCAAGGGTGGCAAGCAGTTGAGGCCGGTTCGTGTGCCGGCGTCCGCTCTCGATCTCGGTGAACTCGGCCACGAGCTGGCCGCCGTTGATCTGGCGGGCGACGGCCTGACACTGCGCGTCAAGGCCCAGCCCGCTCGCGCCCAGGCGGTCGGTGGAGACGCGGTAATAGGCGATGAAACAGGGCAGGAAAGTGGTCACGTACAAATTCTAAACGCTGGTTTAAAATTGTACGGCCCCGTTTTGCGGGTCAAGATTTACCATTTTTGAGACACGCTGAGCCTCCTTCCGCGCTAACGTACCGCATCAAGCCGTCGATAGCCTTGCCGGCCCGACTCAGTCTGCGAGGACAAGCAAAGGCGTATGCTCAGAACACGAACCAGATCACTCTTTGGCGTGAAGATGGCCGCAACGCACGAGTGTATGGTCATTTTGGGGAAAGGTGTGCGTTAGGCTCAAACCGATGAAAAAAGTATCGATCATCAACTTCAAAGGCGGCGTCGGTAAGACTACGCTGTCCCTTCACTTGGCAACGCACCTTGCCTCTCTTCAGAAAAAGGTCTTGGTAGTCGACGTGGACCATCAATCCAGCCTCTCCATCGTGGTCCTTGGCCCGCGACTTTGGCAGAAGTGCGTCAATGAACAGAGAACCGTCAATCGCGTTTTTCAGTCTTTTTGTAACCGGAAAGTGCCGATGCCAAAGGACGAGCTTGTCATCAAGAATGCGATCGGTGAGTGTGGTAGATATTCCAATTCAAAAACGCTCTATCCTACACTTGATTTCGTGAGTGCGCAGTTTGAATTGGACGATACTGAGATCGATCTTGCCTCGACCAATTACGGGAATGCAAATCTGTCAGACTGGGACAAAAGGACTCTATTGGCGACTTGGCTGGATCAAATCTCGGCTCAGAACAACTATGACTACGTTCTTTTTGATTGTCCTCCAGCGACCAAGATTGTGAGCCAAAACGCCCTCGCCGCGAGCGACAAATACATCATCCCGGTCATTCCTGATGAACTCTCAAGTCGAGGTGTGAGTCACTTCCGCAACCTTGTCCAGAATAAAATCGATTCAAAACTTGCGTACCTGCAATCGAGCGCACAGGTTCCCCCCTCGGAAGTCCCGAAGAATTTTGTCGCGACGACTAGCCTCGCCGGGATTGTGCCGTTCTTGGTAAAGCACTCAGGAAATGCTCGTTCAGGACTCACCAACATTCATACAGAGCAGATCGCGGCGTTACGTCGAACCTGGGGACCAGATATGATTCAGACCGTTGGGACGAACTACATTGCAATCCCGGAAGCCATAGCCGCTGGAGTGCCAATATGGAATCACGGCAAAAACCTGAAGGCTCGAAGGATGATGGCCGCAATCTGCACGGAGCTGAAGACCCGGATCGACATATGACCAAGACGGACGAAAAACGAGAAGAGGGAAATATTGGCGGCGTCCTTCTCAAGGTGCTCACGGCAAATTACAATGCCCTTGTCTCGGCCCGTAGCGATGAAGCCGTTCTCAGACAGTATTCAGTACTCTTGCGATTTCTGAAATCGCAACCCGACGATTTCCTAGAGGTTCACGCTCAGACAAAGCAGCGCAACGATAAATCTCTGCTCTTGACAGGCATTCGCGGAGAGGAGTTACAGTCGGTTCCGCTCGACGAACTGGAGAGGCTCGTAAATGATGACGGAATCTCTCGGAAGCACTTAGAACGGATTGCGATTGATCGATTTAGTGTGCCACGTGGCTCAATGCGCAGCTTCTCGAATAGGCAGATGCTAGTTGAGAAACTGCGCTCCTTGATCGACAACGAAAGAGCACACCAGATAATAGGCGTTGTAGCGCGTGGCCCCCAGAAAGAAGAGAATGTGCCAACGCTGCTCCGAACTCCTGAAATCCAACCCCGATTGAAAGGTGACAGAATGCGGCACTACATCATTTTTCTGGACATAATGAAGTCTCCATCTCAGCCCAACGAAGCTCCGACCTATCAAGTCGCGCTCCATCCGCACACTCAAGGCGCGGGGGTACAGGGGGGAGCAATGGGAACCAAGCAATATCTGACCGACAAAAAGGCGTTCATTGCCGACCTCAAGCAGAGACTTGGGTACACTGACGCAGCAATAGAACGGTTTTTTGCAGGCCCGGACACGCATCAATCGCTTTTGGATCACCCGTTGAGTGATGAAGATGCCGCTTACTTTGGGTGGGTTTAGGTAACCCCGTCCTGAGGGGCCAACAGTCGCAGTTAATTCGGTCCTGAAATCACGTCGATTGCAGTCCCGGCCATTTTCGATTGCTGTCCGCTACATCTGGGTGTGAGTGAAAGTCAGAGGGCTACTCAGATTGCAGGGCAGGGAACTGGTTTGACACTAGATGCCCGCGCCAAGCCGGGGCCTGGCGTAGGGGGCCTTTTGGGAAACACCGGCGGGGGACGAAGGTGCTATCCTTCCAGCGAATAGCACGCCTAGGAGAAGCATCGTGGCAAAGGCTAAAGAGGTGGACACCGCCGTTCAGGAACTCGCGCTAGAGTCGTCGAAGCTGAAGAAGCTTGTCATCAAGAACTTCCGGTGCATCGGAAATACTCCTGTAGAGATAGAGCTGAATGACATTGTGGTTCTCGTTGGCCCCAACAACGTGGGCAAGAGCACAATTCTCCGCGCTTATGAAGTCGTCATGAACCATGGATCGAACGAGGGTGATCTAGCAATTGAGGATTTTCCCAACGAGATCATCGATTCTCAAGCATTCCCTGAAATTGAGCTGCAAACTTATGTGAACGAAGACAAGCCAGCGCAGCACTGGCTACACGTGGACGAAGAGACCAAACAAGAATACGTGCGAGAGCGCTGGATATGGAACGCGCCTGGCAAGCCAAAGCGTCAGGGGTTTCGCTTTAACGCGAACGATTGGGATGAGCATGTCCCGTGGGGAGCGCCCAACGTGGCAAAGGTGCGACGCCCGCAGCCACAACGCATCGATGCCTTTGCGAGTCCTGAAGCGCAGGCCGGAAAGATCGTCGATCTACTTAAGAAGGCTCTTCTTGAAAAAGCAAAACAGACCGCAGACGGCGATGAATTCTCGATCTCCGCATTTGCGAAGCTCAAACAATACATCGCGACTGTTCAAAAGGACGTTCTAAACGAGACACAAGCCACAATCACGAACATAGAAGCACAACTGTCCACGATCATCACCGACGTGTTCAAGGGCTTCAAAGTCTCCTTCGAAGCAAAGCCTGAAGAAGTAGGGGACAAGGCGCTGGATCTGTTTGCTACGAAACCGATACTACGGATGGGGCCGGAAAATGGTCACATGGCTCCCATTGATAAACAGGGGAGCGGCGCGCGGCGAACACTCCTGTGGGCTGCCCTCAAGCTCTTGGGGGAACAGGCTCCGGCCCCAAAACCAACCAAGGCGGCAAAGAAACCCACAGCAGAGACGACCGAAGGCGCCGAAAGCTCGCGCCCCAATGTGCTGCTAATCGATGAGCCGGAAATTTGCCTCCATCCCAGCGCCATACGCGAGGCTTGCCGTGTGCTCTACGACCTAGCCAAACCTGGCAATAACTGGCAGGTAATAGTGACGACACACTCACCTGTCTTCATCGATCTTGCACGCGACAACACCACCATCGTTCGTGTCGAGCGAACCGAATCGGGGATTATTGAGGGAACAACGGTCTTTCGTCCTGATCGCGTGAAACTCGACGACGACGACAAAATGAACCTGAAGCTTCTCAATGTATGGGACCCCTATGTAGGAGAGTTTTTCTTTGGCGGTCACACTATCCTCGTGGAGGGGGATACAGAGTACTCCGTCTTCCGTTTGCTCATTGAAGAAGATCGCAACACGTTCAAAGACGTGCATGTGGTTCGAGCTAGGGGGAAGGGGATTCTGATTTCGCTGATTAAAATTCTGAATCACTTCGGCGTCGCTGGCTACGCGGTTCTCCACGATAGCGATAGGCCACCGGCGGCTGGAGAAAAGAACTCAGCATGGGGCACCAACCAATCTATCCTCAACACAGTCAATGCCTGCCCAGATCCCTCCCGCGTGCGCCTCATCGCAGCGGTGCCCGATTTCGAGGGGGCAATATTCGGGACGTCTGCATCTTCGAATAAACCATACAAGGCTGTGGCTGCCATCAAGGACGATGCTGCGCTCAAAGCCATATCACGGCAACTCCTGGAAGCTCTCCTCGATCATTCCAAGCCTCTCCCGCTAGGAGTCATTCAGTGGAAAAGCCTTGAGGAATTAGAAAAGGCGCTTCCGGTCTAGTAAGCCGCGGCCATGTGCAGAGCCTTCAACCGCCAAAGCTTTCCGAACCGTGCCGGGTTGGTAGCGGTGTACCTGAGGATCGAGACAGACTCATGAAGTGCGCCGCGAGCAAACGACGAGTCTGTTCCTTCAATATGGTGGAAGTGCCGCCAGCGTGATCTGCGGGATCAGGCTCGCTTCCTGCGTCGACTGGGGTTCGGAACGCCAATAGGTGTGATCTTTAAGAATTCAGTCGCGTCTGCCAGCTTGGTATCAATGCTGCGCTCGATCGCCATCAACATCTCAATCTTGCCCTTCGCAAAACGAGCAGCTTCTTCCAAGGTGTTGAAGGTGTAAAGATCTGCCTGGCCGCCGGCGACCGAATAGAAAAACGAGTCGTCCGAATCGAAGGCGCTTCGGGTTCTCGCTTCAAAGGTATCGCCCACAAGCGCAGCAATCGATCCCCCGCTCGCGAGTATTTCCATTCCGGGGAATTGATGAGTTTCCGTAACTGGCACGATGATGACCCGTTTCATCGCAACCCCTGGCCTACAGAATATACGGAATAGATGTGGTTTCGGCTACGCTCCCACACCACGCCAGAATCTCGCCCACGGCGCGGCCATAGGCCCGCCGTGTGTGAGTTGCGGATGTTGGCCGCAAAGAACTCAAGGAATCGGATGCCGGCGCGCTCGCCGGAGGCGGCGACCAGAGCGGGGAAAGAGGGGCGGGGGAGGGAAGTGAGTTGGTTCATTTGAGCAGCCCGAATAGCCGTTCCAAAACCTCGTCGAGCGAGCCAAGCCTCTCAAACCTTCCACGTGGGACAATCCGCTGCTCTGGCCGTTGGGCCTTTATGCCTTCGGCATTCGCCTTGGTATGCTTGGCAACTTTCATGCCATGGATGTCGGGCAGCGGCTGCCCCGGAGGGCTGCCAAACCAGAGGTAGGATTCAAGCTCCAACTCCGGAGTGACGAGAATCCAGATGATGCATCCGCTTGGCTTATCCATCAGCTTGAGACTGGCTTTGATGTCGGCTGCCTTGCCGTCGGCCATGGAGGTTTTGAATTGAATGTGCCTGACGATCTTTCGAAAGCTCATCACCAAGTCGTAGCCGCCGGCATCGAACTCGGAGCGCAGCACCTCAACATCGGTCACGCCAAGTTGCCACAGTCGCCGCAACGTATCGCCCACGAACACATGCTCGACGATCCGCTCCCGCAGCGTCGAATGGACGTAGTGCGCCGTTTTCTCATCCGCCAAACTGATCATTCCCATTGCCCGTTCTACATCTGATAAGGACATTATCAAATATAGAGAAGAGGCCGGCACCCGGACGACGCTGCTCAATGACCGCCGGCGAGACGAAATGAGCCTAGATGAGGTCGAGAGAATAGTTATCTCAGGCCAAGTGCAAGCCGTCTATGTACCGATAACCTTAGACCGTTTCTTGGAGCGCGCGATACCGGGAACGCCGCTGAGGTACGTCACGAGCTGGTTGACACCGACTTGGAATAGATCTCTGTCCGTCGCACCCGCCGGCGGATTGCCAATGGATTCCCTGTGCCATCGCAGCTTTTGGCACATTTGGCAGATTTTCGGATCGGAGAAGTTGACGCGAATCTCGTGTGCGAAGCGGTTCCGGATATTGCCGATCAGTTTCAGGTCCGCCGCAACGATTTCACTAACGAGCCCAAGGCAATAGCAAGCCCTCACCCGGCTTGCGTAGCTTCCGAATGGCCCGTCGTGCCTGAGCAGCTCTTTCACTTCCTTGGCATCATCAACCATGAATTCGATGAGTATGTCAGTTAGCAGCGCGTCCAGAAATGCGGGGCCAACGATGGCGACGGCGCGGTCACTTGATTCGTCGTAGTTAAAGAGGCGTGAAAACTCCAACAACATTTCTTGCCGCTGAAAATATCTCTCCGCTTCCTTCTCGGATAGGTAGGGACTCGCAAGGTTTTCAGGGTTCATCGGGCACCCGTAGGGTAGTTCAGCGCGCCTCGATCTTGACGAGGGTGAACATCTCTCGTGAGACTTTCTCGCCCCGGCGCACCTGCTTTACCCGCACACTAGCCCGCGAGTCACGCTCGGCTAATTCTCGATTGATGCGGGATATATCATCAGCGCTTAGCTCTGGGTCTATCTTGCCTGAGATCGTTCCGCGCTCCGTGCCGGTACGGTACTCAAAGATGCGGGTGTCGCGCAGGGCACCGTTAAGCTGTCCCTCGAACTCAACAGCCTCCTCGTGCAGAGTGGTGACGCGGGCCCGCTCCGCGGCTCGCTCAACAGCGCGCCGGTCAAACTTCGTGTCCAGTTCCCCGGCGACCAAGCGGAACGCTGCATCATTGGTGCGCAGCAAATCGAAAAATTCACGGATCGTGCCCAGCACGCGGTCATCAAGGTTTTCGACTGCGGCCTCGAAGGGTTCGTCATCAGCTTCGCCGAACCGCTCCATCAACCGCGAGGCGTCATCCACGGCCAGCTTCAGCTCAGAATCAACGATGCTGCCCTGGGAAACCAGCTCTTCGAGCCGGAAGCCAAAGGAGCCATGAACGACATTGGTGATGTGAAGCTTTGCCAGATCCTTGCCAGGGATCGCACCGCGCTGGCCGAGGCTGCCCATCTGATGCAAGGCAAACACCGTGTTCACCACGTCCTGAAACTTATCGACGGCCGCCGTCCCGAATTCCGTCTCGATGCCGCGGTTTGCCACCACCGGCCTGCCACTGAAGAACAGGGCGGCCGAGGCGCGGGTTTCGGGTTCGGCGATCATGCCGGCGAGAGTCTGGCGCAGCTCGTCACGGCGCGATTCCAGACTGAAAGAGGTCAGAATATCCTCATCCGTCATGGAATTGAGCAGCCCTTCGACCGCAGCAAGGTCAGCCGCGACAAAATCGCGTTCAAGTTTTGCGCTCATGGTTGATCTCCAGTCGAAGCAGCGTCCCCATCGGGTATCAGAAGCGCCATGGCCTGTGCGTCCTCTCCGGTGTCCTCAAGCCGTACCTGCAACATGCCCTTCCACAAGAAGCTCCCTCTTTGGTGCGAGAAAAGCTGAAGCAGATAACGTGCCATAGATACAAGGGTTTCCGGGCTCCCGTTCATGTCGAGAAAGAACGTATCGAGATTGTACGTCTGTTTTACCAGCTCACGACTGAAAACATTCTGGTTTGTCGTCAGCAGTGCCTTCCAGTTCACCCCATCCGTGGCCGCCGCTGGCCGATGTATGAAGATGACCAAATCGAGGTCGTGCGGGTCCTTCTCTTCAACAAAGCTACCATCCAGCCATTGGAATCCCCGGACGATGCCCAGGCTCCGCAGAATCTCCCGGTGATCTAGCCAGTTGTTGAGGATGGCTTTGCGTTGGTCAGTCGTGCCGAAGCGTTGCACCACGTCGAGCGGGCCTACCTCATAGGGAGACATCAAAGCGGGAATATCGCCCGGCTCACTTCCTTGAAATGGCGGCAAAATACCGTCTATTGTGGATTGCGGAATCATCATTCCCCGCCGTTCTTGGAAGCGTTCTGGATCTGGCAATGCCCGGAATCGAAAACCATCAAGTCCCTATTGATCCTATCCTGTCGACCAGATCTTGGCGACCCTTCTCTCTCCTAATCTTTCCGTCATTTCCGGGTGTTTCCCGGCGAGAGCCGGGCCGCGCTTTCGAGCTTGGGGCTGTATACCGGAACCCTAGATGTTTCAGCAAGATCGCAAAGCCTGCGCTGGCGTGTAGACACGGAAAACGGTTGTCTTCCAGCACGGGCCAGCGCAGCTCCAAAGATGCGATCAAAGTGGGGCCAAACCTATACGGGAAACCGTGTCAGATTACAGCAGTGACCGGAAACCGCGCCCTTGACGTTTCCCGGCGGAATTTCTAGGGTTTGGGTGTACACCCCCACTTTCGGGATCACCTCAGTAAATCCGCAAAACCGGCGTCGGGCCAGTCACACAACTTACGGATGATGATCTGTTTGACCTGATGCACATTGTCTTGCACTAGGGTAGGCTTCTTGCAGAGCAATCAGGCGAGGATTGATCTTTTGAAATCAGCCTCTAATCTCCGAGGCGGACCAAGTTGCTTACAATAGGTAACTTGAGTCGGCGCTGCTCTGCGCAGATGGAGATAATTGTCTCAAAGGCAGGAAATGTTGAAGCTGGAAGAGATCAAGAACCAGTCGGCGATCTCGGGTATCGATCCCAACCGTCCCGTCCGGATCGTGGCGACAGAGTTTGTCGGGGAGAATGCCCTCACCGTCTACTACAAGACGATTGAAGGCGTCGTTCTGGAGAGGATGCTTTTCAGGGCCGACGAACCGACGCTATTTCTGGCCGAAGCCGGCCGTCCGTGGGCGTTCGATGCTTCAGGGCAAGATTTCAAGCTCGCTGCCGAAGCGTTCCGGATTCATCTCGCACACCTTTTTGATCCGATGATGGCCGTCCATACCTCGAACGTCGAGCCGCTTCCCCATCAGATCACCGCGGTTTATGAGGCGATGCTGCCCAAGCAGCCGTTGCGGTTCGTACTTGCCGACGACCCCGGCGCTGGTAAAACTATTATGGCCGGACTTTATATCCGGGAGTTGATCATGCGGGCCGACGCCGTCCGCATCCTCGTTGTCGCTCCGGGCAGCCTGGTCAACCAATGGCAGGATGAACTTTTCGAGAAGTTTGGCCTGAGTTTCACCATCTTCTCTCGCGAACATGTTGAGCAATCCTTGAGTGGCAATCCGTTTGAGGATACCGACTTCCTGATCGCACGGCTCGATCAGCTTTCCCGCAACGAGGATTTACAGGACAGGCTCAAATCCTCACATTGGGATCTGATTGTCGTCGATGAAGCTCACAAGCTGTCGGCAAACTACTACGGAAACAAGATCAATACGACAAAGCGTTTTGAGCTTGGACAACTTCTCGGCAGCGTCACACGCCATTTTCTCTTGATGACTGCGACTCCGCACAACGGCAAAGAGGCGGACTTCCAGCTTTTTCTTTCCCTCCTGGACTCGGACCGTTTCTACGGGAAGTTCCGAGACGGTGCCCACAAGGTGGACGTCGCCGACCTCATGCGGAGAATGGTCAAGGAGGAAATGTTGCGCTTCGACGGCACCCGCCTATTTCCTGAGCGCCGCGCCTATACTGCCTCCTACAAGCTCTCAGGACCAGAGGATGCCCTTTATCAGGCCGTGACGAAATACGTCACAGAAGAGATGAATCGTGCTGACCGTCTCCAGGATGGAGGCCGCAAAGGCACAGTCGGCTTCGCGTTGGCTTCGCTGCAGCGGCGCCTGGCGTCCAGTCCGGAGGCAATTTACCAGTCCCTTCGCCGGCGCCACGGAAAAATGAAGCGCCGTCTGGAGGAAGAGCGGTTGCGCTCCCAAGGCCGATTGGAAGCACTCCCAATCGAGCACGCCTCAGATGACCTCTGGGACCTGGCAGACCAGTTGCCTCCTGAGGAATTCGATCAGTTCGAGGAAGAAGTCGTTGATCAGGCAACCGCGGCTCAAACCATCCAGGAACTCGAAGCTGAGATCCTGCAACTAGCCGATCTGGAGGCGCAGGCCCTCCAACTCAGGAATTCCAACCAGGATCGTAAGTGGGATGAGCTTTCGCACATTCTCCAGGACAACCCGGTTATGCGGGATGCCGATGGGAACCAGCGCAAACTCATCATCTTCACAGAGCACAAGGACACGTTGCATTACCTTGATCGCAAGATCAAGGACCTGCTGGGTAGTCAGGAAGGCGTCGTTCAGATTCACGGGAGTGTCCACCGGGACGAGCGTCGCAAAATTCAGGAACTGTTCCGCGTCGATCCGCGCGTCCGCGTGCTTGTGGCGACTGATGCGGCAGGCGAAGGCGTCAACCTTCAGAATGCAAATCTGATGGTCAACTATGATCTCCCCTGGAACCCTAATCGGATTGAGCAACGGTTCGGCCGCATTCATCGCATCGGCCAGACTCAGGTGTGCCACTTGTGGAACATGCTCGCTTCCGAGACGCGAGAGGGAGATGTATTTCACCGCCTTTTTCAGAAACTGGAAATTGAGCGCGAGGCCCTCGGCGGGCGCGTATTCGACATCCTCGGCGAAGTCTTCGAGGAAAAGAGCCTCAAAGACCTGCTTATCGAAGCCATCCGCTACGGGGACGATCCAAAACGCCGCGACGAGTTGCGAACCAAGGTGGAAGGCGCACTCGACACTGCGCACATTGAGGAGATTCTCTCTCGCAATGCGTTGTCTGAAGAAGTCATGGACATGAAGCGCCTGTATTCGGTCAAAGAGGAGATGGAGAAGGCCGAGGCGCGCAAGCTACAGCCCTACTTTATCCGATCCTATTTCTCGCAGGCCTTCCAACAGCTCGGTGGTGAATTGCGGCCCCGTGAAGAGGGCCGTTACGAGATAACCAACGTCCCGGCGATCATTCGTGAACGGGACCGGCAGATCACGGGCCGGGATCGGCGCAATCTGAATCCGGTCACCCTCCGCTACGAGCGGGTCTGTTTTGAGAAGAAATTCGTACGCCTTGAAGATCGCGCCGGCGCTCCGATGGCCAGTCTGCTACATCCGGCCCATCCGCTCATGCAGGCGGTGACTGATCTCACTCTTGAGCGGTTGCGCAACAAACTTAAGCAAGGTGCGGTCTTTGTTGACCCCGTCGAGTCTGGTGCAGATCCCACCACCGACCCGCGAATCATGTTTCTCGTGGACCACTCGATTCGCCAGGGAGGCGATTCGGGACGGACCATATCCCGGCTCGTGCAGTTCATTGACGTGCATGCCGATGGACAGGCAAGTAATGCCGGATGGCGATC
>Ga0302147_10001283_pt1 | contig 11341 bp, 7 predicted proteins | sample I_Bog_E3_2_FD_192438 | JGI IMG/M metagenome (GOLD analysis project Ga0302147, IMG submission 192438) | Peat permafrost microbial communities from Stordalen Mire near Abisko, Sweden - I_Bog_E3_2 | ecosystem: Environmental > Terrestrial > Soil > Wetlands > Peat | place: Sweden: Abisko, Stordalen...
TGCAACGCTGCGTTTATGGTATAGGATCATGAAGAATAATTTACTCTATCCGCCGCCCAGGCCAGATATTGCCCAATCATCGCAACTTTAGGGCTACCCGAAGTGTATTAAGTCCAAACCCACCCTTCATTGAACCGAATAGCTTTCTCAATCGCGATCCTGACCCTCTGTTGGAATCTTTCCGCCGAGACCCTCGATCGCTCAAAGCTGGACAGTTTGTTCGCCAACCTTGAGCACCACAACTTGGCGCAAGGCAGTGTGGCTATTTCCTCGAATGGGAAGCTGGTCTACCAGCGCAGCTTCGGCCGGGATAATACACAGCAAACCGAGTATCGAATCGGTTCGATAACAAAGGTATTCACGGCCGTACTCATCTACGAGCTGATCGACGAGCGACGGTTGTCTCTCAGCGACAAGCTGAGCAGATTTTTCCCGCAGCTGCCTAACGCCGACAGGATCACCATCGACGAACTGCTTGGGCACAGAAGCGGTTTGGCTAATTTCACGAATCACACGGGATTTGACGGCTGGAAGGACAAGCCAAAGACCCACGCAGAGCTATTAGCGTTGATACAGAGCCAGAAGCCGGACTTCAAACCTGGAACGAAGGCCGACTACAACAATTCCAACTACTTGCTGCTCGGATACATCGTGGAGCAGGTTACGGGCAAGGACTATAAGACCTTCCTAGGCGAAAGAATCCTCCGAAAGATCCACCTAGATCACACTTATTATGGGGAAAGGAACGGTTTCCAGCCCGGCGAGGCGATTTCATATAAATACGAAAATGGCGCATGGAAGCAGGACCGGGCGGCCTGTCTCGACAATTTCTGTGGCGCGGGAGCGATCATCTCGACACCCCAAGACATGCTGACGTTCATTGGCTCCCTGTTTGCAGGTGAATTAATAAGCAGGGAAAGCTTGGCACAAATGACCACGATCAAGGATGGCTACGGACAGGGCCTTTTCCCTTACGGAGATGAAACCCACGCAGGATTCGGCCATAACGGCAAGACCGAGGGTTTCGGCGCGTCTTTGCAGTATTTCCCGGACAGCCACCTTGCGATCGCTTACTGCACAAACGGTGAGGTCTATCCCAAGGCACAAATCCTCGACCGCATATTCAAGATATGCGTTGGGATTCCCTGCGACATCCCGACATTCAAGCCTAATGTCATTAATCCTGCGTCTATCGCCAGACTTGAGGGCAGCTATTCCTCAGCTGACAATAATATCCAGGCAACAACCACCGCTGAAGGAGGGAATTTGGTCATCTCGGTCAAGGGGCAACCATTTCCGCTTCTTGCTCTCTCCGACCATGAGTTCTGGAACGTCGCCTTCGGCTTCTTTTTTGACTTTTCGCACGACGGAAAGCTCACGCTTAGGGACGTAGACGACGTCTACGAGCTACGAAGAAACTGAGTCGTTTCGCACGTCTACCACCAATCCTTCCGCATGAGGCGGTAAGCCGGGGCCGTATTCATTCTGACAATCGATAGCCAAACTCTTGCCGCTTGCGGGCACGCGCATGTACTGTCGACCGGGAGGACCGTGATCTCGAGTGAACGGTTTGGCGTAGTTTGCAACAGACATGCGGTCACGAATGGCCCAAAGGGGAGACCCCGGAGGGCGCCCGGGTCGTCAAGGACGCGCACGGAAACATGCTGGTCGAAGGGGACACCGTCGCCCTCATCAAGGACCTCAAGCTTGGCGGCGGATCGCAGGTGCTCAAGGCCGGCACCAAGGCCAAGAACATCCGCTTGGTTCCAGGCGACCACGAGATCGACTGCAAGATCGAGGGCACGTCGATCGCCCTTAAGGCCTGCTTCGTGAAGAAGGTCTGACGGGAGCGAGGCGTCCTGTGTGCTCGGCGGAAAATCATCACGCCAGCGCGGAGCGCCGACGCAGCTGCCCGCAGGCGGCGTCAATGTCGGGTCCGCGCGAGCGCCTGATATGTGCGACGACACCGCGACCTCTCAGTTGGGAAAGAAAGGCCTCTGTTGCTGCCTCGGGCGACGGTGCATAGGTCTCGCCGCGTAGACTCAACCCGGTCGGATTGTAGCGCAGGAGGTTGACGTGCATGCGCCGTTTGCCGAGGAGCCCAGCAAGTTCTTCTGCCTGCCGGACCGAATCGTTCACGCCGTCCAGCAGGCAATACTGTATAGACACGGGGCGGCGGGTGCGTTCCTGATAGCGGTCGGCAGCCGCCAGAATCTCCTGAACACCAAATCGCCGACCCATCGGCAGGAGCCTGGCCCGGGTAGCATCGTCCGGGGCGTGCAGGGAGATGGCCAAGTGTACGTTCATGCCCGATGCAGCCAGCGCGTCTATCCCCTGGACAATCCCGACCGTGGAGACGGTGACCTGCCTGAATCCGAGCGCCCCCATGTCGTTGTCTGCCATCCGCACGATCGCCGCACAGACATTTTCCAGGTTCAGCATGGGTTCACCCATTCCCATGAAGACTACCGTCTGGAGCCGCCGGCCGGCGGCTCGCGCTTCATGTCGGAGCGCCAGGAATTGCTCCACCATCTCCCCGATCCCTAGGTTACGCTCGAACCCCGTCTTCGTCGTCGCACAAAAATCGCAACCCATCGCGCATCCCACCTGGGAGGAGATGCAACCGGCCGCTCGGTCGGTGCGGAAATCAGGCATCATCACTGATTCGACGGTCCGTCCGTCGCAAAGACGCAAGAGGAGCTTGGTCGTGCCGTCCGCCGAAACGTTCCGGGTTACGACCGATGCAGCCCTGCGGTCGGTATGCTCTTTCAAATAGAGAGCCAACTCGGGCGGAAAGCGCCGGCCGTTCGGCTGGGCTGTGGCACCCGCTCCATAGTACGAGCGCAGCAAGGGCCCGGCATGGGATGGCTTCAAACCCAGCGCCTCAAGCTGCGGCGCCAGCGATGAGGGGATATGCTCCGAAAGGTCCACGGCGCAGAGCCACGCAGCATTTGGGTGAGATGCCAAGCCGCCAGCCTGGGGTGCGCCCGAAGTCCCCAGCGGCCGGCAAGGAAAACGAGGGGGATGTCGACCCTCTGCGCCCAGGCCTCCCCGTTATGGCCCGCCCCAGGGAAAATACGGTTCACCCCTCCCGCGTTTCTTTGCCCCGAGGGTGGCGGGGTCGTAATCGCGGCCCTGGAGAACCCTGTTGCCGGCCATTTCTGCTCGCCCACGGGTGGGGCCCTGTGGATGCTCGCGCCCGCTGATGCGGAAACCGTCCCTCTGGTCGCTCCTGTTAGCGTTTCTTCCCTTCTGCGGGATGTGCTTCTCTGTCGCCTATTGGGATCGCGTGACGCCGCACGTGATGGGCCTGCCTTTCAACATCTTTTGGATCATGTCCTGGAACGTCGCCACACCTGTGGTGATGTCCTTGGCCTTCATGATTGAAAGGCGCCGGTGAGTCCCGGCGCGGTCGCCCTCTCGGTCATACTCGGGATTGTTACGGTTGGGTCCTGCATTGGGTTCCTGGCAGGCAAGAGGCGGCAGTTGAACCTTGAGGAATGGGCCGTGGCCGGCCGGGGGCTCGGCCTGATACTCGTGTGGATCCTTCTGGCTGGGGAAACCTTTACGGCGTTCTCGGTGCTCGGCATTAGCGGGTGGATCTATTCGAAGGGAGGTCCGACGCTCTATGTGCTCGCCTATCTCACCTTGGGCCAGGTCCTCATATTCTTCATTGGCCCTCCCCTTTGGGAGTATGGTCGACGCCACGGGATCCAGACCATTGCCGATTTCTTCGGCAAACGCTACGGCAGCACCCTGCTTGCCATCGTGGTAGCCCTCGCGGGGGTCGTATTCATGATCGTCTACCTCCAGCTGCAGATCACCTCGCTTGGAATCATCGTGGGGGTCGCAAGTTTCGAGAGCGTTGGACGCACTCCGGCGATGATGGTGGCCACGGTGGTTGTCGCCGGCTTTGTGGTCGTAAGCGGAGTCCGGGGCGTCGTCTGGGTCAGCGTGCTCAAGGATTTCCTCCTCGTTAGCGTTGCCATCGTCGTGGGCATCTGGATTCCCTACGCGCACTTTGGGGGAATCGCACCGATGTTCGCTGCGGTCGAGAAGGCGAGGCCCGGGCACCTTGTCATGCCAGGGGCAACCACCAGCTACGGACATTCCTGGTTCATATCCACGGTGCTGATAAATTCGCTCATGTTCGCCTGGCCCCATTTTTTTGGCGGGATCTTCACGGCAAAGAACGGCGAAACGGTCCGAAAGAACGCGATCATGATGCCCTTTTATGTACTCCCGCTGGCGCTCATTGTCTTCGCGGGGTGTGCGGCCATACTGGTCGCCCCCGGGCTCAAGAATGGAGACCTGGCCTTGCTAACGGCGGTTCGCAACACATTCCCGCCCTGGCTGCTGGGCGTCATCGGGGGGGCCGGTGCGCTGACCGCGATGGTCCCCGCCGCGATCCATATCCTCACGGCATCAACCCTCATAGCTAAGAATGTGTACCGGCCGGTGTTTGCCCCAGGAATGTCAGACGACAACATAGGATGGGTGGCCCGAATCGCCGTGGTGGTGATCACGGGGGTCGCGCTCTACCTTTCCATCCACAGTTTAACCACGCTTGTTGGACTTCTGCTGCTTGCGTATTCCGGGGTGGGGCAGTTCGCCCCGGGCATTGTCCTTGGACTCTGCTCAAAGCGCGTGACGACCCTGGGTATTCTGGCCGGATTGCTGACGGGTCTCTCGGTGACAGGGATGCTCGTATTCACCCACAATGACCCGGTTTCAGGCATTAACGCCGGGTTGGTCGGCCTGGCTGCAAACGTGGCGCTCGTCGTTGCGCTGACCTGTCTTTTCCCGCGCCCGCCGGTCGGCCAGTTGCCGGTCCTGGTGGAGTCGGCGTCCGCCGTTTGAGGAGTCAGGGCGGAGTTCTCGCTAGGGAACCACGCTAACGAGCAAGTCCCGGCTGACGGCCGTGCCTTCTCTGTTGTGGACCAGCACCGTGTAGTGGCCTGCTGCGCCACCTGTGGCGTGCATGAGCTTGAGATCCGGTCCCTTGGCGCCGGGAACGATGCGCCCGTCATGAAGCCAGCTGTAATCCAGAGGTTCTGTTCCCACTGCCGTGACTGCCAGGATCAGATCCGCGCCCGACTTAACCGTTCGCAGAATCCCGGACCCAGTCGAGAGGAGGGGAACCGTTGCCCCTTTGATACCGAATTCGATGGAGCTTGGTGCCACCTTTAGTCCATCGATCTCGCTTGAGGCCCGGTGCCCCCGGAGATCATCGACGGTAGCTACGAAGCTCAAGGTATCGCCGGGAGCGAGGTCGGCCGGGGGCCGCCAGAACACCCGGTAGGGGGGCCGGTCGGCGGTTCCCATCAGCTCGAATTGCCCAGGGCGCGATCCGCGCCTGAGGCAGAATGTAACCTCGGCAAACCCATCCCCCCCGGAAACCTCGGCTATGAATTCCTGACGGTGCGGGATGACCTGAGCATCTCGATTCTCGGCGGTGAAAGTAAGCATCGATCCAGGGGCCGGATTCGCGAACCGGACCGTGGGCGGGTTCGCGGGATCACCCAAGGGACCCTCGGCCTGCCAGACGACAAGTTGAAGCGGGGCAAGGGTCACCTCTGCTTGGCCTTTATTGGCGGCTCGAAGCTCCGGGCCCTGTGCGGCGCCGGGGGAAGTGGAATCGAAGAGCACTCGGAGCGGGGCGCCGGGAGCCTGGCTCGTTTGGAGTGTAGCCGTGAGCGTTTCCTGCCGCGAATTGTTGAGTGCCACCAGGTACTCCACCCGTTCCGCGCGCTCAATCCTGGAGAAGGCAAAGACGTGGGGGTTGCCACTGGGCCGCAGCAGCATCGCCCCCCGTGACAGCCCAGGGTGGGATTCCCGCAATGCTGCGAGGGTGTGGATGGCCCTGTAGAAGGGATGATTCGAGTCGAACTTGTCATCCTTTCCAGTGCGCGAGGTCCCCAGGAGGGCTAGGTCGCGGTATCGCGGGGCTTGTGACGCAAACATGTCCTCCCGAGCACCCATGTCGCCGCCAGAGCCGACCATTCCCTGCTCGTCTCCGTAGTAGATGACGGGCTGCCCGCGCACCGTGAGCAGCAGTTCCTGCCCGAGGATGTCCAGGGTCGCAAGCTGGTCCGGCTTCACTCCCGGGTTGTCCTTTGTCAGGAAGAGCCCGAGGCGTCCGTCGTCATGGTTGCTGACGAAGGTGGTCTCGTTGTGCGCGTTGCTGTCGTGGTCGGTGTAGAGATCGTCCCGGGCAAACAGGGCATCAAGCTCCGCCGAGTCTCTGCCGCGCGATACGAAGTCGCGCGCACCCACATAGAATCCGAAGTCGAGCGTCGCATCGAGGGTGCCCGTTGTCGTGAACTCGCTCATGAGCTCCACGTCCTTGGTCATGTTTGCGACCTCACCGAACAGCAGGAAGTCCGTCTTGCCAAGCGATGCGGCTCGGGAGCGTATGGCTGGGGCGAAAGCTTGCCAGAACTCAATGTTCACGTGCCTGACCGTGTCGATCCGGTATCCGTCAATGCCGTAAAGCTCGATCCAGCGGCTGAAGACATCGATGAAGCCGTTTACGACAATTGGGCTTTCAGTGAACACATCGTCCAAGCCCGAAAAGTCCCCGTAGATGGCGCTCTCGCCCTTGAACGTGCTATCACCGCGATTGTGGTAAAGCGTAAGGTCGTTAAGCCACTCGGGCCCTTTGGCGTGGACATCCGCGGGCGCCACCACCGGGACGTGCGCGAAGCTGCGCTCCACGGAGAGCTGAGGAAAGGCCTCGGGGGAATTGATCCCGTTGTACGCAACGAGGTGCGGGTCGAAGGGCCGGCCGGAGGAGTCGCGAAAGGGAGCCTCAGCCATGGAACGGTATGCGGTGTCCCCGTCCTTGTATTTGATGACGTCAGCCGTGTGGTTAACCACAATGTCCAAGTAAACCTTCATCCCCCGGGCGTGCGCCTGCGCCACGAACTCGCGGAATTCAGCCTCGGTCCCGAGGTGGGGATCGATCTGGGTGAAGTCCAGGATCCAATAGCCATGATAGCCGGCGGATTCTCGGCTCATTGCCATGTTCCTGAACGGCGGGGTGATCCAGATCGCTGTGGTGCCGAGGCCCTTGATGTAGTCCAGCTTCGAGGTGAGGCCTACAAAGTCGCCGCCGTGAAAATGCGAGATGCGCGTGGGGTCAAAGCCGTTCACGTCGGGGCCGCCATTGATTCCCCCCGTGTCATTCGCCTTGGACCCGTTCTCAAACCGGTCCGTGAGGACAAAATAGAAGACCTGGCCGGCGCCGGGATGCGTGAACCGGGGCACGCTGACGAGGGCGGGGGAGTTGCTCTCCGCGCCTAGGGAGCCGCCCGTTGCCAGGAGGATCGCAAGAACCAGGCACGCCATCGTGTGCACGTGGCATTTGGGCGGCCCAAGATCGGTCCGGTTCTGGTATTGCTGCATTTTTCCCGAGTCTAATGCAGAAGCTTTGATCACCCATGGGCGGTGTCAAAACGTCACGACCAGATAATACATATAGGAGCGGGACAAAACCGGGCCCTCTACCAGGCCATCGGTGGGGTCGGTGTTCTCGGGGTAGCGTGTGAGCACCCGGGCAGTATGGGCGCGATCGATTGACACGGTTCCGAGCGCCGCCGCAGTCTCGCCCACTGCCGTGAGTGTTGACGCCACCCTGACACCCAAGAATTCGGAGCGGCCCGCACGCCCGTCGGCGAGGGTTTGGGTTTACCGATTTCTGGCCGCCGTGGTGATTCCGGCCGTGCTTTTCCTGGGCCTTGAGGCCGCTCTCCGTAATGCCGGGTTTGGCCAATCGGTGAGATTCCTCATTCCCGATGAGAAGCCGGGTTATTTCAGGACCAACCCGAATTTCGTAAGCTCATTTCTCCCGAGCAGCTTTGACCTAAGACCCCTGAACCTGCGCATCTCTGAAAAGAAGGCCGCCAATTCGGTCCGGATTGTGGTGCTCGGAGAATCCGCTGCGCAGGGCGTCCCCGTTCCTTCGTTCGGCTTCGCCGCCCAGCTGCGGGCGCAGCTGCGAGCCCGTTACCCAGGCAAGGAGATTGAGGTGATCAATACGGGGATCGTCGCGATCAACTCGCACGTCGTCTACAAGATCGCCCGGGAGCTTGCGGCTTTTTCTCCGGACCTTTTCGTCATCTACATGGGCAACAATGAGGTCGTTGGGCCCTATGGGCCCGGCTGCGCCTACCTCTCCCAGATGCCCCCACTTTGGTTCATCCGTCTTAGCGTCGCCGTCAAATCCTCGAGAACGGGCCAGTTGATTACCTCGCTACTGGGCAGGCTCGCCCGGCACAGCCGGCCTCCAGAGGAGTGGGGTGGCATGACTATGTTCGTTAACAATGGGGTGGGCGGGGATGACCCCAGGCTGGAGGGGGTCTACCGTAACTTTGAAGCGAACCTCCGGGACATCCTCCGTGTGGCAAGTGGCGCCCATGCGGGAACGCTCCTGTGCACGGTCGGATGCAATCTAAAGGACTGTGCCCCCCTGCTATCCCTGCATCGGCCCGGGCTGACCGAGTCGGAACTGAGCCTATGGGAGCGTGCGTATAACAGGGGCCACATCGAATGGCTGCTTGGGGACGCGGAGAAGGCGCGCGGCGACCTTCTTGATGCACTGAGCATCGATCCGCAGTATGCGGACTGCGTGTTCATGATGGGTTCCCTCGAACTCGGGGCGGGCCACGTCGATCTGGCCCGGCAGCGGTTCATCGAGGCTGAGCACTGGGACGCGCTGCGTTTTCGGCCGGACCCTCGCATTAATCGGATCGTGCGCAAGGTGGCTCTCGATGCGGGTTCCAGGGTAAGGCTGATAGACGTGGCCAAGGAGCTGGGTTCGGACCCCAGTTCAACCGCTGAACCCGCCGGACGGGAGTACTTCTTTGAGCACGTCCATTTCAACGGGGCAGGGAACTATGTGGTTGCGCGGATGCTCGCGGAGTATTCCGAGACGCTTCTTTTTGGCCCCAACAAGGGCTGTGTCCCGTGGCTCGATTCGGCGGCCTGCTCGGCCGCGCTTGGGTACACGGACCACGAGCGGCTCCACATTCTCCAGAAGGTGGAAGGGATCGTCAGGAATCCGCCCTTCACCAACCAACTCACATATTGCGATGATGAGGCCGCGCTCGCGCGCGAGCTGGCCCAAGCAAAGGCAGACCGATCAGACCCTGAGAAACTGAGACGTGCGAGGCAGGCCATTCGAGCGTCGGTTGCCAACGACCCTGAAAATGCGGATTTGGCGACGATCGAAGAGGAGATCGATGACGATCTTGGCGACCATGAAGGAGCCTTGGCGGATTTGCGCAGGGCGCAGGCCCTTCAACCGAAAGATTTCGCCCTTGCTGCCGACGAGGCCATGAAGCTCTCAAGGCTGGGCCGGTTTGTTCAGGCCGAGGAATTTCTGAACAGCACCGCGAGGACTTGTCCGCCCAGAGACTTGGCGTTGATGGCACCGGCCTTTGCCGATTTTTTCGTGCGGACGAAGCGCTTCGACGAGGGGCGGCGGCACCTTGACTCCGAAGTTTCCCAGCGGCCTGCCGACAGGAGCCTTCGCCTTATTAGAGGGGACCTCCTCCACATGTCCGGCGACGACGTCGCAGCAGAGCGCGAGTACCGGGCCGTCCTTGCCGATGACCCCGCTGATCCCAGCGCCCTGGAGAAGCACCTTTACCTTCTTGGCAGGGCCGGACAGTCCGAGGCAGCTGAGCAGGAATGCCTATTGGCTGAGCGGCACCAGCCGGGAAACCAGGCCAACGATCTACGGGCGGCCAAGATTTATGACCTGCGCCATGATGACGAACAATCGGTCGGGTGTCTCCTAGCTGCAGAGCGAAGCGGACCGGTCCCCTCCGGGGTTGAGTTCAGCCTTGCGCGTAAGCTGCTTCGGCTCGATCGGCCGGACGAGGCGCTGGCACACTTCGCCGAGGCCAGGCGCCTCTCACTTCTGGAGGGCGATCCTGCAGTCACCGATGCTATCGGGCGGGCGATAGGGCAAATCAGGTCTCGGCTGCACTGAGGCGGGCGGGCAAGTTCGCAAATGAGAACGGAGCAGAGGAATTGCAGGGTCCGTTTCAGTCAAAGACCCATCCCCTGTAGATAATGGGTTCCCACTAGGCCGCCGTCGGGGCAAGGACTCGTGGGATGTCCTGATCAAGGTTTTTTCCGGGTCATCTCGGTTTTCTGCCGGATTTCGGGGTAGTGAAAGTTTATCCCCGGCTGATGCTAAGTGCAGCGATCCATGCAAACCCACGGACCGTTTACCCGCAATTAGTCCTAACAAATGTTCAAAGCTGACACGTTGAATCAAGCACCCTGGCAGTCGTCTTCACTCGATAGTCACTCTACCATGCCCACCGAAGCCCCAAACCCAACCAAACGCACGAGCCTATTGAGGCTCGTTGCCGCAGGCCTTTTTACTACGGCCGCCTCACTGTCGGCCTTAGCACAGGCCGTTAACACCACCCCTCCTCCGGCGGACAACAGCGCCCAGCCGGCCGTTTCCAGCGCCCCCGCGGAACCCAAGAAATCCGACGATGTGCTCGTGATGAGCGAATTCACGGTCTCCGGTTCGTTTGCGGGCAGCCTTGAGATGGCAGCCCAGGAGAAGCAGGCCGCCCCAGCCATCGTCGAGGTCATCGCGCCCGAGGACATCGGCAAGTTGCCTGACGTCAGCATCGCAGACGCACTCACGCGCCTGACCGGCCTCACCAGCCAGCGCATCAACGGCCGCGACCAGCAGATCACGATCCGTGGTTTCTCGCCCGACTTCAGCGTCGGCACCCTTGATGGTGTCGAGCAGGCCAGCACAAACGACAATCGCGCGATTGAATACGACCAGTACCCGTCCGAGCTTGTGGGCGGAGTGACGGTCTACAAGACCGGCCAGGCCGACTTGGTCGGTGGTCTCGCGGGAACGGTGGACCTCGAAACCACGTCTCCCCTGAGTGCCGACCACAGGATTGTCGCCGTGAGCGCGTTCTACAACTGGACGTCCCTCGGCGAGCTGACTCCCGGCGTCAAGAAGGCGGGCGAGAGCTACAGCGCTTCCTATATTGACCAGTTCGACGGTGGCAAAGAGGGCATTTACATTGGCTACGCCCACACCGAGAACCCCTACGAGGGCAAGCAGTTCCAGGCTTGGGGGTACCCCACGGCTTCGGACGGCAACCTGGTCCTTGGCGGCGCCAAGTTCTACGATCAGAGCGAGCTCCTGAAGCGTGACTCGGTCATCGGGGTCCTCGAGAGCAAGCCCAATGACTCCATCCACAGCAAGATCGACCTGTTCTATTCACACTTCAACGACGACGAACTCCTGAACGGACTTCAGGTTCCGATGTCGCAGTGGAGCAGCGCCCAGCTT
>Ga0302147_10001284_pt1 | contig 11340 bp, 9 predicted proteins | sample I_Bog_E3_2_FD_192438 | JGI IMG/M metagenome (GOLD analysis project Ga0302147, IMG submission 192438) | Peat permafrost microbial communities from Stordalen Mire near Abisko, Sweden - I_Bog_E3_2 | ecosystem: Environmental > Terrestrial > Soil > Wetlands > Peat | place: Sweden: Abisko, Stordalen...
ACATCCTTGATGCGGTTCCACGTGGCAACGGCGTCGTCCTTGATGTCGATTGCCACACCTTTTACAGCCGTCGTGGTGTCCTGGACCGCATCGGACACCTTGGTGTCAGTCGATTTTGAGCAGCCGCCGGTAAAAACAAGGATTGCGGGACTGAGGGCCGCGAGGGCGAGCAGGAGCGTGCGTTGGGTTTTCATAGGGGATCGTATTGATTTTTACGGCGCCCGTGGTGTCCCGGTGCAGGTGTGCACGGGCTCTGACATCATGATTGCCGTCGATCAATTGGTACTCAAACCTGTCGGGTGGTTCCCTGTTAGACGCTCGGGTGGTGGAATTGGCATACACGACGGTCTTAGAAGCCGTTGCCGTAAGGCGTGCAGGTTCAAATCCTGTCCCGAGCACCAAATAGTACGTGTCCCCAAAGTATCTAATTGGGGCACCGGACGGGAGTTGAAGCTGACACGCGTTTCGGCGAGAAACTTAGAGGCAAAATCGAAGGGCGGAGCCAACTCGAACGAAACTTTTTTGCGCGAAATTAGTAGGTTCAAACCAAATTTTTGAACCAGTGGTGCGATTTCGTCCGGAGATTTTGCCTCTGCCGCCTTACCCGCTAATTCTAAGGCTTTTATGAGTCCCATCATAGGTTCAAACCACGAAGTTGTCCCTGTCCGCTGAAGTCGGACTTTTTCGTGTTTGAGGGCGGTCTTCTCGGTTATGAGATTAGCCTTAGCTGCTCGAAAGTCTTCTTCGTCAATGAGGTCGTCGAGGTATGCCCGCGTGAGCTTGTTGAGCTTGGCTTGGATGGAGGCAAGGTTCGTGATGACTTCGGCATTGGCCGTTTCGATGGCTTTCCCGTTCCGTGTGAGGGTTTCTTCGGTGAGGGTGCGTAGAAGTGATGCCTCCTCCGATGAGATCGCGAGGCAGCGGATTCTTTCGAGGCATTGCTCGGTCACTGCCTTTTCTTGGAGGTATCGCTCGGAGCATGGTCCATTCTTTTTCGAGCAGCGGTAGTAGCGGTAGAGGCCACCGTGCCCTTTGCACCACTGCGCCGTTATCATCGAGCCGCAGGAGCAGTGAAAAAGTCCGCGAAATACCTAATGGGCGCCCATTAGAAGAAGGGCTTGCGCATCATTTCTGCAATGTGCTGCCAGACGGAAGTAACGTACGTTATGGATGGGCTCCGGGTTGTGGAAAAGGATGTTATTGGCGACCGATCGCTATGGCGTAAAATTGCGGTCAGCGCCGTTGCCTGCCCCGAAACATCCCCTCTTAGGAAAAGGTCCAAGCGACGCGGCAATCACTGGCGTGTGGTCTGGCGGGACTAACGCTACAGCGCCGGTTGATCCATGTTCGTTATGGCGATGATGCCGTTTGGATCCGACGAACGCCAAGCTCCTGCTTGGGGTTGAAGCACTCGTGGATGGCCTACCGCCCCTGGTCAATTCATCGAGAGCCGCATATCCTCGCGCGTCCATCCGCCGCCAAGGGCCTTCACAAGGCTGACGGCGTTCGTCAACCGTGCGGTGGTGAGTTCGGCAAATGCGCGTTCGCTGCTAAGCTCGGTCCGCTGGGCCAGGATGACGTCGAGATAGGATGTATAGCCCGCCTTGAAGCGGGTTGTTGCCAACCCGGATGCGCGCTCTGCGGACGAGACCGCGCGGTCTTGCGCTGCGGATTCCTCACCGAGAATCCGGGAGACTGCGAGCGCTTCCTGCACTTCGCGGAAGGCGACCAGTACCTGCTGGCGATAGATGGCCAGCTGTTCCTGGTAGGCGGCCTTAGCCCTCTCAAGGTTGGCGGTGTTTCGGCCGCCCTGGAATAGAGGCAGATAGAGGCTTGGCCCGATCGACCAGACTCGGGAATCCGCCCTGAGGAGGCTAGCAGTCTCGGCGCTCTCGTAGCCTGCGCCGCCCGTTAGGGATATAGCGGGAAAGAAAGCAGCCTTGGCTACGCCGATCCGGGCGCTTGCTGCGGCGAGCTGGCGCTCGGCTGCGGCGACGTCGGGACGGCGCTCGAGGACGTCCGAGGGTAATCCAGCGGGCACTGCCGGGATCGTGTTCCCGCCCGTGGACGGAGTGACAGAAAACGTGGCGGCGGGCTCTCCGGCCAAGACGGCAAGGGAGTCCTGAAGCGACTCCCTTCGGGCTGCGAGGGCCAGCAAGTCGGCCTCGGTTGAGGCGAATTCCGCCTGCGCACGAGCGGTGTCGAACTCGGTGGCGGCACCTACCCGCTGCTGCGAGGTGATCAGGTCGAGCTCGCGTTTGCGCAGGGCAACCGACCTCGCGACGATTTCCATCTCGGTGTCTGTGCCGCGAATCAGGAAAAAGTTTGTGGCGACGCTCGCGGCCAAGGAGAGCTTTACGGACTCAAACAGGTCGGCGCTGGCCCGCGCCTGCGCCCGGGCGCCTTCGCTCAGGCGGCGAACGCGGCCGAACACATCGAGCTCCCAGGATGCCGAAAGCGGCGCGTTGTAATCGGTGGCGACCGCGTTGGGAAACGGATTCGCAGTGGTTTCAGAGGAGCGGCCGCGGCTCAGCGACGGGTCGAGAGCGACCTGGGGGAAAAGGCCGGCGCGCACGACACCCACCTCGGCGTTGGCCTCCTCGACGCGTGCTGCCGCAATCTTCAGGTCCTGATTGCGCGAGAGGGCGAGGGATTCGATGCTATTGAGTTCCGGATTTTGGAACAAGGTCCACCAGTCACCGCGGAGTGAGGTGTCAGAGGGGGCGGCGGCCTTCCAGGAATCGGGCGAGGCCGCGGTGCGGTAGGCGGGGGGCGTCTCGACCGTAGGGCGCACGTAGTCGGGTCCGACCGCGGGGATAGCCGCGGCCGCGGTGGAAACCGTGAGGAGGGAGAGGAGATGGAGTTTCATGGTGTAGTCCGTGCTTGAGGGTGCGGTGGGAGGCGGCGCTGGCTTAGGCCGTGTGTGGCAGTGCGGCTGAAGGGACCAGGAGCGGCTTCTTGAATCCGAGCTTTTCCAGGACCACATAAAAGACAGGGGTCAGGAAAAGGCTGAAGATCGTGACGCCGATCATGCCTGAGAACACGGCGACGCCGATGGCCCGCCGCATCTCGGAGCCGGCGCCGGTGCTTACGACCAACGGGAACACGCCGGCGATGAAGGCGATCGAGGTCATCAGGATCGGGCGAAGCCGCAGCCGGCTTGCCTCGAGGGCCGCGTCGATGGCGCTCAGGCCATCCTCGCGGCGCTTCACGGCAAACTCGACGATGAGGATCGCGTTTTTCGCGGCCAGACCGATCAGCACGATAAGCCCGATCTGCGTGAAGACATTGTTCTCTCCCCTGGTGAGCCAGAGCCCAAGGAGCGCTGAGAAGAGCGCCGTCGGTACGATCAGGATGACCGCGAAGGGCAGACGGAAGCTTTCGTACTGGGCCGCCAGCACCAGGAAGACGAGGAGGATGCTGAGGGGGTAGACGAGGACCCCGGTGTTGCCTGCCACGATCTTCTGAAAGGTGAGCTCGGTCCAGTCGAGCACCATGCCCTTGGGGAGGGTCTCGGCGGCAATCTTTTCCATGGCAGCCTCGGCTTGCCCGGAACTGTAGCCCGCTGCGGGCGATCCGTTGATGTCCGCCGCGGGATAGCCGTTGTAGCGCATCACGCGGTCCGGACCGTAGGTTTCCTTTACATTGACCAAGGCCCCGAGTGGAACCAGGCCCCCGGCGTCGTTTCGGGTCTTCAGGCGCAGGATGTCCTCCGCATGCTGGCGGAACCCGGCGTCGGCCTGGGTGATCACCTGGAAGGTGCGGCCGAACCGGTTGAAGTCGTTGACGTAGAGGGAGCCCAGATTTATCTGCATGGTTTCGAACACATTCTGGAGCGGAACGCCCATTTCCTTCGCCTTGACGCGGTCGACGTCGGCATCGAGCTGGGGCGTGTTAACGGTGAAGCTGGAGAAGACTCCGGCTAGCCCAGGCGTCTGGTAGGCCTTGCCGATCAACCCCTGGGAGGCGCTATAGAGCGCGTCCAGTCCGTTGTCGCCGCGGTCCTCAATGTAAAGCTTGAACCCTCCGATGGTGCCCAGACCTTGGACGGGTGGGGGAGGGAATATGGCGATATAGGCCGCTTGAATGCTGGCAAACTGGCGCTGCAGGTCAGCTGCGATCGCGGGTCCGGAGAGCTCCTTCGTCGTGCGCTCCTCAAACGGCTTCAGGGTAACGAAGAGAATGCCGCTATTGGGTGAGTTGGTGAACCCGTTTATCGAAAGCCCCGGAAACTCGACGGCACTGGCGACACCCCCGTGCTTGAGGGCGATATCCGTCATCTTGCGGATCACCGTATCGGTTCGGTCAAGGGATGCGGCCGCCGGCAGCTGGGCGAAGGCCACCAGGTACTGCTTGTCCTGGGTCGGGATGAACCCGACCGGAATCGCGCGGAAAAGGCTGCCGGTCGTGGCCAGAAGGCCCGCGTACACGATCAGGGCAACCACCGAGATCCTCAGGAGCCGGGCGACGCCATTCGAGTACTTGTGCGAAGCCCAGTCGAAGAACCGGTTGAAGGGACGGAAGACCCATCCGAAGACCCTGTCCATAATGCGGGTGAGGCCGTCCTTCGGCTCGTTGTGGCCCTTCAGGAGGATGGCGCTCAGGGCGGGCGACAGCGTAAGGGAGTTGAACGCCGATATGATCGTCGAAATCGCTATGGTGATTGCGAACTGCTTGTAGAACTGCCCCGTCAGCCCGCTGATGAACGCGGTCGGCACGAAGACGGCCGACAGCACGAGGGCGGTCGCCACGATGGGCCCCGTCACTTCCCGCATGGCCTGCTTTGTCGCCTCAAACGGGGTCTTTCCGAGACCGATGTTCCGCTCGACGTTCTCGACGACAACAATGGCGTCGTCGACGACGATGCCTATAGCAAGGACGAGGCCGAAAAGCGAAAGCGCGTTGATCGAGAACCCGAGCGCGTTCATGACGGCAAAGGTGCCGACAAGGGAGACAGGGACGGCGGCCAGCGGGATGATGGACGCGCGCCAGGTTTGCAGGAAGAGGATTACGACGATGACCACCAAAAGGATGGCCTCGATCAGCGTGTGGACGACGGCCTCGATCGAGTGCCGCACGAATACCGTGGGGTCATAGACGATGCTGTAGTCCAAGCCCTCGGGGAAGTTCCTCTTGAGTTCCTTCATGGTGGCCCGCACCGAGTCCGAGGTCGCGATAGCGTTTGATCCCGGAAGCAGGAAGATCGGTAGGGCGACCGCGGGTTTGTTGTCGAGAAGGGAGCGGAGCGAAAAGTCGGAGGCCCCGAGCTCGATCCGGGCGAGGTCGCGCAGTTGCACGCGTTCCCCGTTCGATCCCGTCTTCACGATGATGGCTCCGAACTCGTCCTCGCTGGAAAGACGGCCCTTGGTGTTGATCAGTAGTTCGGTCGCCACGTCCGCGGAGGAGGGCTGCTTGCCGACGGATCCGGCGGCCACCTGGACATTCTGCTCGCGGATGGCCGCGACGACATCGGAGGCTGTGAGGCCCCGCGCCGCGACCTTGTTGGGATCAAGCCAGACGCGCATGGCGTAGTCGCCCGAACCGAAAAGATGCACATCGCCCACGCCAGGAAGGCGGGCGAGCGTGTCGCGAACCTGGAGCGTTCCGAAGTTCCGGACGTAGACGTCGTTGTAGCGGCTGTCTGGCGAGAACAGGTGCACGACCATGAGGAGATCGGGGGAGGTCTTTGTGGTCGTAACGCCCAGGCGGCGCACCTCCTCGGGAAGCTTGTTCTCAGTCTGAGCTACCCGGTTCTGAACCTGGACCTGGGCGGTATCGAGGTTCGTTCCGAGCTTGAATGTGACCGTGAGCGTCATGACGCCGTCGCTGGTCGCCTGCGAGAACATGTAGAGGGAGTTCTCGACGCCGTTGATCGCCTGCTCCAGGGGCGCAGCCACCGTTTCGGAGATGGTTTTTGGATTGGCACCGGGATAGACCGCTCGAACGACGACCGTCGGCGGAACGACCTCGGGGTATTCGCTGATCGGCAGGCGCGTCATGGAAATCGCTCCGATCAGGAAGATGACGATCGAGATGACACCCGCGAAAATGGGGCGCTTGATGAAGAAGTCTGAGATATTCATGGAATTTGCAGGCAAAGCAGTGGCTGGAGAGGCCGCCCTACGGGCTGCCGTTAGGAGGAGGAGTTGGTTTCTGCGGGGCGCCGCTTAGAGAGAAGAGAGCGCTTTGCCGGCGGGTGGCGCCGTCACAGCGAGGGACCCCACGTTCACCACAATGCCCGGCTGGACCCTCTGGAGTCCGTCGACGATCACGCGGTCTCCGACATTGAGCCCGTCCAGAACGATCCGCTTTTCCCCGATCGATCCGCCGAGCTTCACGGTGCGATAGCTGGCGACGTGGTCGGTGCCCACGACCAGAACGAATTTCTGGCCCTGGTCGGTCTCGATCGCCTTCTCGCTCACCAGGAGCGTCGGCTGGGGAGCGCTGACCGGTACCCGGACGCGAGCATAGAGTCCGGGGACCAGTGAGCCGTCCGGATTCGGAAACACCATGCGAAGCGTAAGCGAACCGGTCGCTGCGTTCAGGCGGTTGTCGCTTGATTCAATGAAGCCGTGCCGGGGATAACCCGACTCGTCGGACAGTTCGAGATCGACAGCGATCCTGCCGTCGGCGCCGGCGATGCTGCGCTCACGGTTCATGCGGTTGAACTTGAGGAAGGTGGCCTCGTCCATGTCGGCGTAGACGTAGGCGTCACCGACGGAGACGATGGTCGCCAGTTCGGTGGCATTGCCCGGGGTGCCCGAGACGAGGTTGCCTTCCGTAATGAAGGCACGGCTTATCCGTCCGGAGATTGGGGCCCGAACCTCGGTGTGCTCGAGATCAAGCCGGGCGGTAGCCAGCTCCGCGCGGGCTTCGGCCGCACGGGCATGACGTGCGTCGGCTTCCTCGGCGGAAATCGCCTCGGTAGATAGAAGTTCATCGGCGCGCTTGGCTTCGCGGTCGGCGACCTGCTCGCGGGCGGTGGCCAGGTCGAACTGGGCCCGGTACCAGCGCGGGTCGATGGTGAAGAGGCTGTCGCCTTTGTTTACGAGCTGTCCGGCATGGAAGGAGACCGAGTCGATGTGCCCGGAGACCCGTGCACGGAGCTCGACGGTTTCGGTCGCCTCCACGTGACCTGTGATTTCGTCGGAATCTGCCAGGACCTTCAGCTCGACGGGGGCGACCGTGACGGTCGGTCCCGTGGCCGCAGGGGCCGCGTAGAGGCTGGAATACGCCATCAGGACGGTGAAGAGGCGATATCCGGCTGAAACGGTCGTTGCCGCGGCAGAGCGCAGTCGCCTCTGTACGGTATCAAGGGGAGAGGTGAGGGAGGAAGTGGTCATGGGAGGATATGAAGGGATGTGCTATGAAGCGTTGAGCAGAGGCAATGGGCCGGAGCGGAGTGGGCGCCTACTTGACCTCGGAGATGTCCCACGCCGTTAAGGCAGTGAGAATTGTAACGATGGCGATTGCGGTGAGCATGGATGTCGTCGGTTTGAAGGATTAGGCTTAAAGGAAACGCGCGTCGGAAGGCCCCGTGTCACTCGTGGTAGCGGGTGAGGGGGGTCCTCAATCCGTCGAGAACGCTCGGGTCCCACAGCGATCCGAAGAAGGCATCCGCATCCGACGCGCGGTTAAAAGAGTAGGGCCCTTCGATGCCGATTGACGCATGGGACGTCACTAACTGACGGCCCGCACCATGCCGGGGCTCCCGGTTATGGCTCGGTAGGGCTTGGGTTGAATAGGCGGCCTTAAAGTGTGAGATCATGGGTGAAGAGCGATTTATAGTTGACTAGTTAGTTATGATTTTTGCTAAAAAAATGCGCACAGTATTCGTGCGCTTGTCATTCGTATTTGCCGACTTAGGCGACTACAGGGACACCAGGGGTGGACGCCGTTTTGGTCTGTTTTACCCTCAACATTCCCATCGCCATCGAGGGTAGACTGCGGAGGACCTCAGGGTCGTTCATGATACGGGACTGGCTCACCATTCCCTCGATCAGGCCCTGCAATGCCTGGGCCTCGGTGGCCGGGTCGCAGGGTTCGATTGAACCCTGGGCGACGGCGTCGCGGATTGCGGTTTCATAATAGCGCCGCTTGCGGGAGAGGATGTCGCGGATGACGGCACTCACCTCCGCCTCCTGTGAGCTGACTTCAGATCCAACGGTGAACACGGGACATCCCACCATCCGGCCAAACTTGGCCTTAGCCTCAAGGCTTGAGGTGTACACCGAAGCGAGATTGTTCGTCATGCGTTCGATCGGATCCAGCGAGGAGGAAAAACATGCGTCCATCTTCGGTTTCCAACAGTCGCTCCAAAGCTTTTCCAATGCATCGACGGCGAGAGCAGACTTCGACTTGTAGAAATAGTAAAAGCTTCCCTTCTTCACGTTCGCCTTCTGGCAAATGTGATCGATGGTCACGGACCCATAGCTGCCTTCCCACATCAAATCGAGGGCGGCGTCCTTGAGCCTTTGGTCTGCGTCTGAAGTTCTGCCCATGCGCTAATTAATAGTTGACTGGTTGTCTAGTGCAAGAAAAAACCCATCGTTTGATATCGAGACTCTCGTACGTCATTGGGGCCAAATGACTAACCAACGATGAGTTTTCAAGATAGGGATTTTTGTCCTCCATTGCGTACGACAATCGGTTTTAGCCGCCCACTTACCCCGGTGATGGCGCCGTGTGTGGTGGACCAAACCCGCCGCGATCAAAGGGAATGGCTCGGGGAGAGCGGCAGGATGTCTAGCCGTTAGCGGTCTTCAATGGGAGTGCTTATGCACATCCCCAGCACCTAACAGGCATGATTTAATGAGGGAGGAACCTTCGAGTTCTATGACCCACAACAAAAAAATATCGTGCCAACTTGGATCGACCTACGGGAGTTTCGTAAGAAGCTCCGTTTTGACCAGTGCTTCGATACTACGATATAAAAATCAATCGGAACGGGGAATTGCGTCAGGGTCGATGTCCGACATATTATCGTACAGATAGAGATTTCAGCCGAATGACGATTCGCGCTAGGACTTTGCCCGGCCTGAACCACTCTTCCTGCCGCCGCCGGAGAGTTTGTTCACGGTGGCCCATGCACGTGCCTCAGCCGTTTTCACGCTTAATCCCCGTTTTTCGTAGCCCGCCTCAATGTGCCCGGCCTGGCGCTTCTGCTTTCCCGTATAGCTGGACTTATCGCCTTGAGGCATTTGGGGTATTTTCTTTGGACCTAGGCGCTACGAATAATCCCGCCCATCCCTCACATTCATGATCTCATTCATGGCGGAGGCCTTGACCTGACGCGGAGGGTGCCAGTGCCAAAGCCCGGACCACACTCTCATGATGAGGAAGCGGTCGTTCACTCCGAAGGCGCTTTGGGTGCGGGAACATTGATGTCCAGCGCCGCACTTAGATCAATTTCGTGCTCCTGTTCCTGCACGATGATCGAGCGCAAGGTTTCGCTTAGGGCGAATTCACCCATGGCCTCGGCCTGCCGGATGCGCTCGCGATAACGCCCAACGGTTTCTCTCTCGTTTTCCAGGTCCGCGCGCAGCATGGTCACCGGATCCGAGGACGTCTTGACGGGTTTGGGAACCACGGCCGGCATCCCGCCCAGATAGTCGATCTGCTTCGCAATTTTGATGGCATGGCCCAGTTCTTCCCCGGCATGCGCCTCCAGCTCCCGCGCGATGTCCGTGTACGCGGCTCCCTTAAGCACTTGGCTATAGACAGTATAGGCAATGATGGCCTGGTATTCTCCCGCGAGATCTTCGTTCAGCAGTTGGATCATCTTCTCGCGAGTGATGTTCGATCCTTTGGCGGTTTCTTCTTTGGTCATAAATGTATTGGGTGCAGTTTTGATGCTACAGATTGGGCGATGCTCAGGCTTTGACGGTGTAGCCGACTTTGATCGTCACCTGCCAGTGATGCACTTTCCCCTTTTCGATATTTCCGCGGGTCTCGATCACCTGGAACCAGCATAGGTTCCCGATCGTCTTATTCGCACATCGGATTGCAGTCGTGATCGCATCGTCGATGGAGGCAGTCGATGTGCCGGTGAGTTCAGAGAGTTTATAGACTTGGTTTTTCATTTTTGGTTCTTGTCCCGGTGTTCTTTGACTTGAAGCGCTGAAGCTCCGATGCGGACGCCGCACGAAGTGAAGGGATTTCTCATGGCTGCCTTCCCGAACGCAGGGCACACGGGTTTTATCGGCGGACCCTAGATTTCATTGGGCCAGAGCGGTTCGCTCGCACCGGGTGACGGCCCAGCCCCCAGATGCGTTAAGGAATTCAAGGTAATCCGTCCTGAGCTTTTCCGCTCAGCTGTGGCGTAACGGGAATGGGGCGCTTGCATTGCGGATGGAAGCCAAGTGTACGCTTGAGGTTCGCCCTTCGCCATGGGGCAAAACCCTCCCATCGGCCTAGCCGCCACGCTGAACCTTAGAACAGTCGTTTCCTTACGGGACGGCACGATTCCTACCTCACTAGGATACGAAACGAGCGATCGGCTCCTTTAATCGAACGCTTCGAGCCCTCGCCCCCTAGATTACGGGAGCAAACGAGGGCTGGACCACTGGGCGCCATGCCCGGGTGGCCACGACAAAAACCAAGATTCCGACAACGCCGAAAGCGGATTCGGCGAATAGCATGCCTCGCGGCCCCATTCCTGCCACAGCCGCCGCCAGCAGCAGCCCCATGTACCAGATTGGGGTGTTCGAGAGTGACGCGAAGCCGTTGTACTTGGTGGCGGCAAGCTTGGCCCCAATCAACTCCAGCACGAAGGCTGTGAATGCCGCATAGGTCAGCCCCGTCACAAACTGATAGGCCAGGTTTCCCGCGATATAAACACGCGGTGTCTCCGGCAGGAGAGCCATGGCAAGGGTTACCGCAGCCATGATCCCTCCATACACCGTGTAACCGGTCCGTGCCCCAAGACGCACGCAGCCGTAACCACCCGCGATGCACCCGGCCATGGAGACGATGCCGCCCAAGAAACCCTGTACCAGTGAGACCGTCGTAGAGCCCACGCCCCATGCAGCCGCCACCTCAGCCTGGCCCAGTACGGCACTTGCCGCTCCCGTGCCAATGGGCAGGAAACAGAGGAGTGCGCAGAGGGCACCGTCCCGGGAACTCATGACCTTCCATAGTTCGATCACCGTATGGCGGACAGCGCCTGTGAGCGTATCCGAAAGGGTGTCTGCCGGTATGTGGGGAACCAGGGGCAGCATTGCGGCACAGGCCAACATCAGGGCTGCAAGGATGAGCCCTGTTTCCCACCCGGAGGGTAGCGTTGTCAGGAGCCAGAGGCCCAGTCCGCCCCCAAATCCCATCCCTCCGAGATTTCCAGCC
>Ga0302147_10001310_pt1 | contig 11203 bp, 16 predicted proteins | sample I_Bog_E3_2_FD_192438 | JGI IMG/M metagenome (GOLD analysis project Ga0302147, IMG submission 192438) | Peat permafrost microbial communities from Stordalen Mire near Abisko, Sweden - I_Bog_E3_2 | ecosystem: Environmental > Terrestrial > Soil > Wetlands > Peat | place: Sweden: Abisko, Stordalen...
ATATACGTAGCTCGTCGTCCCGCTCGTCGGATTGTTGTTCACCGCCTGGAAGAACCCTCCGCAACCGCTCAACAGCCCACAGGCCGCCAACACCGCAAGAGTTGCCAGCTGCATCCACTTCCTGCTCAATCTCCGGTTCATCAAAGGAAAATCTCCTTCTTCCATTCCGCTCACAACACTGCCAATGCACAATCACCGTAATACATCTGTCCCAATCAGGGTACCGCGTCCACCCCCACGTCAGACAGGCCATCCACCGCGTATCACCCTCTCCCATTGGACGCACACACCCGTCCTACCGCTCACTCTCAAATCGACACTCCCCCCACCCCAGCAGGTACAATCCCGCCATGCGCCTCTCTCTGCTCGCGATCTCCCTGCTCCTCCTGCCCATCACCCTGCCCGCCCAGAAAAAAGTCGACGACGCCGTCTGCGCTCTATGCGTCCACGCCGACGAAAACTTCCTCGCCGCCGACGAACTCCACGGCCGCGGCTCCGGCACTCGCGACGAACACATCGCCGCTCTCTACGCCGCATCCCTCTTCCAGTCCTTCGGCCTCGAACCCCTCCCCGCCGTCGCCCAGGAAGACTTCGGCTTCATCCAGCGCGCGCCCCTGCCCGCTTTCTCCGACCGCATGATCGGCTACCTCAAACGCCAGGGCCTCGACCAGAACCAGCGCTCTGACACATGGAACGCCATCGCCCTCCTGCGCGGTGCACAGGATGCCCCAGCTCCTGCCGCACCCCAAGAGGTCATCCTGCTTACCGCACACCTCGACCACCTCGGCCTCGGAAACCCCGTCAACGGAGACAGCATCTACAACGGCGCCGACGACGACGCCTCTGGCACCACCGCCGTCCTAGAGCTGGCCCGTGCGCTCTCCCACGGCCCGCGCCCCAAACGCTCCATCCTCTTTGTCCTCTTCGGCTCTGAAGAGCTCGGCGGCTTCGGCAACCAGTACTTCCTCGACCACGCACCCCTTCCCCTCGACAAAATCGTCGCCAACCTCGAATTCGAAATGATGGGACGCCCCGATCCCGCCCTCCCCACGCGCACCCTCTGGCTCACCGGCTACGAACGCTCCAACCTCGGCCCCACACTCGCCCAGCACGGCGCAGCCATCTCCGCAGACCCCCACCCCTCCGAGCACTTCTTCCAGCGCTCCGACAACTACGCCCTCGCAAAACGCGGCATCGTCGCCCAAACCGTCTCCAGCTACGGCCTCCACAAGGACTACCACCAGCCCTCCGACGAAATTTCCAAACTCGACTTCGACTTCATAATCCATTCCATCCAGTCCATGATCGAGCCCGTCCGTTGGCTGGCCGACTCCAGCTTCCGCCCCGAATGGAACACCAACGGCAAACCCTAACGCCACACCAAACGCACAAAACGCCGGAGCCTGACATCGCTTCAGATGTCGCTGCTCCGGCGTTTTCTGATGTATTTGCCTCTGACCCTTCTGATGCTCCCAAAAGCGCAGAGGAGGTACCTCAGTTGATTTCCTTATCACTCGGTAGTGCCGCAAGCTTTTCCAGGGCCTTCAGAACCCGGCGAAAAGTAATGACAACCATCACTACGCCAATAAACGCCATCGAAACGCCAACGCTTGTTGAAGAGAACTCGTTGCCAAAAAGGTTGAATTTGGTGTTGGCCATGCTCCCCGCGGCAGAGAGGTAGATCCCACCCGCCAGTAGGATGAACCCAAGGCCTGCGGTGAGCAACAGGGACAGCTTCAAAAGCGGAGAAGCCTCCCTTACGTGTTCAGCTGCAAACAATAGCTTCATTTCGTTGGGACCTCCGCTGCAAAAATTACTTGCAGAAGATATACCACGGTTGCAGATGATTAGGCACGGAAGAAAGGCACTGCGAACGCAAAAAATTAGACGCGCGTGCGAATTCAATGCAACAGATTGCGCCCGCGCCTCGGGCCTTGTCGGCTCAATGCTGAATTCTCCATCGCTGACCAACAAAAAGCTGAACCGGCTAGGACACCACCCTCCGGGTGCCCCATCGATAAGGTCGAAGGCGTTGTCAAGGCAAAAAACACCTGTGCGGTGCGTGAGCACCGCTCGTCTTGCCAGAGAGGTTGAGGACCAGAGCTCTGGGTAGAATCACGCTGCATCACCTAACTGTGGGAAACCGCCCCACCAACCATCGATACGACCTAAACTTCCGGCCATGATGCTTCCATGCGAACACCCAACCTACTGCTGGGTGCGAGAGCGCACAATCAACCCTTCGGTATGACTCGCGTCTGCCAGGGGCACCCGCGGGCTGCTCTCGATAAGGGCGATCTCTGGATAACCAACGTTCTGCCGCAACATCCAGTAGAGTCGCACTGCCAACTTCCTGGCCGCCGCCACCTTCGCCACACCTTTTGGCTTGCGATGGCAACGAGCCTGATACTCCCTGCGAAATCCTTCATCCAGCCGGGTCACTGACTGCGCCGCTTCCACCAGCATCGAGCGCATAAACCGGTTGCCCTGCTTGGTGATCGAGCCCAGCCGCTGCTTGCCGCCCGAGGTTCGCTCGCACGGTATAAGCCCCAGATAACTCGCCACCTGGTTGCTGTGCTCAAACCGGCTGACATCGCCAATCGTCAGCACAAAAGCCAGCGAAGTAATCGGACCAACCCCCGGCTGCGTCATCAGCAATCGAGCCTGTACATCAGCCTGAGCTGCTCGCTCAACTGCCGCATCCAACTCATCCACCGTCCGGTTCAACTCCGTCAGCAGACCCTGCAAGTCCTCGCGTCGCCGCAGAGTCCAACCAACCAGGGGAAGCTTTGCTAACTCAGCCCTCCCCCGAACGCCCCACAGGCCGGGGTCCCCGGCGACGGGTCTTCGTCGCTGGGGTGGAGAGCGTTCTTCTTTTGCAGGCCTTTGTTCAATGCCAGATGCTGCAACCCGTTCTTCACCCGCGTCCGAATCTCCACCAGCTTGTGCCGGTGAATCAGCAACTGGCGCAGATCCCGCTGCTCGGCCGTCGGCACCCACAACTTCGGGAACCGGTTCTCCATCAGCAGCGTCAAAATATGACCAGCATCGCGACGGTCCGTCTTCTGCCTGCGCACATAGCTGGCCCGTATCTTGGCCGCATCCCCAACACGTACCTCATGGCCCAATCGTTGCGCCAGCTCTATAAACCACTGGCTGTTCCCGCAGGCCTCAATACCGATCAGCGCCGGCACCTCCAGCTCACGGTAAAACCGCTCCGCCTCGCCATCTCCGTTGACCAGCTTCCGTTCCAAAATCTCGCCAGTCTCCGGATCAAAAACCGCAACTTGCTGCCAACTTGGATGGAAATCACATCCTACAATCTTCATAGAAGGCTTCTCCTTGTTCCAAAAGCTCCGCTCCTCAAACCAAAGACTAATGGATCTCCGATGAAGCCTTCGACCTTATCCCATCAATCCTTGTCGCGCGTACTTTGCGGGACAAGGGTGGGGGTAACCAATCCCCCGCCCTCCACAATCCAAAACCACAATCGAGCGCAGCTCGATCCAGCTAAAAGATAGAGGCTGGTAACTTGAAGCTGGCCTCTAAACCGCCTCCAGCACCGGCCCAATCGCGTGAATCACACTCGCCACCCGGATAATCTGCATCACCCGCTCTTCCGTAGCGCCCTTATCCCGAACCACTCGCTCATGCGCATCCACGCACTTGCCGCAGCCGTTCACCGCCGACACCGCCAGGCACCACAGCTCAAAATCCACCGGGTCCACCCCATGCGTCCGCAGCCCGTTCATCCGCAGCCGCGCCGGCATCGTCCCATACTTCTCGTTCGAACTCAGGTGCTGGAACCGGTAGAAGATATTGTTCATCCCCATCACCGCAGCGGCCGTCTTCGCCGCCTCCACCACCGTCGCCGACACCAACGCGCTGGCCGACTCTATCGCCGCCTGCGTCAACTTCGCATTCCTGGTCGCCACCGCACAACTCACCACCGTGCCCCACAACTGCTCCGCCGTCAGATCCTGGTTGTTCCGCACCAGCGACGAATAATTCAGCCGCAAATTCTTCGCCCAATCCGGCAACCCATCCACAATCGCATCAAGACTCATCGCAACTCTCCAATATCAATCAATCGGGGGAAATTCTCACCACCAGACAAAAAGCCGCCCATCCCCCTTCGCACACCAATGCAAAGAGGGACAGGCAACCATTGTGTCTGTCACGCAGAATCCTCGTCCTCAGCAACTCTCCCGCCGAAGGCGGGGATCGCTGGACGCGCAGTCCGGCGGGGATCCGCCATCCGCGAAGGATTAGACGTGGAGGGTCTCTTCGCCCTTCTTCCAGTTGCAAGGGCAAAGCTCGTCGGTCTGCAGCGCGTCCAGCACGCGCAGCACTTCCTGCGGATTCCGGCCCACCGACAGATCCGTCACATACACAAACCGGATCACGTTCTGCGGATCGACGATAAACGTTGCACGCTGCGCCACGCCCGCCTTCAGATCCAGAATCCCCAGCTGCTCGCACAAGTCGCGTTTGATATCCGACAGCATCGGAAACGGCAGACCCTTCAGGTCCGGATGGTTGTTCCGCCACGCCAAATGCACAAACTCCGAATCAATGCTCGCCCCCAGAACCTGCGTGTCGCGGTCCGCAAACTCCGCGTTCATCTTCCCAAACGCAGCAATCTCGGTCGGGCACACAAACGTGAAATCCTTCGGCCAGAAGAAGTAGAGCTTCCACCTGCCCTCAAAGCTCTTCTCCGTAATCTGTTCAAACGCACTCTTCGGATCAAGACCCACCACTGCGGTCAGGTCAAACGCGGGAAACTGCTCGCCAACTGTCAACATACGCAATAACTCCTGAATGAAGGTTGAAAAAACACACTTGTCTGCGAGCACATGCCCCTCAGAGAACGCATGGCCCCGTAAAAATCAAAAGAAGTTTGGGGAAGAAAACTCTATTGTGATTCTAGACAATTGGATGCCGCAGCGGACCAAAAAGACTCGCACGTCCACCCGCCGAACACCTTATCGCGATACTTCCCGCAACGTCTCCCAAACCAGCCGCGCCGCCGTCAGGTCCTCAATCGCCATGCCCAGGCTCTTGAATACCTTCCTGCCCTTAGCCGGAACCGTCGCCATGCCCGCCAACAGCTCACCAAGCTCGCAGTGCACGCGCGCCCCCGACAAAATCACGTCTCCCGACTCGTTCTCAGCGCCCTGTCGCGACTCGGCAATCAGCGTCCCCGCCATCACCGCATCGTCCAGCTCCCGCAGCTCCGCGCCCACCGCACCCACCGCCACCACCAGCGAATCTGCCTTCAGCCACGCCCCCCGCAGCACCGGCGTTCGCGCAGAGGTCACAGTCACCACCACGTCCGACCCCGCCACCTCTTCCAGTCCCACCGCCTCAGCACCAATCTCCCCGGCTACCCGCGCCGCTTTCTCGCCATCGCGCGTCCACAGCCGCACCGCGCCCGGCTCCCGAAACGCCGGCCACACCAACCGCAGCGCCTCCGCATGGGCTCGCGCCTGCACCCCAGCGCCCACAATCCCCAGTGTCCGTGCCCCCGGCCGCGCCAGCGCCTCCACCGCAACGGCACTCACAGCTGCCGTCCTCATCTCGGTAATCAGTCGCCCATCCATCACCGCCAGCGGCTCGCCCGTCTCCCGGCGCAGCAGCGTAATTGTCGCCAGGTGCGTCGGCAGCCCCAGCCCCGCATTCGCCGGAAAAAACGTCACCGTCTTTACCGCCATGTATGCCCCGGCCACTGCCGGCATCACCGCAAACCACCCCGGCCCCTCGCCAGCCCTCGCCGCGTCCTCCGGCATCACCCGCAAAACCGTCCGCAACGGCTGCTCCACACGTCCCGCCGAGTAATCCACCAGTGCCTGCCGTATCGCAGCAATGAGCCGCTCAAACCCCAGCATAGGCCGCAACTGCTCTTCACTCAGATACATGCGCCTTCACCCTCTCCGCCGCGATCCGCCGCAACACCAGCATCATCCCCGCTCCCAACAGCATCACCGGTGCCAGCATCCCCAGCCCCCGCTGATAATCCCCCGTCAAGTCCTTCGCCCATCCCATCCAGTACGGCCCCAGAAACCCTCCCAGAATCCCCACCATGTTGATCGCAGCCACCCCCGCCGCTGCTGATTTCCCACCCAAAAACGTCCCCGGAATTGATAACAGCGCTCCCTGCATCGCGTTATAGGCCAAAAACGCCAGGCACAACGCCGGCAACAGCACCACTGCCTGGCTCGTCAAACCACTCACCAGAAAGCACCCAGCCATCCCCACCGCCGGCAACGTCACATGCCAATACCGCTCGCGCATCCGGTCGCTGCTCCACGCCCCAGCCAGCATCCCTCCCGCGCCAATCACTCCAAACCCCGCTACCGTCCACCCCACAACTCCCGCGCTCCAACCCGTCGCCCGTTGCAAAATCGCCGGGGCCGAAAACGAGTAAGCATAGTTGCAACCAAGCATGCACGTCTGGAAAAGCCCCAGCAGCCATATCTGCGGATTCTTCAGCGCAGTCCCAATGCGGTGTTGCCCTGGCACGTCAAAATGCTCAGCTTCTTGCTTCAACTCCCCCAGCAGCCAATCCCGCTCCACCTCCGTCAGCCACTGCGCATCCTCGGGCCTGTCCGGCAACAAAAACCAGAACACCGCGCTCATCGCCACCGCCGGCAATCCCTCAATCAGGAACAGCCACTGCCAGCCAGACAGCCCCCACTTCCCATTCAGCCCCAGCAACGTCCCCGCCAGCCCGCCCATCACCACCGAACTGATCGGCAGCGCAATATAAAACCGGCTGATCGTCCGCGCCCGCATGCTCAGCGGAAACCAAAGCATCAGGTAGTAAATCACCCCCGGGAAAAACCCCGCCTCCGCCATCCCCAGCAGAAAGCGCATCGCGTAAAACTGCCCCGGCGTCCGCACAAACATCATCGCCGCCGCCAACAGCCCCCACGTAATCATGATCCGCGCCATCCACCGCCGCGCACCGATCGCGTGCAGCATCAGGTTCGACGGTATCTCGCACACCGCATAACTCAGGAAAAACAGGCCCGCGCCCAGCCCATACGTCGTCGCCGAGAACCCCAGATCACGGTTCATCTGCAACGAAGCAAAGCTGATATTCACCCGGTCCATGTACGCAATCAGGTACCCAATAGAAATCAGCGGAATCAGCCGCCACGTAGCCTTCCGCATCGCCGACCGCCCCACAGCAGACATCTCCCGCCCATCCAATCGCATCGTGTCAGGCAATCAAGCAACCTCAAAACTCCGCCAACAACCGGGAAGAGGCGAAGTGGATTTCTCCGCAGCCTAGCACACCCACCATCAGTCTGCCCCAACATTCGCTCTGGCTGTTGCTGTTGCGGTTGCCTTTGTTGTTGCTTGCCATCCTGAACAAAGGGAAGGATCTGCTGTTACTTTTTCTCTCGTCCTCAACCACCCTCCGGGCGCTCCGGGTCTGGATTCCAGGATCAGGCAACCACGAATCCCCCGGCCTCCGCCCACCCCCGAGCGAGCGCAGCTCAATCCCGTCCCCAAACGCAAAAAGAGGCGAGGCCACCATCGGCCTCGCCCCCACAATCCAAAATCCCCTAATTCGGCCGCCCACCCGATGCCGACCGCCTCCGAAAGCGCTCATCAATCAGCTGACGCCCCCGAAAGCCCGCATCCACCGAATGCCAATATTCGATCGTCTCCTCGCCGCGCTTCCAGCACAGCAGCACAATCTCGTCCTCCACCCGGCAAGGAAAATCCAGCAGCCCGTTCTCCAGGTCTTTCACCTGCACGCCCACCGCATCCATCTCCGCCAGCATGTCCTTGGCCCGCTTCTGCTGCTCTTCCATCACCAGCTTCCGCGCCGCCACCCTGCCCGTATTCACTGTCATCCCGCCAGACAGATAAATCCGCCGATTCAAATCTCCCAGTTCCGCCTCTATCTCCTCAGCCGCAGCCTTGCTCTCCATCGCGCGCTTCAGCAGAGACTCCAGCACCGGCAGCAGTGCTTGCGCTTCATCGAGAGTGAACGTCTTCATCGCCATATTCTTAAGATGATTCTACTGCCCCTCCGGTCGCATCATTTGCCCTCAGCAGCGATTTACCCGCCGCGCCCACTCCAGTGCTTCCTCTTCCGCCACCTCAATCTCTTCAGGCGTCAGCTTCTCACCCTCCGGCCCTGCTGCCCGGGCGCTCAACCGCCGCGGCTTCTCTCCCGGCTGCTCGTCATCGCGCGGCTCACCGCAACAGTCGCCCATCGTCACGCGCCCAACTCCAGCATCCGGTCCAGCGCCACACGCGCCCAACGCTTCACCCGCTCCTTCACCTGGATGTGGTTCACCACTCGGCCATCCACCAGGCTTTCCAGCGCCCACGCCAGGTGCTGAGGACTGATCCGGTACATCGTCGTACACAGGCACCCCGCTGCATCCAGCGTCAAAATCTTCTTCCCTTCCGCCTTGAACCGCTTCGCCAGCCGGTTCACCAGGTGGATCTCCGTCCCAATCGCAAAGGTCGTTCCCGCCGGACCCTGCTCCACCAACTGGATCAGCCGCTCCGTCGAACCCACTCCATCCGCCTTCTGGCAAACCTCCCACCGGCACTCCGGATGCACAATCACCTGGATGCCCGGGTACTTCGCCCGCATCTCGTCCACCTGCGACGGCAAAAACCGCTGATGCACCGAGCAATGTCCCTTCCACAGCACAATCTTCGCCGACTCCGCCCGGCTCAGACCTCCCGCCAGCGCCCACGGATCCCAGACCGGCATCTCCTCCAGCCCAAACCCCATCGCAAATCCCGTATTCCGCCCCAGATGCTGGTCCGGCAGGAACAAAATTCTCTGCCCCTGCGCCAGCGCCCACTCAAACGCCTGCCGCGCATTCGAGCTCGTGCACACCAGCCCACCTCGCTCCCCGCAAAACGCCTTGATCGCCGCCGAGGAATTCATGTACGTCAGCGGAATCAGCCCCTCAGCCAGACCCTGCGCTTCCAGTGCCTCCCAGCAAGCTTCCACCTGCGAAATCTCCGCCATATCTGCCATCGAGCATCCGGCATTCAAATCCGGCAAAATCACCTGCTGCAACGGCCGCTCATCGGCATCCACCCGCCCCAGCAAATCCGCACTCTCCGCCATGAAATGCACACCGCAGAACACGATGTACTCTGCCCGCGTCTCCGCCGCGACCTTCGACAGCTTGTAGCTGTCTCCAGTCGCATCCGCAAACCGAATCACCTCGTCGCGCTGATAATGATGACCCAGCACCACCACCCGCTCACCCAGCTTTTCCCGCGCCGCGGCGATCCGCGCATCCATCGTGTGGTCGGGCAACTGGAGATAGTCCTCCAGACTGCATTGCTGTCCGCCTGCGATTCCGGGGACAGGAACTTCCTCAATCACTGAAACCAATCTGTTTTCCGCCTTCAGTCCCGGTCGCTTCTCGCGCCGAAACGGAGATGTTGAAAGCTCTAAATCCGTTGCAGTGGACTCACCTGCGGCACACCAGCGAGAAAAACTCTCCTCAGCCTTTGCCGCCCAGCCCACGGGGATGTTGCAACCCGTACCAGGCATCCGCCCAGCCTCGCCCGTTCTCACTCTCGATCGGCGCAGGCAGGGCAAATCCCTGTTCTCTCATTGTAATGGAATCCCGCTTTTTCCTTCACGGCCTGCGGAAAAACTCGTTTTCGCACGCCTTGTGAAGGGTACGGGCTTTAGCCCGTACATAAAACCCTCATCCAATGCGAGCGGCTTTAGCCGCCGAGGGTTGCAAGACCCCGCACCCCTACGCCGCGTCGTAATTGCTCTGCAACTGCTGGCAATACGCCACCACCCCCGGCCCCGGATTCGTCATCACGTGCCCCGCATTCCAGCACATCCCAATCTGCTCCAGATTGGCCGCCTGCCGCACCGTAATCACGTAGTGGTTGAAATACCGCACAAACTCCTGCGCCAGCACATCCAGATTCGTCAGCAGATCATCCACCGTGTGGTCGTTGAAATTCGGAAACAGCATCTGCCACGGCCCATACGAACACGCCGCCGCACTCCCATACGTCGCCAGCAGCGCCGCCTGCTGACCCGTCGCAAACAACCCGCCCACATCAAACGCCGGCTCGTGACGCGGCCCGCAATTGGCCCCAACCGTCGATTCATTGCCGGCGATCGCCGTCATCACCTTCACCGGGTCCAATCCATCGGGAACCTGCAGTTGCGGCCCATACTGCGCACACGCGGCTAATACCTGATCACTGGGGAAGCTGGCCATCGATTTATCTCCTCGGCAGGAGTGTAGCAAAACTTCAAATATTCCCAAGCAATCTTTTTCATCCCGCCCCAAATCCCCATCCAAACTCTGCCCTGCTCCGTACCGTTTGTGAGCGGTGCGCGCGGACAGGTATCATGAACTCGCAACGCAATCAGTCACAAAGCACCATTGGCCGGCATATTTAGACCCCGGCAGAGCGAGACGCATGGTTGGTACACTCCCCATTCAAGTGGCAAGCATCGGCATTCCCGATACCCTCTTTCTGATGCTGCTGGCGCTGGTCGTCTTCGGCCCACGACGCCTGCCCGAAATCGGCCGACAAATCGGCAAGCTCATGTACGAGTTCCGCAAGGTCTCCAACGATTTCAAATACCAGATGGAAGAGGAACTCCGCGCCAGCGAAGAGGCCGATCGCCAACGCAAAATGGCCGCCATCCACGCCTCCACTGACCAGCCCACCCCGTCCCCTTACGACCAACCCTCATCGCAATCGCCCGACCCCGCTCTCCTGCCCTCCCAGATGAACCGCGCCAGCGCCCTCATGGCCGCCGTCACCGTCCCCTACCCCGACGAAGCCCCGCCAATCATCCCGCCAACTTTCACCCAGCCGGAACCCACCGAGCCCGCCGCCGCAACCGAACCCGCCGCCCTTCAGATCCAGCCGCCCTCCCAAGGCGACCCCGTCGAAGCAGCCCGCCCTTTCCGCGGAGCTTCCCTGCCCCAAACCGTGCAGACTCAACCAGCTCCAGAACCCAGTCCTGTCACCGGGGAATCCGAGGCCAATCATGCCTGACATCCCCAACATCCCCGACGCCCTCGACCGCGCCCGCACCGCCCTCAAAGACCGCTCCGACCTTCCCGGCATGAGCCTCTTCGAACATCTCGACGAGCTCCGCCGCCGCCTCATCCACTCCGCCCTCTATCTCGTCGCCGGATACCTCGTCGCCGTCGTCTTCGCCAAG
>Ga0302147_10001315_pt1 | contig 11183 bp, 10 predicted proteins | sample I_Bog_E3_2_FD_192438 | JGI IMG/M metagenome (GOLD analysis project Ga0302147, IMG submission 192438) | Peat permafrost microbial communities from Stordalen Mire near Abisko, Sweden - I_Bog_E3_2 | ecosystem: Environmental > Terrestrial > Soil > Wetlands > Peat | place: Sweden: Abisko, Stordalen...
AGGGAATAGGGAATAGGGAATAGGAAATGGGGAATAGGGAGTAGTGAGTGGCGAGTGAGACGAAGTCGGCGGTGAAGTTCGGGACGGATGGATGGCGCGGCATTATTGCCGATGACTTTACCTATGCCAACGTGCGTGTGGCAGCGGCCGCGATTGCGAACTATGTGCTGGCGCATGAGGATGCGAAGGCTGGGGTGTGCATCGGGTATGACACGCGGTTCGGGTCGCGGTCGTTTGCGAAGGTGGTAGCGGAGGTGCTGGCCGGAGCGGGGATCCCGGTGGCGCTGGCGAACAAGGTGACGCCGACGCCGGAGCTGAGCTTCGCGGTGCGCGGGCGCAAGGCCGCGGGCGGTGTGATGATTACATCCAGCCACAACCCGGCGGAGTGGAACGGGGTGAAGTACAAGGCGAGCTATGGCGGCTCGGGGAGCCCGGCGATTATTGCGTCGATTGAGAGCTATCTTGGAAAGCCGTTGCCGGGACTGAAGGACCCCACCCATGACGGTGAAACTGTCATGGATGGGCCACCCAAGGCCCCGATCGAGGAGGTGGACTTTGCGCCGCCGTATGTTGCTGCGCTGGAGGCGTTCGTCGATCTGAAGGCGATCAAGGCTTCGGGGTACAAGTTTCTGATTGACGTGATGTATGGCGCGGGGGCGGGGTACCTTGCGGGAATCTTTACGCGTGCTGGGATTCCGTTTGTGGAGTTTCGCGCCGAACAGAATCCTGCGTTTCCGGGGATCAATCCGGAGCCGATCATGCCGAACATCGCGGCGACGCGTGAGGCGGTGGTGAAGGAGAAGTGCGCTGCGGGGTTGATTACCGACGGCGACGCGGACCGCATCGGCGCGGTGGATGAGTACGGCAATGTGGTGGACGCGCACAAGATCTATGCGGTGCTGCTGCAGTGGCTGCTGGAGCGTAAGAAGTGGCCGGGCGATGTGACACGGGCGTTCAATACGACCAAGATGCTGGACCGCATCGCGGCCAAGCATGGGCGCACGCTCCATGAGCACGGCATCGGGTTCAAGTATGTCGTGGACCTGATGCTGGACAAGAAGATTAAGGACGGAGTTCTTATCGGCGGCGAGGAGTCGGGCGGGATTGGCGTGAGCCGGCACCTGCCGGAGCGCGATGGGTTGCTGAACAGTCTGCTGCTGGCCAATGTGATGGCCGATGAGCACAAGACGCTTGGCGAACTGGTGGCGGCGTTGCAGGCCGAGTACGGCGAGCATCAGTACGGGCGCGTGGATATGCACATCACGGAGGAGCTGAAGCAGTCCGCGATAAAGCGGGCGGGCGCGGGACTGAAGGAGATGGCCGGGCTGAAGGTGCTGCGTACAGAGTCGCTGGATGGCATCAAGTTCTTTCTGGAGAACCCGGCGTGCGCGAGTAAACCTAACGCCGCCGAGACGTGGCTGCTGCTACGGGCCAGCGGCACCGAGCCGCTGCTGCGGGTGTACTGCGAGAGTTGCAGCCAGGAGAGCGTGCAGCAGGTGCTGAAGGCGGCGCAGGCGTTCGTACTGCAGGGCGGGACCGCTTGAGCCGAGTGGTGGTGGAGGCCAAAGGTCTGCTGTTCGACATGGACGGCGTGTTAATCAGCTCGATAGCGAGCGTGAACCGTTGCTGGCGGCGATGGGCCGCGCACTACGGCGTGCCGGACGCGGACAAGGCGCAGATCGCACATGGGACGCGCGCGGTGGACATCATCCGCAAGCTGAAGCCGGGGCTGGATGTTGCCGAGGGGCTGCGGCTGATTGAGGACATGGAGATTGAGGATGTGGCCGACCTGAAGGTGCTGCCCGGAGCGCGCGAGCTGCTGGAGAGTCTGCCGCCGGAGCGATGGGCGATTGTGACCTCGGCGACTTACCGGCTGCTGCTGGGGCGGCTGCACGCGGCGGAGCTGCCGGAGCCGGAGCGGATCGTCAGCGGAGATCGTGTGACGCGGGGCAAGCCCGACCCCGAACCGTACCGACGGGGCGCGGAGCTGGTAGGCGAGGCGGCGACGGATTGCATCGTGGTGGAGGATGCGCCGAGCGGCGTGGGAGCCGGGGTGGCGGCGGGGTGCCGGGTGCTGGGCGTGCTGGGAACGCACAGCGCGGAGGAGCTGCGCGCCGCGGGGGCGATGTGGATCGTCGCGAGCCTGGAGAAGGTGCGGGCTAGGGTGGTGGAGGCAGGATTGCTGGTGGAGTTCGATGCGGTTTAGCGAAGAACAAGCAACGGCAAGAGCGCTCACGCAAAGTTCGCAAAGGAAAACGCAAAGGGCGCGGTGGGGTCTTGTTCAGTTGAACAGCTTCCAGTTCGCCAGTTTGCCAGTTGCCAGTTATTGCTTACGCAGGATGGCTTCGACGCGGCGGAGGTCATCTTCGGTGTCGACGCCGATGGTGTCGTGGGTGGTCTCGGCGACGTAGAGGGCGATGCCGTTTTCGAGCAGGCGGAGCTGTTCGAGGCGCTCGGTCTGTTCGAGTGTGCCGGGGGCGAGTGCGGCGAAGCGGGCGAGAGCCTGCTTTCGATAGGCGTAGAGGCCGAGGTGCTTCCAATAGACGGCATGGCCTTCAGCTTCGCGGTCGAACGGGATGGTGGCGCGGGAGAAGTAGAGTGCGCGGCCGTCGCTGGCGGTGACGACCTTGACGGCGTTGGGGTTGGCGATGTTCTCAGGCGTGCAGCGGACCTTGAGGGTGGTGACTTCGACGCCGGGTTGCGCGAAGGGTGCGAGCATGGCGGTGATGTGCTGCGGATGGAGCAGAGGTTCGTCGCCCTGGATGTTGACGTAGATGGCGGCATCGATCTCGGGTGAGACAGCATAGAGGCGGTCGGTGCCGCTGGGAAGATCGGGCGAGGTGAGGATGCAGGGCCAGCCGTGCTTCTTGCAGAGTTGGGCGACTTCCTCGGAGTCCGCGGCGACGATGACCTCGTCGAGCTCGGGACAGGATTTAGCGGCGCGATAGACCCAGGCGAGCAGGGGCTCGCCGAGCAGCTCACGGAGCACCTTGCGGGGCAGGCGGGTGGAGGCAAGCCGAGCAGGGATGACGCCGACGACACGGCCCGGCGAGTGGATGGGGGTCGATGTCACCGCTGTCCTTTGTCGTGCTCGTCCTTGCGGCGGTAGCTGCGCACGGCGAGCACGATGACCAGCAGCAGGACGACTGCCAGCAGCACGGCAGCGACGGTGAGGATGCTCAATACGCCGGTCAGGCGGCAGTCGGCGGTATTCCGGAAGGCGCCGCAGTCACGGTCGAGCAAAAGGGCGGCGTGGGCCTGTGCCGGGAGCAGGACGAGCGCGGCCAGCAGCGCCAATGGACCGGTGAACGGGAGACGGTGTCGGATTGTAGAGCGGCAGCGCACGTTTGACCTTCGCAGAGGTGAATCCTTATGATGATAGTGCGGCTGACGTCGCGGCACTGGCCGCTGGATGCAGTCTTTTCCAACGGCGGTGTAGCTCAGATGGTTAGAGCGACGGACTCATAACCCGTAGGTCAGAGGTTCGATTCCTCTCACCGCCACCATTTGCCCAGCAGGAAAGCCAAAAGTACTTGCCCTAGAGAGTACCATTCAGTTACTGAACACCGTCTAACAGGATGAGTTGCAGTTTTTGCCCTGGAGAGTACAAGAAATTATGCCCAAGAGTGTGAAGATTTCCCTTCTTGCCGTGTCTGTAGCACTGGTCCTGAGTATCTTTCTGGGCGTGAATGCTTATGGTGTGCGCGCCGCGGACCAGGGCCAGCAGGACGCTTACCGGCAGATCAACGTCTATGGCGAGGTACTGCAGCATATTCAGTCGGACTATGTGGAGGTACCTGACATACCGGCAGTGACCAACGGCGCGCTGCGTGGACTGCTGGAGTCGTTGGATGCGGACTCAAGCTACCTGACTCCGGCCGACTATGAGGCCTACAAGAACGACAAGGGCGGCAAGGCGCAGGTGGGCATCAACGTCTCCAAGCGCTATGGGTACGCGACGATCGTGTCGGTGGTTCCGGGAAGCCCCGCGGACAAGGCCGGCCTGGGCGATGGCGATATTATTGAGGCCATTGGAACGCAGGACACGCGTGACCTGTCGCTGGCGATGATTCAGTTGCTGCTGGAGGGTGCGCCGGGAAGCGAGCTGCAACTGGCGGTGATTCGCGCCCACAAGGGAGCCGATCCGGACAAGATTACGCTGGACCGTGTGGTGGTCGCTGATCCTCCGGTGGCCGACACGCTCTATGAAGACTCTTCCATCCTGTACCTGAAGCCGATGGACCTGGACCACGACCACGTGCAGCAGGTGGAGGCGAAGTTGAGGGCCATGAACAAGACCGGCACGAAGAAGGTGCTGCTGGACCTTCGCGATGTGGCCTCCGGTGATGTGACGGATGCGATTCGGCTGGCTAATGACTTTGTAGCGACAGGGACGATCACGACGCTGGAAGGGCAGAAGTTTCCCAAGCAGACGTTCGCTGCCGATCCTGCCAAGGTGATTGACCCAGCGGGACCGCTGGTGGTGCTGGTTAACCGCGGGACGTCCGGACCGGCCGAGGTGGTGGCAGGAGCGATCCAGGACGACAAGCGCGGCGACCTGGTGGGTGAGAAGACCTTTGGCGAGGGGTCCATGCAGAAGACCTTTGACCTGCCTGACGGCGGCGCGGTGATTCTGTCGATTGCGAAGTATGCGTCGCCATCCGGCAAGCAGTTTGAAGATGATGCCGTGACGCCGGGGACGGCAGTGGCCTCCAATCTGGATGATGTGAGCGTGGATGACAGTGCGGCGAAGAGTGCGCCGACGGCAAAGGTCCCGGCGGAGAAGAAGCCGGCCGAGCCGGACGACCAGCTCGACAAGGCGCTGGAGCTGCTGAAGGCCAAGGCCGCGTAACGGTCAATACAGGCCGGATTTGCGGGGTAGCCTGCATGGTAAGGTGGATTTTGCCGTGCCGAGTCCAGTGAGCAAAGAAGCGGTTCAGGAAGAGAGAGCAGCCAAGCGAGCGGCGTTGTGGCGAGCGATGCGCAGGTTTCCGTTCCGGGAACCTGAGTTTCGCAGCCGGCGGATTGCCTCGCGGGCAGCATTTCTGCTGCTGCTGAGTGTGTCTGCGATCTTCGGGGTGATGGTGGGGCTGCTGCTGGTGTTCTCCATCAACCTGCCGCAGATATCCGAGCTGGAGCGCTATCACCCCAGCACCACGACTGACCTCTATGACATCCATGGCAAGGTCTTCGGATCGTTCGCGCTGGAGCGCAGGATCGTGGTCGGCTACGATGACATTCCGCCGGTGCTTCGCGAGGCGATTCTGTCCGTCGAGGACAAGGGCTTCGAGAACAACGGCGGCATCAACCTGTTCCGGATTATCGATGCGGCGTATCAGGACATGCACACGGACCGGAAGTCGCAGGGCGCGTCCACGCTGACGATGCAACTGGCGCGCAATCTGTTTCTGTCGTCGGAGAAGACCTACGGCCGCAAGCTGCAGGAGATCTTCCTGACCATACAGATCGAGCGCCACTTTACGAAGAAGCAGATCTTCACGCTGTATGCGAACCAGATATACCTGGGGCGCGGGACGTACGGCTTTGAGGCCGGGTCGGAGTACTACTTCAGCAAGAAGGCGCGCGACCTGACGCTGCCGGAGGCCGCGCTGCTGGCGGCGCTGCCCAAGGGGCCGGAGTCCTACTCGCCGGTGCGGTTTCCTGATCGCGCATTGAAGCGCCGGAACCTGGTGCTTGACGAGATGCTGAACGACCACAAGATCACAGCCGCCGAGGCAGCGGCGGCGAAGGCGGCTCCGCTGGGACTAAATCTGGAGTCGCCCGCCAACACAGAGGCGCCATATTTTGTCGAAGAGGTGCGACGGCAACTGGAGCGCGAGTACGGCACCGATGAGGTCCACGGCGCGGGCCTGCGCGTGTATACGACGCTCGACCTGGACCTGCAGCACGCCGCGGAGAAGTCGGTGCTGGATGGACTCGCCACCTATGAGCGCAGGCACGGATGGAAGGGCGGCCTGGAGAATGTGGTCGCCGAGGGTGAGGACCTGGAGACGTACAAACATCCGGACTGGGCCCAGCCCGTTGAGGATGGCGCGTACTTTCACGCGCTGGTCACGCAGGTTGCGCCGGCGAAGATGACGGTGAAGATTGGCAACGTGAGCGCAACGATGTCGCCGGCAGACTGGGCGTGGACACAACAGGTCAGGGCGAACGGTCTGGCGAAGGTGGGTGACATTGTCTATGTGCGTGTGGTGAGCGGCGGCGGCTCGCAGCAACCTCATGTGCTGCTGGAGCAGGACAGCGGAGCGCAGGCCTCGATGATGGCCGTGGACAACTCCAACGGCGAGGTGCTGGCGATGGTGGGCGGACGCGACTTTGCGCTCTCGCAGTTCAACCGGGCGACCCAGTCGCAACGCCAGGTGGGGTCGTCGTTCAAGCCATATGTGTATACCGCGGCGATGGAGGCCGGCATGGAGCCGAACGACATCGTTCTGGATGAGCCGACGACGTTCAATACGGAGGGCGGGCCATATACTCCGCACAACTATGAGGCGGGCTATCTCGGCAGGATGACGCTGACGGAGGCGTTCGCGCAGTCACGGAATATCCCGGCGCTGCGGCTGGCAGATAAGGTGGGCATCCAGAAGGTGATTGCCGTGGCCCATCGCTTTGGAGTGACGAGCAACATACCTGCGTTTCTTCCTGTGGCGATTGGAGCGGCGGACCTTACGCTGGCCGAGCAGGTTGGGGCTTACAGCGTGTTTCCCAATGACGGCATACGGATTGCGCCGCATTACATCCGCCGCGTGGAAGAGGCTGACGGATTGCCGATGCGTCAGGCGACGCCCGAAGTACGCGAAGTGACGTCGCTGGAGATTGCGCGCAAGATGATGGTGCTGTTGCGCGCTGTGGTGGACCACGGAACAGCGGCGGCGGCGTCCAGTCTGAACCATGCCTTAGGAGGCAAGACTGGAACCACCAACAGCTATACCGATGCGTGGTTCATCGGATTCTCGCCGTCCATCACGTGCGGAACGTGGATCGGATTCGACGATGAGCAGTCGCTCGGCGAGAAGGAGACCGGGGCGCGCGCGGCGTTGCCGATGTGGATCCAGTTCATGAAGGTGGCGATCGCGGACCGGCCCAACGAGCAGTTCGAGAGCCCGAACGCGCCGAAGAAGTCGATTGAATTGCCGCTGCAGCCCAGCCTGGACGCAGCTCCGGCGGTCGCGCCGAAACCTGCGCCCGAAGACGAGGAGATCGACAGCAGCGGTTCGGTTGCGCCTGTACCGCATGCGCCGGCCACGGAGGCGATGCCCGATGACAGTGGATCGCCGGCGAAGCATCTGAATATGAATGAACCACAGCCCTAGCTGAAGGATGCGCCGAGCGCATCGCCTAGAGCGAAGTAACGCTGTGCCCGTGCGACATCGAGCGCAATCTGAGCGCGCAGGGAGTCGGGTGAGTCAAAGCGGCGCTCGGCGCGGAGCCTGTGCAGGAAGGTGAGCTGCAGCGGCGTCGACTCATCCAATGCGATGGGCTCGAAGTCGAGAAGGTGAGTCTCAACCGCAAAGGAGTCGGCGCCGAAGGTGGGACGATTGCCGGCGTTGGTGACACCGCGAAAGGTGCGGGCGTTCTCACCCGAGCCGAACTGCAGCTTCGAGACGTAGACGCCGTTGGCAGGCAGCAGGTCGGAGTATGGAGCGAGGTTGATGGTCGGCACCGTATAGCGCGTTCCATAGCCGCGGCCCGCGGCGGGCGTGCTGCGGATGGAGAACGACCGGCCCAGAAGCGCGCGTGCCTCGTGCAGGTTGCCTGCCGCGATCAACTTGCGAATGCGGCTGGACGAGACGGGTCCGCCCCGCGCGATGAGTGGCGGACACGCGCGAACCGTGAAGCCAAGCTCGGCACCGAGTTCGGAGAGGCTGGCGATGTCGGCTTGCGCGTCGTGGCCGAAGCGAAAGGTCTCGCCCTCATGGACCTCGACAGCATGCAGGGCATCGCGCAGAACGGTTTCGGCAAAGCGCCGCGCAGACCACTGGCGCAGCTCATCGTTGAAGGGCAGAACCAGCACAAGATCGAGACCCGTAGCGGCGAGCAGATCGAGCCTGGCTGCGAGCGGCGTTATCAGCGGAAGCCGCGGGCCGCTGTGCAGCACGTGCGCGGGATGTGGGTCAAAGGTCACGGCCACCGAGCGAGCGCCGAGTTGCTGGGCGCGTTCGCGCAGACCGGCGATGACCATGCGATGTCCGCAGTGAACGCCGTCAAAGTTGCCGACAGTTACGACGGATTTCTTCGCGGGGAGCGCGGCGAGTTCGGCGAGTGAGCGTGTAATCTGCATCAGAGCTCGAACTCCAGCTTAAGGCCGTCGTGCGCCAGGCGAATGTTCGCGGGTAACGCGGCGTTGGTGGGCCCATGGTCGAGATCGTGGCTGATGTGCGTGAAGAAGGCACGACGCGGCGCGATTTTTTCCACCAGCTCGATGGAACGCGACAGGTGCGAGTGCGTAGGATGCGGCTCGCGGCGGAGCGCGTCCAGTACGAGGATGTCGAGGTCTTCGAGCAGAGGCAGGCTCTCGGCGGGGATGTCGCTCATGTCCGTGAGGTACGCAGCGGCGCCGAAGCGATAGCCGGCGATGGTGTCGCGTCCGTGCGTGACGGGGACACGGATGAAATTCGCGCCGAAGAGTTCGATGGCTGTTCCGGCGGCGGTTGAGGTGCGGTGCAGCGTGACCCGCGCGCTGGTGGGGTAGCGGTCCACTTTGCGGAAGGTGTACTCGAAGATGCGCTCGATGACGTCGGCTGTGGCGTCGTCGGCGTAGAGCGGCAGGCCTTCTGGATGCGCGAACGACAGCGGGCGCAGATCGTCCATGCCGAGGATGTGGTCGGCATGGCTGTGAGTGTAGAGCACGGCATCGACTGAACGGATGTTTTCGCGAACGGCCTGCGCGTGGAAGTCCTGGCCGGTGTCGATGACGACGGTGTGGCCTGCGTAACTCACCATCACCGAAGGCCGAGTGCGGCGGTTGGGCGAGCCGGCGAGGTGGGCCGAGGCGCAGACCGCGCAGTCGCAACCCAGCGTGGGCACGCCCATCGAGGTGCCGGAGCCGAGGAAGGTGAGGGTCGCTTGCATGGAGTTGTAAGTTGTAAGTTCTAAGTTGTAAGTCGAAGAACAAGAGCAAAGGCAAAAGCTTTGACGCAGAGGGCGCAATGTTTGCGCAATGTTCGCAATGTAATGCGGGGCGCTAGCGGACGATCTTTGGGCCCGGAGGCGGAGTGCCGGGAGGGGCTGTCTGTTTCGCCTGGGCCTGGCGGGCGAGCGCCTGGGTGATCTCGAGGAAGCCCATGCGGACTTCAAAGAGCGCGGTCTGGACGAGCTTGGACTCGCTCTCGGTGAGGTTGCCTTTGGTTTTTTCGGCGACGATGGACAGCATGTCGATGGTCTGGCGCGCGCCGAGCAGGTCGACCTGCGGCGGCTGTCCGGGCTCGGCTGCGCCGCCGAGCTGCAGCAGCGTCTGCATGTAGAGCGACTGGATGACGCGCTCGAAGGTCATCTCCGGCGGATGCTCCATGCCGGGGTTGGTGGCGCGAATGGCGGTGTCAAGGCGGTCGACGGTGGCATCATAGGCGCGTGTGGCCTGTTCGGTCTGCTCGGCGGTGGGAGCCGGCGGAGCCGCTTGCTCCGGCTGCGCTGGGGCTACGTCTGCCGGTGGCGCGGCGGAGGCCTTGTTGTCCACCAGGTGCGCGGAGGAGCCGAACTTTTCATCCGAGGTCGGCTCGAGCAGCGTCTCCGGGCGCGGCGGTTTGGCTTCGGAGGGTGGAGCGTCCGGGCGGACGTCGCCCTCTGAGGTGAACTTGCGGCGGTCGTTGACGACGAATTCTTTAATCTCTGCCATTTTTCTCTGCTTTCAGTTTCCAGTTGCCAGTTTCCCAGTTGCCAGTGCGGTGCCGCCGGGGTAGGTGAGCGGCTGGTGCGTGTCGAGTGCCTCTCGTCTAGCGTAGCCGAGTGCGTAGATTGTGTCGCCGATTTGTGTGGCGGAGGTGAGCTCGCCGGCGGGTTTGCCGTTGGCTTCCAGCATTGCGGGCAGTGCCGGGGGCGAGTCTGTGAGCTTGAACTGCGTGAACTGGCGGTGGACCTGGCCTCGGGAGCGGATGCGCTCGACGATCTCCTGGCCGAGGTAGCAGCCCTTGGCGAAGTGCAGCGCGTGGGTCTGGCCGGTCTCCTGCGGGAGGTCTTTCGCGGTTTCGGTGTTGCGGATGTCGATGCCGTAGCTGGGGGTGCCTTCGAGGATGCGGAGGGCTTCGAGGTCGGCTGCGGAAGCGACGATGGCGTGGGTGCCGTGGAGTTCAGCGAGGATGGCGGCGATGCTGGATGGGTCGGACCAGATCTCGAAACGTGGGACTAGCGGGCTGTAGGCCTGGATCAGTGAGACGGGCGCGCCGGCGTAGACGGTCTGTTTGAGGTGGATGGTCTGCCGCGCTGGAGTCTGGGCGTCAGGGGAGCATGGGGCAACCTGCTCGTTGGCGGTGCCGAGCGCCATGACGACGGAGAGCGCCTGCGAGCCTGCGACGAGTATGCCGGAGAGGCCATCGACGACCGCTAGTTCGACGTCGTCCATGATGATGAAGTGGTCGAGGGTCTTATGGATAGTTTCGAGTTGCGAGTTCTGAGTTTCGAGTAGAAACGTTGCGGGGCCGTCGCCGGGCTCGCGGTAGATAGTGCAGTCGCCCTGGATGCGGCCCTGGGCGTTGAGCAGGAAGTTGTAGTTTCCCTCGCCGGGGGAGAGCGCGGCAATGTTGTTGGTGACCATGCCGTTGAGCCAGCGCGTGGCGTCCGCACCGGTGATGCGCAGGAAGGCCCGGTCGGCGATAGCGGCGTAGGCTGCGCCGTGCAGGATCGCGTCGAGTTGTGCGGCTTCTGTCATTCGTGTTCTTGCGGGGTACCCCTCCCCCTGATTTTCGTAAAATCTTCAAAACATTGGATTTAGCCTTGGACCCCCAAGCCAAAATCCTGATTCTAAAGCAGATACCCTAAGCGACTGATTCAGAATGGGTTATGTCCCAAGCTGTTGCTGGGTCTTGTCCAGCTTAGGGCTTAGAGAGGTCGAGATGAGAGTTGGATTCGCCCTCTTCCCTCTAGTTCTATTGTAGCGTTTTGCAGGGACTTAGATATCAGCCGTATCTGGTTTGGAAGATTGGGGTTAGGGAGTGGGGGGCTTGACA
>Ga0302147_10001326_pt1 | contig 11142 bp, 7 predicted proteins | sample I_Bog_E3_2_FD_192438 | JGI IMG/M metagenome (GOLD analysis project Ga0302147, IMG submission 192438) | Peat permafrost microbial communities from Stordalen Mire near Abisko, Sweden - I_Bog_E3_2 | ecosystem: Environmental > Terrestrial > Soil > Wetlands > Peat | place: Sweden: Abisko, Stordalen...
TATCTTGACACGCTGGAACGAAAGCGAAATGACGCTGCCAAACACACTGAAGATGTCGCTAGCCACATCACAAGAAATCTCTCTGCCCACCTCTAACGCGGTGCGCGTGCTGCCGGGGCCCACGGCGCTCACCGCGTTTGAGGCGGAGCGGCTGGCTGCGCGCCTGCGCGCGGTTGATTCCGGCGTCGCCGCCGTCGAGTCGGCGTTTCTCTACATCCTGCGCATGACCGAGCACCCCGCGCCGCAGGTCAATGATGCCCGCCTGCGTGACCTGCTGGATCTGGGTGCGGCGCTGCCGCCGGGCCCGTGCGTCTGGATCGCGCCGCGCACCGGTACGCAGTCGCCGTGGTCCAGCAAGGCTACAGACATCCTGCATAACACCGGCTTTACCGCCATCGAACGGATCGAGCGAGCGCGTGCCGTGCGCGTCACCGGAGCGCGCTCCTTGCATCTACTCGCGACGCTGCTGCATGATCGCATGACCGAGACGGTCTTCTTTGAAAGTGCCGACGAACTCACGTCGCTCTTCACACCCGCAGAAGCGAAGCCGCTCGCGCACATCGACGTGCTCGGCCGCGGAGCCGAGGCCATCGCCGCCGCCGACCGCGAGCTGGGACTCTCTCTTGCGCCCGACGAGATCGACTACCTCGTCGCAGAGTTCAAGAAACTAGGCCGCGATCCCACCGACGTCGAGCTCTACATGTTCGCGCAGGCAAACAGCGAACACTGCCGCCACAAGATCTTCAACGCGACCTGGAGCATCGACGGCGTGCGCCAGCCGCGCTCGCTCTTCCAGATGATTCGCAACACGAATGAGCGCAGCGGCGAGAACGTGCTCTCCGCCTATCGCGACAATGCGGCAGTGATTCGCGGCTGGCGGGGGGGCCGCTTCTTTCCCGATCCCGCAACGAACCTCTACGCGGCGCACCAGGAAGAGATCGACATCCTGCTCAAGGTCGAGACGCACAACCATCCAACCGCGATCTCGCCGTGGCCCGGCGCGGCGACCGGCTCCGGCGGCGAGATCCGCGACGAGGGCGCGACCGGACGCGGCGGCAAGCCTAAGGCCGGACTCTGCGGCTTTACTGTCAGCAACCTGCATCTGCCGCAGGCGCCGCAACCGTGGGAGACGCCACCCAGCCGCCCCGCGACCATCGCCTCGCCGCTCGAGATCATGATCGAAGGCCCACTCGGCGCGGCGGCCTTCAACAACGAGTTCGGCCGTCCCAACCTCTGCGGCTACTTCCGCACCTTTGAACAGACCGGCGGCGGCACGACCTTCGGCTATCACAAGCCCATCATGCTCGCCGGCGGCCTGGGCAACATCCGCGCGGAACACATCGAGAAGGGCGCGATGCTTCCCGGCTACTCGCTCGTCTGCCTCGGCGGTCCGGCGATGCTGATCGGCCTCGGCGGCGGCGCGGCCTCCAGCAGCGCCGGCTCCGGCAACGCCGAGCTCGACTTCGCCAGTGTGCAGCGCGACAACGCCGAGATGGAGCGCCGCGCGCAGGAGCTCATCGACCGCTGCTGGCAGCGCGGAGACGAAAACCCCATCGCCTTCATCCACGACGTCGGCGCGGGCGGCCTCTCCAACGCGTTTCCCGAGCTCATCAAGGACGGCGGCTGTGGTGGCCGCTTCGACCTGAACGCCATACCGCGCGGGCAGGCCGGACTGAGCCCGCTCGAAGCGTGGTGCAATGAGGCGCAGGAGCGCTACGTGCTGGCTATCGCACCCGAGCAGATGGCGGAGTTCGCTGCCATCTGCGAGCGCGAGCGCTGCCCCTTCGCCGTCATCGGCGTCGCCGAACGCGATCCGCACCTCACGCTCAGCGACGGAGAAGAAAAAGCTATCGACGTCCCGCTGCAACTGCTCTTTGGCAAACCGCCGAAGATGGAGCGCAGCTTCACGCGCATCGCCGTGCCGCCCGCGCCGTTCGATTTTGCAGGCATCACCATCGCAGACGCCGTCGATCGCCTGTTGCGTCTTCCCGCTATCGCCTCGAAGTCCTTCCTCATCACCATCGGCGACCGCAGCATCACGGGCATGGTGGTGCAGGACCAGATGGTGGGCCCGTGGCAGGTACCCGTCGCTGACTGCGCCGTCACGCTCAGCGCCTACGACACTGAGCGCGGTGAGGCCATGGCCATCGGCGAGCGCACACCCCTGGGGGTGATCGACGCCGCAGCCTCGGCGCGCATGGCCGTCGGCGAGGTTATCACTAACCTTGCCGGTGCGGCGATCGCCAAACTCTCGGATATTAACCTGTCCGCCAACTGGATGGCAGCGGCAGGGGAGCGGAGCGAAGATCAGAAGCTCTTTGACGCGGTGTACGCCGTCGGCATGGAGTTCTGCCCCGCACTCGGCATCTCCATCCCCGTCGGCAAAGACTCCATGTCGATGAAGACGCAGTGGACCGACGATGGCGTGAAGAAGTCCGTCATCTCTCCGCTCTCGCTCATCGTCTCCGGCTTCGCTCCTGTTGAGGACGCGCGCCGCACGCTCACGCCGCAGTTGCAGCTCGGCGACAACCTGCTGCTGCTGATCGATCTCGGCGACGAGCGCAATCGTATGGGCGGATCCTGCCTTGCACAGGTCTACGGGCAGAGCGGCGACAACCCGCCTGACGCAAACGATCCGATTGATCTTCAGCATTTTTTCCAGGCGATTCAGCAGCTCAACCGCGAGGGCAAGCTGCTTGCCTACCACGACCGCAGCGACGGCGGCCTCTTCGTGACGCTGGTGGAGATGGCCTTCGCCGGACAGACCGGACTGGAGATCAGGCTGCCCATCTCTGCGGCAGAGCATCTACGGTTGCTGTGCACGCTCTTCTCGGAGGAGCTGGGCGCGGTCATCCAGATTGCGGCAGACTCGCTCGCCTATGTGCAAGATATCTTCGCCACACTCGACCTGAACCTCAGCGTGCTGGGACGCGCGACCGCCGGAGAAGCTGTGGTCGTTCGCGGCGACGAGGGCGTCCTCTACCAGAACTCCCGCACCGTGCTGCACAAGATGTGGGCGGAGACCAGCTTCCACATCCAGTCCGTCCGAGACAACCCCGCGACCGCCGAGCAGGAGTTCGCTTTGCTCGACGATGTCGCGCGCCCCGGCCTCTCCATCACCGTGCCCTTCGACCTAACGGAGAACCTCGCCGCTCCGTTCGTCCACACTGCGCGTCCGCGCGTCGCCATCCTGCGCGAGCAGGGCGTGAACGGCCAGATCGAGATGGCCGCTTCGTTCGATCGCGCAGGCTTCGCAGCGGTTGACGTCACCATGAGCGACCTGCTCGCCCGGCGCGCGCACCTGCGCGACTTCTCCGGCCTCGCTGCCTGCGGCGGCTTCTCTTATGGCGACGTACTCGGCGCGGGCAGTGGCTGGGCGAAGACGATTCTCTTCAACGATTCGCTGAAAGAGATGTTCCGCGAGTTCTTCCATCGCGCGGACACCTTCTCACTCGGCGTCTGCAACGGCTGCCAGATGATGGCGCAGCTCCGCGAACTCGTCCCCGGCGCCGCCGCATGGCCGCGCTTCACACGCAATACCTCCGCGCGGTTTGAGGCGCGCCTCTGCATGGTCGAGATCGCAGACTCTCCCTCGCTCTTCTTCGACGGCATGGGGGGAGCGCGCGTGCCCATTGTCGTTGCGCACGGCGAAGGCCGCGCCGAAGCGGCGGACGAACATGTAGCACTGCGCTATATCGACACCTACGGCCGCGTTACGGAGCGCTATCCGCTGAATCCGAATGGTTCCACCAACGGCGTCGCCGGACTCAGCAGCGAAGATGGCCGCGCCCTCATCCTGATGCCGCATCCGGAGCGCGTCGCTCTCGGCATCGCGCACACCTGGACGCGCGCATTGCAGCACAGTCCGTGGCAACGTATGTTTGACAATGCCCGCAAGTGGGTCGGGTGATCAGGGAGCGAATGAGCAAGCAACCAGAACAGATCGACTACAAGTCCTCGGGCGTGGACATCGAAGCCGGCAACGAGGCCGTGCGCCGCATGAAGTCGCACGTCGCAAAGACCCACACGTCCGCGGTGCTCACCGGGCTCGGCTCCTTCGGCACGCTGTACTCGCTCGCGGAGGCCGTGAAGGGCATGACCGACCCCGTGATGGTCCAGAGCACCGACGGCGTGGGTACCAAGACCAAGGTCACTGTCATGGCCGCGCCTTTCAAGGCCGACGCCTACGAAGCTCTCGGCCGTGACCTCGTCGCCGCCGTCGCCAACGACATCGCCGTGATGGGTGCGCGGCCGCTTACCTTCCTCGACTACCTCGGCCTGCACATGACCGACCCCGCCATCGTCGAGCAACTCGTCAAGGGTATGAGCGATGTGTGCGCCGAAGCGGGCATTGCGCTCGTCGGCGGCGAGACCGCCGAGATGCCCGCCGTTTATGCCGCCGGCGAACTCGACGTCGTCGGCTTCGTCACCGGCGTGGTCGACCGCGACGAGCTCATCACCGGCGCAAGCATCGTTGAAGGAGATGTCCTCTACGGCGTCAGGTCCACCGGCCTGCACACCAATGGCTGGTCGCTCGCCCGCAAGCTGCTCTTTGAGATCGCGGACTTCGGCATCGACGCCACACCGGCAGAGCTCGGCGGCGCAACGCTAGCCGACGTGTTGCTCGCCCCGCACGCCAACTACGTCACACCCATCCGCAGCGCGCTTGATTCCGGCATTGCCATCAAGGGCATGGCGCACATCACCGGCGGCGGTCTCATCGAAAACGTGCCGCGCATCCTGCCGGATAGACTCGGCGCCGTCGTCGACCGCGCGACGTGGACGCCGCAGCCAATCTTCTCCCTGATGCAGAAGCTCGGCCGCACCGACGACCTCGAGATGCACCGCACCTTTAATATGGGTGTCGGCCTGGTCGTCATCGCGCCGCCGGGCCTGCAGGCGAAGCTCGCCGCGGCAATGTCGCCCTTCGACGTCTGGGAGCTGGGACGCGTCGAGCCCGGCCCGCACGAAGTTCGCTTTGCAGGAGTGCAGCCTTCGTGATCGACCACCAGACACTGCTCGATGCCATCCCGCACTGCCTCACGCAGACCGATCTGCCGATGCCGCAGAAGTACCCCGGCAAGGTGCGCGACACCTACGACCTTGGCGACGGTCGTCTGCTGCTGATTACCACCGACCGCCAGAGCGGTTTCGACCGCAACCTCGGCGCGATTCCGTTCAAGGGCCAGGTGCTCAACCGCACGTCGCTCTTCTGGTTCGAGCGGACAAAACACATCGTCGCCAATCACGTGCTCAGCAGCCCGCACGCCAACGCTCTGCTCGCGCGCAAGTGCACTGTGTTGCCGATCGAGTTCGTCGTGCGTGGCTACCTCACCGGCTCCACCGGCACCTCCATCTGGACGCAGTACTCCGCGGGCGTGCGCGAGTTCGGTGGCATCACGCTCGCTGACGGCATGAAGAAGAACGAGCCGCTGCCGCGTGCGCTCATCACCCCAACGACGAAGGAGACCGAACACGACCGCCCCATCACGCCGCAAGAGATCGTCGCGGAAGGCTGGGTCTCCGCCGCGGAGTGGGAGTTCGCCTCGCAGCGCGCGCTCGCGCTCTTCGCCTTCGGACGACAGGAAGCCGCCAAGCGCGGACTCATCCTCGTCGATACCAAGTACGAGTTCGGAGTCGCCGCTGATGGCGAGATACTGTTGATCGATGAGGTTCACACGCCGGACTCCAGCCGCTACTGGCTCGCGGAGAGCTACGCGTCGCGCCTCGCCGCCGCGAAGGAGCCGGACATGATTGACAAGGAGTTCTTCCGCCTCTGGTTCCGCGAGCGCTGTGACCCCTACAAGGATGCGGTGCTGCCCACTCCGCCCGACGAGCTCATCGCGGAGCTTGCGTCGCGCTACATTCAACTCTTCGAGAAGATCACGGGCACAGACTTTACGCCCGACCTGCGCCCGCTCGAAGCCACGGTGATGGAGAGCCTGCGCACATGAGCGAGACTATCCTTATCGTCGGTTCCGGGGCACGCGAGCATGCCATCGCGGCCGCGTTGGCGCGCTCGCCGCAGCGGCCACTGCTGCTGTGCTTCGGCAGCGCGCGTAATCCGGGCATCCAAGCGCTGTGCCGCGACTACGTGGTGGGCAGCGTTACGGACATAACTGCTATCACCGCGTTCGCCGCAGCACACTCGCCCACGCTGGCCATCCTCGGGCCGGAGGCGCCGCTGGCCGCAGGCGTAACCGATGCGTTGCTGGCGATCAACATTTCTGTCGTCGGTCCCACGCAACAGCTCGCGCAGATTGAGTCCAGCAAGGGATTCGCGCGCGAGCTTCTCGCACGCCACAAGATTCCCGGCAACCCCTGGTTCCGCAGGTTCACTTCGGTGGACGGCATCGAGCCCGTGCTGGCGAAGCTTTCAGGTCGCCACGTCATCAAGGACGACGGCCTCGCCGGGGGCAAGGGCGTGAAGGTCTGCGGTGACCATCTTCACTCGATCGCAGACAGCGTCACCTTCTGCCGCGAGCTGGCCGCGAACGGACACCCATTCGTGATTGAAGAGAAGCTTGTTGGGGAAGAGTTTTCGCTGCTCAGCTTCTGTGATGGTGTCACGCTGCGGCACATGCCCGCCGTGCAGGACCACAAGCGCGCTTATGATGGCGACAAGGGCCCCAACACTGGAGGCATGGGAACCTACACGGATGCTGATCACAAGCTTCCGTTTCTCTCCGACAGCGATCTCGCCGCGGCCGAGGCGATCAACGAGATGGTTGCGGTCGCACTTGCCGACGACTGCGGTGCGCCGTACCAGGGCATCCTCTACGGCGGGTTCATGGCCACAGCAGACGGCGTTCGGCTTATTGAGTACAACGCGCGCTTCGGCGATCCCGAGTGCCTGAATCTGCTCGCGCTGCTGGAGACCGATTTCGTCGCGATCTGCCGCGCCATCGTCAACCAAACGCTCGATGCGCTCCCGGTCACCTTCGCTGCCGAGGCCAGCGTCTGCAAGTACATCGTGCCTGAAGGATATCCTGACGCTCCGCGCAGCGGCGACGCTGTGTGTCTGCCGGCCGAGCTTCCGCAGTGTGTCTCGCTCTATCTCGGCGCGGTGGATCAGCGCGCGGGCGAGTTGGTCTCCACCGGCTCACGCACCGTTGCGGTCGTCGCAACTGCCGCGACGCTAGCGGAGGCGGAGGCGGCATGTGAGAAGGCTGCCGCGCAGATTCCCGGTCCGTTCTTCCATCGCAAGGACATCGGCACCGCGGCCCTGATCGCGCAGCGTGTCCAACATATGAAGTCACTGAGGCCGTCATGAGTCTGCGAGTCGGGATTCTCGGGTCCACGCGCGGCACCGCGCTGCAGGGCATCCTCGATGCGATTGCTGCCGGTATGCTCACGGTCGATCTAGCGCTGGTGATCTCCGACCGCCCATCGGCGCCCATCCTCGATCGCGCTCGATCCTATGGTGTGCCTGCGCTCTTTCTCGATCCCTCCGGTCTGTCGCGCGAGGCCTACGACGCGCGTGTCGCTGAGGCGCTGCGGGAATCCGGCGCGCAACTGGTGCTGATGATCGGTTATATGCGAATCGTCTCCGCCGCGTTCGTTGATGCATGGCGCGGACGTCTGTTGAACGTGCATCCGTCGCTGTTGCCGGCCTTCGGCGGCATGATGGATAGGAGCGTGCATCAGGCGGTGCTCGCCGCAGGCGTGTCAGAGACCGGATGTACCATCCACCAGGTTACTGAAGACGTGGACGCCGGCCCCATCGTTTTGCAGAAGCGCTGCCCGGTGCTGCCGGGAGATACTGCGGATACGCTGAAGGCCCGCGTGCAGACGTTGGAGCAGGCAGCATTCGTGGAAGTACTTAAAGGATGGAAAGCTTAATGGCAATCCGCAAGAAAACTGTCGTCGGCATCATCATGGGCTCGAGGTCCGACTGGCCCACGATGGAAGAGGCCGCGAAGGTGCTCGACGAGTTCGGCATCGGCTACGCTGCGGAGGTCGTCTCCGCGCACCGCACCCCGGACAAGATGATGAAGTACGCGGAGACCGCCGCTGTGCGCGGGCTGCGCGTCATCATCGCCGGCGCTGGCGGCGCGGCACACCTGCCCGGAATGGTCGCAGCCAAGACGGCGCTGCCGGTGCTGGGCGTTCCGGTCAAAAGCCGCGCGCTCGCGGGACTGGACTCGCTGCTTTCCATCGCGCAGATGCCAGCCGGAATCCCCGTCGCCACATTCGCCATCGGCCCGGCCGGTGCGAAGAACGCCGCGCTCTTCGCCGCGTCCATCCTCGCGCTCGAAGATCCGCCACTGGCGCGCAAGCTCGCAAAGTTTCGCAGCACGCAGACCAGAACCGTGCTGAAGAACCCGAACCCGCGCGTATGAGCCAGAGTCGGCGACCACGAATCGGAGTCCTCGGCGCTGGCCAGCTGGCGCTGATGCTGGCTGAAGCCGGCCAGCAGCTCGGTGTGGACGTTATCTGCGCGGGCAGCCCCGGAGACTGCGCCGCAAAGATCGCTCCGCTCGTCGAGGTCGATCTCAACAGCGCAGCGGAAGTTGCTGCGTTTGCGCAGCAGATCGATTTGGTCACGCTCGAGAGCGAGAACATCGACGCCGCGGTGTTGCGTGGCCTGAACCTCTATCCCAACGCGAACGCCGTGGCTATAGCGCAGGACCGCCTGCTGGAGAAGCGCTTCTTTCAGCAGTGCGGTATCGGCGTGGCGCCTTATGCTCCGGTGGACAGCGTCGGCGATCTCGAGAGTGCGATGGCCGCGACTGGACTCCCCGCAATCCTCAAGACGCGCCGCATGGGATACGACGGCAAAGGGCAGGCGCGCATCCTGCGCCGCGAAGACGCGGCGGCGGCGTGGAACGAAGTTGGCGGCGTGCCTTGCATTCTGGAGGGCATGGTGCAATTTGACGCGGAGGTCTCGCTGCTCGCGGCGCGAAGCCGCAGCGGCGAGATCGTCTTTTATCCGCTGATTCAGAATGTGCATCGCGATGGAATCCTACGGCGGTCGGACGCGCCCTTCGCGAATCTCGCGTTACAGGCGCAGGCGGAGCGTTATCTGCGCGATGTGCTGGAGCGGCTGGAGTATGTCGGCGTGCTCGCGGTGGAGTTCTTCGTGCTGGGCGACACGCTGCTCGCCAATGAGATGGCGCCGCGCGTGCACAACTCCGGCCACTGGACGATTGAAGGCGCAGAGACCTCGCAGTTCGCGAACCACCTGCTCGCCATCCTTGGCAGGGAACTGGGCAGCACCGCCAGTCGCCCCACCGTCCTGCTGAACTGCATCGGCACGATGCCACCCGTTGCGGAGACTGCGCGCTTTCCAACGCTCGCGCGTCACGATTACGGCAAGCTGCCGCGTCCCGGGCGCAAGGTCGGTCACCTGACCTTTGCCGCATCGGAGACCGCGGCGATCGAGCACTGGCAGCAGCAGCTAAACCTCGACTAGGCCACAGCGCGCAGGTTGGCCTGCTCCAGCATGGCGAGAATGGCATTACGCACCAGATCCGGCTCATCCAGGTGGATCCAGTGTCCGCTGCCGTGCGCGATGATCTGCTGCGTCTTCGCTCCGATGCGGAGCAATGCGTCAGACGAGAGTGGCTTAGCGGAGTGCTGCGTGAGCAATACTACCGGCGCGTGCTCGATAGGAGCAGCACTCTGGATCTGCTGTACGGCGGCGGGTACGGCTTTCAGGTGCGCGACCATGCCACGGTAGAAGTGTGGGTTGGACCAGTGCGCCGCGACCACGGGCCAGGACTCGCGGGGCATCTTGTTCAACTCGGTCGTCAGACGGCCGAGCACGTGCGCGCCGCCGTCTCCAGCCGAGCGGCCGACCGTACGCGCGATTCTTCCCGAGCGGCACAGCAGGCTGGTCGCAATCAGCCGAGCCAGCCCAATCCACGCCAGCGGCACCGCGATGCTCAGCAGCCGAATGCCGCGATTCAGCTCTGGCCTCGCGTTCTCATTCAGCGGCGGCCACTCTTCGGGGCGCATGGGGTCCACCAGGACCACGCCGCTTACCTCACCCGGATACTCCGCCGCGAACCGCCGCACCAACAGCCCGCCGAAGGAGTGGCCCACCAGCAGGTAGGGCGGCCGAATCTGCGCCGCCTGCAGCATCTCATGCAGCTCGCGGGCGGCGTTGGAGGGCGTGCGCTGACTCCAACGGCCAGCACTGCTCCATCCAAGGCCGCCGCGATCATAGGTGACGGTCCGCGCTGCGCCCCCGAGGTCTTCCTGTAACCGGTGCCAGTTCAGGCTGGTCGCACCGATGCCCGCCTCAAAGACGATGGTAGGTCCGGCCGTTCCGCGCTCGCACAGATAGAGCCATTGTCCGTTGCCGATCTTCACCCGGCGCCCGCGGTGGAGGAACCGCCGGCGATCCCGCAGCCCTCCGGCATATTGATACAAGATTCCGGCCGCCAGCAACAGAAACGCGAAGATGAACAGCCCGAGCAGCCAGCGCATTCAATTGTCCCCGGTCTTTGGATCCTGACCTTCCAGCGTGGGCGATGCAAGATCGAAGTCCGCGCGCGTCAGTCCAGCCTTGGCGGTTCCGCGGTCGATGATGAACAGCGTCGACCCCGGCTTGCCGGTGACCTTCACTTCAATCTGCGTCGCTGCGTACACACCGTGTGACTGGTGCAGGTCGAAGTAGGTGATGTCTTTCGTTACGCCGCCGCGCTCCGTCTTCACAACGTGCAGCACAGCCTTGGTCTTCTCATCGGTGCTGGAGACAACGGTCGAATATTGGCTGTGGTCGAGGCTTCCAGGGGTACTCTGCAACACATCGCACGTCCGCGATCCGCAGGGCTGCTTGCCTGCGAGCTTCTGCTCTTTCCAGAAGAACTGGTTTTCCACCAGGTCTTCAAGCGAGAAGCCGGTGCCGAGCAGCGCATCGCTGGGGTTCGCGGTAGCGTAGTCGCCGGGCAGCCACTTGCCGTCGGCGCTCTTGTGCGCCACCCGAGCCGTCACGCGTCCGCTGTGCTCCAGGCGAACCTGCACGCGCACGGGGACAGGTGCATCCACCTCTTCAAACAGCCGCAGGCCGTCCGGAAATCCATGCTCCTTGATCGAACACTTGTAACTCACTCGCTTGCCGCTGCCGTCGACCATCACCAGCCGCCCGCTCACGCGCGCGTCCGTGCTCTCCACGCGCTGCTGCTGCGCCGCGAC
>Ga0302147_10001341_pt1 | contig 11073 bp, 9 predicted proteins | sample I_Bog_E3_2_FD_192438 | JGI IMG/M metagenome (GOLD analysis project Ga0302147, IMG submission 192438) | Peat permafrost microbial communities from Stordalen Mire near Abisko, Sweden - I_Bog_E3_2 | ecosystem: Environmental > Terrestrial > Soil > Wetlands > Peat | place: Sweden: Abisko, Stordalen...
TCGCGATGAAGAAAGAAGCGCCGCCGAAACCGGCTTTGGGGCCGTCGCAGGTTCTGCTAGAGAACTGGAACGACATCGGGCGCAAGCTGATCGCGATGGCGGAGGATTTTCCCGAGGACAAGTACGACTTCAAGCCGGTGCCGGCGGAGCGGAGTTTTGCCGAGCAATTGCTGCATGCGGCGAATGCGAATTATTTCTTCACCAATCCCGCGATGGGGTTGAAGCCGCCCGCGGAAGAAGATCCCAAACGCGAGCAGTACAAGACGAAAGCTGCGGTGGTGGAGTTCGTGAAGAAAGCGTTCGCCGACGGTGCGGCCGCGATCAAGAAAAAAGGTGATAAAGGGCTGAACGACCTGGTCGTCGATCCGTTCGCGAACCAGCAGACGCGCGTCTCCGACATGGCTTGGGGCCTACTGGAGCACTCGGGCGAACACTATGGGCAACTGGTGGTGTATTACCGCGTTGCCGGATTGGCGCCGCCGGAGTCTCGTCCCAAGAAGTAGTGGAGAGCCGGGCGTCCCCGCCCAGCCGCCGAACTGTTGCAAGGGCGAGACGCCGGTCGCTGATACCATACTGTTCGTGCGACCGCTGCTCGACGTCCGCGACCTGACCATCGAGTTCCCGCAGTCGCTCGCTGGACGGGCGCTTTCGTCCGCTCATCCGGCCGGGCTGGGCACGACAATGACGGGCGCGGCGGCGGTGCGCAGCCTTTCCTTCTCCATCGCCCCCGGCGAAGTGCTGGGCTTGGTTGGCGAGTCGGGCTCGGGAAAATCCGTAACGTCGCTGGCGATCATGGGCCTGCTGCCGCTGGCGGCAGCCGTCACGGGTGAAATCATCTTTCAGAACGGGGACGGCGCGCCCACGCGCCTCACCAGTTTGGCGGCCGATCAACTGCGTCAGCTTCGCGGCTCGCGCATCGCCATGATTTTTCAGGAGCCGATGACTGCGCTGAACCCAGTCATGCGCGTCGGCGATCAGATTGCGGAGGCGGTGCTGGCGCACCACAGCGTTTCCAAGGCTGAAGCTTGGCGGCGAGCGGTCGAGGGCATGCGCGAAGTTGCCATCCCCGAGCCCGAGCAGCGCGCCCGCAGTTACCCGCACCAGCTCTCGGGAGGCATGCGGCAGCGCGTGATGATCGCCATGGCCATCGTCAACCGTCCGCAGTTGCTGATTGCCGACGAGCCTACGACGGCGCTTGACGTCACCATCCAACAGCAGATTCTCGATCTGCTCAATGAACTCCGCCACAAATTTGGATTGGCGATGCTCTTCATCTCGCACGACCTGGCGGTGGTTTCGCATGTGGCGGACCGCGTGGCCGTGATGTATGCCGGCAATCTGGTCGAACTCGGCGCGAAGGCCGCCATCTTTCACGCGGCCGCTCATCCTTATACGCAAGGGCTGCTGCGCGCGATTCCCACGCTGGCTACAGATCGCACAATTCCGCTCGCGACCATTGAAGGCGCGGTTCCATCCCTTGCGCACCCCCCCGCCGGATGTGCGTTCGAACCGCGCTGTGCGTACCGCGTTGCCGCTTGTGCTGTCGAGCCTCCGCCGCTGGTCGAGGTTGGTGCTGGACATTGGGCCCGCTGCCCGGTGGTGAATCCCCAGCGCCATGGCGTGTAACTTTCTTCGCGCGACTGCATCTTAATGGACGGCCCCGCGGAATGGGGCGACGAATCCATCACAATTCAACCACAGGAGATGTGTTTATGAAGAACATGTTTGTAAAACTGATGTCAGTCACCATGCTGTTCGGTGCGTTGGCGTTCGGGCAATCGGGCGATGCCATGAAGCAGGACAACATGAAGAACGATCAAATGCAGAACGACAAGTCAAAGTCGGGCGACACCATGAAGAAGGACGACATGGCGAAAGACGCCAAGAAGAAGAAGTCCAAGAAAGCGAAGAAGAGCGGGGATGCCATGCAGAAAGACGACAACATGAAGAAAGACCAAATGAAGCCGGACGACAGCATGAAGCACTAGACCGCCGCAAGACCCGATGTTGGAGTATTCACCGTAAACGTCTTTGTTGATACGCCGGGGGCGTATTGCCTGTCCAACAGTCTGGCCGCCGGGCGGGAACGCCCGGCTTTCCATTTTCTTTGCCGTTTTTCCCCGCTCCCTATCTATTCTTCGCTACTCCTGGTACTCGGGTTCGCGTTTCCAGCCGGAAAGCATGGAGTAGAAATTCGACCAGCCATGCAGCAGAACCATGATCAGGTGACCGGGGATGAAGGCGAGGAATCCGCACATCGCGGCGAAGTGCCAGATGCGGGTGAGGTGAAACCCTCCGAATAGAAACGCCAGCCCAGAAAACTGTGCGGGCTTGAACAGGACAAGGCCCGTGAGCAACGACAGCACGCCGAACCCAATGGTGGAGGTGTAGGCCAGCTTTTGCAGCGGGTTGTATTGGCCCGCCGCCGCCGGTTTGGGGCCGAAGAAAAAATAGTGTCTGGCCATCGGCCACACGCCGGCCACATCGCGAGGCAGGAACAGCATGGTGCGATAGTGGCCGCTGAAGACCTGATACGCCACATACAGCACGCCGCTGGCGACAAAGAACCACATGAAGGTGAAATGCCACTGCAAGGCGCCGCCGAGCCACCCGCCGAGCGTGATGTATCGCGGAATGGTAAGCAGAACTTTTTCTGGAATCTTCGGGCCGAAGCTGGGGAAAGCGCGGAAAATTCGCAGGCCACTGGTCACCATGACGAACAAGCTGATGGCATTCACCCAGTGCGTGATCCGAATCGGCAGCGGATGCTCGTAGGCGGCACGCACCAGCGCGGGGTCTTCTTCTTCTTCCGCGGCGGTCTGGTCGGCAACCATCTCCATTCTTGCCACGGTGGCTTCCACCGGACCCGACTCGGCAGTTGGCACCTGCTCCGGCTGCGGGACGGAATCTTTCTCTTCGTTGTTGTCCTTCTCTTCGTTCGCCATCAGATTCCTCCGTACCAGCTGTAGCCCTGGTCTTCCCAGTAGCCGGTTTTGCCGGGCTTCAGAATATTGGTGACGCGAACGGTGTCGAGATACTTGGCCTGCTTGTATCCGAGCTTGGTCGGCATTTGCAGGCGCAGCGGCGCTCCGTGTTTGCGGTCGAGCGGCTGCCCATACATCTCGTAGCACATCAGCGACTGCGGATGCAGCGCCGACGCCATGTCGATGGACTCGTAATAATCGTCCGCGCATTCGACTTCGAGAAAGTTCGCACCCGTGTTCGCTCCCACCAGCTTCAGGAAGTCGGAGATACGCGTGCCGCCAAACGAGCCGACCACGTCCCAGCCCTCCACGCAGATATGGCGCGTATTTTGGCTGAGCTTCGGCAGCGCCTGAATCTGGGCCAGCGTGTATTCGCCCGGATGCTGCACGTCGCCTTCGACCGTCAGCGTCCACTTCTCCAAATCCACCTCGGGGTCGAGAACGTCGTAGCCGTTGTAGGGGAACTTTTCGAACGGCACAACTTCGGAATTCGAAAATGTCTGGGCGAGATGCTGCGAACGAAACGTCGCGCCGGAGGCCCAATCGCTGAAGCGAACTCCTTCCTCAACCAGACGGTCCCTCAGCTTCGGGATCGCGAACGCTCCCAGGACGGCGATGGGAGCAAGCTTGAGCAACTGGCGGCGACTCTTCCGCTTGAGTTCCTGGTCGTCGAGTCGAGTGATCATGAGCGTCCCTCTAGAGAGCAGACCTTAACACAGAAATAGGATGCGGGAGCAGGGGCGAAGTTTCATGGTTCGTCGGGGTCGTGGTCGCTGGTCGTTAGGAGTGCGCGAGGGGTTGATAAAACGATTGCAGCGCAGTCGTGTCGTCGCGGACACGGGCGCGTGGCGGAAGACACGCCAGTCCGCTCGCGACCCATCTTAACTTCATTCTTTTCAATCGTCTGGGTCTGGCCTCCGGCTTGCCTTCCTCTCTCGCGAGAGCATGGAGGCAATCATGGAAACGATGCTGCAAGGCCTGGTGATCGTCGGCGGTCTGACATTCTCGCTGGCCGCGTCTTTGCTGATTGAAGAACTCATATTTGGACAGATTGTACGGGTGGCGTTCGCGCGCCGCCCGGAAGCTCGCAAGCAAGACCCGAAGAATTGAAAGGAGCATTACCATGCTGTTGCTGAAGCATTTGCTGTTGAGCGTGGGGATCGCGATGTTCGCGATCGCCGCCGGAATTCTCTCCTATGACGCGTACCTGCTGATTGCCTGGCAGCGCCGGCGTTTGAACCCGGACCCTGAGGCAGGCGCGCCCGGACTTGCTCCAGCGATGCGCTGGCGTACATCGGTTGCGCTCGTGATGCTGGCGTGGGTGCCGCTGCTGGTCTCGGCGGGAATCGTCATCGTGCCGAGCGGAATGGCTGGCGTGCGCGTGAGCCAGACTAAAGGCACGCTGGCGGGGACGCTGTATCCGGGCGTGCACTTCGTGGTGCCGCTGGTCGAGCGCGTCGAACTTTTCAACACGCGCGACCAGCTGTTCACCACCGGCATCGGCGAAGATGCGCCGGCCAAGGGCGCGGCGAAAGGCGACGCGCTGCGCGTACAGGCCAAGGAGGGTCTCACGCTCGGCCTCGCCATCACCGTCCGCTACCAGATCGACCCCAAGCGCCTCGACTACATTGAGGCCAACCTGCCGCAGCCTCTGGAAAGGGAAATCGTCCCGCCTGTCGTCGCCACCGCGTGGCGTGAACTGGTGCCGGGCTATACGGTGCGCGAAGTGTTCTCCGCCAAACGCGAAGAAGTTCGGCAGCGCTCCGCCGAGATGATTCGCAAACGGCTGGGCGCCGACGGCATCGTGGTCAAAGAAGTCATGCTGCGCGACATCGAACTGCCGCAGGAGTATGCCAAGGGCCTCGAATCGCTGCTGCTGAAGGAACAAGAGAACGACCGAATGGGCGTGGAGACCGAAATCCACCAGAAGCAGGTGAAGATCGCTGAAGCCGACGCCGATGCCTCCAAAGTGCAACAAGTGAAACAGGCCGAGGGACAAGCCGCCGTCCGTGTGTTGCAAGCGAAAAGCGAGGCCGACGCCATGCAGTACACGCTGCCTCTGAAAAAGGAGCAGATCGAGCAATCGAAACTCGAAGCCGAAGCGCGCAAGGAAGCGACGGTGAAGAATGCCGAGGCGGCCGGCGAAGCCAAGCTCATCGACAGCAAGGCCGAGGGAGAACGCCGCAAGCTGCTGGCGCAAGCCGAAGCCGAGCGCATCCGCCTGACCGCCGCTGCCGACGCCGAGCGCATGGCGAGCGAGGCCGCGATCCTGAAGCAGAATCCGCTGTTGATCAACAAAATCGTCGCCGAGCGTCTCTCCGACAAACTCCAGATCATGATGGTCCCAGCCGACGGCAAGTTTTTCTTCACCAACGACGTGTTGCGCGGCATGGGCGCACCCGGCCACGTAAGCCAGGCGGAAGACGTGGAAGGCGATGGAAGACATCCGCAATAGACGCGGGTCCGGGTTGCGTAGGGACGGCCGCATTCGTCCGTCCCTGCTTGAAAATAACGATGCAGGCCAGTGGCCCACAACTAATGAGATGAACAGCCCATCCCTCATCCCGCGCTATAATCAGCCCATTCCACACATGCGAGCGCGAGCTTCCAGCGGTCTGCGGTTTGCTTGGCTGACTTCCTTCGTACTCGCGGCTGTTTTTCTTCCATTTTCCTTATCCGCTTCGCCGCTGGCAGACACCGCCCGCCAACTGGCCCACAAAATCGCGGCAGCCTCCGGCCCCGGCGCTTTCGCTCTCGAAGTCACGAACCATTCGTCGCTCGACGACAAAGCGGCACGCGAAGTGCGCAGCGCGCTCGAAGCGGAACTGCAGGCCGAAGGCGTGCAAGTCGCCAAAGCCGAGCAGGCGATGGGAACTGTCGAGGTCGTCCTTTCCGACAACCTGCGCGAATATGTCTGGTCCGCCGAGATCGTGGTCGGCTCCGACGAAAAGAAAGTCGCGCTGGTCGCCTTGCCCCGATCATCGACGGGAAGGCCTTTCGCTCCGGCGTTGCCAATCACTCTCAAGAAAACCCTGCTGTTCGCGCAAGAGCAACCAATGCTTGACGTCGCCTTGGTCGAAATACCCGGTGGATCTCGTCTGATTGTGCTAGGCAACAGCGTAGTTGTTATCTATCGCCGTCAGGGAAGTCCAGCTGGGCGATGGGAACTTGAATCTTCGTTGCCCATCGCCCACGCGCGCGCTTTTCCCCGCGACTTGCGCGGACGCCTGCTCCTGCGCCGCGATCATCTGTTCGACGTTTATCTGCCCGGGACGTTCTGCCGTTCGAACTCAGCCGCGCCGCTAACGCTCACGTGCAATGACACCGACGATCGAACGTATGAAGACCGAACTTACGACGACCCGTGGCCCCTGACGCCGGAAGATGGCAGCCTGCGCGCCTTCTATGCCGGCTCGCGCAACTTCTTTACCGGAGCGCTCTCTCCCGGCATTGGGAAGATCTCTAATGTTCCCGCGTTTTATTCGGCGGCGGCGCTTCCACACTCGACTTACACGCTGTGGGTGTTCGCGGCGGTCGATGGATCGCTGCATTTGGTCGATGGCATGACGGATCAGGCAATCCGCGACGCAAGCTCAAAGTGGGGTAGCGACGTGGCGACGGTGAACTCCAACTGCAGCGCGGGCACTCAGTTGCTGGTTTCAGACAGCGGAGATGCGCCGCGCGACAGCCTGCGCGCATTAGAGATTCCCGACCGCGATCCGTTGCCCGTCAGTGCGGCAGCAGAGTTCGACGGACGGATCGTCGCGCTGTGGCAAGAGAGCGGCGGCAACGCCGCAACCGCAATCATGGAACAAAACGACCAACGAAACGGCACAGGATGGTATGAGGCGTATCGCGTATCTGTTTCTTGCGGCAATTAGTCTGCTGGGCGCGTCTGGGAGCCGAGCAACTGCGGCGACGCGTCCGCACTATGGCGGCACCCTGCGGGTGATGATGCAATCGGCGCCCGACGCTCTCACGCTTCCAGCCAATGCCACGCCCGCCGACTACTGGGACCTCGCGCGCACGCTCTCGCTGGTCGGCGACACTTTGGTAAGCCTAGATGCACAAGGCCGCCCGCAGCCCACTCTCGCCGTGGCGTGGCAGAGCGACCCGAGCACGCGTCGTTGGCAACTCACCCTGCGCCGAGGCGTCAAGTTCCACGACGGCAGCGCCGCGTCGCCCGCGGCCGTGGCGCAGATTCTTGGCGCACTGCATCCCGCCTGGAATGTGCGCGCATCGGCGGATGCAATCTCGATTGAAACGGAACCGGCAACGCCATCCTTGCTCGCCGAACTTGCGCTTCCGCGCAATCTCATTCTCAAGCGCAACACGAATGGCATTCCAATCGGCACCGGCCTGTTCCTCGTCGCTGACTGGCAGCCCGCGAAACTGCTCAAGCTCGCCGCGAACGAAGACAGTTGGGAGGGTCGTCCTTTTGTGGATGCGGTAGAAATCGAATTCGGCAAATCGCTGCACGACCAGGCCATCGCGCTCGAACTGGACAAGACCGACCTGATCGAAGCCGCGCCGCAGGCGGCAACTGCGCCGCAGGGACATGGCGCGTCGTCCTCGTTGTCTTTGCCTGTGGAATTGCTGGCGCTGGTTTTCTCCACGAATTCAAAGGCGCAAGACCCTCGCGTCCGAGAGGCGCTGGCGCTGGCGATCGATCGCAAGCCGATTCAGTCCGTGCTGTTGAAGGGCGCCGGGGAGCCCGCCGCCAGCATCCTTCCCAACTGGATGACCGGCTACAGCGCCGTTTTCTCCGCGCAAGCGAATTTGCCACGCGCGCGCGTCTTGCTTGCGGACTTGCGGCAGCCCGCGCTCAATACGAGCTACCGTCTTAGTTACGACCCGCGCGATCCGCAAGCCCAGCTCATCGCCGAACGCATCGCACTCAACGCGCGCGAAGTCGGCATCGCCGTGCAAGTATCGTTGTCGGGAGCCGAAGACATCCGCCTGATGCGCGTCGTCTTGCCGAGTCCCGATCCCGCCACGTCGCTCGGCGAAGCCGCTCGGCAACTGGGACTACCGCAGAGCGAGTCGTCGACGCCTCGCTCCAACTCCGTGGACGATCTCTATCAGGCCGAGCGCGGGTTGCTCGCCGGATACGCCGTAATCCCGCTTTTCCATCTGCCCGTCGCCAGCGCGGCCGGCGCTCGTGTGCGCGGATGGACGCCCGGTCCGCTGGCAACCTGGAGTGACGCGGGATCGCCGCTGTCCGGCATTTGGTTGGAAACCCGTGCCGAGGCAGGCACGCGATGAGCTTCCGCCAGAAACTCCTGCTGTTATTTGCGGCGACCGTGTTGCTCTGCGTCGCGGTCATGTCCGCATCGGTGTACAGCACCATCCGGCGCTCTTTCGAACAGGCCGATCAAGTCCGTGCCCAAGCGGTTGCGGCGCAGTTTCAGTCCGAATTCCAGCGGCGCGGGTCAGAAGTTGCGCGCAAAGTCGAGTCGGTCGCAGCCAGTGAAGCCGTGCAGCGCATCGCTTTAGACATGAACCGCGGCGCAACCGACGCGGGCGAATACGTCGGCGACGCCCACACGCTCGCCGGTCAACAGCAGCTCGACTTTCTGGAACTTGTCGACAGCCGCGGCGTAATTCTTTCTTCCGCGCAGTGGCAGGCGAAATTCGGCTATCCCGAAGCTGCGCTTCCCGAAGGCCGCCTCTCGGAAGCGAAGACTCCCGCGGATGTGGGCATGGCCGGATCGTTTCTGAAACGCGAAGAATTGCCGAATGGCGCAACCCTCGGCCTGTTTGCCGTGCGGGTTGCCCGCGTCGGCGAACAACCTTTATACGTGATCGGCGGCGAACGCCTGGACCAGGGTTTTCTTTCGACGCTCGACATCCCCGCCGGAACGCGGGTATTGCTCTATCAAAACCTTGCCGCAGAATGGAATCCGAAGACGCTGCTTGATTTGAATGGACCAGCAGCGGGCGCCGACAAGATCGCGCCTTTGGTCGCGCATGCGCGCGACACGTTACAGGAATCTCAGGGCGTGATCAACTGGACTTCCGACTCCGCCGATGCGGAAGTTTTTCATGCCATTCCGCTCACCGGACCGAACCTGAATTCAGCAAGTCTGAATTCGGCAACTCCGATCTCGCCGAATCGGCAATTGCTGGGCGTTTTGCTGGTGGGCAGCTCGCGCCGTCCGCTGATCGAGTTGCAAAGGCGGATTCTCTCCACTGCGATGCTGGTTGGCGGCATGGGAATTTTGGCAGCCGTGTTGGCCAGCCTGTGGTTTGCCGCTCGCGTCACGCGCCCGGTCGTGTCGCTGGCAGAAGCTGCAAGAAGAGTCGCCGCGGGCGATCTCGGCGCCAAGGTCGACGTGGAATCGAGCGATGAACTCGGCGAGTTAGCCGCATCGTTCAACCGCATGACCGAAGATCTTGCGCAGCAAAAAGACCGCACTCTGCAATCCGAGCGCGTGGCCGCGTGGCGCGAACTGGCCCGGCGTTTGGCGCACGAATTGAAAAATCCGCTTTTCCCGTTGCAGGTCACGGTTGAAAACCTGATGCGCGCCAAACAGAAATCGCCGGAGATGTTCGAGGAAGTGTTTCACGAGGGAACTGCAACCCTGCTGGCGGAAATCGACAACCTGAAAACCATCGTCGGCCGCTTCAGCGAATTCTCGAAGATGCCGCAGCCGCAGCGGAGGCCGACCCACGTAAACGATGTGGTGCGCTCGGTACTTCGCGTCTTTCAAGCGCAATTGCAGGAGAAGAATCACATTGCCGTGCGCACCGAATTGGCCGACCCGCTGCCCGAAATTTCCGCCGATTCCGATCTGCTGCATCGCGCCCTGCAAAATCTGGTGCTCAACGCCATCGATGCCATGCCGCAAGGCGGAGAGTTGACGATTCGCACCGCCGCCATCGCCCATGGAGTTGAAGTTTCGGTCGCCGATACCGGTTCCGGCCTGACCCCGGAAGAATGCGAGCGCCTGTTTACTCCCTATTACACAACCAAGCAGCATGGCACCGGACTCGGCCTCGCGATTGTACAGTCGGTAGTGAGCGATCACGGCGGCAAGATTTCCGTTGCGAGCACGCCAGAAAAAGGAACCACATTTCGCATTGAATTGCCGTGCGATTTCTCGGCGCACTCCGCGTCTCTGCGGTAGATTTGGGTTTGCATTTCAGTTGACGTCAGAGTTGAGGCCAACGACCGTGGCGCAAAAAGCGCACCTGCTGATCGTCGATGACGAAGCCAACACGCTGGCGTCGCTTGCGCGCGCCTTTCGTCTGGAAGGCCACGAAGCCGCCGTCTGCGACAACGCCAACAAAGCTCTGGAACTGGCCAAGACACAATCCTTCGACTTGATCCTCTCCGACGTGGTCATGCCCGGCAAAGATGGGCTGACGCTTCTCGAAGAACTCAAAGCGCAAGGCGTGGCGACTCCGGTGGTCATGATGTCAGGCCAGGCGCACATCGAAATGGCCGTGCGTGCCACGCGCCTGGGCGCGCTCGACTTTCTGGAAAAGCCGATCTCCACCGAAAAACTCCTCCTGACCGTGGAGAACGCCCTGAAACTCGGCCGCCTCGAGCGCGAAAATCGCGATTTGGCCAGCCGCCTCGGCAAACACGAAATCGTGTGGCAAGGCGAGACCATGCGTCGCGTGATAGCGCAAGTGGAACGCGTAGCCGCGAGCGAAACCCGCATTTGCATTCTCGGCGAAACGGGCACCGGCAAAGAACTCGTCGCGCGCACGCTGCATGAGCGCAGTCCGCGGGCTGGGGGCCCGTTCATTACGCTGAACTGCGCCGCGGTTCCGGCGGAGCTGATCGAATCCGAATTATTCGGCCACGAAAAAGGATCGTTTACCGGCGCTGCCGGACGCCATCTCGGCAAGTTCGAGCAAGCGCAGCACGGCACGATTTTTCTCGACGAAATCGGCGACATGCCGCTCACCATGCAAGCCAAACTGCTGCGCGTGCTCGAAGAAAGCGAAGTCGAACGCATCGGCGGCGAGCGCGCCATCACTGTCGATGTGCGCGTCGTAGTAGCCACCCACCGCGACCTCGAAGCCCAAGTGCGCGATGGCAAATTCCGCCAGGATTTATTTCACCGCGTCTTCGTCT
>Ga0302147_10001343_pt1 | contig 11066 bp, 5 predicted proteins | sample I_Bog_E3_2_FD_192438 | JGI IMG/M metagenome (GOLD analysis project Ga0302147, IMG submission 192438) | Peat permafrost microbial communities from Stordalen Mire near Abisko, Sweden - I_Bog_E3_2 | ecosystem: Environmental > Terrestrial > Soil > Wetlands > Peat | place: Sweden: Abisko, Stordalen...
GGCGATGCCCTCAAGCTTCAAGCAGGACACCATCGCCATTGCGTGGGATTACGACCCGAGCACGAACGGATTCGCCAAGTACCTCAGGCCTTACACCGATTCAGGCTTTGAGACCTGGGTTTCGCCTGGCATCAACAACTGGTCGCGCGTCTATCCGAACTACAATCTCGGTCTGGCGAACATCCAGCAGTTCACCCGCGACGGCCAGCAGATGGGAGCGACCGGCCAGCTCAACACCATCTGGTACGACGACGGAGAAGCGCTCGCCTCTAACAACTGGTATGGAATCCTCTTCGGCTGCGCTGCGGCCTGGCAGCAGGGCGAGTCGTCCATTCCGCAGTTTGAGCAGAGCTATGCGCAGGTCTTCCACGGCGATGCGACCGGCAAGCTCAACCAGGCTCAGATGGAGTTGATGGCTGCGCACACGTTACTCAAGGCAGAGGCGCAGGTAGGCGATGGCTCGGACGGTCTCTTCTGGGTCGATCCCTGGTCGAAAGATGGACAGGATTTCGCTGTCAAGCTACGACCGTATGTCAGCGCGCTTCGGCTGCACGCAGAGACCGCGATGACGTTGATTGCGCAGGCGCGAGCAGCTTATCCAGGTCCGATCACCGCAACCGTCTACTCGCCGACGAATGAACTACCGTCGAATCCGACCACGTTGCGCGAGACCGACGCCATTGACGCGCTGGAGCTCGCTGCGCGGAGGCTCGATCTGATTGGGCTGAAGTTTCAACTCTCCGATGAGATCGCAGAAGGTTATGCGCGCGCGCAGAACGATGCGCGAGCACCGGACAAGAAGACTCGCCTTATGGTCAGCCGCGAGCTCGAAGATATCAACAGTGTTGATGGCCGCATTCAGGACATCAAGGACAGCTACTCGCTGTTGCGCGATCTATATTCGCAGAGCTGGCTTCGTACCAATCGACCGTATGCGCTGCGTCCCGTGCTGGAGCATTACGACTACACCATAGGAATCTGGCTCGCGCGCATGGACAAAGTCAAGAGCGCGCAGCGGCAATGGTCGAACACCAGAACACTCCCCTCTGCAGCTGAAGCAGGTGTTCCGCTGCCCGCGAACTGACATGGTTGAGACAATCACAGCTCGCCGTCTTATTACTGACTCGGCTGTCGTCGAGTTCCCAGTGCTCACGATCGCCACTGACGGAACCATCGCGGAGATTGCCTCCGATCCAACGGCGCTCGCGCGGGAAGTGGACACGCTCACCGCAGCCTTCGTAGATGTCCATACTCACGGCGCAATGGGCCATGACGTGATGAGCGCCTCGCCGGAACAACTTGGTGAGATGCAACGATTCCTCGCTGGCCACGGCGTCGCGCACTATCTGCCGACGACTGCGACTACATCCATCGACTCCACGCTGCGAGCACTCGAACGGCTCGCCGCGGCCATCGAAGCTGAATCGCACGAAGGCGAAGCGCAGCCCATCGGAGTTCACCTCGAAGGGCCGTTCCTGTCTCACGCCAAGCGCGGCGTTCATCCCGCGCATGAGTTGCAGCCTCCGAGCATCACGCTATTCGACCGCTTCCATCAGGCTGCGCGCGGACATATCCTGCTGATGACTATAGCGCCGGAGTTGCCCGGAGCGCTTGACCTGATACGCCACGCGCGCTCGCTCGGCGTGAAGGTCTCACTTGGCCACTCGAACGCGCTAGCCGCAGAGACGTTGGCCGCGATAGAAGCTGGTGCAAACAGCGCGACTCACACCTTCAATGCGATGCGCCCGATCGACCACCGCGAACCAGGAATCCTCGGCATTGTGCTGGACGATGATCGCCTCTTTGCCGAGCTCATCTGTGATGGGATTCATGTTGCGCCGCCGCTCGTGAGGCTGTGGCTGAAGGCCAAGGGTCTCGACCGCGCTATCCTGGTCACCGACGCGATGTCCGCAAGCGGAATGCCCGATGGAGAGTATCGGCTCGCGGGACTCTCGGTGCAGGTGTCGAATGGCCGCGCACAGGTCGCTGAGGACCTCGCACAAGGCAGGCAGACGCTCGCCGGTTCGTTGCTTACGCTAGATCGTGGCGTATCCAACCTCCAGAGCTTCGCACGTGCGAGTCTCGCTGTAGCAACACGTCTTGCCTCGCATAATCCTGCGGCGATGCTTGGTAAGCCAGAAATCACCCGTATTACAGAAGGCGGTGTGGCGAACCTCAATCGCTTTGACGCCGCAGATCGCCTGAGTGCGACCTACCTTTGCGGCCGAATTCTTAACTAGCCGCGCCTGGCGCGCCACAGCGCGCCGTCCAGAGGCTCGACCGGCGTCTGTGCTATCACCACCTCAGGCAACGCAGCTCGAAGATTAGCTTCCATGTATTGCCGCACGATGGAGATCTCTCCCAGAACACTGCCAGTGAAGGCAACTTGCACAAGATCGCTCGGCACGCAGCCTTCGGCCTTCATTTTGGAGATTACCAGCAGCACTTGCGCGGCAAGCTCCTCGCCAGCACGTTCTAGCAGGCTCACCGCTAAAGCATCGCCTCCTGAAGCGCAGTTCGCTACTATCTTGGTGAGTTCAGCAAAGTTCGGATGAGGCCTGTGATTGCCTTTGGCCACCAGCTCGCTCAGGTCGTGGAGCTTCCAGAACGCCATGATCTCGCGCAGCATGCAAGTGTCAACGTTGCGGTCGTGCGCACGCAGTCCGGCTCGCAGCGCCTCCAGGCCGATCCAGTAGCCCGAACCTTCGTCGCCCAGCAGAGGGCCCCAGCCGCCCGCAGTCACGGAAGTACCGCCTGAGCAACGACCGATGACGTTTGATCCGGTTCCGGCGATGACCAGGATTCCTGGATCGCCTTGGAACGCAGCATCCAATGCGATCTCTTCATCACCGACCACCAGAATCTCGCCGCTCACCAAGCCACGCAGCGTTCGGTGAGCCCATGTTCGAACTTGCTCACTGGAACTCCCTGCAAGTCCGATACAGGTTCGCTCTATTTGCTCCGGATAGACTCCAGATCCTTCGACGACTTTCCGCACGAGTGCCTGCAGCCGTTCTGTCGCAACGGCTTCACCGACGCTCATGATCTTCACAGTCTCGCCAGCCGACTCAGCCAACACGCACGTCTCATCCGCAACCCGGCACCGAGTCTTAGTTCCGCCACCGTCAATCGCCAAGAAAAACGCCATCATAAGGATGCTTCTTATTGCAAACCAAAACAACACTCGCCAAGCCCGTTATCATAACCTGCAAGCACGTAAGGCGTCGCTACTCGATCCCAACTTCAGGAGAATCCGTTTGTCCCTCTCGATACTCGCCTATTCGGTAGCGACGCCCACGCGACTTAGAGAGCCGGATCTTGCCCTGGTAGCGATCTATCTTATCGGCATAACGCTATTCGGTCTGCACTTCCGCAAACGGCGCAGTGATTCGGGCAAAGGCTCACAATCAGCAGATCGCTCGCTTAAGAGCTACTTTCTTGCCAGCAATACGATTCCGTGGTGGGCAATCGCACCCTCTATCGTCTCGGCCGAGACCTCCACACTGACTATCATCTCCATACCGGGAGTTGCGTTCGCCGGAGACTTCGGCTTTCTGCAGATTGTCCTCGGCTACATGCTAGGACGAGTGGTCGTCGCCGCGCTCTTTCTGCCGCGCTACTTCGCTGGCGAGATGCTCACAGCCTATCAGCTCATTGATCGCCGCTTTGGGCGCATACTGCACAAGGTCACTGCGGCGCTCTTCCTGCTCACGCGTGCCACGGCTGAAGGAGTTCGGGTCTTTGCCGTCTCCATCGTCGTCGGGCTCGCCATCGGCACGCGAGACGTCTTCAGCATCGCCATCATCTCCGCACTCACGTTGCTTTACACCTTTGAGGGTGGAATGGCTGCGGTCATCTGGACGGACGTCGTTCAGATGGCTATTTACCTCTTCGGAACTCTCGTCGCTGTCTGGTCTATCGGGCAACACGTTCCAGGCGGCTGGCCGTACATCCATAAAGTTGCCGCCGCCGCAGGCAAGTTCCACATGTTCAACTTCGTACTGAACCTCACCACGACCTACACCTTCTGGGCAGGACTTCTCGGTGGCACCTTTCTCACCATGGCATCGCACGGAACGGATCAACTGATGGTCCAAAGACTGCTCGCCGCGCGCAGCCTGCGCGAGTCGCGTATCGCGCTGCTCAGTTCAGGAGTCGTCATCTTCGTGCAGTTCGCGTTATTCCTGCTCATAGGTGTCGGTCTCTATGTCTTCTACGGACAGCATTCCACCGTCTTCGCCTCCGCGGACCGAATCTTCCCCACCTTCATCGTCCGTGAGATGCCGCTCGGCATTGCCGGCCTGCTTGTCGCAGCCATCCTTGCGGCAGCCATGTCGAACCTCTCGGCTTCGCTCAATTCGCTGTCATCCACAACGGTCGTCGACTTCTACATCCAGCTTCGCCCTACGGCCGACGACCGTGAACGCGCCATCATCTCCAAGTCATCGACCGTTGTCTGGGCGCTGGTGCTGTTCGCCATTGCGGTTTACTCGCTCGGAGCGGGCGGTAAAGGCCACGTCGTAGAGATTGGCCTCAGCATCGCCAGCGTTGCCTACGGATGCTTGCTCGGCGTATTCCTGCTCGGTACACTCACGCGCTTCGCCACCCAGACTGGAGCGACCATCGGTATGGTCTGCGGATTCGCGTTGAACCTCTGGCTCTGGCAAGGAGCCTTTCCGGCGCATCTCGGTCCGTTCACTGTCCCACATGTCGCCTGGACTTGGTACGTCATCATCGGAGCGCTCGTAACTTTTGTCATCGGCTCACTCGCGAGTCTTGTCTTCCGTGGGCAATCCGCGCGACGGGCCGCGATTCCAGCTGCGCTCGTGCTGGTGCTGGTCGGCTTCTGGGCTGTTTCAGCACAGGCTCAAACGCCGGAGGTAGACTTCACTCCTGTATCGCGCCTCATCGACGATGCCATCGCCGCGCACAAGCTACCGGGAGCAGTCGTGGTGATCGGTCACAATGGCAACGTCGTGTTCGAGCAGGCTTATGGCGATCGCAAGCTCGCCGGCGAACCCGGACTCGACGGCAAGCCTTCGCCCGCCGAGCCGATGACCGAAGACACCATCTTCGACATGGCTTCGCTCACCAAGTCTCTGGCTACAGCGACTGCTGTGATGCAGCTTTACGAGCAGGGCAAGCTCCAGTTCGACGATCCCATCGAGAAGTACCTTCCCGCCTTCAACGCCGCTCATGACCCGGAGCGCGCAAAGGTCACGATCCGGATGCTGCTCACGCATACCTCTGGCGAAGCTCCAGATGTGGACCTGAAGGCCGCGTGGGGCCTTGCTGCGCCGGACAAGGCCGAGGGCTTCCGTCGCGCGCTTACCACGCAGCTCGCCGGTGTTCCCGGCGCGAAGTTCGTCTACTCCGACATCAACTACATCCTTCTCGGCGATCTCATCGAGACTCTCAGCGGAGATAGCGAGGACGTCTACGCCAGCGAGCACATCTTCCAGCCTCTCGGCATGACCGAGACGCGCTATCTGCCTGTCGCGAAGGCCTGCGGACCGCACAGCGTCGTCGGCGCGGCTATTGTGTGGGAGCCAAAGCCTTCCGGCAACACGCTCTTCACTTGTCCTCATGGCGATTGGAGCACCTCGCTGCTCCCGCGCATTGCTCCCACCACGCACGACGACGAGGCCAAATCCGACCCAGCGACGAACCCACACTTTGACATGCTTACGCGCGGGACTGTTCACGATCCCACCACGCGGCGCATGGGCGGAGTCGCGGGTCAAGCAGGTGTGTTCTCCACCGCGCACGACATCTCGCTGTTCGCGCAGGCGCTTCTAGACAAGCTTCTGCACAACACAGGTTCGTTCCCGCTGAAGCAGTCGACGCTGGAGCTGATGACCTCGCCTGAACAGCCCGACCACAACTCCAGCCAGGTTGCTGCCGCGAACGCCGCCGAGCAGAGGGAGATCGCCGCTGGAGACAAGCCTTCTGCTCCGCTGCTTGCGCCGGATTATCCGGCGGTCAAAGGGCAAGACCAGCGCGGGTTTGGCTGGGACATCGATACGGCGTTCTCCAAGCCCCGCGGAGAGATCTTTCCCATCGGCAGCTTCGGTCACACGGGCTTTACCGGCACTTCTCTGTGGATCGATCCGGGTTCCGATACGTATGTAATCCTCCTTTCCAACGCAATCCATCCGCGCGGTAATCCGCCGATCTCCAACCTTCGCGGCGAGGTCGCTACTGCTGCGGCGAAGGCGCTGCATCTCTATGGGCCGAGTACTACTGCGGAGTCACCAACGCTCACAGGCATCGATGCCCTCGAGCTTCAGGGCTTTACTACTCTCGGCGAGACAGCCAAACGTCATACCAATAGACTCTCGCTTGGCCTGCTCACCAATCAGACAGGGCTCGACTCGCACGGTCGTCGCACCATCGACATCCTCAGCACCGATCTGCCAAAGGCTGTCCCCAGCGCGCATCTCACGGCGCTGTTCTCCCCTGAACATGGCATCTTCGGTGCGCAGGACTCGACGCACATCAGCGCCGAGACAGATTCGGCTACAGGCTTGCGCGTGAGCAGTCTTTACGGTCCGACTGACGCCGACAAGCGGCCTTCGCACGAGCAGCTTGCAGGCCTCGATGCAGTGGTCATCGACCTGCAGGATGCGGGCGTTCGGTTCTATACCTACGAGACCGTCGTCGGCTACTTCCTGGAGGCTGCGGCGCGCGAGCGAACCGAGTTCCATCATGACCTGCAGATCATCGTGCTGGATCGGCCTGACCTCATCGGCGGCGAGCAGATTCAGGGTCCAGTCTCGAACGCAGGACTCGAGTCCTACATCGACTACATGCCTTTGCCGGTTCGCCACGGAATGACGCTCGGCGAGCTGGCGCAGTACATCAACGGCAGCAAGCATCTCGGCGTGCATCTGACGGTTGTTCCCATGCAGCACTGGTCGCGCGCCGAGACCTTCGACCAGACTGGCTTGCCGTGGGTGAATCCTAGCCCGAACCTGAGGTCGGTGACCGCGGCGACGCTTTATCCTGGTCTCGGCCTGCTCGACCTTACCAATGTCTCGGTCGGTCGTGGCACTTCCAGCCCGTTTGAGTTCTTCGGCGCAGCTTGGATGAAGGCGACTGATGTCGCTGAGGCTCTGACTGCGCGGCAGATTGCGGGCGTTGCGTTCAGCGCGGCAACAATCGCGGTCGCGGAAGACAGCAATCACTATCCGTTCCACGGTCAGACCATTGATGCAGTCCGCATTACGCTGACCGATCGCAACGTGCTGGACTCGCCGGAACTGGGTGTTGAGATCCTCAGCGTGCTGCACAGGCTGTATCCAGCACAGTTCCAGCTTGACAAGTCTCTGCGGCTGATTGGCAATCGCGCTACGCTGGATGCGATCACCCGCGGAGACGATCCGCGCAGCATCGCAGCAACCTGGAGCGATGCGCTGGCCGCGTTTCGGGCAGCGCGAGCTCCCTATCTTCTCTACAGGTGAAATGTATGCAGAGCTTTGATGCCATCATCGTCGGCGCAGGACAGGCTGGACCCGCGCTGGCCGGCCGGCTGACCAAGGCTGGCTGGTCGGTTGCGTTCGTGGAGCGCAAGCTGTTCGGTGGAACCTGCGTCAACACAGGCTGCACGCCGACCAAGGCGATGGTCGCCAGCGCGCACGCTGCGCACCTGGCTCGTCGCGCAGCGGAGTTCGGGGTTCGCGTAGCCGATGTCAGCATCGACATCGCGGCGGTGATTGCGCGGCGAGAGGCGATTGTTGCAGCCTCGCGCAACGGCGTGGAGAAGTATCTACGCGACAACCCGAAGGTCACCGTCTTCACCGGGACTGCGAGCTTTGTATCGCCCAAAGTACTGCGCGTTGGCGAGGAGCAACTGACAGCGAAGCACATCTTCCTCAACGTCGGTGGACGCGCAAGCGTGCCTGAGATGCCTGGCGTTCATGACGTTCCGTATCTCACCAACACCTCACTGCTGGCGCTCGATGTGCTGCCGAAACACCTTGTCATCGTCGGCGGAAGCTACATCGGCATCGAGTTCGGGCAGATGTATCGTCGCTTCGGCAGCGAAGTCACCATCATCGAGAAGTCGTCGCGCCTCGTCCCGCGTGAGGACGAAGACGTCTCGGCCAGCGTGCTGAGCATTCTCCAGGGCGAAGGCATCACGGTCCGCCTCGACGCGGAGTGCATCGAGCTGGCTCCGCACGCGCAGGGCGTTCAGGCTCGGGCCAATTGCACCGAGGGCGAGCCAATCGTAACCGGATCGCACATTCTGCTCGCGGTTGGACGAACGCCCAACACGCAGGACCTTGGGCTCGACCGCGCCGGAATCGCGACCGACAAACGCGGCTACATCGTCGTCGACGACCAACTGCGCACCAGCGTGGAAGGCGTGTATGCGCTGGGCGACTGCAACGGTCGCGGCGCATTCACGCACACAGCGTACAACGACTTCGAGATTGTCGCAGCGAACATCCTGGACAACGATCCGCGGCGCATGAGCGATCGCATCCTCTGCTATGCGATGTACATGGATCCGCCGCTGGCGCGCATCGGCATGACTGAGGCTGAGGTCCGCGCCAGCGGGAAGCCTGCGCTGATAGCCACGCGACCGATGACACGCGTTGGCCGAGCAGTTGAGAAGGGCGAGACGCTCGGCTTTATGAAGGTGCTGGTCGATGCCGAGAACAAGCTGCTGCTTGGCGCGTCGCTGCTCGGTGTCGGATGCGATGAGGCGATCCATTGCCTGCTCGACACGATGTATGCGCGAGCGCCTTTCACCACGGTGCAGCGCGCTGTCCACATTCATCCCACGGTTGCGGAGCTGATTCCAACGCTACTTGGCGACCTGAAGCCGCTGGTGTGAGGGGTATCCGAGACCCCAGCGGGCCAAGACCGCCCGCCGGGGACCCCCTCCCCCCTACTATGGATTTCCGGAGGGTCTCTGGAATCAGCGGTTTAGCGGGTGACCTCGGGGGCAAAGTATTGGTTCGAGAGACTTTATGGGCAAAGTATTCATTCTCCTGGGGTTAGGTGCGGTTTCTGTTGAGTTGTCAGTTCTCAGTTGCCAGTTTTCCAGTGAGCCAGTCTTGAGCTGACTCGGGTTCCTGTTGAGCTGCGAGCCGTGAGCTATTGAGCTTTGAGGCAAAGCAAAAGGCCGCAAGCGGCTTGTGCCGGTTGCAGCCCTGTGTGCTTCTCTTTCTTAACCCTACCTTTTAAGAATAGCAGAATGACCCATAGAACTACGCCAAGATTTTGCAATCTATTTTTCGATTATTTTTCAATGGGTTAGGTGATTTTGGCAGCCGCAGGGGGCTTGACAAGAATTAGGTCGTGAGGCGATAGGAGTGAGTGGCGGCAAGGAGTCTTTACGAGCTTAGAGCGTAGAGATGTTGAGATTAGAGCAAGAACAGGCAAAAGCGCTCACGCGGAGGGCGCGAAGAAAGGCGCAAAGGCCGCAGAGGGAAACGGGGCTACTGGAGCAGTTCGGTGCAGTTGGTGCCGCCCTTGGGGTCGTAGCGGATCTGGGCGTTCTCGTCGGTGCAGAAGCCGCGGTTTCCGGAGTGGCCGACGGAGTTGGGCACGGCGGTGATCTCGTAGCTGTTGTACTGGTCGACGTTGTTGATGGTCTGCTTGCCGCAGTTGGTGATGGTGAAGGTGTAGCCGGCCTTGTTGCCGGTGGCGAGGTCATCGGCGATGAGCTGCGCGGCCTCCGGGGTGGGGTTGCCGGAGCCGGTCTTGCCGCCCAGGGCGGTGAGCGAGCAGGAGAAGCCGTGCTGGGGGTAGGTGGAGGAGTACTGGCCCTCCATCTCATTCAACATACGCAGGGAGCTGATGGCAGAGGTCTCATTGCCGCGGCGGATGACGCTCTGCATAGCGGGGATGGCCATGACCATAAGGATGAGGATGACCGACATGACGATGAGGAGTTCGACGAGGGTGAAGCCGGATTCTTGCGTGCGCTGACGGGTGTTCATGGGTGCCTCGGTGCGGGGTGTTCTGACGTTACAGAGTATAGACGGTGAAGGCAGGAAATAGGGAGTAGGGAATAGGGAGTAGAAGACGAGGAGTGGCATCAGCAGGCGAGGTCGGCGCGGGTGAGTTTGAGCGGGCCGAGGTTGCCGAGCAGGGTGAGTGCGAGCTGGTCGGGCTGGAGGAGCTGGCGGGCCAGGCGCTGGAGGTCGGCGGCGGTGACGCGGTCGATCTCGGCGGTGATCTCGTCGAGCGAGAAGAAGCGGCCCCAGTACATCTGCTGGCGGGCCAGCGAGGACATGCGGCTGGAGGAGCTTTCGAGGCCGAGCACCATGTTGCCCTTGGTCTGGTTGCGGGCGCGGTCGAGTTCTTCAGCGGTGACGGGCTCGGACTTCAGGCGGGTGAACTCGGCGAGAGTGAGGGTGAGTACCTCGCGCAGGTTGGCGATGGCGCAGCCGGCGTAGACGGCCAGCGATCCGGTGTCGCGGAAGGGGTTCAACTCCGAGTAGATGCTGTAGGCCAGACCGCGCTCCTCGCGGATGGACTGAAAGAGCCGCGAGCTCATGCCGCCGCCGAGGATACTGTTGAGCAGGTAAGCCGCATAACGGTCGGGATCGCTGACCGGCAGCGAGGGGACGGCGAGGCAGAACTGCACCTGCTCGAGCGACTTCTTGTTCTTGAGGGTGATGTGTGGGAAGGCCTGTGGCGCGGGCGTCCGGGCGAGCTTTGCGCCTGACGATGCCGAGAGCGAGGCGAAGGCCGCGGCTACCTGCTCGACGAAGGTATCGTGATCGAGGTTGCCGGCGGCGGAGAAGACCATGTTGGCCGGGGTGAAGCGGCGGGCGTACTCGTCGAGGACGATGGCCTGCGTGAAGCTGGAGACAGTCGCGGCGGTGCCGAGGATGGGGCGGCCGAGGGCGTCGCCGCGCCAGAAGTTCTGGGTGAAGAGCTCGTGGACGAGGTAGTCGGGGTTGTCCTCGTCCATCTTGATCTCTTCCAGGATCACGCCCTGCTCCTTGGCGATGTCGTCCGGGGCGAAGGTCGGGTGCAGGACGAGGTCGGTGAGCAGGTCCAGCGCGGCGGGGACGTTTTCGTCGAGGACCTTGATGTTGAAGCAG
>Ga0302147_10001346_pt1 | contig 11043 bp, 9 predicted proteins | sample I_Bog_E3_2_FD_192438 | JGI IMG/M metagenome (GOLD analysis project Ga0302147, IMG submission 192438) | Peat permafrost microbial communities from Stordalen Mire near Abisko, Sweden - I_Bog_E3_2 | ecosystem: Environmental > Terrestrial > Soil > Wetlands > Peat | place: Sweden: Abisko, Stordalen...
CGGAGGGTGGGGTGCTTCCGGCGCACTCGGTGGGCTGGGAGAAGAGTGCCGAGGCGGTAACTGCCCAATATGACGATCGGCGCGGCAAGGAGACGCTGACGCTGCTGCTGTATCCCACACCGATGATTGCGGGGAGCTTTGCCAAGGCGATCAAGGACAGGCTGGGTGGGATGGGCCCGGGCTTTGAGCAGGCGCGGGTGCGGCGCGAAGGCGAGCTGGTGGCGCTGGCCTCCGGTAGCTTTTCGGGCGACGACGCCCAGCGGCTGGTGGACGACTCGCACCTGAAGCAGGAGGTCAGCTTCGACAAGGACGTGCAGCCAGTCTTCCATACCGAGGTGCAGAAGACGGCCAGCCTGCTGATGAGCATCGCCATCCTGAGCGGGGTGCTGATGGGGGCGGCGGTGCTGCTGGGGCTGTTCCTGGGGGTGGGAAGGGCCTGGTTCCGAGTGCTGCGGGGCAAGCCGGCGGCCGTGGAGATCGAGTTTCTGAGCCTGCATCTGGCCCCCCAGAACAAGCCGGTGCGGTTCACGGAAGATGACCCGGTGGGCTGAAAAGGAAGGGTTTAGGGGGCAGCCTCAGGGGTGCAAATGCAGGTTTCGGGATGTCAGACCGGCTTTGGGGCCGGTTTGGAAGAAAGCCGGAAAAAACCGATGGAATCCTGCAATATTTGGTGTAAGTTGTTGATTATGCAGTGTTTGATTATTTGGGCAAAACATTCTTGACAGCATCGGGAGCCGAACATACTCTTGCACCAGAGAGTTCCGATGGCTTTGCCTCCGTTGGAGCTGCCTCCCATAGAAAAAGGGTCGCCCTGTTGCCGGGCGGCCCTTTTTATTTGTGGAAAAGGCGGTCCGAAACTGCAAACGCGGAGGTCGCAAAGGACGCAAAGGTTCGCAAAGGGATGTTTGTCTGGTAGTTGGCTTAGGATTACAACGACGAGCCAGAGGGCGAAGAGATGATTCGAAAGACGATCGTTCTTGCGGTGTGTGGGTTGGCGGTGGGTGTGAAGGCGCAGGACACGCGCGCGGTGACGGAGCCGAAGATTCCGCCGGTGTGTGTGCGGTTGGAGGCAAAGCTGATCGCGACGCCCGATGCCAATGGCGGACATCTGCGCGACGAGGATGAGGCGAAGCTGGATACGGAACGAATCCAAAAGGCGCTGGATGGATGTAAGCCGGGGATGGCGGTGGAGCTGGCGCCGGCGGGAGGCAACGCGGCGTTTCTGAGCGGGCCGCTGGATATGCGCGAGGGTGTGACCCTTCTGGTGGACAAGGGTGTGACGCTGTATGGGTCGCGGGACCCGAAGGTGTACGAGATCGTGCTGCCGGACGCGAAGGCGGGTGAGCCGGGGAAGTGTGGGACGTCGATGGCGCGGCCGACGACGTTCCCGGTGCAACTGGCGGGTGATGCGGCGGCGAGGCGCGGTGGGTGCCGCTCCTTAATCAACGTGAATGTGAAGAACGCCGGAGTGATGGGCGAGGGCACGATTGATGGGCGCGGCTACGCGACGATTCTCGGCAAGGACTATAGCTGGTGGCAGATGGCGCGGCGGGCCGAGCCGAAGGATGATCTGTACTACACGCCGCGGCTGATCGTGGCCAGTCACGCGGACGGGCTGGTGCTGTATAAAATTTCGCTGCATAACTCGCCGAACTTTCATGTGGCCGTGAATCAAACTAATGGATTTACGGCTTGGAGCGTGCATCTGCTGACGCCGGTACAGAAGGGACTGGACGCGCGCAATACGGACGGCATCGATCCGGGGACGAGCCAAAACGTGACCATCGCTTATAGCTGGATCGACAACGGCGACGACAATATCGCGGTGAAGCAGGGCGTGAGCCACATGAGTGTGATCCACGACCACTTTTATGATGGGCACGGGATGTCGATTGGGAGCGAGACGGCGCTGGGACAGAGCTACCTGGTGGTGCATGACCTGACCGAGGACCATACGACATCGGGGATTCGCATCAAGAGCAACGTGAAGCGTGGCGGGCCGGTGCGCGACCTGATCTATAAGGGCATCTGCATGCGGGACGTGCCGGTGCCGATTGCGATCTCGCCGTATTACACGAATCAGACGGTGGAGCCCTTTGAGGACCCAAAGTATGAAGGCGACAAGATTCCAGACTATAAGGGCATCGTGCTGCAAGACATCTATGCGGAGACGCCGGGCGACGTTCTGATCGCGGGTCTGAACGACCAGCACCGGACCCAGGTGACGCTGGACAACGTTTGGGTGAAGGGGATTCAGCCGGGGCAGGTACACCTGGACTTCGCCGACATTACGACGCTGGAAGCGGGCGCGAACTTTCCGCTCGAGGGCAAGAGCGTAAAGGCGGTGAAGGCAGGCGTGGGCGAGCCTCCGGCGGGCGATCCGTGCGCGGGAAAGTTTGTGCCGATGCAGTAGAGGTCGCGGGGTCTCGTTGAGCTGCGAGGAATAGCGAGTGGGACTTTGTTAGAATAGCCAAGCAGGCCGACGTAGCTCAGTTGGTAGAGCAACTGATTCGTAATCAGTAGGTCAGCGGTTCAACTCCGCTCGTCGGCTCCATACATCTTCTTCGCAAGACGCCGCCTGGGTGCTTCGGCGGTTACGAACCTGGTTAGGTTCGCGATATCCACTGGAAACTTGAAATTCACAGCTTAAGGCCTTGAATGGCGCTGGTTTCGCACGCATACTCGCAGCTAGAGCAGGTTGCAAGGGGCGGCTTGTTCTGAGCGAGAGACCAGCACCGAGAGACGAGCGCCGTGAATCGATATTGCCGTGAAGATGTACTGCGCATCCTCCGCCTGCCGATCCAGCAGCTAACCCAATGGGAGCGGGCTGGGCTCATCGCCACCGCAGAAGACTACTCCTTTGATGAACTGGTGCAGTTGCGCAAGCTGCGCGATCTGAGGGCGACCCGCATCTCGGTGAAGAGCATTGTGCGCAGCAGGGATGCCATGCGGAAGGTCTCGGGAATGGCGAATCCGCTGATGGAGTCCGTCGCGGTGCGACTAGGATCGCGACTGGCGTGGCGGCATGGCGGGGCGCTCGTGGACCCGATTACGAAGCAGACGGCGTTCGACTTTGATCTGGCCCCGTGCGCGGGGATGATGATGGTGCGCCGGAATGGGATGGAGACCTCACCGCTGGCTGCCGAGGTGCAGGAGATGTTTCTGCGCGCGGTACGGCTGGAGGAGATTCCCGGGCGGCTGGATGAAGCCAAGACGGCATATGAGGCCATTCTCGACATGCAGCCGGGGCATGCCGCAGCGGCGATTAACCTGGGAACGATCCACTACAACGAGCGCGACTTCGACAGCGCAGAGCAACTGTACCGCAGGGCGACCGAGGCCGATCCGGAGTATGCGCTGGCGTTCTTCGATCTGGGCAACGTGCTGGACGAGCAGCAACGGCTGGAAGAGGCGATTGCAGCCTATGAGCGCGCGCTGAAGCTGGTGCCGCAGTATGCAGACGCGCACTACAACCTGGCGCTGGCCTATGAGCGCCTGAAGGAGCCTCGGCGCGCGCTGCGGCACTGGACGACCTATGTGCATCTCGACCCGACCGGGCCTTGGGCGAGCCATGCGCGTACGCAGGCGAAGCGGATCCTGGGCAGCGAGCGGCTGGCGATTGTGTCGCGGCATGGGCGGACGATGAAGATTGCGGGGTAGGTGCAGGGAATAGGCAATAGGGAATAGGGAGTAGAAAGCCAGCGCGTTTGCGTTGGCTTTGTTGTTTGGGCGCGACCAGAGCAGAGTTGGTACACTCGGCTGCAATGCGCAGAGACCCCAGATACTTGAAGGAGATGTAGACCCCATGGCTGCACAGACGACCTTTCGACCTTTTGTTTCCGCGGAGGAGAGCCCGAAGGAGCTGTCGATCCGGGCGCTGTTGCTGGGCGCGCTCTTCGGTGTGATCTTTGGCGCGGTCACGGTGTACGTAGGCCTGAAGGCCGGCCTGACGGTGGCGGCAAGTATTCCGATCTCGGTGCTTTCGATCTCGATCCTGCGGGTCTTTGGCCGGGCCTCGATTCTGGAGAACAACATCGTACAGACGACCGGCAATGCCGGGCAGTCGATTGCGTCAGGTGTGATCTTCACGCTGCCGGCGCTGATCTTTCTGGGGTTCGACCTGGAGGCCTCACGCATCTTTGCGCTGGCGCTGTTCGGAGGATGGCTGGGCGTGCTGTTCATGATTCCGCTGCGACGGCAGCTGATTGTGGAGGAGCATGGGACGCTGGTATATCCCGAAGGCACAGCATGCGCGGACGTGCTGAAGGCGGGCGAGCAGGGCGGTTCGTTTGCGAGCCGCGTCTTTCTGGGGCTAGGCATGGGCGGGCTGTATGCGCTGTTTCAGAATGAGAACCTGCTGAGCCTCTTTCCCGGCACACCGAACTGGTCACCGAACTTCGACCCGAATGGGCAGCAGATTCTGAAGGGCGCGGCAGTCCGCGCGGATGTTACGCCTGAGTACTTGGGCGTGGGCTACATCATTGGTCCGCGTGTGGCGGCGGTAATGCTGGCCGGCGGCGTATTCAGCTGGCTGGTGCTGATGCCGGCGATTGTGTTCTTTGGCAAACACTTGCAGGGTCCGCTGTATCCCGGGACAGTGCCGATCAGCATGATGGACCCGAGTTCGCTTTGGCGAACGTATGTACGGCCGATGGGCGCGGGCGCTGTCGCCGCGAGCGGACTGATTACGCTGCTGCGCACCGCGCCAACGATTGTGAGTGCGCTGACGGCCGGTTTCGCGAAGATGGGATTGAAAAAGACGGTCGCTAGTGAGAAGCCTGCGCGCACCGAAGATGATCTTTCGATGGTGGTGGTGGCCGGGGGCAGCCTGATTCTGGTCATCCTGATGGTGCTGTTCCTACAGTTCAAGCCGGTGCCGGGAGCGCAGGTGGGCTGGCTGGCGAATATCGCGGCGGCGCTGTTGGTAGTGGTGTTCGGGTTCTTGTTCGTCACCGTGAGCGCGCGGATTGTGGGCATTGTGGGATCGAGCTCCAGTCCTGTGAGCGGCATGACAATCGCGACGCTGATGGCCACTGCCGCGATCTTCCTGGTGAAGGGATGGACGGCGCCCGCGTTTGGGGCGTTGGCGATAACTATCGGCGGGATGGTGTGCATTGCGGCCTCCAACGCGGGCGACACTTCTCAAGATTTGAAGACCGGCTACCTGATTGGAGCAACGCCGTGGAAGCAGCAGGTTGCGGTGATGGTGGGTGTGATCGTGAGTGTGTTCTCGATTGGGCCGACGCTGACCGCGATGAACCGCGGCTATGAGAGCTTCCAGCAACTGCCGGCGGCGAGGTCGATCTCGCTGAGCGCGCTGCCGGAGGGTGTGGTGAATGAAGGTGCGTTTCCGCGCAATTCGTTCACGTTGACGCCGGTGGGAGCGAAGACCAAGGGCACGGGAGCTCTGGTCTCCAATGCGCATCAGTACATTCTGCTGAACTCGATTGGCGCGTCGGCGCTGGAGGACGGCAAGTACCTGTACGATCCGGCGAAGCAAGAAATTGAGGTGCAGTGGATCCAGGGCATCGGCAGCGAGGAGGTCGCCGCGCCGCAGGGCCGGTTGATGGCGACGGTCATCAACGGCATCCTAAGCCGCCGCCTGCCATGGAGCCTGGTGCTGCTGGGTGTGGCGCTGGTGGTGGGGATTGAGCTGCTGGGGATACGCTCGCTGACGTTCGCGGTGGGAGCGTACCTGTCTATCGGAACGACGCTCGCGATCTTCTGCGGCGGCGTGGTGCGCTGGCTGGTGGACCGCGCAGCGGAGAGGTCCGGTTCCGGCGCGAAGACCGAGGCAGAGAAGGAAGTGTCTTCGGGCAGCCTGCTGGCTTCGGGCTTGATCGCGGCGGGCGGCATTGTGGGGTTGACCGGTGTGGGTCTGAAGCTGCTGGAGAGCGTGACGCACAAGCAGACGCCGCACTTCAGCGCGACGAACCCTCTGTATAAGGATTGGGTAAGCGTGGTGGCGTTCGCGGCGCTCGCCTATGGGCTGTACTACTTCGCGAAGAAGCCGATGCCGTCCGAGGTAGTGCTGGAAGATGTTGAGGCGGGCGAATAAGGCGAACTACAGCTCGAGAATGATGGGCATGATGAGCGGCCGACGGTTGGCATTCTTCTGCAGGAAGCGCTTGAGATCACCGCGGATCTTGTCCTTCATCACGCCGTAGTCGCGGCGCTCTTCTTCACTGGACTGTTCGAGCGTGCGGGCGACGATGTCGCGGGCGTTGCGGAGGAGTTCGGGGTCGTCGGCAGCGAAGCCGCGCGTGGTGATCTCGGGTGCGCCTTCGACCTGGCCGGTGCGCTTGTTGATGGCGATGATGGGCAGAAAGACGCCGTCTTCGCCGAGGTGCTTGCGGTCGCGGATGACGGTGTCTTCGACGACATCGGCTGTGGAGTTGTTGTCGATGCAGACGCGGCCGGTGGTGACCTTGCCGGTCTTCTCGGCGGTGTCCTTGTCGACGGTGAGGACGTCGCCGTCTTCGAGAAGCATCACCTTCTCCGGTACGCCGGTGGCCTGTGCCAGTTCGACGTGGCGCTTGAGGTGCCGGTAGTCGCCGTGGATGGGGATGAAGAACTTAGGACGCACAAGGTTGATCATCATGCGCAATTCTTCCTGCGAGCCGTGGCCGGAGACGTGGATGAGACCATTGGTGCCGTCGTCGTGGATGACGCGGGCGTCGCGGCGCTCGAGGTGGTCGATGACGCGGTAGATGGCCTTCTCGTTGCCGGGGATGACGCGCGAGCTGAGCAGGACGGTGTCGCCAGGATCGATCTTGGCGAACTTGTGGTTGTCCACGGCGGCGCGGGAGAGTGCGGACATAGGCTCGCCCTGCGTGCCGGAGATGAGGATGCAGAGCTTGTTTGCCGGAGTGTTCTTTATCTCGCCGGGATGGATAATCAACCCTGCTGGTGGGTCGATGTAGCCGAGGTCCTGGGCGATCTCCGTGGAGTTGTCGATGGAGCGGCCGACGAGCGCGACCTTGCGGCCGTGTTTGTGGGCGAGGTCCATCGCGATGCGGATGCGATGGATGGAGGAGGAGAAGCAGGAGAAGAAGATCTTCTTCTTGGCGGCGCCGAAGATGTCATCGAGGCGCGGAATGACGGCCTTTTCGCCCGGGGTGAAGCCGGGGCGATCAACGTTGGTGGAGTCCTGCAGCAAGACGAGAACGCCCTGCTTGCCGAGGTCGGCGAAGGCCTGCAGGTCGAAGGGGTGTCCGTCGGGCGAGGAGAGATCGATCTTGAAGTCGCCGGTGTGGACGACGACGCCTACCGGAGTGTGTATGGCGAGGGAGACGCAGTCAACGAGTGAGTGCGTGACGCGGATGGGCATGATGGAGAAGATGCCGAGGTTGAAACGACGGCCGGGGAGGATCTCGATGAGTTCGGCATCGTCCAGCAGGCGGTGCTCGTCGAGCTTGCCTTCGACGTAGGCGAGGGTGAACTCGGTGCCGTATACCGGGACGTTGAGCTCGGAGAGGATCCAGGGAAGGCCGCCGATGTGGTCCTCGTGGCCGTGAGTAAGCACGATGCCGCGGACCTTGTCGCGGTTCTCGACGAGATAGCTGATGTCGGGGACGACGATGTCGACGCCGAGCAGCTCTTCTTCGGGGAACATCAGACCGGCGTCGACGACGATAATGTCGTCGCCGTAGCGGAGAGCGAGACAGTTCATGCCGAACTCGCCGAGGCCGCCGAGCGGGATTATTTGCAGTTTTTCATTACCCATGGACCTTCAGTCTATCGCATGTGGCAAGCGACGAGCTTGATCCGAGCTGGATTGACCGAGATTAGCTTGCGGGCGCTGAAGCGGCGCGGTCTTGCTCCAACGTGCGCGCGCGGGCGGCTTGGATGGAGCGGCGCGTAAACAGGCCATGCACCGGACGCCAGAGCAGGGCCAAAAGAAAGACATAGCAGGCATCGCCGGCATAGGCCGGGGGCAGGATGCGGGCCAGGAGACAACATAGAAGGCCGATAATGCAAAGCCCCATGGTGCTGAGCAGGGAAGCGAGGGTGAGCGTGATTTCGAGCGGATTCAGATGCAGATTCTTGCGCTGACGCCAGGCGTTCCAATAGAACGCACTGAACAGCAGATAGATCATGGCAAAGCCTGCGCCATAGATAGAGACTAACTCCCGCAACTGCAGGTCGTTGGAGAAGACGTGCCGGTTGTAGTGGTTGAAGGTCCCCAGCGCGACCTGCGTGAACAGGAACTTCAACGGGTAGACATACGCCAGGACGGTGAACAGAACGGCACAGTTGATGACTATGGTAGTTAAATCGTGCAGGCCATAGCGGCGAAAGAACTTAAAGTGGGCATACCAGATAAAGATAAACAGGGCGAAACAGATGGCGAACGGATAAAAGCCAAGCATGACAGCGCGCAAATCGTCGTAGGTGTGCGGCACTTCGAGGGAGACAACCAGCAGGGTTAGCGCGAAACCGAAGACGACGTCCGAGAAGCCGTCGAGGCGAGACATGGCAGTGCCGCGGAGGCGAAAGCCGTCTTTGTCAATATGTTCGTTTACAACCTGCATTGGGGACAGGCTAACAGGTCTGCGACGACACTAGATGGCGCGCAGGACACGGGCAGGCAACGTGAGGATGGCGCGCAGCAGGTCGAAGACGCCGTCTACCGCAATGCCGACGATGCGGAAGGGAAGCGAGAGCAGCCACAGGATGGGGTAGAGCACCAGAGCCAGCAGAGCAGCGGGCCAGCAGACGATCAACAGGAAGATAAAGAGGAGGAGTTTCATAGTTTCCGAACCTTTCCAGAGAGTATTACGCGGGGCCGATGGCCCCGGTTCCCAGGGGGATGGTCCGGAACGGCTAATTTTGAGGCGGGGAGTGCTTGCGGAAGCACCCCGTTGCGCCGCAGGTATCGCAGGCGTGGTCGTTGCCGATGGGATGGCCCGGTAGCGATTCGTGGGCAGGCAGCGGGCTGCGGGTAGGAACGCTTGAGCGCAGAGCGACGATCAGGTGGTCCGCAGTGAGCTCGACGGCGAGTTGCATATCGACGGCCGGGCGGAAGCGGAGGTCGACATAGTTCCAGGAGACGGTGGCGTCTCTCCCGGCGGCGGTAGCGGAGCCGGGAACGGTGCGGGAGTGGCGATGGCGCTCGACGATCTCGCAGCCGGAGTCCAGCGCGATTTGGTAGAGCGCGTTAGAGAGCTGGCAGAGGCCGCCGCCGATGGCGGGAATCATGCAGCCCTCCTGCAACATGCGTCCAGGAAGATAGCCCTTGCGAGCGGTTGCCTTGCCCACCTGGCGCCAGAAGGAGAACGTCTGGCCCGCAGGAAGGAACAAGCCATTCAGAGAGAGTGCGGCGAGGCGGAGGTTTTCGACCTTGCCATGCTGGTACCACTGCTCCGCTGGGTTGGAGTCGGTCCAGAGCGGTGTGATCGACTGCGCAGCGGTAAGGGGAAGAGTAGGCTGCGGGACGATCTGGTGATGCGGAATAGGATGGGCGACGTCTTCGATGGAACGCTTCGCCCGCAGGATGGATGCCTTGGTGGCGAAGATGGCGGATGAGAGCCGGGTTGGTGTCGCGTCCATAGATGGTAAGGCCGGTAGTTGGACGCTATTGTGTCACGCAGGAGAGCAGGCGTGCGCTAGCGGAGAAGGTCTTCGGGCTGTTAGGAGGCTTTAGACTCTTTTAGCAGCGCTTCGTGGATCACCATCTTGAGGTAGGTCTGATACTTCAGGCCCTTCTTCTCGGCCTGTGCGCGAGCGAGTTCGATGTCGGCAGGGTCAAGGCGGATGGTGGTGGTGGGGACCGGAGAAGGAGGACGTATCTCTGTTCGGCGGCGCAGACGGCCTTCCGCAAGTGCTCGCGCAAAGTCCTTGTCGAGGTCCTCCCGGTTGTCAAACCACCACTGGGCTTCTTCGGCCTCAGATGCGAATTTAGGAATGACTCTCTCTTCCACGTTGCTCGAACTCCTTGAAGGCAAGATATGTAATGCGGAGCGGACGTTCAGCCGGGTAGGCTGTTACGACGCGCACCAGATCACCTCTCATGGTGCTGACGACAACCAGAATTCGACCCGACAGCGTCTCTCCGATCTCACGATGCCTTAGTTCCCCGCCTTCGACGGTGTAATCGAGGTAAAGAGGATTGTTGTTATAGGTCTCTTCTGCCTCATGCGGTGCCACATCGTGCTCTGCGATGTGAGCGATGTTAAATTCGTCCCAATCAAAGTTCATAGCTCTGTCCTATTGAGAGATGTTCGACCGAAATATGATTCCCGAGTCGAGGGCATTGCCTGGGCATTACCAAGGGTGCTTAGTGATTCAGCATCCCGCCGGTCTGAGCGGCTTGAAGGCTACGAAGTAGCCGGTCCCATTGGCCTTACCAAGACGCCTTGCTCAGGTCATCAAGATCGGAAAGAAACATCCTGCAGGGGACAGGATTATCAACTTCCAAATACATCGTAGCTACATCGTAGCTACGATGTCAAGCTATTATCGCAGTAAATCTTCGAGGGTCGTCGAGAGGTCGGTCTTCTCGTCGCGGTACTTGACGATGATGGGGGTGTAGACCGAGAGACCGAGGGCTTTGCCGGGGCCGGACTGGATGGCTCGGCTGCCGGCGACGACGACGGCACCCGACGGGATGATGAGCGGCGCGTCGGCTGTTGCCTTGAGGATGGTGTTGTTGGGCAGGTCGTAGACGGGGGTGCCGCGGGTGAGGATGATGCCGGCGGCCAGCACCGCGCGGGAGCGGACGATGGTGCCCTCGTAGACTCCAGTGTTGCCACCGATGAGGGCGTCGTCTTCGATGATGACGGGTGAGGCGCTGACGGGCTCCAGCACGCCGCCGATCTGCGCGGCGGCGGAGAGGTGAACGCGCTTGCCGATCTGCGCGCAGGAGCCGACCAGAGCGTGGGAGTCGATCATGGTGCCCTCGTCCACAAAGGCGCCCGCGTTGACGTAGGCGGGCGGCATCATCACAACACCTTTGGCGAGGTGAGCGCCGGAGCGTACGCTGCTGCCGCCGGGGACGATTCGGATGCCATCCTCGGGGGTGAAGCGGCGGATGGGATAGGT
>Ga0302147_10001353_pt1 | contig 10999 bp, 9 predicted proteins | sample I_Bog_E3_2_FD_192438 | JGI IMG/M metagenome (GOLD analysis project Ga0302147, IMG submission 192438) | Peat permafrost microbial communities from Stordalen Mire near Abisko, Sweden - I_Bog_E3_2 | ecosystem: Environmental > Terrestrial > Soil > Wetlands > Peat | place: Sweden: Abisko, Stordalen...
ATGGAAGGCTTCGATGCATCCGATTGGCAGCTACTTTGTTTGCGTGGAATTCTAGTCCACTGCCTCTGTGGTTGTCACGGCGGAGAGATTCGGGCGTGTTTTCCGAACGCGTCGGCGGATGCTGAATGCTTATTCTCAAGAAGGAACCCCCATGAGTGATTTTGCCCAGACCGTGAAGCAGCAGGCCGACATCGTCAAGGTGATCGAGGGCTACATTCGCCTGCGCAACGCAGGGGCGCAGAGGTTCAAGGGGTTATGCCCGTTCCACAAGGAAAAGACGCCGTCGTTCAACGTAAACGGAGGGTCGCAACAGTTTTTTTACTGCTTCGGCTGCCAGGCCTCGGGAGATGTCTTCAGCTTCGTGGCCAAGATCGAGAACGTCGGCTTTCCCGAGGCTGTGCGAATTGTGGCAGGCAAATGCGGGATTTCTCTACCAAAGCGGGAATTTTCCTCGCCGGAAGAGGCTGCCGGAGCGCGGCTGCGGGCAAAGCTCTTCGAGTTGCACGAGACGGCAACCGCATGGTTTGAGGAACAGTTGCGCGGGCCTGAAGGCGCCGTGGCGCGCGAATATCTTGCCGGCCGCGGGCTGACTCCCGAAGGCATCAAGACCTTCCGCATCGGCTACGCGCCGGACAGCTTCAACGCCCTGCGCGACCGGCTCAGCGGCATGGCCGACAACGAAACCCTGCGCGCCAGCGGCCTGTTTGCCTCAAAGGAGCAGGGCGACGGCTCCCAAGGCCCGATCTACGACCGCTTCCGCAAGCGGGTCATGTTTCCAATTTCCAACGAGAGCGGGCGGGTGATCGCCTTCACCGCGCGCACCCTGGAGACGGGCGACAAGGCCGGCGCAAAGTACATTAACTCGCCGGAGACGCCGCTTTATTCCAAGGGTCTCGTCCTCTTCAATCTGGACAAAGCGCGGACCTCGATTCGCCAGCATGAGTTTGCGCTGCTCGTCGAGGGCCAGATGGACTGCATCTCGGTTTACCTGCGCGGCATTCAAAACGTGATTGCCACCAGCGGAACGGCTTTTACCGAGCAACAGGTGGCTATTCTCAAGCGGCATACCTCGCAGGTGGTGGTCAACTTCGATCCCGACGCCGCAGGCTCAAACGCCTCTGAAAAGTCGATTTCCCTGCTCACCGAAGAGGGCTTCAACATCAAGATCGTCACCCTCGACGGCGGCCTCGACCCGGACCGCTATATTCGCGAGCGCGGCGTGGAGGCGTACACGGCGGCCTTGCGCGGGGCGCGCCGCCAAGCCGATTACCTGATCGAGCGGGCGCGGACTGCGTTCCCAGGGGCCAGCGCGGAGCAGAAGGTGAAGGCCATGAACTTCCTGCTGCCGCATATTCGCCGGATGCCGGAGAAGCTGGCACGGGACCAGTTTGCCGCCGACGCAGCGCAAAAGCTGGGCATTGACTCGGCGGTACTGCGTGAAGAACTGCGCCAGGCCGCGCTCCGCCGGCGCGACCACATCGAGACACGAGCCTCTGTGTTGACTGAAGTCGAGCGGGTATTGCTGCGCGCGCTGGCCATCGACGACCCCGAGTTCGAGCGATCGCGGAGACTTGCAGTCCAGGCGTTAGCCGAACAGCCAACCTGGTTTGAACATCTGGGCGCATTCGCTGCCTTGCAAGCGCTTGCCGGGCGGCAGGCTCGCGAACCCATGGATGTGGTCGAGGACGAGGCGCAGCGTGCCTTGTTGGCTGAGACGCTGTTGGCCGAGACTAAACCGCCCGAGGAGAACGAGGTACAAAGCGCCATTCAGGAGATTCAGGAGCGCTCCATCGAGCGTCGGCTGCGTGACATGCGGGCGCAAATCGCTGAGGCCGAGCGGCGGGGCGACTTTTCCGAACTGGCGGTGCTGACCCAGCAAAAGCTGGATCTCGACCGGGCGCTGCGGCAGTTGCATAACCATAGGCCGCCGGAGCAATAGCCGCTATTTCCTGCGTCCAATCGCCAATTCCAGCGTCAAATGAGAAGAGGTTGGAACGGGCGGAAGGCAAAAGCCGCCTGGCCCGGCTGCGAGATCGTCCGAAAAGGGTTCCTGACCACGCCCGGAATTTGGCTTGGCAGGGCATGGCGGGACGTGGTAATCTATTGATCTCAGTGCGGATGCGCGCCCCTTTGCCCCATCTATGAGCCGCGGCTCGCGGGCGACCCAGGTGAAACCTGAAGCGCTTGTCATCCTGTTCCGAGCAACCACAAGAAACCGCATCATTTATGCGGGTGACCGCAGGTTTGTGTGCGAGTGAGCCGATTTTTCCCGGTTCGACGGGATTTTTTGCACGCTCAGGACCAAACCAGGCTGGAACCTGCGCACCGTCGCGCAAGACGGTGCTGAATCTGCCTTGCGCTGGAGAGTAGGAGTATTTTGGCGAGCGACGACAAATTCGAACACGAGCACGAGCATGAGCTAGGTCACGAGCATGACATTGACACCATTGTCGAAGTGGGCAAGGAAAAGGGCTATCTGACCTACGGCGATGTCAATGAGATGCTACCGGATGAGATGGCTACTTCGCCCGACGATCTGGACGACCTGATCACCACCATCGGCACCCAGGGCATTGACCTGCTCGACGGCCCCAAATTCCACGGCGACAAGGACTTCGACCTGGAAGAGGGCGAAGACGTCGAGCTGGACCTGACGCCCGGAACGCTGGAAAAGACCAATGACCCGGTGCGCATGTATCTGCGCGAGATGGGCACGGTGCCGTTGCTCACGCGCGAGGGCGAGGTCGAGATCGCCAAACGCATCGAGCGCGGCCAGTTGCGCGTTCTCAAGGCCATTTCCCGTTCGCCCATTGTGATTCGCGAGGTTGTGGCCTTGGGCGAAGACCTCAAGCGCGGCGTGCGCAACGTCAAAGAGGTCGTGATCTTCGACGACGAGGAGCTCACCGAAGAGATAGTGGTGGCGCGCGTCAAGGCGACCGCCGCCCGCATCGACGCGCTGGTGAAGCACCAGAAGAAAATTGCCGTGCTCGAGGAAAAACAGGCCGCTTCCGGCGCCGTCAAGCCCAAGGCCTCCGCCGCGCGCAAAACCCGCTGGCTCATCGCCCGTGAGAGGGTTTTCATTTCGCGGATTGTGCGCGAGCTCAAATACACGCCGATGGAGCGCAAGCGCCTGCTGGACAAGGTCAACAAGACCGTGGACACCATGCGCACGCTGGAGCGGCAGATTCGCTCGCTCGACCAGAAGCACGAGGCCAGCCGTAGCGAGGAGTTGAAGAAGGAGTACCGTCGGCAGCAGAAGAACTGCAAGGCCGATCTCGAAAAAATCGAGGCCGACGCCAGTGTCTCCATCGTTGAGTTGAAGCGTACTCAGCGCGAGATGATCCAGGGCGACATGGACGCGGATCAGGCCAAGCGCGAGTTGATTGAAGCCAATCTGCGCCTCGTTGTTTCCATCGCCAAAAAGTACACCAACCGCGGCCTCCAGTTTCTCGATTTGATCCAGGAAGGCAACATCGGCCTGATGAAGGCTGTGGACAAATTCGAATACCGCCGCGGCTACAAATTCTCGACCTACGCCACATGGTGGATTCGCCAGGCCATTACCCGCGCCATCGCGGATCAGGCCCGGACCATCCGCATTCCTGTGCACATGATCGAGACCATCAACAAGCTCATCCGCACCAGCCGTCAACTGGTTCAGGAACTGGGCCGTGAGCCGAGCAGCGAAGAGATTGCCCGCCGCATGGACATTCCCGTGGCCAAGGTGCGCAAGGTTCTCAAGATCGCGCAGGAGCCTATCTCGCTCGAAACGCCCATCGGCGAAGAAGAAGACTCGCACCTCGGCGACTTCATCGAAGACCGTCAGGCGGTTTCGCCCTCCGAAGCGGTCATCAGCGTCAACCTCAAGGAGTACACCTCGCAGGTTCTGCGCACGCTCACCCCGCGCGAAGAGCGTGTCATCAAGATGCGCTTCGGCCTGGAAGACGGCTCCGAGCACACGCTGGAAGAGGTCGGCCAAAGCTTCCAGGTAACCCGCGAGCGCATCCGCCAAATCGAAGCCAAGGCCCTCCGCAAGCTGCGGCACCCGTCGCGCAGCCGCAAGCTGAAAGCCTTCGTCGAAGGCGTCAAGGAAATGTAACTCGGCCAGTGACTCAGCCGCGCCATTTTTCTAAGCAGAGCCGCAATCCGCAAGGATTGCGGCTCTTTGTTTGCGGAATTCGCTAACCCGGAGGCCATTTCCGGTGATATGCTTCCTCGCATGGCAGAATTCCCCACCAATCCGACACGCCTCGATCCGTACAAGAACTTCAAATTTCGCGTGAAATGGGATGGCAAATACATCGCTGCAATTTCGCGCATAACCGGCCTCATCCGCTCAACGGAGGTCGTGGAGCACCGCGAGGGCGGCGATCCCAGCACAACCCGGAAATCGACCGGGCTGACCCAGTTCGGGCCCATCACGCTGGAACGCGGGCTGACCGACGATAGCGCCTTTGAAGACTGGGCCAACCTGGTCTGGAAGTTCGGCGCGGGCCTCGGCTCCGAGGTCTCGCTAAAGGAGTTCCGCAAGGACATCTACCTCGAGTTCTACAACGAGGCCGGGCAGGTGGTTCGCGCGTACAAGATCTACCGCTGCTGGCCCTCGGAGTATCAGGCGCTTCCCGATCTGGACGCCAACGCCAACGCCGTCGCCATTGAGCATATCAAGCTCGAAAACGAAGGCTGGGAGCGCGATACCTCGGTCATTCCGCCGGCACAGCCTTAGGAAAGCTCTGATTCGCTCGATATTTTGAAAGGGCACGGATTTATCCGTGCCACAAAAGCTGCAAAATCAACATTGGCTTTAGCCCCTGAGGGAATGTTTGCCTGACAGATTGGACTTGAACAGAGCCTCCTTAGCTTTTCACGGCAGCTTCAACCTCGGCCCATTCTTCCCCGCTCAGCTTCAATCCGGCCGCTGCGACGTTCTCTTCGAGATGCGCGACCTTTGACGTGCCAGGAATGGGCAGCATCACCCGCGAACGCTGCAAGAGCCAGCCAAGGGAAAGCTGCGCGACAGAAGCCTCGCGACGGGCGGCAATCTTCGCCAGCGTCTGCGCCGACGGATTGTCCGCCTTCAACAGCTTGCCGGCGTTGATGGGATACCACGGCAAAAAGCCAACGCCCTGCCGCTCGCAATAATTCAGCGTCTCTTCATGCCGGCGGTCGGCCAGACTGTATCGATTCTGGACCGTCGTAATCCTTACGATCTTTTCCGCCTCTTCAATCTCCGCCGGTGTCACCTCGCTCAATCCAATGTGGCGAATCTTGCCTTGCTCCTGCATCTGCTTCAGCGCGCCCAAGCTCTCTTCAAGCGGCGTGCGCGGGTCGATGCGGTGCAATTGGTAGAGGTCGATGCGGTCCAGCTTGAGCCGACGCAGGCTCATCTCGACACATTGGAAAAGATAGCCAGCGCGGCCCACTGGTTCTGCGCGCGCGGGGCCTGGGCGGGTGTTTCCACCTTTGGTGGCGATGACCAGGCCGGGCGGATAAGGGTGCAGCGCCTCGGCAATCAGCCGCTCGGCAATCTCCGGGCCATAAGCGTCGGCGGTGTCGATCAGCGTGACGCCCAACTCAACAGCCCGGCGCAAGACACGATGAGCTTCGGCCGCGTCGGCTGGCTCGCCCCATGCGCCCTCACCCACCAGGCGCATGGTTCCGTAGCCGAGACGGTTGACGGGCAAGTCGCCCCCGATGAGGAATGTGCCGCTTGCGGATGCGTTTTCTATTCCCATGCTGAGTTGGATGCTGCGGTGCGGCTGGTTGGTGCAACCGGACTCTCTGGCCTCACGGAACCCCGGACGGCCCGCTCGCGTATATTGGCTCAGAGCAAGGAGAACGAGCCATGAGCACTCAACCATATCCCAATCCGCAGGCAATCTTTTACCAGCAGTATGAGTCGGTGCGCCGCGACGAAGTTGTCGGCATTCTGCTGGCGCTGTTTCTGGGAGGCTTCGGCGTTCACCACTTCTATCTGCGGCGGACGGGGCTGGGAGTCCTTTATCTTTTGTTCTTCTGGACGCCGTTTCCGTGGATTCTCGGCTTTATCGAGTGCTTTTTCATGCCCGGCCGTGTACGCGAGTTCAACGCCATCCAGGCGGCTGGGATTGCGGCCATGCTGGGGATCTCGATGCCGCAGGGCTGGGGCTATCCATTCAACATTACGGTCAACGTGCCTGCGGCTCCGCAGCCGGGTGCTCTGGTGGCTTGCGGGTGCTGCGGGCAGACCTTCCCGGCCGGTGCGCGTTTCTGCTCAGGGTGCGGCGCGGCAATCTGAATTCAGATTCGCAAAGCTTTGACCTGGCTATCGACCACAGGTCTTGCGCCAGGGCTGAATGTATCGAGCCTTGGCGCAACCTTTACTCCACTTCCAGCACCAGGCACTTCAGGTACTCGGTCTCTGGCAGGTTCAGAACAACCGGATGATCAGGCGAGGCGCCACGCCGTTCCAGCAGCCGCACACGCCTGTGCGCGTCCGCAGCAGCCGATGCCACGCTGCCTTCAAGGTCTGTCCAGCTCACGTGATGCGAACAGGAACAGGTCACCAGCAGTCCGCTGGGGCTGAGCATTTTGAGCGCCCGCAGATTCAGTTCCTTGTACCCGCGCAGTGCGCCTTCGACGGCGCGCACGCTCTTGGCAAACGCTGGCGGGTCGAGAACGATCGCATCGAATTTCTCACCCGCATCCGACCAGCCGCGCAGAATTTCAAAGGCATCGCCCTCTACCCACTCAACCTGTCCAACAAGGCTGGTGCGGTTAGCCTCAAAGTTCTTCTCTGCCACTTCGAGCGAAGCGTGGGAAGCATCAACGCCCGTAACCTGAGCGCAAGCCTGTGCCAGGTGCAGCGCAAAGCCGCCCTGATAACAGCAGACGTCGAGCGCCCGTCCGCCCCCGTCGCGATTCGCCAAGCCCAGCTTGCGCGCCCATTCAGCTGCGGCGGCATAGTTGGCCCGCTGGTCGAGGAAGGCTCCCGTCTTCTGCCCTGAATTGGCGTCGAATTCAAAGACCAAGCCATTCAGCCGGAAGTGCGTGCTGGCGGCTGGAGCCGCTGCGTCACCGACAAACAGCGGAGCCGGATTCGGCACGGCCAGCCCCTCCAGTTCGCGCATTCGCGGGTCGGGCCGTTCCAGAATTGCTGCCGGAGACAGCTCCTCGCGCAGCACGCGGACGCAGGTTTCGCGCACTGCGGCAGAGTCCAGCCCTTTGGCCAGCAACTGCAAAATCACCAGCTCGCCGTACTTGTCCACCACCACGCCGGGCAGCTCGTCGGCCTCGCTGAAACAGAGCCGGCAGGCGTTGGTTCGCTCGTCGAGCAACATCCGCCTGCGGCTGATAGCCGTGCGCAGCCGCGATTCAAGCAATTGGAGCCACGCGGCCTCGCCCACGGCTTCGCGCGAGACGAGCCGCAATGCAATCTGCGATGTGGGACTATAAAGCGCCGTGCCCAGCAGCAGTCCGCGGCTGTCGGCCACTGGCATCAGAGCGGGAGCCTCGCCCGTGGGCAACTCGACAGATTCAATGTCGGAGGCGTAAACCCACAAATGGCCGGCGCGTAGCCGGTCTGCGGCGCGGCGGCTGATTTTGGCGCCGGGAGCGCCTTTGGAGGTCTTTTGAGTTGTTTCAGATCGGGGTGTGCGTGGCTTGGTCATGGACTCCCTTGGTATGGTTCATCTTAACAACTATCGAACCCTTCACGAGCGCCAGCGCAGGCTCTGAGACTGCTCGTTCATCACCGTGGAGCGCACTCAGCCTATAATAAAGTATGGCGATTGTCCCGCAACCCATCCCGACAGAGGTACCTGGCGCGGTTCCGGCTCCCGCGGGAAAGGCGCAGGCTGCGGTGCTCGAGGTCGACCAGCAGGCCTTTGACCGGCGAATAGATGCCCTGGTCAAACTGGTTCACGCCAACCGCCCCAGCGATGACATCGCTCTGATTCGCAAAGCATGGGAGTTCAGCGTCCGGCATCATCTCGGGCAGAGGCGCGCCTCCGGCGAGCCTTACATTATTCATCCGCTCGAAGTGGCTGAAGTGCTGGCGGAGATGAAGATGGATGCAACCTCCATCGCCGCCGGCCTGTTGCACGACTCGGTGGAAGACACGCCCGCCACCAGTGAGGAGATTGCCGCCGGCTTCGGCGACCAGGTGGCCCACATCGTCGAGGGCGTCACCAATATCGACAAAATCGAGTTCGCCAATCGCGAAGACCGCCAGGCCGAGAACGTGCGCAAGATGCTGCTGGCCATGGTCTCGGATGTGCGCGTGGTGCTGATCAAACTTGCCGACCGGCTGCACAATATGCGCACGCTGGAGCATTTGAAGCCCGCCCGCCAGGAATCCATCGCGCGAGAGACTTTGGACATTTATGCGCCTCTGGCTCACAGGCTGGGCATGGGCAAAGTGCGCGGCGAACTCGAGGACCTTGCCTTCCGCTATACCGATCCTGTGAGCTATGAGCAGGTGGCTGCCGCCGTCGAATCCCGCCGCGTCGAGGGTGAACAATTTTTACGCGGCGTGGAAGACACGCTCGCCGAGCAGTTGCGCGAGAACGGCATCGAAGCCCGCGTCGAGTGGCGCATCAAGCGCATCTATTCCATTTTTCAAAAGCAGCAGCGCTCCAAAGTTTCCTTCGATCAGGTTTATGATTTGCTGGCCGTCCGCGTCATCACGCAGGATGTAGCCGCCTGCTACGCTGTCTTCGGTCTCATTCACACTCTCTGGCGTCCTGTGCCCGGCCGCATCAAGGACTTCATCGCCATGCCCCGCGCCAACCGCTACCAGTCGCTCCACACCACGGTGATGAGCACCACCGGCCACCAGTTCGAGGTGCAGATCCGCACCGAAGAGATGCACCGCACTGCCGAAGAAGGCATCGCCGCGCACTGGAAGTACAAGGCTGGCGGAGCCGCCGTTACGGCGCGCGACGAGGAGCGCCTCAATTGGATTCGCCAACTCGTTGAGTGGCAAAAGGAGATGACCGACCCCAACGAATTCCTCTCCAGCCTGAAGATGGACCTCTATCCCGACGAGGTTTACACCTTCACGCCCAAGGGGAAGGTGGTCGTCATTCCGGCCGACGGCACGCCGGTCGATTTCGCTTACACCATTCACACTGAGGTGGGCCACACGTGCGTAGGAGCCAAAGTCAACGGGCGCATGGCGCCTCTACGCACCAAGCTGCGCACCGGCGACATTGTCGAGATTGTCACCCAGAAGGATCACAACCCCAGCCGCGACTGGCTGACCTTCGTCAAGAGTCCCCGCGCCCGCAACAAGATCAAGCACTGGCTCAATGAGGACCATCGCCGCCGCGCCGTCGAAATCGGCCGCAAGCTGCTGGAGCGCGAGGCGCGCAAATACAAAGTGCCGCTTGCTCAGATCGGCGACCAGGACCTGAGCCGCATCGCCAACGAATACGGTGTGGCCACCGCCGTCGATCTGCTCGCCGCCCTCGGTCAGGGCAAGCATACTGCCCGCCAGGTGCTTAGCAAGCTGGCGCCCAGCGCCATCAACCAGCCGGAGACAGAGGCCGTGCCGGAGGTGAAATCCGGCGCCGCAGCCATGTCCGACGCGGTGCGCAAGCTGCACCTCACCGGCTCTGATTCGCTTCAGGTGGAGGGCCAGAACGATCTGCTCGTCTATCGCGCGCGATGTTGCAACCCCATTCGCGGCGAAGAGATCGTTGGCTACGTCACGCGCGGCAAGGGCGTGGCCGTCCATGCGCGCGGTTGTCCCAACGTGCAAAACCTGCTTTATGAGAGCGACCGGCGCATCAATGTCGAGTGGTCCCGCGTGGGCGATGCCGCAGGCCGGCCGCAGCGCTACCCGGTCAAAATCACCGTCTTCTGCGACGACCGCGCCGGCATCCTCAAGGAGTTGATTGCCGTCATCTCCGACGACAACGCCAACATCAGCGGCGTGGATATTCGCCATGACGAAAACGGCGAAGCCGTCATCGAGTTTGTCGCCGAAGCCGAAGATGTCGGCCACTTGAACCGCATGGTCCTCGGCCTGCGCCGCGTGGCCGGCGTCCGCGCTGTGCAGCGCGCACAAACGGCGTAGGCGCGGATCAGCCATGCGGGCATTGCAAATTCCTGAATAGATTTTTCTATCTCAGAAGCTGGCAATCAAGTCAAACCGCTGGGCGGTTGGTTCAACGATGCGCATGCGGCCGTGACCGGGATTGACCTGTTCATGGAGGCGAAGTACCCCGGCGGCTTCCAGCCTGAGCACATCGCGGCGCACGCTCTTGGGGTCGCGATTCAGCTCCGCGGCCAGGGCTGAGATTGAAAAAGCCTGACGGCGCGCCGTTTCGCAGAGGCGGATTCGCTCCGCCGTCAACACCTCCAGCATGGCCAGAGGATTGTCGAAGGTGATGGTCACCTCGGGGCGAACCGGCTCTCGGCGGCCCAGTTTTGCGGCCCGCGCCAATGCGCGCTTCTTGTAGCCCTCGAATCCGTCCGAACGAACCGTGATCTTCATCGTGTCTCCCTCCGCAAAATCTCGACTTCGGCCAGAAAGCGGTCCAGCAATACATCGTATCCGGCGTACTGAAACGGCTCCATCCGGCCCATGAAGCGACGGTGGTGATGGTCGTGCTGGTTATCGTAACCGAGTACCCGCCCATGATCCGTGGCGCACAGTTGGTGGCAAATAAAGGCCAGGTTGTAGCGGACCACCTCGCCGCTATCGCTCTGCCAAACCTCTTCCCTGATCAGTCCCCCACCTTGGGCGCAGCGAACCTCCGCCGTTTCATCCACAATCTTGCGAGCGCGCTCGGGCCGGACCATCGATGACGCCAGTGTACTACAGGTAGGGCGCTTGACGCCACTACTGGAGACGAAGATTCAACCCTTGCCGGGCAAAAAAGCGCCGCCACCCATCCTGCGCAGCCCACTTTCCCCGCCCAATGCAACGGCTGGTCTATATCGCTCAGACTCTTGCCGATTGCCGCGTAATCCTGTGAGCGTGTGCGAATAATTGCCCGCTTTGGAGCGAAAG
>Ga0302147_10001369_pt1 | contig 10934 bp, 9 predicted proteins | sample I_Bog_E3_2_FD_192438 | JGI IMG/M metagenome (GOLD analysis project Ga0302147, IMG submission 192438) | Peat permafrost microbial communities from Stordalen Mire near Abisko, Sweden - I_Bog_E3_2 | ecosystem: Environmental > Terrestrial > Soil > Wetlands > Peat | place: Sweden: Abisko, Stordalen...
TCCCAACCGCCCATTGTCTGCCTCCCACGCCGACAATCTGGAAGGCATTCTGGAGTTCCTGAGGTCAATCGGCAAAAAGGACATCGCAATTGCCGAGTCGCCGGCCACGGGTTCGGCGCTGGATGGTTTCGAGAGCCTTGGTTACAACAAGTTTGTCGCTCAATACGGCGTAAAACTCGTCGACCTCGACAAGGATGATTTCCAAGTGGTGCAGTGCATCGACCAGAAGGATTTTCAACCCCATCCCTGCCGCATGGCGAAGACGATGCTCGACCCGGACAACTTCGTCATCTCTGCGGCCAAGCTGAAGACGCACGACCTGGTTGGCATCACGCTCTCATTGAAGAATGTGGTCGTCGGCTCGGCGCTCAAGGATGCGGCCAACCGGCCCATGAGCGGCAAACGTGTCACCCACGGCGGAGGCACATATGGCATCAATTACAACTTGTATGCTCTCTCCGCCAAACTGCATCCTCACCTTGCAGTGATCGATGGATACGAAGGCATGGAAGGCACCGGCCCGGTCAACGGTACGCCGGTAGCGCACAAGGTTTGCATCGCCAGCCTGGATTGGCTAGCCGCTGACCGCGTCGGAGCGGAACTCATGGGCGTCGACTTCAACAAGATCGGCTATCTGACGTTCTGCGCCCAGGCGGGTGACCGAGGCCAGTCGGATTTGAATAAGATTGAGATCCTCGGCCCGCCAATCAAAGATTACGCGAAGACCTATCAATTACCGAAGCAGTGGGATCAGATCACAAGCTGGCAAAAGCCGGTGATGGCTGGATGACATCCGTTTGAGTATCAGCCAAATCCGAGGCTCCGGTCGGCAGATGTACCCACCAACATAGAGCCACGGTCAGCGATGGCCGGGATTCTTTGTGTGTCAGTGTGATCCGGGCGCAGCCACATTGAGGTTTGAAGATGCCCAAAATTTTCCGGGCACCAAACCGGGTACTGCACCAAAAGAACTCTGCAATCAATTGATTCTATTGGAACGATAGAATCCCTGGGGGCAGCAAATAAATTCAACAACTTATCCTCCTTCTTTGCAGGATTCTCTGCCTCCTCTGCCGTATGCTGCGCCGTAAATTCGCGTCTCTGTCGCAGGCGTTGCGTTGGTTGACGATCTGTCGGTCTGCACCTGACCGACACGCGAGGCTGTGACTTTGCCCAGGGGCAGGAGCGGTCTTCAAGACGGAACAGGTTGCAAGTGATCAGAAGAGCTCGATGGCTGGCCGGCTATGGTCGGTCTGGTTCGTGCCGCCGGAAACGGCCAGGTGGGTGGCGGTCTGGCTGGCCATGCGATATTTCTCCAGATGGCCAGCTAGTATGGCCTTGAAGGTCATATCGAGTGTGCCGTCCCACGCAGGGTCGCATGGCTTTTCCATCAGGTTCTGTAGGTGGTCGCGCATCTCCACCATGGCTTCCTGCACATGCTGCATTCTCTGCCGCATCACATCCTGAAACTGAATGTGTCCCAGCGCCTGAGACAGGCGAATCACGCTTTCCTCGTAGTTCGCGTCCACCTCGGTGATGACTTCAAGCAGCAGCTTGCTGTTGCTGCTGAAATCCTGCTGCATGTTTTCCAGGTCGGCGACCAGAACCTTCATGACGTCGCTGGCCTCGTGCTCCTCAAGCGAAGCCTTGGCCTGATTCATTTCCGTATCGACTTTCTTGCAGGTGGCATGGATCCTCTCGCCAATGTCGGCGGCCGCCTTGGTCGAAAGCACCGCCAGGTTCCTCACCTCATTGGCCACCACGGCGAAGCCGCGGCCGGCGTCGCCCGCCCGCGCTGCCTCGATCTCCGCATTCAGGGCCAGAAGATTGGTTTGTTGAGCGATGGAGGTAATGACCTTGATGAGCGTAGTTAACGAAGCGATCTCGTTCGCCATGCCCTGGATGCGCTCGAAGTTGTGCGCGAACTCGCTATTCTGTTCCTCCAACTGCATCTCGATTGCGGCGATGATCTGGTGGTTGTTTTCTACTTTCATCCTTGTGCTTTCGGTCAGGTCCCTGCCGCTTTGAATCGACAGTGCGATGTGTTTCCTTTGCTGGCTGGCCTTTGCATTTAGGAGACAGATCTGTTCGATCACCTCCATGACCTCGCGTTCAGACTCGGCCAGCGAATCGCCGATCTGATCGTGCATCACGTCGATATACGGCTGGGAGGCCTTCAATTCGTCTCTCATCGCCGCGCGCTGAATGGCCATGACTGCCAGCTCGGTCTTGCTCATGGTTCCCGCCAGGCAGAGCTCGGCAACCCCGCGCCGTGCCTGGACCCAGTTCAGCCATTTTCCTATCCAAAGGGGAAGGACGACGAGCGCGATTAACAGCAGGCCCGTCTGTCTCCAATAAGAAACGAAAGCCGGCCCAAGCATTTGCGCCAGGAACATATAGAGGATCGCGGCGCACCCGGTTCCAGCCGCCGCCTGAGAGAGTAGCCGGTTGCGAGCGCGGTGCAGGCGAAAGCCATCTAGCATCCTCGCATCACTGCCCTTCGCCTCTTCGAATCCGGCGTTGGAGGAGAGGTCGTTGCGAATCTGGGCTGCGGCGGACGCCATGTTCTCAAGCTCCCGGTAGGACTTTCTTGATGACGCGGATCAGGTCATCGCCGGAAACTGGCTTGACGATCCACCCGGTGGCGCCGGCGCTCCTGCCCGCCTCGCGCTTGGTGGCGTCGCTTTCCGTGGTTAGAGTCAGGATCGGGACGAACTTCAGCCCTGGCATCGCGCGCACTTTGCCGATCAACTCGAGCCCCCCCATCACCGGCATATTGATGTCGGTGACGATGAGGTTGGGTTTGACACCCGCTTGCAATTTGTCCAGCGCCGTCTTGCCGTTGTCGGCAGTCTCCACCTCAAAACCGTTCATCGTCAGGGTAGTCTTGAGGCTCATCACCATTGTGATGGAATCATCGACGACAAGAACTTTCATGGCCATCTAAACTTCCTCGGAAAGCGTATGGTGGCCTGCTCACCAGCCTCGAGCGTGGTGCGGGACGCCTCACCCGTCTGCATCCCCGCATGCTCCCCTTATCGGCGGTTTTCGCCGAGATGTTAAGGCTCTTCGAATTTCCTGCAAACGCTCCCGCGTCATTGCGGCGGCGTCTCTTTGGAAATCAGCCTCCCGCGGCAGCGCCTTCGGTCGACGCCGCTCGTGACCGCCGTTAAGCCCCAGCCAGAGGTCCGCACCGGCTACTTGCGCCTTCACTCACTTGACGCCACACGCGCCCACCCAGCGCGCATATTCCTGATCCTCAGTCTGCTCGTGCTTGTTGAGCCAGTCGCGCAAGAAATGCAGCAGTTGGGCGTACACCGCGGCGTCGCCCTTCTCGTGGCGGGAGACAAATTCCCTCAACTTGCCGGTCAGCTTCTGGTGCTCGGCGCGATGCCCGGCCAGCCCGGGGAATCTGGTTGACTCCATGAGCCGCTCCTCCGTTGAGAAATGCTCGCCCGCCAAGCAAACGAGCTGGCTAAGAAGCGGGCCGGCAACTTCCCGAGCCTTGCCTCTCAGGGATGCCGCATGAATTTCGTTGAGAATCCTCAAGACCGCTTTGTGCTGATTGTCCAGGGTTTCAATGCCGACCGAGTACTGGTCCCTCCAGGTCATCAATGCCATCGTGCATCTCCCATTGGTTTTTAGTCCGGCAATGGTTCTATCGGTCAAATTGCAGAAAGGGCGAGCGCCGAAGCCATTCCCGCCGCATGAAATCACCAGAGTGGATCGTGAGGGTCAGCCGACCGAGCCGATGAGATAAAGCTAACAATTCCTGCTTCGGATTTGATTCAAGAATGCTCAATACTGGCCGATCACGTAGGCGTCAGCGACGAGCAGGCCGACGTGACCGGCCGGAACACTCCGGGCAAGGAGCGCACACCGCACTGAGAATCAATTGCTCTTTGCGGGTCGTGTTCTCGGACCTCGCGATGCCGGCGGAGCGTTGACAATACGCGGCGGGCAAACGGCAAAAACAAAGATCGAACGGGAAAACCGCGTGGTGAGGAACAATACGTGCCGGTGACTCTCGAACAGAACGACGCGCTGACCTTCATTCACCTCGAGGGTGGCATCGACATCGGCTGCGCGGCCGAGTTGAAGGATCTCCTGATCGAGAAACTCAAGTCCGGTTCGGCGGTTTACGTGTCCCTGGAATCGGCGACCGGTCTTGACGTTACCGCCGTGCAGTTGCTGTGGGCGGCGGCGCGCGAAGCGCAACGGGTGGGTGTGGAGTTCGGGTTCAAAGGCCAAACGCCGGAGACAGTCCGATGCGCACTCGCCGAGGCTGGCATTGAAGAGTTTCCGGTACCCGGTTTTACAGGATGAATGGACAGATGGCGCAACCCCAGGGCCCAAGCAACGCCGAGCAGTTCAAGCAGAGCTTCCGCGAGGAGGCGCGGGAGATCCTGACGGAGCTGGAATCTGCGCTTCTCGCACTGAACGAGAATCCGAAAGATACGGAGCTGGTGAGCCGCATCTTCCGCGGCCTGCACACCATCAAGGGCTCCGGCGCCATGTTCGGCTTCGAGAAGCTGGCCTCTTTTACCCACAACCTGGAGACCGCTTTCGACGAGGTCCGCACGGGGCGGCTCCAAATCAGCGCCGAGCTGATCGACCTTACCCTGGCCGCGCTGGACCAGATTCGCGCCCTGCTGGAAGAGGGCGCGGCAGGCGCAGCGCCCGTCGATCCGGCCGCCTGTGCCGCCATCCTCTCGAGCGTCCGCAAGCTGGCCGGGATCGAAGAACGCGACGATGCGGCGAAGAAGGACGCGGCGAAGAAAGATGCGGCGAAGAAAACTCAACCGGCGCCCGTTGCCGTCGCGGCTGCGGCCGGCGCCATCGAGAACTGGCACATCCGCTTTGTCCCCGGGCCGGACCTGATGCGCTGCGGCGCCAATCCATCTCTTCTGCTCCATGAACTGCGCGAGTTGGGCGAGCTTTCGGCCAGAGCAATCATGGACGCGGTGCCTCCGCTCGGCGAAATCGATCCCGAGCGATGCTACGTCTGGTGGGAGATGGACCTGGCCACGGTTGCGGGCCGGGAGGCGATTCGCGATGTCTTCATTTTTGTCGAAGACGCGTGTGAGTTGAGCATCGCTGCGGCCAGCGATCCCGCGCCGGCCGTAACGCGGACTTTGTCCGCCTCGGACGCAGAGAAGACGGCGCGGGCTCTCGAAGATGGCCGCAGCGCTTCGCCTGGCCGCCGCAGCTACGACAAGCCGGACCAGGCTTCGAGTCTGCGCGTGCCGGCGGCCAAGCTGGACCAGTTTGTGGACTTGGTCGGAGAGCTGGTGACGGTGCAGGCGCGGCTCAGCGAGCTTTCGAACCAACGCGATGACGCCGAGGTCACCGCCGTCTCTGAAGAAGTAGAGCGGTTGACTTCGGCCCTTCGCGAAAGCTCCATGAACATTCGCATGATGCCCATCCGCAGCACGTTCGAAAAGTTCCGGCGGCTGGTGCACGACCTGGCGCGCGACCTCGAGAAAAACGTGGAACTAACCATCGAGGGCGCGGACACGGAGCTCGACAAAACCGTCATCGAGCAGTTGGGCGACCCGTTGATGCATCTCATCCGCAACAGCATGGACCACGGCATCGAGCCGGCCGATGTGCGCGCGGCCAGCGGAAAATCGCTTACCGCAACCATTCGTCTTGCGGCGCGGCATTCCGGCGCCAGCGTGCTGGTGACGGTGACTGACGATGGCCGCGGCATTGATGCAGACGCGGTGCGCCGCCGCGCGGTCGAGAGAGGTCTCATCTCCGCTGAAGCGCAGTTGACCGAGAGCCAGACCTTTGCGCTGCTTTTCGAGCCGGGATTTTCGACCGCCAAGCAAGTCACCGATGTTTCCGGCCGCGGCGTGGGCATGGATGTGGTCCGCCAGCGGGTGGAGAGCCTGCGCGGCGCGGTCGAAGTCCAGAGCAAGCCGGGGCTGGGCACCAGCGTCACGTTGCGTCTGCCGCTGACCATGGCCATCATCGACGGTCTGCTGGTGGGCGTGGGCGATGCATGCTTCGTGCTGCCGCTCTCGATCACCCTGGAGTGCATTGAGCTGACGCGCCAGGACATTGCCCGCGCCAACGGCAAGCACATCGCCAATGTGCGCGGGGAGCTGGTGCCTTATATCCGGCTGCGCGAGCACTTCCACGAGCGCTCGCGAGCGCCCGAGATCGAGCAGATCATGCTGGTCGAAACCGGCGAAGGCCGGTTCGGATTTGTCGTGGACCAGGTGCTGGGCAATTGCCAGACGGTCATCAAGAGCCTGGGGCGCTTTTACCGCCAGGTTCAGGTGGTTTCAGGCGCCACCATTCTGGGCAACGGAACCGTGGCTCTGATTCTCGATCCCGAACGCCTGATTCAGGACGCGATGCGCGAAGAGGCGCGCGGCAGAGGAGGCCGCACGTTGACGGCGCAGGCCGGCCCTCCGGAAAACAGTGTGGATTTTACGGCCCTTGCGGGCAGAGGCAGCATTGGACCGAGTGCCAGTGCACAGGTATAGGCGAGTCAACCCGGAATGTCTCATGCTCCTCCTGTCGCAAACGGCTACTTCTTCGCGGGATGGCCGGAAGATCACGGATCGAGCAGAGAAAGATCCCAAAGGAGGGGAGAGGACCCATGGGAACAGCAGTGGTAAGTGAAGGCCGGCGGCTGCATGGCCCCGGCAACGGGCAAGTCGATGATACTCGCGGCGATGAAGGGCACGCAGGCCGTGAACGGGTGAACAAGAGGGCGGGCCAGGAAGACGACATGATGTTGGTGCTGCAGGAGGTCATGCGCCTGTTGGATGCCTCCAAAGAAGGACGCCTGAGTGAACGTGGCAAAGCCACGCTCTTCAATGGCGTGCATCGCGAGTTGATTCAGGGCGTGAACGAGATGCTGGACGCGATCCTGCTGCCCATCGGCGAAGGCAACCGCATTCTGGCGCAAATCTCCAGCGGCAAGATCGACGAGCTGATCACCGCAACCTACAAGGGCGATCACGAGAAGATGAAGGTCGCCGTCAACAATGTCGCGATGGTTACCCAGGCCCTGCAAAAGGAAATGGCGCGGCTGATCGAGGCTTCGAAGGAAGGCCGACTTTCCGATCGCGGCAATCCCGAGCAGTTCCAGGGCGCGTTCGCCGAGATTGTGCGCGGCGTAAACACCATGCTGGACGCGATCCTTCTGCCTATCGGCGAAGGCAATCGCATTCTCGCTCAAATCTCCAATGGCAAAATCGACGAGCTGATCGCCCAAACCTACAAGGGCGATCACGAAAAGATGAAGGTCGCGGTCAACAATGTGGCCGTTGTGACGCAAGGGCTACAAAAGGAAATGGCGCGGCTGATCGAGGCTTCGAAGGAAGGACAACTTTCCGATCGCGGCAAGCCGGAGCAGTTCCAGGGTGCGTTCGCCGAGATTGTGCGTGGCGTAAACACCATGCTGGATGCGATCCTTCTGCCTATCGGCGAAGGCAATCGCATTTTGGCCCAGGTCTCCAACGGTAAGATCGACGAGCTGATCGCCCATACCTACAAGGGCGACCACGAAAAGATGAAGCAGGCCATCAATAACGTGGCTCAGGTTCTGCAGGATCTGCATAAGGAACTGGCGCGGCTTACCGAAGCTGCGAACGCCGGCAAGTTGAGCGAGCGCGGGCATCAAGATCAGTTCAAGGGCGCGTACGCGGAGATCGTGCGCGGCGTGAACACCATTCTGGATGCGGTGATCGCCCCGCTGAATGTTTCCGCCAAGTACGTGGAGCAGATCAGCAAGGGCGACATCCCGGACAAGATCACGGCGACTTACAACGGCGACTTCAACACCATCAAAAACAACCTGAACATGTGCATCGATGTCGTGAATGCGCTAGTTGCCGACGCGGCCATGTTGGCCAAGGCGGCGGTCGAAGGCAAGCTGGCCACGCGCGCTGACGCCAGCAAACACCAAGGCGACTATCGCAAGATCGTGCAGGGCGTGAACGAAACGCTCGACGCGGTGATCGGTCCGCTCAACGTCGCGGCCAACTACGTCGACCAGATCTCCAAGGGTGCAATCCCTGCGAAGATCACCGACACCTACAACGGGGATTTCAACACTATCAAGAACAACCTGAACACGTGCATCGACGCTGTCAACGCGCTGGTGGCGGATGCCGGGATACTTGTCAAGGCGGCGGTCGATGGCAAACTAGCCACGCGCGCCGACGCCAGCAAACACCAGGGCGATTACCGCAAGATCGTGCAGGGTGTGAACGAGACGCTGGACGCGGTGATTGGTCCCTTAAACGTCGCTGCGCGCTATGTGGACATGATCTCCAAGGGCGATGTGCCTCCGCAGATCACCGACACCTACAACGGCGACTTCAACACCATCAAGAACAACCTGAACACGCTGGTCACGGCCATGAACGAAATCACCGCGGCTGCGGATGAGATCGCGAATGGAAACTTGACCGTGGAAATCCGCGAACGTTCGGCGCAGGACAAGCTGATGCAAGCTCTGGGGTCGATGGTGAGCGGGCTGACGCAGACAGTCTCCGATATCCGTTCCATTGCCGGCGAGGTGTCGGCGGCCAGCCAGTCCATCTCGACGGCCTCGATTCAGGTTTCGAAGGGCGCGAGCGCGCAGGCGGCTGCGGCCGAAGAAGCCTCGTCGTCGATGGAGGAGATGGTCTCCAACATCAAGCAGAATGCCGATAACGCGCAACAGACCGACAAGATCGCCAACAAGAGCGCCAAGGATGCTCTTGAAAGCGGCAAGAGCGTGCTCGAAGCGGTGGCTGCGATGAAGGAGATCGCCAACAAGATTTCCATCATCGAGGAGATTGCGCGCCAGACCAACCTGCTGGCGCTCAACGCGGCCATCGAGGCGGCGCGCGCGGGCGAACATGGCAAGGGTTTTGCCGTGGTCGCAGCGGAAGTGCGCAAGCTGGCCGAGCGCTCGCAGAAGGCGGCCGGAGAGATCAACCAGCTCTCCGCCACAACGCTGAAAGTCTCGGAAAAATCGGGCGAGATGCTGGACAAGCTGGTGCCCGACATCCAGCGCACCGCCGAACTGGTGCAGGAGATCTCTTCGGCCAGCAAGGAGCAGGATACCGGCGCCGAGCAGATCAACAAGGCGCTGCAGCAACTGGAGCAGGTGATCCAGCAGAATGCGTCGGCATCGGAGGAGATGGCATCGACGACCGAGGAGCTGACCGGCCAATCCGAACAGTTGGTCAGCGCGCTCTCCTTCTTCCATACGGGGGATGAGAATGGCGCACATGGACGGCGGGGCGCGGCAGCCAAGCCGGCCAAGCAGTCAGTGGCGGCTCCAACCAGGGCTGCTAAACCCAACGGCCACGGCCCGGCTCCGGCTGCGAAAGCTGCCGGGAAGTCCGGCGTCAACCTGCGGCTCAATGACAAGCACGACGAAATGGACGCTGAATTCGAGCGTTACTAACCGCGAAGGCGGATCTTCCGCAAGGAGATCCGCCCCAGTTTTCAAAAACGGAAAAGGAGTGAACACATGAGCGTTTGCGAAATCACTGAGACGCGGCAGTATCTCACCTTCAAGCTCGGCAACGAGGTTTTTGCCACCGATGTGGCGAAGGTGAGAGAAGTGCTCGATCTCACGCCCATTACCGCCATCCCCCGCACGCCCGATTTCATGGCCGGGGTGATCAACCTGCGGGGAAGCGTGGTTCCCGTCGTCGATTTCCGGCTATGTTTCGGAATGTCGAAAACGGAAAACACGCGCAACACCTGCATCGTAGTTGTCGAAGTGGTGCTCGAGAACGAGTCCATCGTGATCGGCGCCCTGGCGGACTCGGTGGAGGAAGTGATCGATCTCGAACCCGAGCAGATTGAACCCGCGCCGCGCATAGGCGCCCACATCCGCACCGACTTTATCCGCGGCATGGGCAAGCGCGACACGCAGTTCATCATGATTCTCGACATCGATCGCGTCTTCTCGGCCGAGGAACTGGCTGCGGTACATACCCAGCAATCCGGCAAGGCCCTCCTAGAGGCAGCCGCGTAAGAAAGGCATGGGGCGGTTCACTCCGCCCCATTTTTCCACTATGCATAATCACGAAGAAGTCATCTCGTCCAGAGACTATTCGCGCCTCCGCGAACTCGTATACGACCAAGCCGGGATCAACCTCGGTTCCGAAAAAAAGACCATGCTCGAGGGGCGAATCCGGCGAAGATTGAAGGATCTCGCGATTCACTCCTACGCCGAGTATTGCGACTATCTGTTTTCCCGCGAAGGCCTGCGGGACGAGCTGGTTCATCTCATCGACGTAGTGACAACGAATAAGACGGATTTTTTTCGTGAGCCGCGGCACTTCGAATTCCTGACCGCCACCGCAGTCCCTGAATTCCTCGCTGCGAATGCCGCGCGAAGACCGCTCCTGGTTTGGAGTGCGGCGTGTTCGACGGGCGAGGAGCCATATACCCTCGCGATGGTGCTGAGCGAATACGGGCTGACGCATCCCGGCTTTGCCTTCAGAATTATTGCCACCGACATCTCGACCACTGTACTGAAGAGGGCAGGGCTTGGAATCTACTCCACCGATGCCGTTCGGCCGGTGCCGCAGAACCTTAAGGTCAAATATTTCATGCGTGGCCGGGAGCGGAGTTTCGAGCGCGTGCGCGTGGTGCCTGAGTTGCGCCGCCTTGTCGAGTTTCGCCGCCTCAACTTCATGGACTCCGACTACGGGATGCAGGAGAGATTCGACGTCATCTTCTGCCGCAACGTGATCATCTACTTCGACCGGCCGACGCAGCAGAGCATCCTGGAGAAGATCACGCAACACCTGCGGCCCCGAAGCTATTTGTTCATGGGACACGCCGAGACGTTGCACGAGTTGGATCTCCCGATTGCGCCAATCGCTCCCGCTCTTTACCGGAGGATCGATGGCCGGGCCTGACACGCCAATCCTGGAGATCTATGTGCAGCCAGGGGAATCGCA